>Ga0070696_100003893_pt1 | contig 9972 bp, 9 predicted proteins | sample KBSK1253metaG_FD_65474 | JGI IMG/M metagenome (GOLD analysis project Ga0070696, IMG submission 65474) | Corn, switchgrass and miscanthus rhizosphere microbial communities from Kellogg Biological Station, Michigan, USA - KBS K1-25-3 metaG | ecosystem: Host-associated > Plants > Roots >... | reverse complement strand
GGGCGCGAGATCGTCGCGCGCCAATTTCGGCCGGGCCGAGGTGTGGTGCTGTCGACGCTGTTCCGCAGTCCCAGTGAGCGCCGCCGGATCACCCTCATTGTCACCAGCGGCAACCTGAACGGTGTTCCGTACCGTGTCGAGTACGCCGCAGTCGGCCAGAACGGCCGATTGCCTGGCTGGATCGCCTTTTAGGTGCGCTCGAGGACGCGGTCTTCGAAACGGCGGCGCTGCATTCGCCCGAACGCGACCGCGCCAAGCCCGACCAGGAGCAGCGGCCCGGCAACGATCAGCGCGTAGAGCAGGACCTCGGCCTCACGGACCAGGATGCCGCCGGCGTCGCTCATCGTCCGGTCGAAGCGTCCAGCCGCTGCTGCGTGCTTCGGCTTCGTCGTCAGCTCGAGCGTCACCCGAGCGAACTGGGCGCGGCGGACGGTCGCGGCCTTGTGCTTCGTCAGGTAGTCGAGCCGGGCCTTCGCCTCGTTCAACCGGTACCGCTCTGCGGGGGTCACGCCGCCGGCCTCCAGCCGCGCGATCAGGAACTGCAGCCGGGCGATTTCCCGCGACTCTTCCTCGACCGCCTTCGTCACGTCGACGACGGAGACCTTCTGCGAGAGAATCGTGCCGAGGTTCGAGTACTCCTCGATCACGTCTTGCACGCGATCGATCGGCACGCGGACGATCAGCGCCGCTGATCCCTGTCCGTGTGCGGGAGAGTTGTAGCGGACGTAAGCGACGTAGCCGCCGACGAGGCGCGCGAACCTCATCGCGCGCTTGGTGGTGTCGGACAGCGCGTCGACGTCTTTCACCTGTAGGCGCATGAAGGCTCCGTACTGCTGCAGGCGCGAGGTGGTGTTCGGCAAAGCCTTGCTGGACGGCTGCTTACCGGTTAGGGCCTGGTCCTTTCCCACCGCCGCCCTAAGCGGAAGCGGGGCATTGAGCTGACCTGCGACCGACGATCCGCCGGCACCCGTCCTCACGACGGGGGCAGCGTTCTGAGTGCTCTTGCCCGAATGAACGAGCCCGTGAACGAGCGCACCGCCGACGGCGAGCGCGACGGCTACGGGAGCCGCGACGAGCGCCACTCGCCGCAACGGCAGTAGAGGAAAACGCGAAGACCGGGCGGGGCGCCCGCGCGCCGCGATCTCGAGCACGCGTTCGCGCAACTCGGCCGAGGCGCTCGGCCGGGCCGCACGCAGTTCGGTTGCGAGCTCATGCGACAGCATCGGCGCTCACCATCCCTTCCAGTTTCTGCAGCGCGCGGCTCAGCCGTGTCGAGCACGCGCTTGGACTGATCCCGAGGACTCTGGACGCCGTCTCCCCGTCGAGCTCGAGCACGACCCGCAGCGCGACGACTTCGCGTTCTGCCCGGGACAGCTCTGCGAACGCGTGCTCGAGCTCGGGGGAGAGACCTTCGCCGAAGCTCGGTTCCGGCACCTCGTGCAGCTCGCGCACCGCGTACCGCTCCTCGCGGCGGAGCCGTCGAGCCTCCGAGCGGAAATGGTCGAGCGCCGCCGAGCGTGCGAGCTGGCAGAGCCAGGTGCGCGCGCCGCCGCGGCGAGGATCGAAGCGGTTCCAGCGCCGGAGCGCACGCTCGAAGGTCTCGACCGTGAGGTCTTCGGCAAGGGAGTGGTCGGCGGTCAGGTACACGAGATAGGCGAGAACGTCGTCGAGGTGCTGCTCGGCGATGGCGGCGAAGCTATGAGGCTCCGCGTTCACGCTCTCAATACGCCGCCGCTCGCGCTTATGTCACAGCAGCAAGCGCCGCGGCCTCGTAGACCGGGTCTCGAGAAAGCTTGTCGAGCTCGTCCGAAAGCAGGTCCGCCGGGCGCGGCGGATCGCCGGGCGGGAAGGGCGCGGGTTGCCCGTCGAGCTCGACGCCGACGAGTTTCGTGGCAGGATCGTGCTCGAGCGCGATCTCCGGGCGACCCAGACGGGAGCGAAGCCAGCCGGCGAGCAGCTGGGCCTGCGCCTCGGTTCCGGTGACCTTGATTCGCTTGACCTCGGCGATCCCGGGCCAAAGCGAGGCAAGCATCGGCCGCCAGCGGCTCGTCCGCGCCCAGGCGATATCCGAAACGGCGATGCGGTCGAAGACCTCCGGCATCCGCGCGTAGGGCGTCGGCAATCCCGGCCACTCGGTGCTGTCCACGATCAGACGGTCCGCGACCTTCGTGAGCTCCTCGAACGCCGAGTCGCCGAACGGCGGAACCCCGCGCCAACGGAGGAAAACCGGCAGATCGGGGATCAGCAGCGGCTCGACGACGCTGGCCGGATGCTCAGCGCTCGTCGCGTGCAGCCGGATGCGGATCGTGTCGGTGCTGACCGTCAGCCCCTCGTTCATCGGGAAGGAATCGGACTCCACCGTCCCCTCTAGGCCCTCGCCGCCTGCGTGCGGAAAGAGCACGATCGTGCGCGAAGGATGGCGCTCGGCGAGCCCCGCGAGGACGTCCTCCGCAGCCTCGACCCATTCCTCCGGGACCCATGCGATGTGCGTCATGACGTTCGTTCGCAGGCGGACGCCGCTGTCGCCGACGCGCAGCGCTGCGAGCGTGTGCTCGATCTCCGAGACCGTTGTCAGTGCCGACGCCATGTACGCCCGTCTCGGTGCAGTAGCTCGTCAGAGCTGGGTGGACCCCAGGTCCCTGCGGCGTAGTTCGGAAACGATGGCCGGTCGCGGCGCCAGGGAGCCACGATCGCGTCGACGATCTTCCACTGCTCGATCACCTCGTCCTCACGCGTGAAGAGCGAAGCATCGCCGCGCATGCAATCGACCAGCAGGCGCTCGTAGGCCTCGGGGAGATCGGTGCGGAACGCGCCTCCATAGAGGAAGTCCATGTGCACGGTACGGATCTGCAAGCCCTGGCCGGGAACCTTTGCTCCGATGGCGAGCGAGACGCCTTCGTCCGGCTGGATGTGGATGAGCAGCACGTTCGGGCGCATACCTTCCGCCGCCGCTTCCTCGAACGGCGGGTGGGGCGCGCGCTGGAACTCGATCGCGATCGTCGTCTCGCGCCGCGCCAGCCGCTTGCCCGCCCGAAAGTAGAACGGGGTGTCTGCCCACCGCCAGTTGTCCACGAATAGCTTCCCCGCGACGAACGTCTCCGTCAGCGAGTTCGGATCGACCCCCTCTTCCTCCCTGTAGCCGGGCACCGCCTGCCCCTCGATGTAGCCGGGCCCGTATTGCCCCCGCACGACGTGCTTCGGTCCGGGCGTGTGGATTGCCTTCAGAACCTTGACCTTCTCGTTCCGAACGGAATCAGCGGTGAAGTCGATCGGAGGCTCCATCGCCGTGAGCGCGATCAGCTGCAGCAGGTGGTTCTGGAAGATGTCGCGAATTGCACCGGCCTGCTCGTAGTACTCGGCCCGGCCTTCGATCCCGAGCGTCTCCGCAACGGTGATCTCGACGTGGTCGACGAACTGGCGGTTCCAGATCGGCTCGAAGATCCCGTTGGCGAACCGCAGCGCCAGCATGTTCTGGACGGTTTCCTTGCCGAGGTAATGGTCGATCCTGAAGATCTCGCTCTCGTCGAAGTGCTTATGAAGAAGCGCATTCAACTGCTGCGCTGACGCAAGGTCGTGACCGAACGGCTTCTCCACGATCAGGCGCGTCCAGCCACTCCTCGACTTGTGTTTGCCGACCCAGTCGACGATTGACTCGAACGCGGGAGGAGGAACAGCGAGGTAGTAGACCCGGTTGCCGGTCGTTCCTCGGTGCTGCTCGAGCTCGCGCAGCGCCTCGGGGATCTTGGCCTGGTCGGAGACGTAGTGCATTCCGTCCGCCAACCACTCCCAGACGTCCTCGCGAAACTCGTCGCGGCCGAACTCTTGCACCGCCGCCTTCATCCGCTCGCGGAAGTTGGCATCGGACTCCTCGGTCCGGGCTACACCGACGATGCCGAACTTCTCGGGCAGAAGCTGCCGGTAGGCGAGCGAGTAGAGCGCCGGAAAAAGCTTCCGTTTTGTCAGGTCGCCCGAGGCGCCGAAGATGACCATGGCACAGGGCTCGGGACGCCGGGAGAGCTGAAGCCCATCGAGCAGGGGGTTCTCCTGCCGCTTGTCCTCGGCGAGCGCCATCACTGCGGGTCGGACCCCGCCTTGGCCTTGTCAACCTCGCGGATCGCGTGGCCGCCGAACTCGTTTCGGAGCGCCGCGGTCACCTTGGCGGCAAACTTGATCTCGTCCCGCGAGGCGAAGCGGGCGAACAACGAAGCCGCGAGTACCGGCGCCGGCACGCTCATCTTGATCGCCTCGTCGAGCGTCCAGCGGCCCTCGCCCGAGTCCTCGACGTACGGCGCGATGTCGTCGAGCTGCGAGCCGTGCTGCTCCAAGGCCGAGTGGAGGAGCTCGAGCAACCAGCTGCGGACGACGGAGCCGTACCGCCAGATTCCGGAGATCTGCAGCAGGTCGAGCTCGTACTCGCAGTGGTCCATCAGCTCGAACCCCTCCGCATAGGACTGCATCAGGCCGTACTCGATCCCGTTGTGCACCATCTTCACGAAGTGCCCGGCGCCGCTCGGGCCGACGTGCGCGTAGCCGTCTTTGGGCGCAAGCGTCTCGAAGATCGGCTCGAGACGCGAGACCGGCTCGTCGTCGCCGCCGGCCATCAAGCAGAAGCCGACCTCGAGCCCCCAGATCCCGCCCGAGACGCCGACGTCGACGAAGTGGATCCCTTTGGCGGCCGCCTCCTGGTAGCGCCGCTTGGAGTCGTGGAAGTTCGAATTGCCGCCGTCGACGATCGTGTCGCCTTGCTCGAGCGTGAGGAGCAGCTCCTGGAACGTGTCCTCGGTGATCTTCCCAGCCGGGATCATCATCCAAAGGGGGCGCGGCTTCTCGAGCTGTTGCGCGAGCTCCTGGAGAGACGCCGCCGTCCGGGCCTCCACGTTCGGGTCGTAGGTCTGGATCTCGTGCCCGCCCTCGCGGAGGCGCGCCGTCATCCCGTTCCCCATCCGGCCCAATCCGATCATTCCAAGCTGCATGGTCCGCCCTCCCGGTTCAAGATGATCTAGATCACAAGCTCGCGGTTCACGCGACGTCCTCGAGCCGGATCCGTGCGACCCGGCGGCCGCGCTCCTTGAGCGATTCGAAGTCGCCTGCCGCCTGCGCGCGGATCAGCCGCGCGAATCCGAAGGGCTTCCCGGGGATCGCCACTTCGTCACCCTGGTCGTCCACGACCTGCAGGAAGAGCCCCGTGTTCGGGCCGCCCTTGTGGAGTTGCCCGGTCGAGTGGAGGTAGCGCGGGCCGAGCCCGTGGGTGACCACGCATTCGGTTTCCCCGCGAGCGCGCTCGATCAGAGGCTCGAGCTTCGGCTCCTGGCTCGGGTCGATGAAGGCCTGGATCGCGACGTAGTCGCCCTCGTTTGCCTGCGCGAACAGCTCCTCTGGCGAGGATTCGGGCTCCAGCTCGACGTCTCCGCCCGCGAGCACTTCGTTCGTCTTGTCCTTGGCCGCCTGCACGTCCGGTTGGTCGAAGGGATTGATCTCGAGGTACGAGCCGGCGACGGCGACCGCGAATTCCCAGCGGAAGAACTCCTGGCCAAGCTCGTACGGGTCTTCAAGCCGTACCTCGCCGCGCTGGCGATCGACCCCGGCCGGTGACTCCCCCGGGGCCGGGACGAGGCCGCGACCCTGCTTGCCGGTCGACTCGGCGATCAGCTGCTCGGCCCAGAGCCCGAAGCCGCCCTCGGTCTCGTCGATGCAGATCTTGTCTCGACCGTTGTTCCAGCCCTCGCCGAATTGCCTGCCGAGCTCGAGGCCCGGGTTGCCTTCCGCGAAGTGGCAGGCCTCGACCATCTCCGCGGTCCGATCGAAGAACCCCTCGAGGTCGATCCCGAGCAGCGCCGCCGGCACGATTCCGAAGGGCGAGAGCGCCGAATACCGTCCGCCGATCGTCGGCTCCCCGGCAAAGACGCGCGCGAAGCCGCGTTCGTGAGCGAGGCTCTCGAGCTCGGAACCTGGGTCGGTGATCGCAACGAAGAACTCGCCGCGGCCGCCGTTTCGTTCCCAGAAGTAGTCGAGATGCGAGCGCGTCTCCAGCGTGGTCCCTGACTTCGAGGACGCGATGAAGAGCGTCGCGTCGAGATCGAGCGAGTCCGCAAGCCTGCGGATCGCTGCCGGGTGGGTCGTGTCGAGGACGTGCAGGTTGTCTCCGGCAAAGCTCCGAGAGAAGACGATCGGAGCCAGGCTCGAGCCTCCCATTCCCATCAGGACGAACGTGTCGATCACGCCGGGCGACACGATGTCTTCGACGAACTGGAGCAAGCCGTCGATCCGGTCGCGCATCCGCTGGGGCTCGTCGAGCCAGCCCAGCCACTTCTCCTCGCCCGACCCGGTCCAGACGGTCGGGTCGCGCTCCCAGATTCGCTCGACGAGCTGCTCGGTCGCGACCGTCACTAGGCCGCCGCGAGCTCGACGCGCTTGGCGGCGATGCCCTCGAGCAGCTCAGAGAACGAGTCGTCGAACTTCTGGACGCCCTCCTCCTCGAGCACTCGGGTGACGTCGTCGTAGTCGACACCTGCCTCGGCCAGTTCGTCGAACAGGCGCTTGGCCTCGTCGATTCCCTGCTCGAGCGTGAGGGCGACTGTGCCGTGGTCCTGGAAGGCGCTGATCGTCTCCTCGGGCATCGTGTTCACCGTCTCCGGCCCGATCAGGTCGTCGACGTACAGCACGTCGCTGTAAGCCGGGTTCTTGGTCGAGGTCGAAGCCCAGAGGCACCACTGCCGAGATGCGCCCGCCACCGCGAGCGTGTCCCAGAGCTCGCCCGAGAAGATCTCCTTGTAGCGCTGGTAAGCGAGCTTGGCGTTTGCGACGGCAAGCCTGCCCTTCAGCTCGTCACGGCCGCCGATCTCGTCGAGGCGCTTGTCCGTCTCTGTGTCCACTCGTGAGACGAAGAAGCTCGCCACCGAAGCGACCCTCGCCGGATCGCCGCCCGACTCGACTAGCCGCTCCAGGCCGCGGATGTAGGCCTTTGCCACTTCGACATAGCGCTCGAGCGAGAAGATCAGCGTCACGTTGATGCTGCGTCCGCGCGCGATCATCTCCTCGATCGCGGGGAGCCCTTCCTTCGTGGCCGGGATCTTCACGAACAGGTTCGGCTTGTCGATCGTCTCGTGCAGCCACTGGGCTTGGTCGATCGTCGCCTGTGTGTCCCCGGCGAGGTTTGGGTCGACCTCGATCGAGACGTAACCGTCCTTGCCGGCGCCTCCGTCCCACACCAGGCGGAGGACGTCGCACGCGTCGGAGACATCGGTCTTGGCCAGGCGCCAGAAGATTTCCTTCGGGTCGTCAGTCTCCTCGAGGGAGGCCCGGATCTGCTCGTCGTAGAAGTCGCCCTCGGCGATCGCCTTCTGAAAGATGGTGGGGTTCGAAGTAACGCCGACGACCGCGTCCTGCTCCATCAGACGCTCGAGCTTGCCGCTTCGGAGCATCTGGCGGGAGAGATAGTCGGTCCACACGCTCTGACCGAGCTCGGACAACTCGTGAAGTCTTGACCTAGACATTGACATTGGCACTTCCCTTCTCGATCTCTTCGATCTTGCGAAGTCTCGTCGTGTAAGGCTCGGTCCCGTTGAAGCGCGCGCGCAGGAAGGCGCGCATCAGGTCGACCGTCAGCGCCGGGCCGACGACCTCCGAGCCAAGGCAGAGCACGTTCATGTCGTCGTGCTCGACCCCTTGATGCGCCGAGTAGACGTCGTGGCACATAGCGCCCCGGACTCCGTCCACCTTGGAAACGGCCACAGACGCGCCGACGCCGGAGCCGCAGACGAAGATTCCGCGCTCGGCGTCGCCGTTTTGGATCAGCCCTCCCAACTCTCGCGCCTTGTCGGGATAGTCGATCCGGACTGCATCGGTGTCGACACCCAGGTCGAACGTCTCGTGTCCGAGCGCATCGAGCTCTGGGAGGACGACGTCGCGTAGGCGAACGCCTCGGTGGTCGAACGCGACTGCAACCCTCATAGAAACGTTACGTTACCCCGGATGGACGGTCCTGAACTCTGGCATGAGCTCGGACAGCAGTTCCGCGTCGACTCCGTCCGCTGTGCGGCGGAAGCGAAGTCGGGTCACCCGACCTCCGGCATGTCGGCCGCCGACTTGATGGCCGTCCTGCTCGCGAAGTACTACCGCTACGACTTCGACAAGCCGAAGGACCCGGCAAACGACCGGCTGGTCTTCTCGAAGGGTCACGCCTCGACGCTGCTCTATGCGATGTACAAGGCGGCCGGGGTGATCTCGGACGAGGAACTGCTGACTTACCGGCAGTTCTCGAGCATCTTCGAGGGCCATCCGACGCCGCGGATTCCGTGGGTCGACGTCGCGACCGGCTCGCTCGGGCAGGGGCTGCCGTACGGCGTCGGCATGGCGATCGCGGGCAAGCGCCTCGACCGGACGGCGATGCGCGCCTGGGTGCTCATCGGCGACAGCGAGATGGCCGAGGGCTCGCAGTGGGAGGGCTTCGAGCACGCCGCCTTCTACGAGCTCGACAACATCGTCGCGATCCTCGACATCAACCGGCTCGGGCAGCGCGGCGAGACGATGCACGGCTGGGACCTCGACTCCTACGCGAACCGGGCCCGCGCGTTCGGCTGGCATGCGATCGAGATCGACGGCCACGACGTCGAGGCAATCGACCAGGCCTATGGCGAGGCGATTGCGACCGACAGGCCCGTCGCGATCGTCGCCCATACGATCAAGGGCAAGGGCGTCAAGGAAGTCGAGAACAAGCTCGGCTGGCACGGCAAGGCGCTCGACGACCCGACCGAGGCGATCGAGGAGCTCGGCGGCATCCGCAACATCGTCGTCCAGGTTGCGAAGCCCGAGACGAGCGGCCGCACGGTCGAAATCGAGAACGGCGAGCTCGAGCTACCGCGCTACGAGCTCGGCGACGAAGTTGCGACTCGTAAGGCCTACGGCGAAGCGCTGGCCGCCCTGGGCAAAGCCCGCGGGGACGTGGTCGCCATGGACGGAGAGGTCTCCAACTCGACCTTCGCGGAGATCTTCAGAGACGCCGTCCCGGAGCGGTACTTCGAGATGTACATCGCCGAACAGCAGCTGATCGCCGCTGCGGTCGGGATGCAGGTGACCGGCTGGCGGCCGTTTGCCTCGACCTTCGCGGCCTTCTTCTCTCGTGCCTACGACTTCATCCGCATGTCGGCGATCAGCCGCGCGAACTACTCCCTCTCCGGCTCCCACGCGGGGGTATCGATCGGCGAGGACGGGCCGTCGCAGATGGCGCTCGAGGACATCGCCGCGTTGCGGGCTGTCCACGGGTCGACCGTGCTCCACCCGTGCGACGCAAATCAGACCGCGAAGCTGGTGGCGAGGATGGCCGACGCCGAAGGAATCGTCTACCTGCGGACGCTGCGGCCGAACACGCCGGTGATCTACGACCCGGACGACACCTTCGAGATCGGCGGCTCGCGCACCCTGCGTGACGGCGACGACGTCGCCCTTGTCGGCGCCGGCATCACCGTGCACGAGGCGCTGAAGGCCGCCGAGGCACTCGCCGCTGACGGGATCGAAGCCCAGGTGATCGATCTTTACTCGATCAAGCCGCTCGACCAGGAGACGATCCGGTCGCTGACGATGCCGATCGTGACTGCCGAGGACCACTGGGCCGAAGGCGGCCTCGGCGAAGCCGTGCTCGCGGCGCTTGCCGACTCGGATGATCGGCCTCGCGTCGAGCTGCTGGCCGTGCGCGAGATGCCGCATTCGGGCAAGCCGGCGGAACTGCTCGCCGCGGCGGGGATCGACGCCGAGCACATCGCCCAGGCCGCCAGACGTTTGGTCGGCGCCGCCGTCTCCGCGTAGTCACAGCCGGATCGCGTAGGTCCGCCGGATCGGGCGTCGCCCGGGCACGGCAGGAATCACGACACGCGCACTCACGGGCCCGCGCAGCCGCCGGCGGAGCCGGAGCTCGAGGATTCCCCGCGTGTGCGGACGCACATCACGCCGCGCAGCGAGAAGCGTCGCGAGACGCCG
>Ga0070696_100003890_pt1 | contig 9977 bp, 8 predicted proteins | sample KBSK1253metaG_FD_65474 | JGI IMG/M metagenome (GOLD analysis project Ga0070696, IMG submission 65474) | Corn, switchgrass and miscanthus rhizosphere microbial communities from Kellogg Biological Station, Michigan, USA - KBS K1-25-3 metaG | ecosystem: Host-associated > Plants > Roots >... | reverse complement strand
AGCGTACCGCCAAGCTGCAGCACCTGTCCGCTGGGATTGGTCTGCTTGCCGCTGACGCCGAACTTCGCGCCCAACTCGCGGGTGAAGTCGTCGGTGGCAACCACGATGCGCGACTCGATCAGCACCTGCTGCACCGGCTTGTCCAGCACCGCGATCAGGTCGCGCAGCTGCCTGATCTTCTCGGGCGTGTCGTTGAGCAGCAGCGTGTTGGTGCGCTCGTCGAACGAGACGCTGCCGCGTGGCGACAGGAAGCCGCGCTGCTGGTTGGTGCCGCCGCCACCGCCGCCGCCCTGCATGCTGCCGGTGGTCAGCAGCTTGGCGATGTCAGCCGCCTTGCCATAGCTGATCGGCACGTAGTCGGTGACCAATTCGGCGGTGTCCTGCGCCTTCAGCTTGGCGTCGGCAAGGTCCTGCTCGTACTTGGCCAGCTCGGCCTGCGGTGCTACCCACACCACATTGCCGTTGCGGCGCTTGTCCAGGCTCTTCGCGCGCAGGATCACGTCCAGCGCCTGATCCCACGGTACGTTGACCAGGCGCAGGGTGACGCTGCCGCCGACGCTGTCGGAGGCGACCAGGTTGAGGCCGGAGATGTCGGCGATCAGCTGCAGCGCCGAACGCACTGGAATGTCCTGGAAGTTGAAGGTGACGCGCTTGCCGCTGTAGCTCGGTTCCTGGCCCAGCCTGGCCAGCTTGGCGTCTTTGGCGGCGTCGGCCTTCTTCGGCGCGACCTCGACCACGTACTGGTCGGCGGTCTGGTAGGCCGAGGTCTCGACGTTGCCCTTGACCGCGATTTCCATGCGTGCGCCGCCGCCGTTGCCGGCGCGGGTGACGATGGACTGCACCGGCGTGGCGAAGTCCAGCGTATCCAGGCGCTGGGCGAGGTTGGCCGGCAGGTTCGCGTGGTCGATGGTAACCAGCACCTTGTCACCCTTGCGGGTCATTTCGGCATTCGCGCCACTGCCGCTGAAGTTGATCAGCACGCGGCCTTCGCCGTTCGGGCCACGACGGAAGTCGATGTTGGAGATGGCCGGGCCATTCGACGACGACGGCAGCGCCTTGGTCGGGTCGATCGTCGACGCGGTGGTCACCGACTGGTCCGCGCTGCCGTTGTTGACGGTCAGCACCAGACTGTTGCCTTCGACTCGCGAACGATAGCTCGACTCGCGCATCAGCTCGACCACCACGCGGGTGCGGCCACCAGCTGCCACCGCGGATACGCCGGAAGTCGAGCCCTTGCCGATATCCAGATGACGCGGGGCCGCGTTGTCGGTATCGGCAAAGTCGACCGCGATGCGCGGCGGGTTGCCGGTGGTGAAGATCTTCGGCTGCGGCACCGGGCCATCGCCGAAGTCCATGTGCAACTCGACGCTGCCGCCAGGCAGTGCGTCGTAACTGATGTTCTTCAACGTGGTGGTGGCTGCCAGCGCAGCGCTGGCCCAGGAGGCACCGGCGATCAGCAGGCCCATCAACAAGTAACGGCTCGCATGGCGCATGACACGGCCCCGGACGGATTGGATTTGGTTGGTCATTGCATCAGCCCCTGTATTTCCTATTTCGCGTCGAGCGCGATGCTGGCGGGACGTTCCATCCAGCCACCATTACCGTTGGATACCAGCTCGACCAGTTCGATATGGTCTTCGCTGATAGCGGTGATATGCCCGTAGTTCTGGCCCATGTACTCGTTGACATGGACACGATGGATCACACCACCCGGGTCCTTGACCAGCACCTCCATGCCCGCACCGGTACCGACCGTGCCGACCATCTTCAGGCTGTCCAGCGCAAACAATTCCAGCGGCTGCTTGGCCCGGTTGGCATCTGGCCGCGGACCGCTGGTGGCACTGTTGTTCTCCAGCTCGGTCGTGCTCGGACTGAACGGATCACGCCGATCCTGGTCGTCGTACTTGAACGTCTCGAACGTCTTGATCACCGGCAGCGGCTGGATCGGCACGCCCTTCTTGGCCTTTTCCTGGGCGACCCAGGTGCGCAGGTCCGACATGCCGCGGGTGCAACCGCCCAGTACCAGCGCGGCACCCAGCATCAGCGCAAGCCGTGCGACATGGGCCGGTTTCATGGCAGCTAGCTTGTTCATCATTTCGCTCCCCCCGCCTTCTTGCCGGCACCAGCGGTGGAGCTTTCCTCGTCATCCAGGTAGCGGTAGGTCTTCACGGTGCCCTGCAGCACCAGTTGGCCGTTCGCCGGACCGTTCTTGCTCGGCGCTTTCGGCGTCAGCGAGACATCGTGCAGGGTCAGGATCACCACCCGCGGCAACGAAGCCACGCCGCTGATGAACGTGCCGAACTGGTGATAGGTGCCGGTCATGCGCAGGGTGATCGGCTTTTCCGCGTAGAAGTCCTTCGGTGTCTCCGGGCCCGGCTGGAACAACTCGGTCTCCAGGCCTGCCGACTGCGCAGTCTGCGAAATGTCGATCAGCAGTTCAGGCATTTCGGTCTTGCTGGGCAGCTGCCGCAACAACTGACGCAACATGTCCTGCATTTCGTCGAGCTGCTGCTGCAGGGCTTCCAGGTTGACCGACTTGGCCTGCTTGGTGGAGAACTCCTGCTTGAGCTGATTCTCCTTGCCGGCCAGCGTATTGAGGCTGTCCTGCTGGTCGCTGACGAAAAAGTACCAGCCCACCAGCAACACGAAGCCGAACAGCAGCGCAGTGAAGAAGATCTTGACCGATTGCGGCCAGCCGCCGACGTTATTGCGGTCGAGGTTCTGGATATCGCTCAGGAAACTCATGACCCGGCACCTCCCGTGGCAGCTGCCGCACTCACCGGCTTGGCCTCCGGAGTGGCCGCCGGCGCTGGCTTCGCTTGCGCAGCGGCTGCCGCAGCAGCAGGCGCCGCCGGGGCTGCGCTGGAGCTGACGTCGGCCGGCGTTACCGGAGTCTTGCCGTCGGTTTCGTCGGTCTTCGGCTTGCTCAGCAGCACGTTCAGGCCGAACACGTACGGCATGCGGGTGGCGTCATGGGTGTTCTCGGTCTTGCGCAGATCGGCATGACCCATCCATGGCGAGCCCTCGATATTGCGCATGTACTCGGCGACGCTCGCGTTGGACTGCGCCACGCCGTCGAGCGACATCGACTGGCCGCCCTGCTTCAGCCCGGTCAGCCGCGCACTGGTGGGAATCGTCTTCACCAGTTCGTCGAACAGATGCACCATCTGCGAGCGGTCCGCCTGCAACTGCTCGATGATCTGCTTGCGCGCCAGCAGGTGCTCGCGCACCTTTTCCAGGTCCTTGATCTTGGCGATGCGCACGTCGAGCTGCTTGATCTCGGTCTGCAGGTAAGCGTTGCGCTCGTTCTGGTTGTCGATGCGCTGATCCATCCAGAACACCCACAGCAGCAGCACGCCCAGCGCCACCACGAAGGCGGCGACAAGCTGCATGTAGAACTCGCGCTCGCGCTGTTTGCGCCGTTCGGCGCGCCATGGAAGTAGATTGACGTGTGCCATCAGTCGAAGCTCCTCAGGGCGAGGCCGACCGCAATCATCAGCGCCGGGGCGTCCTGCGCCAGCGACTGTGCCTGTACCCGTGGCGACAGCGACATGCGTGCCAGCGGATTGGCGACGATGCAGGGCACGCCGAGCTGCTCTTCCAGCATCGGACCCAGCCCCTCGATCGAGGCGCAACCACCGGCCAGCACCACCTGGTCAACCTTGCTGTATTCGCTGCCGGCAAAGAAGAACTGCAGCAGGCGGCTGATCTGCTGGATCAGCGACTCCTTGAACGGTTCCAGTGCCTCAGTCTCATAGGATTCGGGCAGGCCGCCCTTGCGCTTGGCGCGGCCGGCTTCCTCGTAGGAAAGCCCGAAGCGGCGCATGATTTCGTCGGTCAGCTGCTTGCCGCCGAAGACCTGCTCGCGCGAGTAGATCGTGCGCTGGTTGCGCAGCACCGACAGCGTGGTCATGGTGGCGCCGATGTCGACCACCGCCACCAGCGCGTCGCGGCCGACGTTGAGCTGGTCGGCGATCATCGCGAAGGCGTTTTCCATCGCGAACGCCTCGACGTCGATCACCGCGGCGGTGAGCCCGCCCAGATCCAGCGCGGCCACGCGCATGTCGACGTTCTCGGTGCGCGAGGCGGCCAGCAGCACGTTGTTCATGTCGGGGTTGTCGCGGACCGGACCGAGTACCTCGTAGTCGAGGCTGACTTCGTCGATCGGATACGGAATGTACTGGTTCGCCTCGACCTGGATCTGGCCTTCCAGGTCATCGTCGGAAAGATCGGCGGTCATCGGGATGATGCGCGTGATCACGGCCGACCCGGCCACCGCGGCGGCGGCATGCTTGAGCTTGGAGCCCGAGCGCGCCAGCGCGCGACGGATCGCGTCCCCCACCGCCTCGACCTCGACGATGTTCTTCTCGACCACGGCGTTCGGCGGCAACGGCTCGACCGCGTAATGCTCAACGCGATAACGGCCGCCCGCCTGACTGAGCTGCAGCAGCTTGACGGCAGTCGAACTGATGTCGACACCAATCAGCGCCGGCTTCTTCGGTGTAAAGAGCCCCACGGTGTTTCCCCCTTGCCGCTGACGCCCGTAGCCAGAATCCTGGCGGGGTACGCAGTGGCATTAAATCGAAAAAATAACGCAATGGCAACGGTCTACGGGAACTTTCTCAAGTAATTGGCGTGATGCCCGCCACATTTATCGGAAACCCCCTATTGGCCTGACCCTTGCTTTGCGGGCCGGCTTTTGCATTCGGTCGACCGTCCCTCATGCCAGGAATACTCCTACATCTATACTCTGTCATGTTTTGACTCAGGTCTCGCTATCCCCCCACCATGCAAATTTTCAAACGCTTGTTGCGCTGGGCTCTGGTCCTGGCCTTTTCCGGTTTGCTTCTGGCAGTTGTCGCGGTGGGTGTGGCGTATTGGCTGATCGCCCCGAGGCTCCCCTCGGTGGCCGAGCTGAAAAACTACCCGATGCAGGTGCCGCTGCGCGTGCTGAGCGCCGACGGCAAGCTGATCGCCAGTTTCGGCGAGACCCGGCGCATTCCGGTGGACATCGAGAAAGTGCCGGACCGGCTCAAGCACGCCGTGCTGTCGGCCGAGGATGCGGACTTCTACCACCACCCCGGGGTGGACTGGCACGGCATCGCGCGCGCCGGCTGGCACGTCCTCGTGACCGGCGGCGACAAGGGCCCCGGCGGCTCGACGATTACCCAGCAGGTGGCCCGCAACTTCTTCCTCAGCCCCGAGAAGCTCTATTCGCGCAAGCTCACCGAGATCTTCATCGCGCTGCGCATCGAGCACGAACTTACCAAGGACCAGATCCTCGAGCTGTACCTCAACAAGATGTTCCTCGGCCACCGCTCGTACGGCGTGGCTGCGGCCGCCGAGTACTACTACGGCAAGACGCTGGACCAGCTGACCGTGGCCGAGTGCGCGCTGATCGCCTCGACCTTCCAGCTGCCGTCGGTGGTCAACCCGATCAACGGGCAGAAGCGAGCGATCGCCCGGCGCAACTGGGTGTTGGGCGAGATGCTGCGCCACGACTACATCACCCGAGCCGTGTACGAGCAGGCGATCGCCGAACCGAACCAGGCCTACCCGCACGAACAGCCGATCGAGGTGGACGCCCCCTACCTGGCCGAGATGGTGCGCCGGCAGGTGCTCGACCGCTTCGGCAACGACGCGCTGACCGAGGGCTACGTGGTCAGGACCACGCTGCAGAGCGGCCGCCAGCAGGCCGCCGTGGAAGCGTTGCGCGACGGGCTGGTCGCCTATGACCGCCGGCACGGCTGGCGCGGGCCGGAAGCCCACCAGGATCTGCCGGCCGGCGCCGGCGAGGCGGATCTGGACGGCCTGCTGTCCGCCTACAGCAGCGTCTCCGGCATGCAGCCGGGCATCGTCACGGCCAGCGACGCGAAGCAGGCTACGGTCTACTTGTCCAGTCGGGAGAGCGTGATCCTCGATCTGGCCGCGGTCAGCTGGGCGCGCCCGCACATCAACGACGACCGCGTCGGCGCCGCGCCGACCCGGGTCGACGGCGTGCTCAAGCGCGGCGACATCATCCGGCTGGCGCGCGACGACAAGGGCGAATGGCAGCTGGCGCAGATCCCCGCCGCGCAGGCCGCGTTGGCCTCGATCGCGCCGGAGGACGGCTCGATCCAGGCGCTGGTGGGTGGCTTCAACTTCGTGCGCAGCAAGTTCAACCGCGCGGTAATGGCGGCGCGCCAACCCGGCTCCAGTTTCAAGCCCTACCTGTACTCGGCGGCGTTCGAGCGCGGCTTCACCCCGGCCTCGATCATCAACGACGCACCGCTCGCCCTGCCCGATCCGTCGCGCCCGAACGGCATCTGGACGCCTTCCAACGACGACGACAAGTTCGCCGGGCCGATGCGCCTGCGCGAAGCGCTGGTGCAATCGAAGAACCTGGTCTCGGTGCGCCTGCTGGACGCCATCGGGGTGCGCTACATGCGCGAATACGCCACCCGCTTCGGTTTCTCGCAGGACGCGATCCCGGCCAATCTGTCGATGGCGCTGGGCACCGCCTCGGTGTCGCCGATGGGCATGGCCCGTGGTTTTGCGGTGTTCGCCAACGGCGGCTACCTGGTCACGCCGTACTTCATCCACGAGATCGACGACCGCAACGGCAAGGCCGTGTACGTGGCCAACCCCGCGCGCGCCTGCCGCAACTGCCAGGAGCGCCTGCTCGACACGCGGCCGGCCGGGCCGCCGCCGCCCGAGATGAACCCTGCGCCAGCCAACAACGTGGCCAGTGCGTCGTCCGCAGCCCCTGCCGAACCCAGCAGCGTCGACGGCATCGGCGACGCGGTGTTGCCGGCCGACGCGCACGGCGAAGGCGCGCACCCGCCGGTACTCGCGCCGCGCGTGATCGAGGCACGCAACGACTATCTGGTGACCTCGCTGATGAAGGACGTGATCCTGCGCGGCACCGGCTCGGCCGCGCGCGCCCTCGGGCGCGACGACCTGGCCGGCAAGACCGGCTCCACCAACGACCACCGCGACGCCTGGTTCGCCGGCTTCGACGGCGAGCTGTCGACCGCCGTGTGGGTGGGCTTCGACGACTACAGTTCGCTCGGCCGCGGCGAGTTCGGCGCCAAGGCCGCGCTGCCGATCTGGATGTCCTACATGGGCAGCGCCCTGAAGGACCAGCCGTCGAGCACGTTGCCGATGCCGCCGGGAATCAGTACGGTACTGATCAATCGCTACAGCGGCTTGCCCGCGGCATCAGGCGACCCGGACGGCATCAACGAGATGTTCAAGGTGGAAGACGTCGACCGGCTGCGCAGCCAGGCCGCCCAGCAGAAGGAGCAGGACCAGCAGCACGCCTACGACATCTTCTGAGCCTTCGACACGGCTTCCAGCGACAGGGGGAGCCGCCGGTTACCGATCGATGAGGAGCGCGCCATGTCCCGAGGCGAACACCACCGCATCCACGCACACGACCGCCTGCGCCGCAACCGCCTGCGGGTTGCCCAGGAAGCCGCGCGGCTGATGAGCGAACACGGCATCCGCGACTTCCACCATGCCAAGCTGAAGGCGGCCGAGCGGCTCGGCATCCTCGACACGCAGGCACTGCCGCGCAACCTGGAGGTCGAGCAGGCGCTGCGCGAACACCAGCGCCTGTTCCTCGCCGACAGCCAGCCGCAACTGCTGCGGGAGCGGCGCGAGGCCGCGGTCGAGGCGATGCGTTTTCTCGCCGCGTTCGAACCGCGCCTGGTCGGCGCCGTGCTTGAGGGCACCGCCGACGCGCATTCGGCGGTCTGCCTGCACGTGTACAGCGACGACCCGGAAGCGGTCGTGCTGTACCTGCGCGAGCGCGGCGTGCCGATCGAGACGCAGGTGCGCCGGCTGCGCTACGGTCGCGACGAACAGCCCGAGTACCCGGTGCTGCTGTTCGCCGCCGACGAACTGCCGTTCGACCTCACCGTGCTGCCGCGCGACGCGCTGCGTCGGGCCCCGCTGGACCGCACCGACGACCGGCCGATGCGCCGCGCCTCGCTGGCCCAGGTGGAAATGCTGCTCGACGAGGACGCCGAGGAAGTTACCGAACAGCGGCTGGGCGCGGTACTGCGCTAAGCGGGGCCGCTTTGCCGCACGAAAAAGCCCCGGCCATGGCCGGGGCTTTTTATGGGTGCGACGCGGGCGATCAGCGCTTCGCAGTCGGCACGTAGTCGCGCACGCCGGCGCCGGTATACACCTGGCGCGGGCGGCCGATGCGCGATCCGGGCGTTTCGTGCTGCTCGATCCAGTGCGCGATCCAGCCGGCAGTGCGCGCGATCGCGAACATCACGGTGAACATCTCGGTGGGGATGCCCAGCGCCTTGTAGATGATGCCGGAGTAGAAATCGACGTTCGGGTACAGCTTGCGCTCGACGAAGTACTCGTCCTTCAGCGCCGCCTCCTCCAGCTTCATCGCCACGTCCAGCAACGGGTCGTTGACACCCAGCTCGGCCAGCACCTTGTGACACATCTCGCGGATGATCTTCGCGCGCGGGTCGAAGTTCTTGTAGACGCGATGGCCGAAGCCCATCAGGCGGAAGCTGTCGTTCTTGTCCTTCGCGCGCAGGATCGCCGACTTGACGTTGTCCGGCGTGCCGATCTCTTTCAGCTGCTTGAGCACCGCCTCGTTGGCACCGCCGTGCGCGGGGCCCCACAGCGCGGTGATGCCGGCAGCGATCGACGCGTACGGGTTCGCACCGGTGGAACCGACCAGGCGCACGGTCGAGGTGGAAGCGTTCTGCTCGTGGTCGGCATGCAGGATGAACAGCAGATCCAGCGCCTTGGCCGCGACCGGGCTCATCTGCAACGGTTCGCTCGGCACCTCGAACATCATGTGCAGGAAGCGGTCGACGTACTCCAGGTTGTTGCGCGGATAGCGCATCGGCCAGCCGATCGAGTAGCGGTAGCAGGCGGCGGCAATGGTCGGCATCTTGGCGATCAGGCGGATCGCGGCAAGCTTGCGGTCGGCCGGGTCATCCACGTTGAGGTCGTCGTGATAGAACGCCGACAGCGAGGCCACCGCGGCGGCCAGCATCGCCATCGGATGCGCGTCGTGGTGGAAGCCCTGGAAGAAGTTCTTCAGCGACTCGTGCAGCATCGTGTGATGCGCCACGTCGTGCTCGAACGTGGCGAACTCGGCCGGTTTCGGCAGCTCGCCGTTGAGCAGCAGGTAGGCCACCTCGAGGAAACTGGAGTGCTCCGCCAGCTGCTCGATCGGGTAACCGCGGTACAGCAGCACGCCCTGGTCGCCGTCGATGTAGGTGATCGCGCTCTTGGTGCTGGCGGTCGAACCGTAGCCGGGGTCGTAGGTGAAGTGGCCGGTGTCCTTGTACAGCGTGGCGATGTCGATGCACGCCGGGCCGAGCGTGCCGCTGACCAGCGGCAGTTCGCTGCGGCGGTTGTTCGACTCATCCACCAGCTTGACGGTCTTGGGATCGGACACGGAAACCTCCTTACATGTGGGTCGCCGCCGCCGGCAACCGCAAAGGCGGCGCCGTCCGGCGAGGGAATGCAGTACCGCGTGCCGGGGAAAGCACGCGGTGCAACGGACGCAGTGGCGTCAGCTCACCGGCCATTATCGCACAAGGTCTCATCTGCATTCGATGGCGAATGGTCGAATGGCGGACACGAAAAGACACGGGGCAGGCCTGCGCCTGCCCCGTGTCTCGAACCGGATCTGCGCGGCCAGCGCCAGGCGCCGGCCGCCGCCGTCAGTTATTCCTTGACGGAACCCGCATAGCGGCGACGGAACTTGTCGACGCGACCGCCGACGTCCAGCGTCTTCTGCTTGCCGGTGTAGAACGGATGCGAATGGCTGGAGATATCCACCTTGATCAGCGGGTACTCGTTGCCGTCCTCCCACTTGATGGTTTCCTTGCTGGACATGGTCGACTTGGTCAGGAACGCGAAGTCGGACGACAGGTCCTGGAACACCACCGGGACGTAGTTCGGATGGATGTCAGGCTTCATGGCTGGCTCTAAAGCGGTGGTGAAAAGAGCGG
>Ga0070696_100003889_pt1 | contig 9977 bp, 6 predicted proteins | sample KBSK1253metaG_FD_65474 | JGI IMG/M metagenome (GOLD analysis project Ga0070696, IMG submission 65474) | Corn, switchgrass and miscanthus rhizosphere microbial communities from Kellogg Biological Station, Michigan, USA - KBS K1-25-3 metaG | ecosystem: Host-associated > Plants > Roots >... | reverse complement strand
CCAGGGCCCCGAGCTTGAGAACCGTGAGCCATTGCATCACGCCGGCCCCGAAGCGAACGCCGATGATGCTGACCGTCGCCGACGCGACGATCGCGCCCACCGCCACGGCCTTGAGCCCGGCGGGGGACAGGTGCGCGATGTACCCGAGATAGCTCGCGAGGCCCACCGCCAACGCCGCCGTGATGCCTGGATCCATCACCAACAGGCACTTCCACCCGTACAGAAACGCCACAGCGGGTCCGTACGCTCGGCGCAGGTACACGTAGCCGCCGCCCGCCTCGGGGAGCCGCGCCGCCAGCTCGCCGTAACACAGCGCACCCATGAGTGCCAGCGCCCCCATGACCAGCCACACGACGAGCAGCCAAAACGGCGACCCGAGCGCCCGTGCCATAGTCGCAGGCGTCAGGAAGATCCCGACAGCGATCACCTCCCCGACGACGAGGGCGGTGAGCGAGGCTACGCCGAGCTGGCGGGTGAGGGTGGCGGGAGGTGGCGTCGTGTCGATCATGAGAGCCCGTACGCTCGCTCAGTAGCGGGACTGCATGTACTCCACGCCCAGCGCGACCGTTGCTCGCCAGGCCGCTTCGGTCTTGGGGTCGAAGTCAGCATCGAACTCGCGGACCGTCGCGATGAGGGTGTCAATGAAGGACCGGTAATGCTTGGGGTGCACGTTGATGTCGCGGCGGCTATGACGCTCCGCGAGCCGCGCGAGAACCGTCGGCTCCGACCGAGGCTGATTGGGGAAAGCGAGCAGCAAGCCGATGGCGTGTCGTAGGAGGCGGTTCTGCCGATCGAAGTCCGTGTCGGCGAACATCGGCGCCGCCTCTGGACACGCCTCGAGGAACTTGCGGTAGAACGTCTCGAAGAACCCCGGTGCCTCGGAGCAGCGTTCGTAACTCGCCTGCGCCACACCTGCCTCTGATCGCTTTACCATTCAAACCCACTCTCCTCAGACATCGGGAACCGCGTAACACGGTGCCATAATCTGCGTCAGCGAATCGGGATCGCCATCCCGTGGCAGGCGGTACACACCTCGGGATTCTTGCGCCGCATCCGATTCGCGTCGAATCCGGGACCGTGGGGATTGAACCGCCGCCCCCCGAGCGCCGAATGGCACGTGAGGCAGTCGCGCTCCGTGTGGCACGCGACGCACGACTCGAGGCTCTGGCGCGCCGCCTGGCCGTGACCCAACAGGAAGAAACGCTTCGCGTCATGAAATCCCGAGCGCAGCACGCCGTTCGCGACCAGCCCGGCCTGACTGTGGCAGGCGGTGCAGAAGCTGCTGACGTTGTGGCAGTCGCTACACGACGTCTCACGCGCGTACGTGGCCGCGGGGTGCCGGTTCAGGAAGCCCGTGGGGTGGTATCCAGGTCCCGCCGCCGCCACCGGGCGATGGCAATCCACGCACTCGGTGCGGACGTGGCAGCCGGCGCAGCGTGATCCCGCCGCGGCGGCCGCGGACCCGTGACGGTCGGCGAAGTTACCGCCGTGTGATGCCGGTGCGCCGCGTGCGGCGATCGCCGTGGAGCGCGGATCCGATGCGAGCGCGGAGATCGCCCGCGGCGGTGAGGCGCCCGCGTGGCACTGATAGCAGAACTCCCGGGCATGACACGTGGCGCAGCTGCCCCCGACGGCCCGGCGCGCCACCGCTCCGTGGCCATCCGCGCCCGCGAACCGCGGATCGGCGTGTGACGGCGGCGCCGTGAAAGCGGCGACGTCCTGACGCGTGAGGCGGGTCGCTTGCGCCAGTGCGACGTGACACTGCGCGCACGCAGAGTCGGGAGCGGCGAGGTGCGCCGTGCGAATCCCGTGGCAGTCGAGGCACCGCTCCGGCGCGGCGGGCCGCACGGCCATCCGTGGCGCTCCGGCTTCGGCGTGGCACGCTGCACAGACTGGGGCCTTTGCGCGCGCGGAAACCGCATGCCGCAGGTGATCGAATCGCAGGTTGCTGCGTCGGGGCGCTTGCGGTGGGCTCCAGGACACGACCTTCTCGATCGTCCCATCATGACAGGCCGCGCAGCCGACGGGCTCGGGCCACAACGACGCCCCTCCCTGAACGGCGCCCACGTGACACGACGCGCAGGTCGGGAAGAGCGCGCGGTGCTTCTCGTGGTCGAAGCCCCCCCCTCGGTCCTGCGCGGTCAAGCGCGACGCGCTCAGGAGAGTGCCGAGTGCGAGGACCACGAGCGGGCGCGCGGTCACCGGGCCGCCCTCCCCCCGGGCATCCGGCGCACCGCCGGCGGCAGGCCACCCAGCTCATCCCCGTGACCGAACAACAGCGTGGCGCGGAGCGTCAGACGCCACTGACCCCAGTCAAAGGCCGCGGCATCGGGGCGGCGGTGATCCTCCACGTAGCGCGTCGCGCCGACCGAAACACGCAGCCGTTCGCGGGGCTCGGCCTCGCCTTCCACCCCGTAGACTTGGAGCACCGATTCGGCGTAGCGGAACTCGAGCGGACGATCGAGCGTCGCCCCGTGCACCATGACGCGCCACGTGCCCGCGGGAGCGTAGGTCACACTCCCGCTCGCGCCCGCCGACGCTGCTCCCGGGCCGTACTCGCGCTCATAGCCCCCGTCGAGCGTCCACCCGGCCGCCGGCCACGCCGTGAACCCGATTTCGCCGCGCCACCCCGACCGCAACACATCGACGAGCGGCGTCGCGGTCTCGGAGTTCTCGAAGCGATACCACTCGCCCCGCGCGCGCAGCTGCACCTGCGCGATCGCCCGCACCGCCAGCTGCGCCTGTGTCGCGTGGTAGGGCACCGGGCTGAAGGCGCCCCAGATGGTCCACAACTCGAAGTGCGGCCGGTAGCGGCGGGCGCCGACCGACCCGCTCACGGCCCGCCGCGCGTACCCCAAGGACACCTCGGCGCTGCCCCACCAGCCGGCGGCCATATCGTAGTCGGCGCCGCCCGTCACGCTCCAGCCCGGAGCCGGCCGCACCGCGCCCGACAGTCCCACGCGCTCGGAGACGAAATAATCCGACCGCGGGTCGACTTCGCGCTGGTAATCGGCGCGCAGGTCGGCGACAGCCGCGGTCCAACCGGCTCCGATACCGGCCACGAGCTGCCGCTGGCGGGGCTGAAAGTCGTCGAGCGGATCGAGGGCCGGGCTCGTTACGGGCAAGGCCACGGCGCGCGCTAGGCCCCAGCCGACGTATCCAGTCGCCTCGAGTCCGCGCCGGGCGTCGCGCACCGTCAGCGACGCGCCATCGAAACCCGTGGCGCCGAGCCGAGACAACGTAAGCTGCCGTCCGGCGCGGGCGGTCACCCGCTCAGCGGCATACTCCACGTAGCCTGCGAGGAGTTGCAGGGCCGGATCGGTCCCCGGCCATGCGTCCACGTTGCCCAAGTCCAGACCGGCGCGGGCCGTCGCGTGCGCGCTCACCCCGCGGAGGCCGAACCCCCATACCGTCAGGTCCCCGGTCATCACGACGGGGCCACCACGGCGCACCGGCCCCGGCCGGAAGTAAGTGCAATACGGTGCACCACTCGGGCAGTAGACCGCGAAACCGTCCGACGTCGTAGGACCCCCGCCCGGGCCCGTCACCGTGTCGCTGACGGGTATGCTGTCGATCCGCACGCCGCGGAAGCCCACCGCCTGAATTCGGGTGTCGAGTCGCACGCGATACCCCTGCGCGCCGAGTGCGCAGGGTAAGGCTGCGAGGAGTAATGCGAGCGAGACGCGGCGCGTCGCGGTCACGCGCCTGCCTTGCGCAGGTGGGCGCGGTAGGCGTCCGGAGAGGATTGAAGGTGACACACCGTGCACTCACGGTCGGCGTAATGCGCGCGCTGAGGCTCGTGGCACGTGAGGCACAGCGCCCGATCGGGCATCAGCCGGGCGACAGTCGCCTCGCGGTGACAGGCGTCGCAGGCGACGTGGGCCTCGACTGGCGGCTGGTGCGTCTCACGCGGGTGCGCGCCCGCGTGGCAGGCGGCGCAGTCCCGCGCGGCAGCGTGGTGGTCCTCGTGACAGGAGCGACAGCTCGCGACCGGCGCCTCGGGGTCGAGTGTCACCGCAGTGGTGTGGCAGGTCACGCAGCGCAACGAGCTGTGCGTCGCATGGGCGAACGCCACAGGCCGGCCCTTGGGCGGCCGGTCGCCGACGGCGACCAGCACCGTCGCGGGATGGCTCGCGGCAAGGTCGCCAGCGGCGTGACAGCTGGCGCAGTTGCTCGTCGCCGGCGCCTGGTGATGGCAGATCTGGCAACCGCGGGGCGGAGCGAATGTCAGGCGCGCGTGCTCGCGCGTAGATGCGTGGCAGGTGAGGCAGGCGAGTTTCGTGTGACGGTGGTGCGGGAAGGTATCGGGCGGCGTTGCGGCCGGCCGCCACGGCGGATCGTCAAAAGGGGGGGCGTCGCCCTTGCCTTTCATGGAGATCCGGCGCAGGGCTTTCGTCGTGTCGAAGCCTTCGGGAAGGTGGAGCCGCCCGCGAGTGCGCCGGTTGACCTCCGCGTGACAACCCGAGCAATCGCTCGCGTCCACCTTCGCGGCGTGCGGCTGGTGGCACAACGTGCACTGCTGCGCGGCTTTCTCGTGCAGACCGGTGTGGAACGGCTCCGACCGCCAGTCGGCGTGGCAACCGGCCGAGGCGCAGCTCTTCAATGCGTCGGCGGGCCGGGTCTGCTTGTGCGGATTGTGGCACATGCCGCAGGTCTGGCGGTGCGGATCCCGGGCGGGGTCGAAGTCCGCCAGCTTCGCCCGCATTTCGTGGCAGCCGAGGCACTCGTGTGCCCCCGGCCGCAGCGTCCCCGCCGCGGAGTCGCGGGTCGCGAGCAGCGGAACGTCGGCGGTAAACTGATGACACGCGACGCAGTGGAAGCCGGTCTGCCCCGCCATCTTGCCGAGCCGGATCTCGGTGCCGATGTGACACCCGGATTGCCCGCAGGTCGAATCCACGGGCACGAAGCGGTGCACCTCGAGACCGTGACACGTCGTGCACTCGACGCTGCGGAGCGCGCTCGAATCCGATTCGAGGTGCACGCGGTGGCCCGCCGTCGTGGCGATGCGGCGCCACTTCTCCTTCTCCTTGTCGCCCAGGACGTGACACGACTTGCACACGCGCGTCGGCACCTTGGCATGCATCTCGATCTTCTCGGGCCGGTTCGCCACCCACAGATACAGTTGGCGCGTGCTGGCGAAGATCGACTGCTGATGGCAGTTGTGGCAGCTGAGCGAGTCGTGCTTGGATCCGGTGAACCGCTGGAACGGGCCTTTCATGATGTGACAGCCCGTACAGAAGGCATTGTCGTGTTGCATGTAGTTCCAGCTCACGGTGCCGAAGCCCACGGTACCGAGCAGCACGACGGTCGCCGCGGCCGCGAGACCGATCTTGATCTGGCGGGGGCGAGCGACCACCCAGGCGACGATCGCATGGCGGTGGCGCCACAGCGAGACGACCACGTAGGCGGCCACGGCGAGGCCGACGAAGAAGCCGCCGATCTGGATCCACTGTGGCAGGTTGAAGAAGAAGCGCAGCACGGTGGCCACGCCGCCCGGCAACGGCGGCGGGCCGACGGCAGTCTGCTGGAGAACCGCCTCGGCGATTATTGCGCCCGTAGTCTCACACCAGGCGGCGGGGCCAGCAGAGGTGGCGCGAAGGGCGGGCTCGGGAGGGCGTACGTCGTATGCAGCGACGCGATCGAGGAAATGAGCAACGCCTTGAGCAAGAATGGATTGTGCACGCCGTTCCCTGATGCCATATGGGTCGAGAACGTATTCCCCAGTAACCGCCCGCTCAAGAAAATACGCCGATCCTCGGTGGCCGCGAGCGCGGCGTTCCAGAGCGTGCCCTTCGCCACGGTGGTGATGTTGTTGCGGAAGTTGATCTCGGCAGAATCGGCCGCGGTCGCTCCGGGCCGCAGGGCGCGCGCGACCAGCTTCGGAATCAAGCCGCCGTCGGTCGAGTCGATGGTGCTGTTGCCGTTGGCGTCAGTCCAGATCTGGTCGAGGTAATTGTTCAGCTCGCCCTTGAGGGTCCGGTAGGCGAGCCTCGCCACCTGCGGACCTCCGATGTGGCAGCTGCTGGTCGAGCATCCGGAGAAGTCATGCACCGTGTCCGGCGCCACGGCGTCGGCACACGGGATCGGGATGCCGCTGGCATTGGGACACGGTATGGCGTCGAAGGTGTGGCCCACGCTCTGGAAGGCGAAGGCTCCGGTGAGCTGGTCCGTGATCGTGGTCTTCACCACGTGGCACGTCGCACACAGGCGCGGATTCGCCGCCGTCCCGTGGCTGCTCGCCATCTGGCTCGTATCGTACGCGAAGCCCGGCGGAATCCAGCCGACGTTTTCTCCGAGCACCAGCAACCCCTGCGCACCGTGGGCCCCGCGCGACGAGCCCGTCCCCGTAGCCACCGACCACGGCGGTGTGCCGCTGCGAGAGTGGCAGGTGACGCACAGTTGGTCACGTGTTGGCGTCGACAGCGGCGCGCGCAGCTGCGCCTCGTAGGGTGAGCCGTGCGGGTTGTGGCAGGTCACGCACCCGATGCGCTGGGGCGTCGTACCTGCCTTTTCGATGTAATTCGCGTTCTCGCCGAACTTGATCGCCATCGCGGCCCGGCCTTCGTGGCACGGCTGGCAGCTCGCGTTGGTCGATGCGTTCGCAAAGCCGGGGCCCGAGCCGTGCCCCGACTCTTTCCATTGCTCCACGAAGGGCGTGTGGATGCCGGTATGACATCCGCTGCACGATGACACCACCCCGGTGTCGACGTGAATCGATGCCAGAGGGTGATTCGCGTCGATGTCCGGGTTCTCGACGTGCGTGAAGCCCGGTCCATGGCAGCTCTCGCATTGCACGTCGTGGTAGGCGGAATCGGGCACGACGGCGTAGCCCGCGGGATGGCCGACGGCGTTGCCGAGCTGTGATACCGAGTGACAGTTGCTGCACGAGCCGGTGGCATGTCCGGAGCCCTGGAGGTCCGACCATGCCTGTGCGTGCTTCGTCGCTTTCCATTCACGTTGGACGCCGACGTGGCAGTTGCCACACGTCGTTTGCTTCGTGTTGACCGTGAAGTAGCCGAGGAACCCGTTCACGCTATCCGGTGGCGGATTGAACGGCTGCCGGTCGCGATAGACGATCTTGTCGTTCGTACACGCGCCGAGTGCGGCGATGGTGGCAACGAGATGGATCACCTTCATGGACGCGCTCCTCGACGTACGGTCAAGTTGAGGAATACGTCGCCCAAGCTAAGGAAGGAATGAAAATACCGTGATGGCCTAAAGGGATTAGATCCTTGGTCTTAGATCACACCTCGACGATCTCCGCGTCGACTGCGGCGCGAACCTCCCAACCAAAGCGCTTGGCAATCGCCGCGGCGAGCACCGCCGCGCCTGCGGGCTCGCCGTGCACCAGGTACGTCTGGCGGGGAGGCCGCGTGAAGCCCTCCAGCCACCGCAGCAGCTCGGCGCGATCGGCGTGGGCGGAGAGCGCGTCAAGGCGCTCGACCGCGGCCCGCACCGGCACGTCCCGGCCGAAGATCCGCACCTCTCGCGCACCATCCTGCAGCGCCCGGCCCCGCGTGCCCGCCGCCTGGAAGCCGACGAGCAGCACCGTCGTGCGCGGGTCTGAGAGACGCAGCGACAGGTGGTGCAGGATCCGGCCTCCCGTCGCCATCCCGCTCGCCGAAACGATGATCACGGGTCCCGGGAGGCGGTTCAGTGCCTTGGATTCTTCCGGCGTCACGGTGACGTGGACTTGCTTGCGACCCGGCAGCCCCCCGTCCGAGTCGAGCTCCGCCGCGTGGCCTGCGTAGACCTCGTTCACTTTCATGGCCATGGGGCTGTCGAGGTACACCGGCAGTGAGGGAATCCGGCCCGCATCCGCCAGATGCGCGAGCAACCACAGCAGCTCTTGGGTGCGACCCACGGCGAACGCCGGGACGAGGATCACTCCCCCCCGTTTGACGGCGTCGCGCACGATGCGCGCCAGCTCCTCTTCGCCGTTCGCGGGGTGGACCCGATCGCCGTACGTGGACTCGAGCAATAGCACGTCGGCCTCGGGAACGAGCTCGGGATCGGGCAAGATCGGCCGGTCCCAGCGACCCAGGTCTCCGGAGTAGACGAGGCGTCGCGGCGCCGCTGCGTCGAGGTCCAGCTCGATCGTCGCGGCACCGAGGATGTGGCCCGCCGGCCGGAACAGCGCGGTTACGTTTGGGGTCACGTCGAAAGGCTTGCCGAAGCGGCGGCCGTCGAGGAGCTGCAAGGTCGCCTCCACGTCAGCGAGCGCGTACAGGGGCAGGGCCGGCTGGTGCTTCGCGTACCTGTGTCGGTTGGCGCGGTCGGCCTCTTCCTCCTGAAGTCGGGCGGCATCACGAAGCATGATACCGAGCAGCTCAGCGGTGGCGGACGTGCAGTAGATCGGACCGCGGAATCCCTCGCGTACGAGGAGCGGGAGATAACCCGAATGGTCGATGTGGGCGTGGCTCAAGACGACGGCGTCGATGTGTCGCGGCGCGTCGACCCGTTGCGCGCGGTTACGGAGTCGCAGGCTTTTCAGCCCCTGGAACAGTCCAGCGTCGAGGAGAACGCGCTTCCCGCCCGCCTCCACGAGGTGCATCGAGCCAGTCACCGTCCCGGCTGCGCCGAGGAACTGCAGCGTGCTCAGCTACGGCTCTCCCGCGCCACGGTCGGCGTGGCGAACACCGGCGTGGCTGCCGAGGGCAGGCCGAGGTGGGCGCGGGCGCGGTTCAACGCATCGTCGATGTTGCCCTGGATGTTCTCCTCGCCCAGCTCCTCGTACATCCCCGAGCGCTCGAGCGCCACGACGGGCTGGGCGTGCACGTCGGAGAGAATCACGAGCGTCCCATCCTGGCGGCTCCGCCGCACCACCTCCCGCAGCGCGTGCAATCCCGTTGAGTCGATCGCGGGGACGTGACGCAACCGTAGGATCAGCACCTTTGGCTTCCCCGCGATTCGTCCTACCCGATCCTTGAACGTCTCGGCGGCACCGAAGAAGAACGGACCCGTGATCTCGTACACCTGCACGCCCTCGGGCACGATCCGGCGCCGAACCGCGTTCGGGTCGGTTTCGAAGTCGTCGTTTGGGTCGATGAACTCGTGCGTCAGCACTTGGATGTTCGTGACCTCGGCCATGCGGCGCATGAAGAGGAATGCCGCAAGCACCATTCCGACTTCGATCGCGACGGTCAGGTCCACGAGCACGGTGAGCAAGAACGTCGCGAGCAGCACGGCTACGTCGCTCTTGGGCGCGCGGAACTCCGAGGCGAAGGTGCGCCACTCGCTCATGTGGAACGCCACCACGATGAGGATCGCGGCGAGTGTAGCTAGCGGGATGAACGCCGCCCAGCGACCGAAGAATAACGTGATGAGGAGCAGCGTCAGGGCATGCACGATGCCCGCTACGGGCGTGCGGCCGCCATTCTTCACGTTCGTCGCGGTACGCGCGATCGCGCCCGTCGCCGGCATGCCGCCGAAGATCGGTGACACGATGTTCGCCACGCCCTGCGCGACGAGCTCCATGTTGGAGCGGTGCCGCCCGCCGATCATCCCGTCGGCCACCACGGCCGAGAGGAGTGACTCGATCGCCGCCAGCATCGCGATCGTGAACGCGGGACCCGCGAGCGAGGCGACGAGCGCCAGGGTGACGGGCGGCAGCGACGGCTGCGGGAGACCGGCGTGAATCACGCCGAACCGGGCTCCGATGGTTTCCACGGGGAGGTGCAGCAGCTGCACCAGCACGGTCGTGACGATCAGGGCGACGAACGGCCCGGGAACGCGCCGCTCGACCTTCGGCCATACGAGAATGATCGTGAACGTGGCGACGGCGACGACGAGCGCCCACGGATTCACCGAATCGAAGGCGTGGGCGTAGGCGTCCCACTTGGCCAGGAACGGCGCTGGGACGGCGCCCATATCGAGGCCGAGCAGGTCTTTGACCTGACTCGAGAAGATGATGAGGGCGATCCCGCTCGTGAACCCGATTGTCACCGGATAGGGGATGAACTTGATCGCGCCACCCA
>Ga0070696_100003886_pt1 | contig 9979 bp, 8 predicted proteins | sample KBSK1253metaG_FD_65474 | JGI IMG/M metagenome (GOLD analysis project Ga0070696, IMG submission 65474) | Corn, switchgrass and miscanthus rhizosphere microbial communities from Kellogg Biological Station, Michigan, USA - KBS K1-25-3 metaG | ecosystem: Host-associated > Plants > Roots >... | reverse complement strand
ACGACAACGGAAAAAGTGCCGCGCGGGATTCGCCTGATCGCGCGGGGAGTGGCTGGGCACGGCTCACGTCCACGGCCGGACAATGCCGTCATTCGGCTGGCGGCAGCGGTGGCAAAATTCGCATCGTGGCAGCCGCCGGTACGGCTCAACGACACGACTCGCGCCTATTTCGAACGGCTCGCAAACATCAGCCCGCCCGAAGAGGCGGCGCGCTATCGGCACGTGACCAATAGCAAGCAGCTCCCGGAGATTGATCGATACTTCGCTCGACATGAGCCGGGCCATTACTCGATTCTGCGCACCTCGATCAGCCCGACTCTTATCAAGGCGGGATTCCGGCAGAACGTTATTCCTTCGGAAGCTGAAGCGTTTCTCGACGTGCGCGCACTTCCGGATGAAGACATGGACCGCCTGCGCGGCGAGATCCGGCGGGTGATTGCGGATTCGAATGTCGATGTCCTGGCAACGGGCCGCGGCCGGCCGGCGGGTGCGCCGTCGCGTATCGATACGGAAATGTTTCGAGCGCTCGAGCGCGTGCAGCGTCGCATGTTTCCGGGCGCGATCACGCTGCCCTCCATGCTGACCGGCGCGACCGACATGGCGCAACTGCGAGCCCGCGGCGTGCAGGCTTACGGCATAGGGCCGATTGTGGATGATGCGGATGGCGCAATCGGGGGGGCGCACACGGATGATGAGCGGCTGGCCGAAACTTCCCTCGTCAAACTGGTCGAATATCAGTGGCGCGCGGTGCTGGAGGTTGCCGCGTCCAGGAATTAGCGCGGCGTCACAGTCCCGGCACGGGTGGTTTTACGGGCGCCCACGGAAAAAATCCTTTGCGGCGCACGTGCCGACGGTACACCTTGTCGCCGTTCGTGACATACAGCGTCTGTAAATCCGGCCCTCCGAACACCACATTCGACAGCGAGGCATTCTGCGGCTTGCCGACGATCGCCGTGACGCGTCCGGGCTGATCGCAAATCTGCAGCCCGATTCTGGTGGCAACGTAAAGATAGCCTTCGGTGTCGAGCGTCATGCCGTCGGCGCCGCTCGAGGACGATTCATCCGAAGTTTCGAGCCGATAAAAGGGCTGTCCATTGGCCAGCGAACCGTCCGCCTGCACTTGAAACGACCAGACCCATTTCGAGCGCGAGTCGGCCACCATTAGCAGCGATTGATCGGGCGAGAGCCGAACGCCATTGGGAAATTCCAGGCCTTCGTGGACTACGCGCTTGTTATGCTGTGCGTCGATGAACCAGACGCGCTTGCCCGGCGGATCGCTGAAGTAAATTTCTCCGCGGCGGTTCACGGCGATGTCGTTCGAGTTCACATCTTCGGCAATGACCGACTCGGTCCCGTCCGGTGAAAACGCTACGATCCTCTTGCGCCCGTTCTGGCAGGCATAGAGCCGTCCATCGGGGCCGAACATTAGTCCGTTGGCGGCGCCGCTGTCTTCTTTGAAGACCGTGACTTTGCCATCCGGGCCGATTCGGTGGATACGATTGTTCGGAATATCGGTGAAGAATACGTTGCCGCCGTGGTCGACAGCCGGGCCTTCGGTAAATTTGTAACCCTCACCCACCAGCTCCCAATCGCTCGCCGGATCGAGAATCATCGTAACGAAATGACGCTCGCCGCCTTTGGTGGATTTCGCAATCGGTTTGGGATAATCGCGCCACAGCCAGCGCAACGCATCGGGAAAAATCGCAGCCCCGTGCTTGGAATTGTGGCCTTCGTTGCCCCACGCGTTCTTCGTATCGTAACCGGCGTATTCGAGCGCGGAGGAGATATCCTGATTCGCGATGTACCAATTCCCGGCGTAAAGGTTCAGGTCCTTGTCGCCATCCTGCACGAAAACGCGCAGCGGTTTGGGCTCCGTCTTGCGAATGAGTGACGAGTAAATTTCGCCGCCGCGCAGGTTGGTGTAGCTGCCGATGAAGCTCAGCACCCGGCGAAAGGCGTCGGGCCGGTTCCACGCGGCGGTGAACGCGCAGATGGCGCCGGAGCTCGCGCCCGAAATCGCGCGGTCGTTAGGATCGCTCGACAGGTTGTACTGTTTGCCGACTTCCGGCAGGATTTCTTCAAGCAGAAATCGCGCGTAACGGTCGCCAAGGCCGTCGTACTCGAAGCTGCGGTCGTAGCGCGCCTGCTGATCGGTCGAAGACGCGGGCAGCACACCCGGGTTGATGAAAATGCCGATCGTTACCGGCATTTCGTGCTTCGCGATCAGGTTGTCGAAAACGATGGGCGTACGCCAGGCGCCGTCTTCTTTGACGTATCCCGCACCGTCCTGAAAAATCATCACGGCCGCGGGCTTGTCGGATTTGTACTGAGCCGGCACGTAGACCCAGTAATCGCGCACCGTGCCCGGAAAGATTTTGCTGGTCCAGGTGTGCTGCGTGACTGTGCCTTTGGGGACGTCGGGCCGGCGCTGGGAGTCGGGGCCGAGCGTGTAGTCGTCGGCCGCAGCCGCGCCAAAGGCGCAAGCCAGAACAAGCGTAAAGTATAAAAATCGGCGCATAGTCAGTGCATATCGTATCGAAATGCGTGGGGTTTGCGGCGCGGCCGGTGCTACCTCACTCCGATTTTCGCCTTCAGGATCGGCTCGACTGGCGGCAGGCCAAGTTGTTTCGCGAGAAATCGAGCGCGGTCGCTGATCGCCTGGATGTCCAGCACCTCGTGGCCGGTGTCGTACCACTTCAATTCTTTGGGTTCGCTCGCGGCGTCGAAGAAATCCTGCGCATCTTTGTCGGGGACTCCGGGATCGATGCGCGCCGATTGGAACAGCAGCACCGTCGGCGATAATTTCCCGACGTAGCGCCCGGCATCGATCGGCTCGATGACGCGAAGGAAATTTTCGAGCCCGTCGCCGAGGCCCTTCCGCACTCCCGCCGCCCAGGGATGAGGACTGGTCCGGATATGGATGCTCATGCCGAGCAGTCCGACTTCGAAAACGGCCGCCTTGAAGCGCTTGTCGACCGCGATGGCCACGGTGCCCATCATGGCTCCGAAGCTGTGGCCGACAAATGCGATTCGTTTCGGGTCGATGCCCTGGCGCGCCGAAAGAAGATCCACAGCGCGACGGATGCCGATGACGGTCGCGATCATGGAATCGCGATACGCTTCGGCGCTTTCACCGGCGGGCGCGGCCGCATTCACCAGCACGGAGACGGCTCCTGCATCCGCCATGAGAACGGCGTCCGAGAGCTGGTTGTAATAGCCGCTGGAGTGTACCCAGACGATGGCTGCGGTCTGACCTTTGAGAACGACGGGGGTGACCAGCATCGCGTCTGCGCGGCCACCAGCGGCTGGATTCGCATAAGAGAGCATCGAAACCCGAACGCCGTTCCGCACCGCGACTTCCTGCTCCCGCGGGTCGAGTGGAGCTGTTTTGTCGTAGTCGAAAGAAGGAGAATCGCCGGCAAAAAGGCCGCAGATCGGCAGTAGCACCGTTGGCAACACCGTCAGCGACGCCGCCAGCAGGAACTTCATTCCTCTTCCGTTTGCGCCGCAAGGCGTGTAACGACCGACAAATCCTCGAGCGTCGTCACGTCGCCCGCCACCGTGTTCGACGTCACGATTTCGCGGAGCAGCCGCCGCATGATTTTGCCGCTGCGCGTTTTCGGCAAGGCGTCCGTGAAGCGAATCTGCTCGGGCTTGGCGAAACTGCCGATCTCGTGCGCCACCCACTGGCGCAGGTCCTGCGCGAGCTGATGGTGATCCCAGTTGCCCTGCTTCAGTGTCACAAAACAGGCCACGGACTGTCCGGTAATTTCGTGCGGCTTGCCCACCACCGCGGCTTCAGCCACCGCCGGATGCCGCACCAGCGCGGATTCGAGCTCCATCGTACTCAGCCGGTGGCCGCTCACGTTCATGACGTCGTCGACGCGGCCCAGGATCCAGAAATAGCCGTCGCTATCGCGTCGCGCGGCGTCGCCTGTCAGATAGTTTCCCGGAATTCGCTTCCAGTACTGCTCTTCATATCGCTGCGGATCTCGCCAGATGGTTCGCAACATGCTGGGCCAGGGACGCCGGATGATGAGAAAGCCTTCGCGGTTCGCTTCCACCGGCTTCCCGCTGAGGTCCACCACTTCCGGCACAATGCCGGGGAGCGGGAGCGTGGCCGTACCGGGTTTGGCGGGAACGGCGCCAGGCATGGGCGAGATCATGATCGCGCCGGTCTCCGTCTGCCACCACGTATCGACGATGGGGCATCGTTCCTTTCCGATCGTCTTGTGATACCACTCCCAAGCGGCGGGATTGATAGGTTCACCGACCGATCCGAGCAGGCGCAGGCTCGAAAGATCGTGCGCGTTGGGCCACCGATCGCCCTGGCGGACGAACGCGCGGATCGCGGTTGGCGACGTGTAGAAGATGTTGACGCGATATTTTTCGATCAGCCTCCAGAAGCGGTCGGGCTGGGGACAATCGGGCGCCCCTTCGTACATCACGGTCGTCGCACCGGCGGACAGCGGACCATAAACGATGTAGCTGTGGCCGGTGACCCAGCCGATATCGGCGGTGCACCAGTAGGTATCCTCCTCATGCAGATCGAAGACCCACTTCATGGTCATGGTGACCTGCAACAGATACCCGGCGGTAGTATGGACGATGCCCTTGGGCTTGCCGGTTGTGCCGGAAGTGTAGAGCACGTATAGCGGCGCTTCCGAATCCAGGTGCACGGCGTCGCAGGTATCCGCGGCTTTCTCATCCAGCTCGTGCCACCAGAGATCGCGGCCGGATTTCATGGCGGTTTCGCTGCCGGTGCGCCGGTAGACGATCACGTCACGCACGGTGGGGCAGTCCACCAGGGCGTCGTCTACAGCCGGTTTCAGCTTCACTTCTTTGCCGCGCCGCCAGCCGCCATCGGCCGTGATCACCACTTGCGCTTCGAGATCCTGGATGCGCGCCTTGAGCGCTTCCGCTGAAAACCCGCCGAACACGACGCTGTGAATAATGCCCAGCCGCGCGCAGGCAAGCATGGCCACGGGCAGCTCGGGAATCATCGGCATATAGACGATGGCGCGATCGCCCGCCTTGAGCCCGCGGGATTTCAGCACGTTGGCGAAGCGCGCCACCAGCCGGTAGAGTTCCTGGTAACTGATCATGCGCTGATCGCCGGGTTCGCCTTCCCACAGGATCGCGACTTTGTTCTTACGTGCCGTTGTGAGATGGCGGTCCACGCAGTTGTAACAGACGTTCGTCTTGCCGCCGACGAACCATTTCGCGAACGGCGAATTCCACTCGAGGACTTTCGACCACTTATCGAACCAGAACAGCTCTTTCGCGGCGAGTTCTCCCCAGAACTCTTCGGGCTGTTCCAAGGCGCGGTTGTACAGCGCGCGATAGCCCTCCATCCCCTTTACCTGCGCACGCTTCACAAATTCGGGGCTGGGTGGATAACTGCGATCTTCTGCCATAGCGAGAATCTTATCAAACCGATGATGGACGGCCGGCGGCGGAGCGCGCGCAGATATGGGCGATTGAATACATGACCAGAAGTAGTCATAATTGGTCATATGAAGACCGAGGTCAGGATTGCGGAGCTGAAGAGCAAACTGAGCGAGTATCTGCGCTCCGTTCAACGGGGCAATGAAGTCGTGATCAAGGACCGCGAAACGCCTATTGCGCGCCTCATACCGTATCAGGAGCGCCCGCAGCGGCTGACCATTCGGCCGGCCATCGGATCGCTGAAGGATCTCGACCAGATGGTCTTCCGCCGTCCCAAGGGCCTGAAACCTGGCGATGTCGATCGCGCGCTGAAATGGGTACGTCGCGACCGCTTCAAAAACGGCCCATTATGAAGGCATACTTCGACTCTTCTGTAATTCTGCGCAGGGCGCTCGACGAACCCGGTGCAATTCGCAACTGGTCGCAATGGCAGCAAGTGATGAGCAGCGAGTTAATGCGCGTGGAGGTTTTTCGCGCTATTGACCGGCTGCGTATCCTGCGTGAGCTGCCGGATGCGCAAGTGCCTGAGATGCTCGACTCGGTAGGCCGGCTCATTGGCGGTATCCAGCAGATCGCGATGGACGCAGGTGTTCTGCAGCGCGCCGCAGCGCCATTTGCATCGGTTGTGGGCACCCTCGACGCCATTCACATCGCCACCGCACTGCATTGGATCCAGCATCAAGAGGAGACATTAGTCTTTGTAACCCACGATGTCCAGCAGGCCCTGGCGGCCCGCCTGGCAGGCTTTCAAGTCCAAACCTAACGCCGGCGTCTGGGCGAAATCACGCCCGTATTCAACCCGATGGTGCTGAGCCCGCCGAAAAATCGTGCATGCTCGATCTTCACGCAACGATCCATCACCACCTCGATGCCTGCGGCGCGCGCCCGATCGGCAGCGGCTTCATGGATCACTCCCAATTGCATCCAGAGGACCTTGGCGCCGGCGGCGATCGCGTCTTCGACAATCTCCGGCACTGCGGAAGGCTCACGAAAGACGTCTACTATCTCGACCGGACCGGGTACGTCGCGGAGCGAAGCATAGGCTTGCCGGCCCAGCACGAATTTCTCGCGCGGATTGACCGGCGTTACTTCGTAACCTTCGGACATCATGTAAATCGCCGCGAAATGGCTCGGCCGGAACGGATTTGACGAGAGGCCGACCATGGCGATGCGCCTGTACTTTTCAAGAATGCGCAGCCGGTCGGAAGCCGTCGTGGCGAAACGGCCGCGGTTGACGGTGGAATTGCCGCTTACGCCATCGGCCAGATCGAACTTGCAATGCCCGGGTGTCATGACTGGTGCGCCGCGTGAAGCGCCTGGTCCAGGTCCCAGAGAATGTCGTCGATTTCCTCGATGCCGATCGACAGCCGGATCATGTCATTCGTCACACCTCCAGCGAGCTTTTCTTCGTCACTCAATTGCTGATGCGTGGTCGACGCCGGGTGGATCACCAGGCTCTTGGCATCCCCCACGTTGGCGAGGTGCGAGAACAATTTTAGCGATTCGATGAAGCGCCGGCCCGCCTCGAGGCCGCCGCGAATCCCGAACGTCATGATGGCGCCCGAGCCGTGCGGCAGATACTTCTGGGCAAGCTTGTAGTAGGGACTCGAAGGCAGCGCCGCATAGTTAACCCAGCTCACCAGCGGATGCCCGGCCAGGTGCTTGGCCACCGCCAGCGCGTTCGCCGTGTGGCATTCCATCCGGAGCTTGAGCGTCTCCAGACCCTGCAGAAACAGGAACGAATTGAACGGGCTCAGGGCCGGGCCGAAATCGCGCAGGCCCTCGACGCGCGCTTTCATAATGAAGGCGAAATCCCCGAACGTCTCGTAAAAGCGGATGCCGTGATATCCCTTGCTGGGCTCCAGCAGTTGCGGGAAAGCGCCGCGGTCCCACGGGAAACGGCCGCTGTCGACGATTACGCCGCCGATCGAGGTGCCGTGGCCTCCGATAAATTTCGTGGCCGAATGCAGCACGATATCGGCGCCGTGCTCGATGGGCCGGCACAGGTAGGGCGATGCGAACGTGTTGTCGATGACCAGCGGAATGCCGGCTGAATGCGCGATCTCCGCCACCGCCGCAATATCCAGCACGTTGATTCGCGGATTCCCGATCGTTTCCCCGTAGAGTAAACGCGTTCGCGGCGTGATGGCGCGCCGAAAATTTTCCGGATCGTCGGGGTCGACGAAGGTGGTCTGAATTCCCAGTCTGCGAAAACTCACGTCAAATTGCGTGTACGTGCCGCCGTAAAGCGTGGACGCCGCCACGATCTCGTCGCCGTTCTGCAGCAGGCTCATTAAAGCAATGAACTGCGCCGCCTGTCCGCTCGACACCGCCAGCGCCCCCACACCACGCTCGAGGGCCGCCATGCGCTCTTCAAACACCGCCGTCGTGGGGTTCATGATGCGCGTGTAGATATTCCCAAAGCGCTGCAAATTGAATAAATTAGCGGCGTGCTCGGTATCTTCGAAAACGTATGAAGTGGTTTGGTAAATCGGGACCGCGCGCGAACCCGTGTCGGAATCGGGCCGATGTCCTGCGTGAAGGGCGCGAGTGCTGAAACCGAATACGTGGTCGGCGGCAGTGCCGTCGGTGGACATTTTCGGCCTGGAGATCACCTCAGCCATATTATTTCTCCCTGCCGAATTCTACGACGGTTTCGGCCCGTGCGCCTATATGGTGGGCACGCACTCCGGACTGTCCAACAGATCACAACGGTACGCGGTTTGCTCCTTTCCTACAGGGGAGGAAACACAAATGTTGGGAACGATCTTGATTATTTTTATCATTTTGTTGCTACTGGGCTCGCTGCCTGCTTGGCCGTACAGTACGGGGTGGGGATATTATCCGAGCGGCCTTTTTGGCCTGATTCTGTTGGTTCTCGTGGTGATGCTGCTATTTGGGAGGTTGTGACGCCGTCGGAGAAAAGTTGAGTTCCAGCGGCGCATTTTTAGGTTAAAAACTCAGATCCCCCCTTGCACAGGTCTTCTGTTTTCGTGATAATTACAGGCACACGGTGATAATCTACACGAAACAGGAGTCCTGCCTGTGCCGGCTTCTCGAAAAGTTGCGTTAGTACGCGCACTCAACGCATGCGCAAGAGATTCACATAAGCCCGACTCGCGTCGATTTCTACAAGGGCTGGCCACCAATGAGCTCCAGTACATCGCCGAGTTCCTCGGTTCGTGTATCCTCGAGACGCAAGAACCGTGCTGCTGCACCCGTGCGCAGTTAGCTCAGGCCATCAAGCAATTCGAGCGCACCCGCCATAAAGGGATTCTCAAACAGGGTTGTGTGCAGGATCAGGAGCACAAGATGATTCTTCTTCTCGAGTATCTCTGCCGCTCCGGTCTGACTCAGTTTTCCATCGGCGTCGGAGCCGGACAGAGCTGAGCGTCTGCATCGGGAGAACTCCTGCCCGATGCTAAAATAAGGACTTCCTGGGAGGTCGTCTAATGGTAAGACTGCAGACTCTGGATCTGCGTATCGGGGTTCGAGTCCCTGCCTCCCAGCCAGTTATCAAAATGGCTCTATCAAAATTCGATCCACCTTCATTTGAATCCGTGCCGTTTGTACGACTTGCACGGTTCGAAAGTATTAAATTTTCAAATGGCTCGCGGAGGCACATCCGCAACTCGCCCCCCTTCCAGGAGGCCTCCTGCAGCACCAGAATCGGTCGCCCTTCCGTCACCCGCCAGCTCGCCTTAAAGTATCTGGCGTAGTCTCGCATGCGCACGAACTCGCTCAAAGCAGATGTGGGCGTACAGCGAGGCATCGCTCTGCCGTGGCGTGAAGAGGCCGATGGTCAGTCGGTTCCAGTTGAAAACAGAGAAAGCACGTCGCCGACTGCATGAATTCGTGGGGCAGGCCTGGCACGTGCTGGAACCACAGACGGCGTTCGTCGACGGCATCCATGTACGAGCGATCTGCGAACATCTGCAGGCGGCGGCGGAAGGGCGGATCCGGAATCTGATCATCAACGTTCCACCGGGCCATGCCAAATCTCTGCTGACCGCGGTTTTCTGGCCGGCGTGGGTGTGGATCGATCATCCAGAAGCCAGATGGCTGTTCAGCAGCTACCGTGAACCCTTGGCGACGCGGGATAGCGTTAAGTGCCGACGCTTGATCGAATCCGATTGGTATCAGCAGCACTGGGGCAATCGCTATCAGCTGAACGGCGACCAGAATCAGAAAACCCGTTTTGAGAATACGGCAACGGGCTATCGCGTGGTGGTGCCGATGTCGGCGGGAACAGGCGAGCGCGGCGATTATGTCGTGGTGGATGATCCGCACAGTGTGGATCAGGCGGAATCGGACATGGAGCGTCCTACGGCAGTCGAATGGTGGAACGGTTCCATGTCAACGCGCTTGAACGACTTTGCATCGGGCCACAAGGTCGTGATTCAACAACGTCTGCATGAGGCAGACCTTACCGGTGACCTGCTACAGAAAGGCGGTTATGAACTGCTCTGCTTACCCGCGGAGTTCGAGCCGGAACGGCGGTGTACGACTTCAATCGGCTGGAGCGACCCGC
>Ga0070696_100003885_pt1 | contig 9981 bp, 8 predicted proteins | sample KBSK1253metaG_FD_65474 | JGI IMG/M metagenome (GOLD analysis project Ga0070696, IMG submission 65474) | Corn, switchgrass and miscanthus rhizosphere microbial communities from Kellogg Biological Station, Michigan, USA - KBS K1-25-3 metaG | ecosystem: Host-associated > Plants > Roots >... | reverse complement strand
TGTGAAAAGCCGCTGTGCATAACGCTCGAGGAAGCCGATGCGATGATCGACGCCTGCAAAAAGGCCGGCGTGCTGCTGCTCTACGCCGAGGAGCTGTTCTTCGCGCCGAAGTATGTGAAGGCGAAGCAGATGGCGGACGAAGGCGCGTTCGGCCGTGTGCATGTGGTGAAGCAGGGTGAAAAGCATTCCGGCCCGCACTCCCCGTGGTTCTGGGACGTCGAACAGTCGGGCGGCGGCGCCGTCATGGACCTCGGCTGTCACGGCATCGCGTTCTGCTGGTGGTTCCTCGGCAAACCGAAAGTGAAAAGCGTCTACTCGCAGATGTCGCAGCAAGTACACGGTGAGCGCACGCAGGGTGAGGACGAAGCGGTGACGATCATCGAATTCGACACGGGTGCCATCGGCATGGTCGAGAGCAGCTGGACTCGACCCGGCGGCATGGACGATTCCATCGAGGTCTTCGGCGACAAAGGGCAGACGTACGCCGACATGCTCATGGGTAACGCGCTGCCGACCTATTCAGAAGTGGGTTTCGGCTACGCCGTCGAGAAAGCGGCGAGCACGAAAGGCTGGTCCTACCCGGTGTTCGAGGAGCATTGGAACTACGGCTTCCCGCAGGAACTGCGACACTTCGCGCGCTGCGTCCGCGGTACGGAAACGCCGATCGCCGACGGCGAAACCGGTCGCGTCGTGCAAGAGGTGCTCTACGCGGCGTATGCCTCGGCCGGACAGGGACGCAAGGTCATGCTGCCGTTCCGGCCGAAAGGAGTGAAGAAGCCCATCGATCTTTGGAAGAATCCCTGAGTGCGCAGGATCTTCGTGCTTTGTGTCGTCGCGGGATGCACTTCTCCCGCCCCCGGTCCAAATACCGACTGGCGCGTCGCGGGCGGCGATCCCGGCAACACCCGGTATTCCACGCTGGCGCAAATCGATACCGCAAACGTCGCGCAGCTCCACGTGGCCTGGACATATCACACGGGTGACGGGCCGGGCGAAATCCAGGCAACACCCCTCATCGTTGACGGCGTCCTCTACACCACGACGCCGGCGCTCGCGGTCGTCGCGCTTCGAGCGGATCTCGGCACGCTGATCTGGAGATTCGACCCACGCACGACGCACGACGCACGACGCACGGACGCGAAACACGTGAACCGCGGCGTCGTGTATTGGTCCAGTGGCCGCGAGCGGCGCATTCTCTTCACGGCGGGCCGGCGGCTCTACGCGCTCGACGCGCGGACCGGCCGGCCCATCGCCGGCTTCGGCGATTCAGGCTCCGTCGACCTCAGCGCGGGCCTCTCGCGCGACATCGGCGACGCCTATCTCGTCGCGACGAGTCCCGGCGCCATCTACAGAGATCTGCTGATTCAGGGGATGCGCGTCGGAGAGGAGGAAGGCTCTGCCCCGGGAGACGTGCGCGCCTACGACGTCCGCACCGGCGCGATCCGCTGGACCTTCCACACGATTCCGCATCCCGGTGAATTCGGCTACGACACCTGGCCGGCGGGCGCATGGCAGACGGCGGGCGGCGCCAACAGCTGGGCCGGTCTGAGCGTCGATACCGCGCGCGGAATCGTGTACGTGCCCACCGGCTCGGCCACCCCCGATTTCTACGGTGCATCCCGCAAGGGTGCGAACCTGTTCGCGAATTCGCTGCTCGCGCTCGACGCGGCGACGGGAAAGCGGCTGTGGCATTTCCAAACCGTCCATCACGATCTCTGGGACCGCGATCTCCCGGCCGCGCCAAATTTCGTCACGGTCACGCGCCGAGGCGTGCGCATCGATGCGGTCGCCCAGATCGCCAAGAGCGGATTCGTGTTTGTGTTCGATCGCCAGACGGGCCGGCCGCTGTTCGAGATCCGGGAGCGTCCGGTCCCGGCGTCCGATCTCCGCGACGAGCACGCGTGGCGGACGCAGCCGTTCCCGGTGAAGCCCGCACCGTTCGCGCGCCAGACGATCAGCGCCGCCGACGTCACCGCATCACAGCTCGGCCGATTTCGGACGCTGCGAAATGGCTTCTTCACCCCGCCAAGCCGTGAAGGGAGCGTCGTGCTTCCCGGCTTCGACGGCGGCGGAGAGTGGGGCGGGGCCGCCGTCGATCCTGAAACGGCGACGCTCTATGTCAACGGCAGCGACGTTCCCTGGATCGCCGCGATGCGCGCGCCCGCCCGGCTCCCTCCCGCGAGCGTGGGCACGCCACGGTCAGCGGATGCGCTCTACGCCGCGACATGCGCGGCCTGCCATGGCGCGGAACGACGCGGCCGGGATCGCGCGCCGTCGCTGATCGATCTGCCGTCGCGGCGCTCGGTCGATGAAGCGGCGGCGATTCTCTCCTACGGTCGGGGTTTCATGCCGGCATTCGCGAGCCTCACGGTCGCGGAGCGCCGCGAGCTGCTCGCTTTTCTCGGATACACGCAGATGCCCTCGGCGCCGGGGTCTGAGGCACCTGTCCATTCGACGAGCGCGCCGTACGAGTTCGCCGGCTACGAGCGTTGGCGCGACTCGAGCGGCTTTCCCGCCATCAAGCCACCCTGGGGCACGCTCAGCGCGATCGATCTCAACACTGGAGAGTACCGCTGGCGCATTCCGCTGGGCGAATTCGCCGAGCTCACCGCGCGTGGCATGCCGGTCACCGGCACCGAGCAATACGGCGGCCCGATCGTCACACGGGGCGGCCTGGTGTTCATCGCCGCAACGCAGGATGCGAAGCTGCGCGCCTTCAATGCGCGAACCGGCCTGCAGCTCTGGGAAGCGACGCTGCCGGCGCCCGGATACGCGACGCCGAGCACCTACGCGGTGCGCGGCAAGCAGTTCATCGTGATCGCGGCTGGCGGTGGTAAATTAGGTTCGAAGTCGAGTGACACCTACGTCGCGTACACGTTGCCGTAGTGGAGCTGCATGGTCATTCACATCAAAAAAGGCCGCGACGGCCCAGCCACGATCGCGTGCGTCCGCGCGGACGGAACGCGCACCTGGAGCAAAGAGCACCCGTTCTTCCCGGTCCACGATCTCACGCACTGCGCCGTGGAGAGCGTGCTCGGTTTTAACGAGGCGTTCTTCGGGCTGATCGCCGCAGGTTGGAACATCGACGACTTCGAGAAGCCTGTCGCCCGTCGCCGCATGCCCTTTCAAGCTGTCGTCGCCGAGCATGTGGTCGGCGTGTTCGATCGCGAGCGCGCGTTGCCCGAGCCGCTCACGGCTGTCGAATTCAACGAGACGGTGCTGGCGAGCTTGCCATCAGCCGAGCGCGGGGGATTTCAGCAGCTGACCGACGCCAAGCTCGCGCGCGTGCGCGAGCTCCGCAGCTCGCTGGAAGCCCGGTGGTATGCACTGCGGTTGGGAGACACGCTGGAAGTAAACTTTCCTGCATGAACACGACGCTTCGCATGGGACTGATGGTCTGCGTGGTCGCCGGCATCGTCGCGTGCAATCCCGACCAATGCGTGACCGACTATCGCGCCGCCGTCTATAAGGGGCATTTGGACGTGCTGACCCCAGCGGCAACGCAGCCGGAAGTACTCGACAGCGGCGCGGTATTTCTGGGACTCAACGAATTCCGCGGCGGAGCCGCGCAGCAGAGCCTGCATGTCGCGGTCAACAATCTCGGCGTCCTCGATTCCGTAACCGCGGTGCACATCCATCAGGGAACCCCCACAAACCCCGGCCCGCTCCTGTGGCAGTCCACGCAGGGCTTTCGCGTGGGCGACAGCATTTTCAACGACACCGAGCTCTTTCAGGGACCGGGATCCTGGGCCGATCTGTGGAATGTGCTCGACCAGGGCGGAGGGTACATCGAAGCGCTGTCACCGACCGACAGCGCCCCGGCGGGTCTCCGTCAGGTATCAACGACTCCGTTCGGTCCGACATGCACCTAATGCGCCCGTGATCTACGAGGATCGCCACACCAAGCCGATCTCCACGCGACGCTTCGCGCGGCGCATGGCCAGCCATGTCGCGATGGCTGCGGCATTGGTCGGCGTGTCGCTGTTCGTCGGGATGTGCGGGTACGAGTATTTCGAGCGCCTGCACTGGCGCGACGCGTTTCTCAATACCGCGATGCTGCTTGGCGGAATGGGTCCCGTCGACGCGCCCCACACCAATGCCGGGAAGCTGTTCGCGGGGATCTATGCGCTATACGCGGGCGGCGTCTTTCTGGTCGTCGCGGGGCTCCTCCTCGCGCCGGTATTCCACCGCATCCTGCATCGGTTCCACTGGGAAGGAGAGCATCCCTAGATGGAATTCGACCTCCACCACGCGATCGATATTCTCGGACGCACTCCCGCGACGCTGCGGGCGCTCTTGCAGGGGGTCGGGAACGATTGGGCGCGCGGCACGGAGGGTCCGGAAACGTTCAGCCCGTTCGACAACATCGGCCATTTGATCGACGGCGAGGAGACGGACTGGATGCCGCGGGCGGGGATCATCCTCGCCCAGGGCGAGAACCGTCGCTTCGCACCGTACGATCGCTTTCGACACCGCGCCCGCAACCAGAACCGCACCCTGGAATCCCTCCTCGACGAGTTCGCGCGACTCCGCGCCGAGAACCTTCGCGTGCTGGCGTCCTGGAAGCTGACGGACGCGCAGCTCGACTTGCCGGGTGAGCACCCCAGTCTCGGCCCGGTGACCTTGCGGCAACTCCTGGCGACATGGGTAGTTCACGACCTGGGACACATCGCGCAGGTCGCCCGGGTGATGGCCAAACAGTACCGGGCTGAGGTTGGGCCGTGGGTACCTTATCTGCCTGTGCTGACCTCAAAACCCTAGCTTCTGAAGTGCCAATCGTTTATGTTGAATCGTTCATTTGCCTGGCAGTGCCCTCGGTAGAGGGGTCGAACATCAGGCGGCGCCTGCGGGCCTCGGCATTGGGTCGAGGTAACGTGCACCGGCGCGCCGTGGTAACTCGGCGACCCTCCCCACGCACCAGCCAGCCTTAACTACGGCGATACACGCCTTTACCAAGAGCCCGACGCAGCGGACACGCGTCGTACGGTTCCTCGCATCGAGGAACGTGCTACGCGCTCGCCCGTACCCAGGGCAGGAACAGAGTCAGTTATGACACCGCAGTCCCAACAGCAACACAACCATTTAGCACGCCCGATGCACAAAGAACCACCCGCCCACGCGCCCAATGCGGCACTGATGATCGACTTCGACAATGTGACGATGGCGATCCGATCGGATCTCCAGACCGAGCTGAAGCGATTGTTACAGTCCGAGATGATCCGCGGGAAGGTCGCCGTACAACGCGCGTACGCCGACTGGCGCCGCTATCCGCAGTACATCGTTCCGCTCTCCGAATCTTCGATCGATCTGATCTTTGCGCCGGCGCACGGCGCGAACAAGAAGAACGCTACCGACATCCGCCTGGCCATCGACGCGCTGGAGCTCGTCTTCACACGGCCGGAGATCGGCACGTTCATTCTGCTCTCCGGCGATTCGGACTTCTCGTCGCTGGTCTTGAAGCTCAAGGAATACGGCAAGTACGTCATCGGGGTCGGCATTCGCGAGTCCTCCAGCGATCTCCTGATCCAGAACTGCGACGAGTACTACTCGTACAATGAGCTCGCCGGCTTCACCAAGGCGAGCGACGTGGAGTACGTCAAGCGTGATCCGTGGGAGCTGGTGGTCGAAGCAGTGAAGCAGATGACCGCGCACAACGACGTCATGCGCTCGGATCGTCTGAAACAGGTGATGCAGGAGATCGACCCGAACTTCGACGAGAAGGACGCCGGGTTCTCGCGCTTCAGCAAGTTCGTCATCGAAGCGGCGCGCCGTGGCTTGATCACGCTGACGCGTCTCGACAACGGTCAGTACGAGATTGCGCTTGGACCGCAGGTGGAAGGTGCGCGGGCGCAGCCGACGCTCGCGGCGATGAGCGAAGCGTCCGCGCCGGCCGCCGATCGCCCACGCGGCCGCCGTGGTGGCCGCGGTCGCGGGCGCGGCGCCGTCAGCTCCGAATCGACGGAAGCCCCGGAGGCCGAGCCGGAAACACCAGCAGAGCCGACCCCGCCGGCTGCAAAGTCCGGGTTCTCGTTAGGCGGCGCATTCGACCGGATCAAGCAGGCCGTCGGTCTCGAAGCGGAAGCAGCTGGGGAGGAAGCCCCACCCCCGCAGCCCGGATTCGAAGCTCCCGCGGCGGCCGCACCGGCTCCGGCGCCGACGCCGGATATGGAAGAAGAGGACGACATCCCGATGCCGGCGTCGTCCGCGCCGCCGCCGCCGTATAGCACGCCCGGGTCGACGCCCGGAGGCATTCCCATGCGCAGCGCGCGGTTCCGGCGCGGCTCTCGCGGCGGTGCGCGCCGCCCGGGTCCGGGCGGTGTCCCCGAAATTCCGAAGATCGGGGTCGTCGAAGTCGATCCCAACTTCCGTCCGCGGGGCGACGTCGTGCCGCCCAAGCAATCGACCCCAGTTGGCCCATCCGGGCCTGTCCAAGAGCGCGGTGAGCGTGGCGAGCGCGGTGAGCGCGGCGCTCGAGGCGGTGGTCGCGGCGGCCGGGGCAAAGGCCGGGGACAGGAGAGCGGCGAGCGGGGCGAGCGGGGGGAGCGCGGCGGCCGCGGTCGTCGTGGCGGTCGTGGCGGCCGCGGTCGTGGGCCGCGGCGATTCGAATCGGAGACCCAGGAAACGGGGGGGGGGTCGCAGAATGGGCGGCCGAGCTTCGAGCCTGTCGCGCACGCGGAACCGCCGCAGCCGCCACCTCCGCCACCACCGCCCGCCAAGGCGCCCGAACCGGAATCCGGTGAATCCTTCTGGACGCGCGTGAAGCGTGGTCTGACCGGAGGCGGCGCGGCGTAGTGCTCGGGACGGCTGCCGTTCCGCCAAAATTCTACGCGCGACCTACGGAAGAGGTCGCGCGTGGTCTTTTGGGGCACATTTTGGTCAGTGATGTCGGCGGCCGGCGCCGGCAGACCGCCGGCCGGATCGTCGAGGTGGAGGCGTACGTCGGGCCGCACGATCCCGCCTGTCATGCCTACGGTCACAGACGCACCGCGCGCACCGAGCCGCTGTACGGGCCGCCGGGCACCGCGTACGTCTACTTCACCTACGGCATGCACTGGTGTCTCAACGCCGTGACCGAGCCGCCCGACTATCCGGCTGCCGTGTTGATTCGCGCCCTGGAGCCGATCGCGGGGTTCGACACCATGCGCGCGCGGCGCGGCAAGGAGCCGCTCTGCACCGGCCCGGCGCGGCTGTGTGAGGCACTCGGCGTCACCGGCAGGCTGAACGGTGTGTCGCTGCAGCGCGGGCTGCTGCGAATCGTGAAGGGGACAAAACCAAAGGCCGGTGACATCGTCACCGGCCCTCGGATCGGCATCACGCAAGCGGCCGACTGGCCGTTGCGGTTTTATTTGAAGGACTCGCCCTGCGTCAGTGTCGCTCGGTAATTCCTTCCTTCGAAGTACCGAGGCTGACGCGAACCCCGCCCTGCAGCGAATGGGTGTTGCCCTGGAGCAGGAAATTGTTGCCGCTCGAGGTCAGGAGATAGTGGGCGAAGACGTTCAGCTTGCTGGAATAGTTGATCTGCAGCCCGGCCATCAGCCACATGAATGCCTTGCTCGAGGCTTCGTTCACGCGGTCATCGGCCTGCGCTGACTCGCTCAGATTGCACCCGGTGCAGTCCACAATCGGATTGGTCACTTGCATGATCGCGAACCCCAAACCGGCGAATGGCTCGATCACCTTCTGCGTTGGGTAGGCGACCACGCCAAACATGATCCGGCGGACGTCGCTGAACGACACGTCGCGGCACGGCGCGGCGCCCACCGAGCACCCCGACGAATTCGGATCGAAGATCACGGCGTGCGCGTCGGACAGGAAAAACGCTTGCTCGTACGCGACGTACAGCGCGGTGCGCCGCGACGTGATCAGCCAGTGGCCACCGAACATGGGGTCGTACGCATACGGCTCGGTGTTCGTCTTGGAGAGGAAGAATCCGCCCTGCGCGCCCCAGTACCAGTTGAAGTTCGTGTTGAAGCCGCGGCCCTGCTGCGGCGGAATGAAGAAATACGAAAGGCCTGCGGAGGCCTGGGCCTGGATGGTGGTCGCGTTCGCGTAATACGGGTTGTCCCAGCGAAACTGTGCGCGCGCGTCGCCGCGAAGCGCCACGTGATGTGACAGGAAGAGTCGGAACCCCAGGCCGCCATAGACCAGGTGCTGCGTGAAAGCGTAGGGGGGGTCGGGCCCGAAAATCATGCGCGAGTAGCCGGCCGAGGTGAGGATCGACGACTGGTCGCCCACGGGGAAGTTCAGCACGAGGCCCGCCGCAACGGTCTGGACGGTGATGTTCTGCGTCGAGGCCAGGTCCGTGGTCGCGATGTAGTCGCCCGTCACCTCGATGCCGACGCGGTCGCTGAAGTTGTAGCCGATGCGCGCGCCACCACCAAAGCCATCCTTGATGAGGAACGATTTGTCGAACCGCCACCACGACCCGAAGCCGCCGAACTCGATGTTTTGCGATCTCTGCGCCGCGGCGGAATTCGCTACCAAGGTCACGAATCCCACCAGGAGAACCAGCCGCTTCATCGGGACTCCTCCCACGGCTCCGGGTTAGGGGGCCGCCAACAGAACCGCGTTGAAGAGCAGCTTGAAGGTGCCGTGCGTCTGGCCCCGGAACTGCGGCCGGAACCCGAACAGGATGACACGCCCCCCCCTGCTGCCTACCGGTGCCTCCACCAGCGCCGCTTTCCCGACAAGCCGTTCCTGGAACCGGGCATAGCCGGATCGCAGTGGCTGCGCGGGGTACGTCGCCAAGGCCCTTGCCGGGGCCGATACGGTGAAGGCGGCGCTATTCTCGAAGTAGACCTGGAGGGAGTCGGCGACCCCGAGGGTAACCGGGCTACGAGCCCCTTCCACCCCCCCCAAAACCGTACCGAAAATAGAGCCTGGGGCGTAAAATCGCAAAACTTGTGGGCCGGATGCCTCCCCAGCTAGAACGTTGACCACCGGTAGGTTAAGGTGTGCAATCGCGAAATTACTTGAACCATCAAGGCAGACGAGCGTCCCGCCTCCCCGAACAAACTCCGAAACTGCACCTGCGCCCGATTCGCCCAGACCACCAGCGTACTGCAATGGAATGCGAGTCGAGTCGACTCCGCGATCCAACGATCCGCCATCCGCATCCGGCAATACGATCACGTCAAATCGCTGCCGCAAGCCGCCTTTCCTCACGTCGGCGTCGTGAAGTGTCGTGTAGCCGACTCCATACTGTTCGAATAACCAGCGCGTCCATCCTTCGTCGATATTGCCGGTCCACGGCTGGTACAGTCCGATGCGCGGCAGCCGCTGGCGTGCCTTGCCCGTCGTGCCCACCGGCGCCTCTCGCACCGCGGTCACGGTGAATCCGTGCCGCGCCGCCTGCTCGCTCAGAATCGCGCGAGTCCTGGGACCACGGACCACCAGACTATCGCCGAGCATGGTGACGGACTGACCGGCGGCGAGCAGCTGGGCGACGGCACGCGACTCACCGTTGGTCCGATTCCTCAGGATGAACACGTCGCCTGAGCCTTCGATCCTCCCCGGTGTGACGACGACACTGTCGACCTTCACGAGATTCGCAGTGAACGGGGCGTTCACGACCTCGGCCCGCACACCCATGGTGAACGGCAGCGTCCACCCCGCGACGTCGTAGGGCGGGCGGTCGTTCACGGGCGTGTAGTGTTGCGGCTCCAGCAGATCCTTCGCGTGGGCGCGGTACGGCTGTGCCATGGGGATGACCAGCGAGCCGGCCGCGTAGCGCTGGCCGTCGGCGCTGAAGGCCTCCGCGGCGCGGTACACTTCGACACCACCGGCGGCGAGCACATTGGCGAGCGCCGCCCACGCTTCCGGATCCCGCTGCTCGGCGGAGGACGGCAGGATGTAGGCGAAGGGGTTTCCCGCGAGTCCCGCCTCCACCTCGCGGCGACCGAGCGCCACGAAGCGATCGATGATGTTCGCGCGGTCTCGCGCCGCCAGGCGCACGAGTGACTGCGACGCGATGAGCTCGTA
>Ga0070696_100003882_pt1 | contig 9984 bp, 12 predicted proteins | sample KBSK1253metaG_FD_65474 | JGI IMG/M metagenome (GOLD analysis project Ga0070696, IMG submission 65474) | Corn, switchgrass and miscanthus rhizosphere microbial communities from Kellogg Biological Station, Michigan, USA - KBS K1-25-3 metaG | ecosystem: Host-associated > Plants > Roots >... | reverse complement strand
AGACCCCAGGTGATCAGCGGCCCGGCGTCCTCGGGCCAGCAGGTCTGCACCGGCAGTGTTGCGAGATCGACGTCGCGCCCTTCGAGCACCGTTTCCTGGCAGGCCGGCGACGAGCGCTCTTTAGGCGCCATGTCGAGCACGCGCTTGAACACCGGAAACTTGTCCCACAGATCGCGCAGGCCGCTCGGCGCCTCCGGCTCCTTCAGGTACGCGAGCACCTTGCCGACCTCGCGCAGCTCGGCGGCATCGTTCGCGCCCATCGCCGCGGCGACGCGCGACACCGTGCCGAACAGGTTGGCGAGGAGCGGCGTGTCGTAGCCGGCGGGACGCTCGAACAGCAATGCCGGGCCGCCGGAGCGCAGCACGCGATCGCAGATCTCGGTGATCTCGAGGCGCGGCGAGGCCGCTACGCGGACGCGTTTCAGCTCGCCGCGCGCTTCGAGCTGGGTAATGAACTCGCGCAGATCGCGATAGCTCACCGCGCGGTCGCCATCAGCCGCTCGGCCGCCATCTCGGCGAAGTCCAGCAGCAGCGTGTCGCGGCCGCGGACCGAATAAGCGCGCTCGCCACCGCCGAGCAGCAGCGTGAGCGTGGTGGAGCCGCGCCAGCCGAACACCCCGAGCGCCGCGCCGCCGAGCGCGGTACCGAGCGCGATGGCCGGCAGCACCGCGGCGACGCCCTCGATAAAGCGGAAAAGGCTGTAAAGGGCGCGCGCCACGCCTTGCGCGCTCCCCATCATCTCCTGCGCGGCGGCGTGCGCCAGGCTGCCGAGCGGCGCCGCAATCGCCAGCATCAGCAGCGCGAGGATCACCAGGGCAACGCCCCACCCCAGGCGCCGCGCATCGCGCTCGAACGCCACGCGCAGTGCCGTAACGCGCGCGAACGGCACCGTCTCGACGTGCGAGTCGCTGCGGTGCACGAGGTAGCGTGGATAAAGCATAAGCTGCGAGCCGCGTTGCAGGCCGCTGCGGAAATCGAAACGTATGAGCGGCGTTTGCGCGTCGTCACTCATGCGACGGCGTAGGCGGCAACGATGCCGGCAAAGATCGCGGCGCCAACCCAGTTGTTGTGCCGGAACGCCTTGAAGCACCCCTCACGGGTGCGGCCGCGAATGAGGATCCAGTGGTAAACCATCATTGCTGCCGCGGCGCCCAGTCCCGCAAAAAAAGGCCACGCCAGCTCGCGGCGTGCCCCGAGCGCCGCGAGCAGCGCCAGCATCAGCGCATAGCTTGTCATTACCGCGCCGACGTCCCGGCGGCCAAGCGTGAGCGCCGAGGTGCGGATGCCAAGCTTCGCATCGTCGTCGCGATCGACCATCGCGTACTCGGTGTCGTAGGCAAACGCATAGCCGATATTCGCTGCGAGCAGCAGCCAGCACTCGAGCGGCAGCCGTTCCTGAATCGCGGCGTAGGCCATCGGAATACCGAAGCCGAACGCAATGCCGAGATAGAGCTGCGGCAGGGCGAAGTAGCGCTTGCTGAACGGATAGCTGGCGGCGATGGCGAGGCCGGCGAAGGACAACGCGATCGCCAGCCGGTTGAGGTAAAGCACCAGGCCGAAGGCGCTCGCGGCAAGCGCGGCAGCGATGGCAAGCGCTTCCCACGGCGCGATCTCTCGCGCCGCCAGCGGTCGCGCCTGCGTGCGCTTGACGTGCGGATCGAAATCGCGGTCGGCGTAATCATTGATCGCGCAACCGGCCGAGCGCATGAGGAGCGTGCCGAGCACGAATATCAGCACCATGCCCGCGCTCGGCGCGCCATCGGCCGCGAGCCATAGCGCCCACAGCGTGGGCCAGAGCAGCAGCAGCGTGCCGATCGGCTTGTCGAGGCGGATGAGACGCTCGTAGGCGTCGAGGCGCCTTGCGATGAAGGCGAGATCCACGCGCGAAGGATAACTCAGGCCTGCGTCAAGTCCTTGCGACGGCCAAGCCAGCGCTCGACGTGTGCGCGGGCGGCGGCAGGATGGTGCTTGAGCATTTCGGTCGCGGCGTCGATCGCCTGCCGCACGAGATCGTCATCGCGCTCGAGATCGGCGAAGCGCAGCAGCGGCTCGCCGCTCTGGCGCTCGCCGAGATATTCACCCGGGCCGCGCAGCTCGAGATCGCGTTGCGCGATCTCGAAGCCGTCGGTGCTCTTGAAGATGATCTCCAAGCGGGCGCGCGCGGCCTCGGAAAGCGGCTCGCCGAAGAGCAGGATGCAGAGGCTTTCGCGCGCGCCGCGGCCGATACGGCCCCGCAGCTGATGCAATTGCGCGAGGCCGAAGCGCTCGGCGCTCTCGATCACCATGAGCGACGCGTTGGGTACATCGACGCCGACCTCGATCACCGTGGTGCAGACGAGAAGCTGCGCCTCGCCGGCAACGAAGCGTTGCATCACGGCTGCCTTTTCGGCGGCGGACAAGCGCCCGTGCAACAGCCCGACCTGCAGCCCGGCAAGCTCGTGGCGCAGCCGCTGGTACGTTTCGAGCGCGGTCTGCACGCCCTCCTTCGACTCTTCGATGACCGGGCACACCCAGTAAGCCTGCTGGCCTTCGGCACACGACGCGCGAATGCGCTCGAGCACTTCCGGACGGCGCGCCGCGGCGAACATGCGCGTGCCGACCTTGCGGCGACCGGGCGGCAGCTCGTCGATCACCGAGACATCGAGATCGGCGAAGTAAGTCATGGAGAGCGTACGCGGGATCGGCGTGGCGCTCATCATCAGGTGATGCGGCACGCTGTCTTCGCCTTTGTGGCGCAGGGTGAGACGCTGCTGCACGCCGAAGCGGTGCTGCTCATCGATCACGGCGAGGCCAAGGCGTGCGAACTCGACGCCTTTCTGCAGCAGCGCGTGCGTGCCGATGGCGATCTGCGCCTCGCCGGAAGCGATCGCTCCGAGCGCGCGCTTCTTCTCGGCCGCGGAAAGCGAGCCGTGCAACCACGTAATGCGAACTCCAAGGGGTGACAGCCATTCGCCGAATTTACGGGCATGCTGCTCGGACAGAATCTCGGTGGGCGCCATCACGGCGGCTTGATGCTCCGAGTCCGCGGCGGCGAGGCAGGCGATGGCGGCGACAATGGTCTTGCCGCTGCCGACGTCGCCCTGCAACAGGCGCTGCATCGGATGCGGCTGCACCAGATCGCGCAGCACCTCGTTCATGGCGCGCGTCTGCGCGCGCGTCAGCCTGAAGGGCAGAGCGCGCGCAAAGGCCCTGAGAAGCGCGCCATCGGCCCGCAGGCTGGGCGCCACGCGCCGGCGCCGCCGCAGGTAGGCGAGGCGCAAAGAGAGCTGCTGCGCGAGCAGCTCGTCGAACTTCACGCGCCGCCACGCCGCATGCGTGCGCTCAAGGAGCGAGGTGGCGTCGATGCCCGGCGGCGGGCGATGCAGCAGCTTGACCGACTCATCGAACGCGCACAGCCCGTACTGCGCGCGCAGCCCAGGCGGCACCGTGTCCTCCAGCGGCCCGGCGTCGAGCGCCTCGAGCACCTTTGCGCGCAGCGTCCCCTGCCCAACACCCGCCGTGGACGGATACACGGGCGTGAGCGTTTCCGGCAGCGGCTCGCTGTCGCTCACAAAGCGGTAGCGCGGATGAACCATCTCGCCGAGTCGCACCTCGCCGAAGGCGCGCACGTAGAGATGCTGCGCGATTGCCTGCTTGAATTGTGCGACCTGCCCGGCGTGGAAGTGAAAGAAGCGCAGCACGAGCCCCTGCGCAGTGACGATCAGCTGGCGCTTGCCGCGGAACACGACCCCGGCGCGCAGCACGCGCGCCTGCACCAGCACCGGGCGGCCGGGCAGCGCCGCATGGACCGGCGTGAGAACGGTCTCGTCCTCGTAACGCAGCGGCAGGTGCAGCACGAAGTCGACGCGGGAGCGCAGTCCCAGCTTTTCGAACTTCGCGCCCTTCACCCCGCGTAGAGGATGGCGTCGATCTCGACGAGCGCGCCGCGTGGCAGCCCGGCGACGCCGACCGCCGCGCGCGCCGGATAGGGCTCGCGCACGTATTGCGCCATGATCTCGTTGACCCGCGCGAAATGCGCAAGGTCGGTGAGGTAAACGGTCATGCGCACGCAATGGTCGAGGCCGAGCCCGGCGGCCGTGGCGACGGCCGCCAGATTACGGAACACGCGATGCGTCTGTCCCTCGATGCCTTCGGCGAGCTGCATGGTTGCCGGGTCGAGGCCGATCTGACCGGAGAGATACACCGTATTGCCCGCGCGCACTGCCTGCGAGTACGTGCCGATCGCCTCCGGCGCCTCGCGCGTCTGGATCGCGGTCTTCATGGCGGGTTATCTTAGCCGAATGATTTCCAACCTAGAGAAACTGCTCGGCACGCCGCGCGATGGCGCGTTGCTGCGCTATTCGCTCGGGCTCGAATGCGCCAAGGCCGGCGATCATGCGCGCGCGGCGCAATACCTGCGCGATGCGGTGGAGCGCGATCCGCTGTACTCGGCGGCCTGGAAAGCACTGGGGCGTGCGCTCGCCGAGGCACAGCGCGCCGATGAGGCGATCGAAGCCTATCGGCGCGGCATCGAGGCGGCGCGCGCCAAGGGCGACCGCCAGGCCGAAAAGGAAATGACCGTCTTTATGAAGCGCTTGGAAAAAGCCGGCCGAGCGCCTGAGCCAGGCCGGAAATAAAGCTTTCCTTGCCCACCAGCTCGTCCGCGCCTGCGCGCTTGGCCGCGGCAAGTGCCCCCGGGGTTTTGAACAGGGCGAGTGCCACCACCGCCGGCGCCGCGCGGCACGCTTTCACCTGCTGCACCAGCTCGAGCCCGCGATTGGGTGCCATGCCGAGGTCGAGCAGCAGCACATCGGGCGTTGCCGATTCAACCAGTGCGAGGGTCTGCGGCGGGGTGCTCGCGATGCCGGCGAGCGTGAAGCCGGGAATCGTGGCGATGTAGTTTGCGGCAGCGGCGAGAAAGGCGGGACTATCGTCCGCGATCGCCACTTTGCGAAGCTTGGTGTCCTCCTCCATGCGACAGGAGGATAAGGCAGCGCGCCGTTGCCGCGGTATCGGGTGGTTCACGGATCGAGTTTCGGCAATCCCTGAGGAACGGTCAGAACTTGTCAGCCATCCGGCGGCACGAGGCCGGTGCGCAGCGCGTAGCGCACCAGCCCGGCGACATCGCGAATCCCCAGGCGGTCCATGATTTGCGCGCGATGCGTCTCGACAGTTTTCACGGACAGGTTGAGAAGAAAGGCAATTTCCTTCGTGCTCTTGCCGCCGGCGACCAGGCGCAAAACCTCGCGCTGGCGCGCGGTGAGCACTTCGGGGGTCGCGTCGCCGCTGCCGGTGCGCTGCACGTAGCCTTGGACCACCTGGCGTGACACGGCCGGGCTTAACCAGCTTTCGCCCCGCATGACGCTGCGTAGCGCGAGTTCCAGCTCGCCGGTCGCCGCATCCTTCAAGAGATAGCCGGCGGCGCCGGCACGCAGCGCCTGAAGTACATACTCTTCGCCGGAGTGCATGGAAAGAATTACAACGCGCACCGCGGGGGCACGCTCGCGCATGAGGGCGGCGGCCTCGAGCCCGGTAATGCCCTTCATGGCGATGTCCATCAGCACAACGTCGGGCTGCTCGCGCTGCGCGAGGTCGATCGCCTCCTCGCCGCTGGAGGCTTCGCCGACGACCGCGACTTCGGCCATTGCGCCGAGGAGCGAACGGATGCCGGCGCGCACCAATGCGTGATCGTCGGCGAGCAGCACCCGGATCATCAGGCGGCCTCGCTCGCGCGTCGGCGGACCGGAAACGTCGCCAGCACGACCGTGCCCTGACCGGGCGCGGCGCGCAGCTCGAAGCTGCCGCCGGCGAGCGCAATGCGCTCCTCCATGCCGACGAGGCCGAGGCTGGCACCGCTGGCAGCGCGCCGGCGCACCGCTTCGAGATCGAAGCCGCGTCCGTCATCGCGCACCGAAAGCGCCAGGCGTCCGCCTGCCGTAAAGAGCCGCACCCATAGATTATGGGCATGCGCGTGGCGCAGCACGTTATTGATTGCTTCCTGCGCGACGCGAAAACACGCCGTCTCCGTGTCCGCGTCGAGCTCGTGCGGCGCCTCCGCGGCGTCGAAATGGGACGCGATGCCGCCGACGCCGGCCTGGCGATCGAGATGCGAGCGCAGCGCCGCTGCGAGGCCCAGATCGTCGAGCTGCGGCGGACGCAGGCTGAGCGAGAGCTGGCGCACGCGCTCGAGCGTTTGCTGCACCGTCACGACGCCTTCCGCGACGCGCGCACGCAGCGCCGGATCATTCGCGCGCTGCAGTGACTCGAGCTGGATCTTCAGCGCAGTGAGGACCTGTCCGACATCGTCGTGCAGGTCACGCGCAAGCCGGCCGCGCTCTTCTTCCTGCACCTCAAGGAGCCGCCGCGAGAGCGCGCGCAAGCGCTCTTGCGAGAGCTCGAGCTCGCGGTTCACGCGCTCGAGCGCCTCCTGCGTGCGCAGGCGCTCCGTGATGTCGTTCAGCACCACCAGGCGCGCGCGCCGGCCGCGCCAGCTGACGAGGTGCGCCACGGCGTCGATGTCGAGCGGCTCGCCGTTCTTGTGCTGGTGGCGGAACATGCCGCGGTACACCGATTCGCCGGGCTGGTTGCGCAGGAAGTCGCGCCGTTCGTCCGAGCGCCGCAGATCGCCGAGGCACATGCCGAGGAATTCCCGGCGCGCGTAGCCGTAAACGCGCAACGCCGCATCGTTCACCGCAAGAAAGCGTAGCGTCTCATCGTCGAGCACGCACATCGGCAGCGGGCTCGCTTCGAACAGCATGCGATAGCGTCCCGCATGCGGATCGATGCGATCGACGAGCTGCTGCAGCTTGGCGGCGAGCGAGCGCATGCCGGTCATGGCGGCGCAATGGTACCCCGGCACGCGAGTTGCCAAGGGCGAGGGCATGGACGCGCTTTTGCCGCCCCAGGCGGCCGCGCTGGCAGGCCTGCGCTATATGAACGGTGCCGGCGCCGGCATCCGCCGGGTACGAGCCGGCAACGCTTTTCGTTATCTCGGCCCGGATGGCCGCGCGATCCGCGACCGCGCGACGCTGGCGCGCATCCGCGCGCTGGTGATTCCGCCGGCCTGGACCGATGTGTGGATTTGCCCGCACGACGATGGCCATCTGCAGGCGTGGGGGCGCGATGCGCGCCGGCGTAAGCAGTACCGCTATCACGAGCGCTGGCGCGAGGTGCGCGACGCCACCAAGTACGCGCGGCTCGCGGCATTCGGCCGCGCCTTGCCGCGCATTCGCCGGCAGGTGTCGCGCGATCTGGCGCGGCCCGGCCTGCCGCGCGAGAAGGTGCTCGCCACCGTGGTGCGTCTGCTGGAGCGTACTTTCGTTCGCATCGGCAACGAGGAGTATGCGCGCCAGAACGCTTCGTTCGGCTTGACGACGCTGCGCGAGCGGCAGGTGCGCGTGCGCGGTTCGCAGCTGCGCTTTCGCTTCCGCGGCAAGAGCGGTGTGCCTCACGAAGTGGCGCTCACCGACGCGCGACTTGCGCGCATCGTGCGCCGCATGCAGGAGCTGCCCGGCGAGGCGCTGTTTCACTACGTCGGCGACGATGGCGCGACGCACGCGATCGAGTCGGCCGACGTCAACGCCTATCTCAAGTCCATCGCCGGCGAGGAGTTTACGAGCAAGGATTTCCGCACCTGGGCAGGTACGCTGCTCTGCGCACGAGCGCTGTGCAAAGTGCTGCCGCCACCGTCAAAGACCGGCGCCCAGCGCGAGTTGCGGCGAGCGGTGCAGTCGACCGCGCTCATGTTGCGTAATACGCCCGCCGTCTGCCGCAAGTGCTATATCCATCCGCTGGTCATCGAGAGCTTCCTTTCGGGCCAGCTGCAGCAGGCGATGCACGACCGCTCGGAAGAGGCGGCGCTCATCCGCTTGCTCGAGCAGCGGGCCGATCGCGCGAAGCGGGCACGCAGATTGCGCCACCGCAGGACCGTCCGACATACCACCGGCGCACGGCGTGATTGGGCCGACGGCCGTGGCAGCCGTATCCGGAGCACGCGAGAGCTTCGTCAGCCTGCTTGAGTGGCATGCGCCTTGCGACCTTCCAAGCGTAGTCCTCTCTCATCAAATTACAGGAGCACTTCATGAGCTTGAAACTATTGGCGAGCGCCACGGCTGCGGCCCTCTTCGCGATGGGAGCCTGGGCGCAGACATCGTCGAGTCCGAGCGGCAGCCTCGGCAGCGGCAGCAGCGTCGGCAGTGGGACGGGCAGCGTTGGCAGCGCCCCGAATAGCGTTGGCAGCAGCCCGAATAGCAGTGTCGGCGGCAGCACCGGCAGCGGCGTCGGCTCGAGCAGCCCGGGCATCGGCGGCAGCACCGGCAGCGGCACAGCCGGCTCAGCCACCACGGGCGCTGGCGCATCGAGCTCGCGCTGCGCGACGCTGACCGGCCTGGAGAGGGACCGCTGTCTTCGCGAATCAGGAAGTTTGAGCGGCGCGGGCGGCACTTCGAGCGGCAGCTCGAGCGGCGTCGGCACAAGCGGCTCTGGCACGAGCAGCGGCAGCGGAACCGGCGGCTCGCTCGGTGGCGGTCTCGGTACGGGAACCGGCTCGAGCACGATGGGCGGCACGGGCGGCGCATCCCCGTCCGGCACGGGCGGCGGCAAGTAAAAGAGCAACGGGCCGCGCAACGCGGCCCGTTTTGTTTTCAGCGAAATGTGGTGGAGTGGAGGAGGATCGAACTCCCGACCTTCGCATTGCGAACGCGACGCTCTCCCAGCTGAGCTACCACCCCTCGGAGAGCCGCGGATTTTACCGCAAGCGCCGTGGCGGCGGCTATGATCGGCCGATGCAGATCTCGCCGCCGTTTGGTTACACGGAAGTCGTCCCGTTCCTCAAGAACCATAAGGTGCGCCTTCTCGCGCAAGGCGAGGTGCCGCAGTTCGCGCAGCGCGGCAATGCGATTCCCATCAGCCTGTCGGAGTTCCAGACGGTAGCACGCGAATATCCGATCGTTTTCACCGCGGACCCGAACGCGCAGTCCTTCGCGCCGGTAGCGGTGCTTGGCCTCGCGGCCGGCGAGAACCTGTTCTATGACAACGGCAGCTGGGTGAGCGCGGTCTACATTCCCGCCTACGCGCGCCGTTACCCGTTCTGCATGGCGAAGGTGAACGTCAACAGCGTCGAGCAGAAGAATCGCCTGATCTGCATCGAGAAGGCCCACATCGACGAGAGCGGCGAGCCGATGTTCGACGACCAGGGCCAGCCGCACGCCAAATGGCGCGACCTCGAGCGGCTGCTCGGTGAATACGAAGCGGACCTCGAGCGCAGCCGCGAGATGTGCGCGATCCTCGGCGATTACGGCATGTTCGAGCCGTTCACCATGCAGGCGAGTCTACGCGGCCAGGAAGCAAAGCCGCTGCAGGTTGGCGGCATGTACCGGGTAGCCGAGAAGAACCTGGAGAACCTGAATTCGGCGCAGCTCAAGAACCTCATGCGCAAAGGCATCCTCGCGCGCATCTACCTGCACCTCATCTCCCTCGAGAACTTCGCCCGCCTGCTCGAGCGCAAGGCGGCCCGCCAGCCGAGCTAGGCACGCGGGCGCCATGCTGCAGCAGCGGCGCGCTCGACGCGCTGCATGGCGATGCGGCTCCTGCAGTTCGGGCAGCACATGAAATAGCCGCGCTCATCGCGCTCGATCTTCGGGCTCTCGGGCGTTGCGGCGACCACTGCATCTTCGAGCGATGTCGCGCTGTAAAGCGTCTTGCCGCAGCGCGGACAGGGGACATCATGCGTTGGCAGCATGTCTGCCCCTTAGCAACGGCTGTGCCGCTGGTCAGGATTTGTTAACAGCGCCTTACTTTGTCAAACGCATGGCCGCGCCTCGCGGCCTGCTGGAAAAATCCACGCAGGGTCCAACGCAACTCGGGAGGTGGCATGAGTGAACGACCGATCCTGGCGGACAGCACGGCTAACACAAAGCGGCGTGCCCTGCTCGCGGTACTCGGGGGATTCCCCCTCGGTGCGACCGCGACCGCGACGCCGAGCCTTAGAGCATCGCCGCTTGCCGT
>Ga0070696_100003880_pt1 | contig 9987 bp, 5 predicted proteins | sample KBSK1253metaG_FD_65474 | JGI IMG/M metagenome (GOLD analysis project Ga0070696, IMG submission 65474) | Corn, switchgrass and miscanthus rhizosphere microbial communities from Kellogg Biological Station, Michigan, USA - KBS K1-25-3 metaG | ecosystem: Host-associated > Plants > Roots >... | reverse complement strand
CGGCCTATTCGCTGAGCCATCGCAGCGCGCACCTGCTCATGCCGCGGATGTCGGCACTGGAGGAGCAAGCAAGCTGGATGAAGGTCCCAGCGGTGCTGGCGGCGGCGATCCGGGCATAGCAGCCGTGGGGACAACGTGTCCGTGTTTCAGAAGAGGTTGCCGCGCCCAATTTGCGACACGCATCGCCTGATTTGCGACCTGTTCGCTGCGACACTCGCCAGAACGCGACACGCGCTCGTCCGCCGTCACTCCACCGATACCTCAGCGTGGGCCAAATGATCCTTGACGCCGCGCGACCATCGCCCTACCGTAGCCTCGCATCACCTCACGTTTCGCGATCTTCGTAACCCCGGCGCAAGCCGGAACCGCAAGGCCACGGGTCTTCACCTCCTCGCGCCGTCACACGCCAGACGCCTGAGGGATCCCAGCCCCGCCGAGCCGCGACCGCGAGCCTCGAGGGGACGCGTGCCTCCGTCAGTGGCGGCTACATGGGCGTCGAGATCACCACGAAGCTGACCCCGGGCTCCCCAGCCTCCGAGCTGGGGAAGCTGGTGGCCTCGTCTGGCGCCTCCCTCCGCCCGCTCCATCCCGGAACGTCCGATCCCGAGCTGGCTTCTTACTACATAGTGCACGTCCCTGATCCCGCAGCGGCCCCGCGGGTGCTCGATAAACTCCGCGGCCACGCGGCGGTCACCGCGGCCTACATCAAACCCCCCGACGCGATGGCGTGAGCGCCGCGGAAGGAGGATGCCATGCCTAACCCGAGATCCCGCGCCAGCGGCCACGACGATCGCTCGCGCCACTCCACCTTGCACACTGAGCGCGAGCTCATCGTTATCGCCGAACCGGCCGCCGGTCTCCGCGCCACCCGCGAAGGCGTGGCGTCTGCCGCCGGCCACGATGTCTCGTCCATTGCCGAGGTCCTGGCCGGCAGTGGCGCGCGCATGCGCCCGCTGTTTGGCCCGAGCCCGGAGCGGACTCGCTCGCCGATGCTCACCGGGGCCGCTCCGGACCAGCCCGACCTGTCCAACTATTACCGGGTGGACGCGCCGGATGAGACCCTGGACGAGCTTGCCGCCGAGCTGCGGGGACATAAGGCGGTGCGGGCCGCGTACGTCAAACCGCCGGCCGAGCCCGCCGTCCTGACCAAGCCGCCGGTGGACAACGAGCGCGAGCGCGTGGCGCCGCGGGTCTCGCGCCCGGCGCCCCCGTTCACTCCAGCACCCGCCGGCATCAACGACATGCAGCCGAGCGCGGCCGACGCGCCCCCGGTCACCCCGGACTTCACCGGCCGGCAGATCTACCTCGGCCCGGCCCCGGCCGGGATCGACGCCCAGTTCGCCTGGACCCTCCCCGGCGGCGCCGGCGCGGGCGTCAACATCATCGACGTCGAGGGCGAATGGCGCTTCACCCATGAGGACCTGCTGCAGCTCCAGGGCGGAGTCGTCGGCGGCACTCCACCCAATGATCTCGGCTGGCGCAATCACGGCACCGCGGTGATGGGCGAGTTCAGCGGCGACCGCAACACTCTCGGTATTACCGGGATCTGTCCCGACGCCAACGTGCGCGGCGTCTCGATCTTCGGCGGACTCGGCAGTGCCGGGGCGATTCGGCGCGCGGCCGATCTGCTCAGCGCCGGCGACATCATCCTGATCGAGCTCCACCGGCCGGGGCCGCGGGCCACGGGCGTGGGGCAACAGGGTTTCATCGCGATCGAGTGGTGGCCGGATGACTTCGACGCGATCAAGTACGCGACCAGCAAAGGAGTCGTCGTGGTCGAGGCCGCCGGCAACGGCGCCGAGGACCTGGACGCGGCGGTGTACGACACTCCCGCGGCCGGTTTCCCCGGCAACTGGAGCAACCCCTTCCGCCGCGGCACTCGCGATTCGGGGGCCGTCCTGGTTGGCGCGGGCGCGCCACCACCGGGAACCCACGGCAGGGACTGGGGCCCGGACCGCTCGCGGCTCGACTTCTCCAACTTCGGCTCGGTGGTAGACGCACAGGGCTGGGGCCGGGAAGTCACCAGTTCCGGCTACGGCGATCTCCAGAGCGGTGTCACCGAAGACACCTGGTACACTGATCAGTTCAGCGGGACCTCGAGCGCCTCGCCGATCGTGGTGGGCACGCTCGGATGCGTACAGGGCAGGATGCGTGCGGGCGGCGGCTCGCCGCTCAGCCCGGCGGCCGCACGGAATCTGCTCCGCACCACCGGCTCGGCGCAGCAGGACGCGCCGGGGCGCCCCATCGCCCAGCGGATCGGCAACCGTCCCGACCTTCGCCAGATGCTCGGCCAGGGTGTGACGCTCTCCATCCCGCTGCAGCGCTATTGGAATCCGGCGATCGCCGATCACTTCTACACCACCGACTGGAACGAGCTCGGCTGGGGCAAGTACGGCTGGGGCTACGAGGGCATCCAGTGCTACGTCTTCGCCACCCAGGTCCCCGGCAGCGTGCCGCTCTATCGGTACTGGAATCCGGGGATCGGCGACCACTTCTACACCACCAGCTGGGCCGAGCTCGGCGGTGGCGCGTATGGCTGGGGATACGAGGGGATCCAGTGCTACGTGTTCCCGCAGCCGGGCCAGGGCAGAATTCCGCTCTACCGTTACTGGAACGGCCCGGCGGGCGATCATTTCTATACCACCAATTGGGGCGAGCTCGGCTGGGGGAATTACGGGTGGGTATTCGAAGGCGTTCAATGCTACGTCGCTGCCCAGGTCCAGCCGCCTGCCACTCAGGGTGCGCCTGGAAGCGGGGAGGCGACGGTGATGGGTCCGAGTGGGCCCAGCATGATGACGCCTACGGGCATCGGACCGATGGGTACTGCGCCGACGGGAGCGCCTACCGGGATGGCGCCGACGGGCAACGGTGGGACCCCGACGAGCTTCACCAGTGGGGCGACAATGGGAACCGGCGCAGCGGCGAGCTTTTCCGCGTCGCAGACCACGCCCGGCAGCGGGACGAAGTCATTCGCCACTGAATCGAGCGCAGCTAAGGGGAATTCATTCACGGTTCGTGAGAGCGGCAAGTCCGGCGTGACAGTTACGGTGCAGGTCTTGCCGGAGGGACGGCAGGGCTAGCGCATTATCATGCCAGCGGCTTCGGCGATGACAGAGCCGGGCCCGAAGATTGGGTCCGGCTCTATGCGCACGCCGTGCTTGACGACATCCAATTCGAATCCTATCTCTAGCCGCACACTCGATCAGACCCCTGATTTTTCCGTGAGCGACTCGCCCGTCGTCGTCGCCGCACGCAGAGATTCCCATGCCTGACCCATCGCAAGGCCCCATCACCTTCGTCGTTCCCGGAGTCGAGCAAGATGTCGCTACGGCGCGCACTCGAGGCGCCGCGCCCACGCCCGCCGACACGAGCGGAAAGCTCAAACAATCCGTCCTGGTCGGCACTCAACGCGGAGGCGGTGGTGAGGTGCGCGTCACCGCCGTTCCCGGGCAGGACGTGGTGGTCCTACAGATCCTCAACGGACCTGAGCTCCGGCTGCACCCGGCTAACGCCCGCGACCTGATGCTGGCGCAGGGCGAGATCAAGCGCAGCCGCGGAGCCAACGGAGCGGAGCCGCCCGCGCCCAATGAGGTGAAGGTGCCGGTCCAGCTCCAGTGGGCTGCCGTCGATGCCGCGGTCTCTCGAGGCGGCACGCGGGGCCTGGGCGGGGTGCTCTTGCAGGCGGTGCACGTGATCACCGGTGTGGGGCAGGGCACCGCCGCGAACTTCGTGGCCAACCAGGTGGTCAAGCGGGTCGATGCACAGGTCGACCCCGGAGTCTACCGCTTGGCGGCGAGCTCTCTCACGCGGCTCAAGGGCGATGGATCGCCCCTTGGAACCATTGATGCCGGCGCCGACCCCTCGTTGGTGCTGATCCACGGCACCTTCTCCGAGACTAGCGGGACCTTCGGCAAGCTGTGGAGTCAGCACCCAGACCTGGTGCGTTCACTGTTCGAGAACTACAAGAACCGGGTCTACGCTCTCGACCATCCCACGCTGGGTGAGAGCCCGATCGCCAACGCGCTGATGCTGGCGCGGGCACTACCCAAAGGCGCGCGGGTACACCTGCTCACCCACTCGCGCGGCGGATTAGTAGCGGATGTGCTGGCGCGCGCCTGCGGGGGCGCGGCGGCCAACGCCGACGATCTCGAGCCCTTCTCCAAGAAGGGCTACGAGCAGCAACGCAAGGATCTGGTCGCCCTCCTCGACCTGGTCAAGACCAAGGGGATCCGGGTCGAACGAGTGGTACGCGTCGCCTGTCCCGCGCGCGGCACGTTGCTGGCCTCCAAGCGGCTGGACGCGTACGTCTCGGTGATGAAGTGGGGACTGGAGCTGGCGCACATCCCGGTCGCTCCGGAGCTGGTCGATTTCCTCGGCGAAGTCGCCCGCCTGCGGGCCGACCCCGCGGTGCTCCCAGGCCTCGCCGCGCAGATCCCCGACAGCCCGTTGGTGGCCTGGCTGCATGCCGACGGCGATGCCATTCCCGGCGACCTGCGAGTGGTGGCGGGCGATCTCCAGGGCGACTCCATCCGCTCCTGGATCAAGACTCTGTTGGCCGACTCGTTCTACTGGACCGACAACGATCTCGTGGTCCAGACCCGCTCGATGTACGGCGGGACCCCTCGCGCGGCCGGTGCGACCTTCGTGCTGGACCAGGGCGGCGACGTCTCCCACTTCACCTACTTCAGCAACGACCGAACCGCTGGCGGCATCGTGGACGCGCTCACCAAATCCGAGCCGCCCAACTTCCGCACCATCGGCCCGCTCTCCTGGGCGGGCGAGTCCTCGGCCGGCGTGCGGGCGGCCCGGCGCGCCGCCGCGGATACGACCCCCGCCGCCGACAAGCCCGCGGTGTTCCTGCTCCCGGGCATCCTCGGAAGCAATCTGAAGGTCGACGGCAAGCGGATCTGGCTCGGCTTGCGCCTCATCAACGGGTTTGCCCGGCTGGCTTATCAGGCGGCCGAGCCCGATGGGGTCGAGCCCGACGGGCCGATCGATCTCACCTATGACAAGCTGGGCGACTTCCTCGCGCGGACCCACGAGGTGATCGAGTTCGCCTACGACTGGCGCCGGCCGATCGAGAAGGAGGCCCGGCGGCTGGCCGGCGAAGTAGACAACGCCCTGGCGGCACGGGCCAAGAGCGGAAAACCGGTGCAGATGGTGGCCCACTCGATGGGAGGCGTGCTCGCGAGGGTGATGCAGCTGGAGCAGCCCGGAGTGTGGCAGCGGATGATGTCGCGCCCGGGGGCACGACTCCTGATGCTCGGCACGCCGAACGGTGGATCGTGGGCGCCGATGCAGGTGCTCTCCTGCGACGACACCTTCGGCAACACCCTGGTCACCTTCGGCGCGCCGTTCAAGCAGCGGGAGGCACGCGGGCTGATGGCCGAGTTTCCCGGCTTTCTGCAACTGCAGGCGGGCCTGCTGGACTCGCGCCTGAAGCTCGACCAGACCAAGACCTGGAAAGGCCTGGCCGACGACGATCTCAAGCGCGCTATCGAACGGAGCTGGTGGCATAACGCCGACTTCGTGGGGGAGACTTCGGCGTGGGGCGTCCCGCCGCAACCCGTGCTCGACCAGGCGGTCTCGCTGCGCAAACGACTCGACGAGCAGCGAGCGCAAACCCTCGGCGCCTTCGCCAGCCAGATCCTGCTCGTCGTCGGGAAGGCGCGCTTCACGCCCGATGGGTTTGAGGTTGGAGACGACGGGTTCGTCTACCTCGACGCGCAGGAGGCCGGCGATGGACGGGTGACGCTCCAGAATGCCCAACTCCCCGGCGTGCGTACCTGGCAAGTGGACTGTGATCACGGCCATCTCCCGGCGGAGAGGGACGCCTTCCAGGCCTACCTCGAGCTGCTGCAGCAGGGAAGCACCGATCGCCTCCGGTCGGTGACTACCACAACGCGTGGCGCGACCGAGGCGGCGGCACCGATGCACGTCCGCAGCCGGCCTTCGCGCGCCAGCGCGGCCAACCGGCCGCCCGATAGTCCGGACGAGTCCTTGGCCCCCGCAGACCGCGAGCGGCCCGCGGCTGAGGCCGCCGGTCAGGAGCAGGCGCTCAGCATCACGGTTCACAACGGCGATCTGTCCTACATCCGGCTCCCCTTGCTGCTCGGCCATTACACCGCGGAGCGCCTGACCGGCACCGAGTGGATCATGGACGGTCTGGTCGGGGGCACGATGGGCAACTCCCTCAAGGCGGGACTCTATCCGGACGAGCCGGGGACCCATCAACTGTTCTGGAACACCCGCTCTCCTCAGGACAATCCGTGGCAACTGCCGCGACCGCCGGTCGTGATCGTGGCCGGACTCGGACCGGAGGCCGGGCTCAAGGCGTCGGAGCTGGTCCGCACGGTGTGCCAGGCGGTGCTCGCGTGGGCGCAACGACTCGCGGAGAAACCCGGCGGTGTGCCGGTCGCATTCGAGTTGGCGGCCACGCTCATCGGCAGCGGAGGATCCGGCATCACCGTCGGGCAGTCGGCGCGTTCCATCGCCCAAGGAATACGCGAAGCCAATCGCCGGCTGGCCAAAATCAACTGGCCCGGCGTGGGCCATCTCCATCTCATCGAGCTATACCTGGACCGTGCGACCGAGGCCTGGCGCGCGCTCCAGATCCTGGCGGTCAACGCCCCCGCCTTGTACCTGCTCACTCCGATCGTGGAGCAAGGCGCGGGATGGCTCCGCCGCCCGCTCGACCCCAACTACCGGGGCGTCAACTACGACTTCCTCACAGCAGTCTCGCAATCGGGCGAGCCGGGCGAGAGCGTGATCGTCTACACGCTGGACACCCGTCGGGCCCGGAGCGAGGTGCGCGCGCAGAGCACCCAGACTCGGCTGATCGGGCCGATGCTGTTGGACGCCTCGAACGATGTGAACACCGACTCCCAGATAGGCAACTCACTGTGCCGGCTGCTGATTCCTCTGGAGATGGACCCGTTCTTCGGCGGCGCGACGGAGCTGGTGCTCGAGCTGGACAGCGTCACAGCGGGGATCCCTTGGGAGCTCATCGACCCAGGCGTGCTGGGGAGCGACGACCGGCCCTGGGCCATTCGGGCCAAGCTGCTCCGCAAGCTGCGCACGACCGAATTTCGAGAGCAGGTCACCGAGGCCAACCCGGATACCAACGTGCTGGTGATCGGCGACCCAGTCACCGATCGACGGATCTACCCGGAGCTGCCGGGTGCCCGGTCGGAGGCGCACGCGGTCGCCGAGCGCCTGGCGTCTCCGGCGGCGCTCGGCGCCGAACGGGTCCGGTCCCTGGTGACTTCGGACGACCCCGGCCGGCCCGTGGACGCGCAGGCGGTCATTAACGCGGTCCTCGACAGAAGTACCAACTGGCGCATCATTCACGTCGCCGGTCACGGTGAGCCCCGAGAGATGCTCGGCCCGGAGCCGAAGAAGCCCGGTGATCCTCCGCAAAGGCCTGGCGACCCCCGCGGAGTCGTGCTCTCTGGCGGCGCGTTCCTGGGCCCGCGTGAGATTCGCAGTATGCGCAAGGTGCCGGAACTGGTGTTCGTCAACTGCTGCCATCTCGGAATGAAGGTCTCGCCCCAACTCACCCGGCTGGACCAGCTTTCCGGCAGGCCCGGCAAAGACGACTCGGGGGAGCGCCGGCCCGGCGATCCATATGACCGGGCCGCGTTCGCGTCGGGGGTGGCCGAGGAGCTGATCAAGATCGGCGTGCGCTGCGTGATCGCAGCCGGCTGGGCCGTGGACGATGGCCCGGCCGCGACTTTCGCGACCAAGTTTTACGACGCCATCCTCTTGAACATTCCGTTCATCGAGGCTGTCGCGATCGCCCGCCAAGCCGCGTACGAGGAGGACAGGAACGGGAAGACCTGGGCCGCGTATCAGTGCTATGGCGACCCGAGCTGGACGCTGCGGCGAGAGGTCGGCGATGCCCAGCGACCAGCCACGCAGTTCGGGGCCGAGTTCGCCTCGATCGCCTCACCGCTCGATCTGACCCTCGCGCTGGAGACCCTGGCCGTGCAGGCTACCGCACCGGGCGCAAAGACCGCGGCGGTACAGGACAAAGTCCGTCACCTGGAGGCGCGGTTCGGGCAGCTCTGGGGGAACTATGGCAGAGTGGCCCAGGCGTTCGGTTGGGCGTGGAGTCAGGCGCGCAATCCGGAAAAGGCCATCGAATGGTATCAGCGGTCCCTGGCCGCCAACGACGGACGTGCCCCGATCCGAGCTGCCGAGCAGCTCGGCAACCAGCTCGCCCGCCAAGCTGAGGCGATCGTCGCCGGAGCGCGCCAGGCGGCAATGGAGGCGGAGGAGCACCTGTCGCGCGCCAAGCCGAGAACCAGGGCCCGGCGGGAGGCGCAGCGTGAGGTGGACAAAGCAACGCGTGCGCTCGGGACTGCCGTAAGCTTGGCGCGGCAGAAGCTTAAGGAGGCGATTACACTGCTGGAGAAGGTGGTTGCCCTCAAACCCACCATGGAGCGCGAGAGTCTCTGCGGCTCGGCCTACAAGCGGCTACTGATGATTGCGGACAATTCGGGCGGGCGCGGCGCGGGTCAGCCACTGGAGCAGATACGAGCGCACTACACTAAGGCCGAGGAGCTGGGACGCCAACAGCAGCTCCCGGACCTGTTCTATCCGGCGCTCAACCGATTCGCAGCGGAGCTCTGCCTCAAGACCGGCTCGAGCGCAGCCCAGGTGCTCGCTGCTGCTGACGTCGCTGCTATCCGCCAGGAGCTCGAGACCAAGGCCCGTCGCGATCCGGACTTCTGGTGCATCTCCGGGCAGGCGGAGCTCCGCATTTACGAAGCGCTCGACAGCGGCACGCTCGCGTCGGAGCGGGCGGCGATCGAAGCGGACTTCGCCGATCTCTACCTGCGCGCACCCAAGGAGACCGGTTGGTTATCGGTCCGCGACCAGGCCCGCTTCGTCCTGACGAGGTACGCGCGACGGATGCGTGGAAGGGAAGCGACCGCCGCGACCGCGCTTCTCGCGACCATCGAGGGCTTCGCTGCGGGCTAGAGCCTCGCTACAGCCATCCCCTGAACTCGAGGAACCAATAGCGGCTCTGCCCGTCGCGCACCACCAACCCATACGAGCGTTGGATGATGACGTCGCCCTTCCAGTGCTCGATCTCACCGTAGCGGCGGAACAGCTTGGTCCCGTCCGGCAGCGTCGTCCCTTGGCCATCCTGGGTGAGCAGCAGGCAGACCAGACCGCGGAGCTCGTTAACGTCGCCCGTCGACTCGGGGTTGAACTTGACGCCGCAGTCCTGGCCCATCGGCTGTGGCTTGGCCAGCGCGACGGTGGTCGTCCTGGCGGCGGCACTCGACTTGGGCGGCACGACGGTGCCGGCCCTCAGCGTCGCCGCGGGGGTAATTCCCATCCGGGGCGTGGCTCGCCGTGCTACGATATCCAGTGGCCGAAGCAAATAGGCGGCGAATCCGGTCAGGGTGGCAATCTTGAGCCCACGCCGAAGGTGCCCGTCACCCATGGGCCGGTGTATACCAGCTTGGTGTCGCCGGGGTAGAGCCACTCGCCACTCGCCTTGAGCGTCCCCTGGCCGAATGTGCCCTTCACTGCGTCGTACGTGGTCTCGACCAGGACCATCCTGCCGTCGCGCTGCTGGCGTTGGTAGAGGAGGCCTGAGGCGGGGCCGCTCGGGAGAGATGACGGAGCGGACAATTGGACGAACGCCTTGGTTCCAGGCGGCAGGCTCATCTGCTCCAGACCCAGCAGTACCGCGGTGCCGACGGGTGCTGGGATAGCGTTCTGAATGGTGCTGGGTGCGACAACCTGGGTCGATCGTGAGACCTGAGCCGAGGCTGCGGAAGCGAGCCACGGGACGGTAAGAAAGAAGAGGGACAGCAAACGACGGCAGCGCATGGGCTCTCCTTGTCAGGGCGGTGACTCGGGACTTCGCGGTCTATCTTCCCGAACGGCAGAGTCAGCTGGCGAGGGCCATCAATCCCTGATCGACGGCCCTTCTGACTGCGATACCAGGAGTAGCTTCCCTAACCTCAT
>Ga0070696_100003879_pt1 | contig 9987 bp, 9 predicted proteins | sample KBSK1253metaG_FD_65474 | JGI IMG/M metagenome (GOLD analysis project Ga0070696, IMG submission 65474) | Corn, switchgrass and miscanthus rhizosphere microbial communities from Kellogg Biological Station, Michigan, USA - KBS K1-25-3 metaG | ecosystem: Host-associated > Plants > Roots >... | reverse complement strand
CGTCGGCCTCCCCGGCCCGCTTGGGACGCTCGACGCAGACGGTCGTCGTCTCGCGGAAATCCGCGGCGATCCCGTAGTCGCGTTCGAGGGTGGCCTGGATCACCTCCTTCTGGACATCGCCGTAGAGCGAGACCGAGATCTCGTGGCGGGTATCGTCCTGGCGGACGTCGATCAACGGATCCTGGTCGGCAAGCTGGGCGAGCGCCACGCGGAGCCGGCCCGACGCCTCGGGTTGTCGCGCGAAGACGACGGCCTCGAGCGTCGGACGGGGGAAGCGCGCCGCCGTCTCGTCGCTCGCCGTTGCGGGCGGGATTCCGATCGCGTCTCCGACGCGGACCGTGCCAAGGCCGGAGATCGTCGCCATCTCCCCGGCCGTGACCACATCACCGCGCGGCTTGCCCGCGGGGGCGAACACCCGGATCGCCGTCGGCTTGGCCTCGCCGGCACCGACCCGCACGCGCTGTCGCGGCCTCAGCGTGCCCGCGAACAGGCGGACGTACGCCACCCGCTCCCCCGCCGGCGTCCGCTCGATCTTGAACACGCGGCCGGAAACCGGGGCGTCCGGATCACCGCGCGCACCGGAGAGGAACTCGTCCACGCCGCCGAGCAGCTCCTCGATGCCCACGCCGAACGCGGCCGAGCCGAAGAAGACCGGGTGCGCCGCCGCGCGGCGGGTCTGCGCTGCGAGCTTCCGACGCAGTTGCGGATACCCCTGCCCGGCCTCGTCATTGACGAAGGCGCGCAGGATCGAGTCGTCGTTCTCGGCGAGGACCTCGGTGAGCGTCGTCACGTGCGCCGCATCGTCCACGCCGTCCGGGACGACGGAGGCGGTTCGTTGGCCCGGATCCCGGACCTGCTCCATCGGCACGAGCGCCGGGGAGAGTCGGCGTGCCATCGCCTCGACCGTCCGAACGACATCGGCGCCGGCCCGGTCGATCTTGTTGACGAAGATCAGGGTCGGAACGTTGAGGCGGCGGAGGGCGCGGAAGAGCAGCGGCGTCTGCGGTTGGACGCCCTCGACCGCCGAGACGACGAGGACCGCCCCGTCCAGGACGCCGAGGACGCGTTCGACCTCGGCGATGAAGTCCGGATGGCCCGGGGTGTCCACGAGGTTGACCGCGAGGTCGCCCACGAGGAACGACGCGACCGCGGCCCGGATCGTGATCCCGCGTTCGCGCTCGAGCTCGAGCGAATCGGTCTGGGTGGTGCCGGCATCGACGCTGCCGACGTGGTCGATGGCGCCGGTCGAGAAGAGGAGGCGTTCGGTGAGAGTGGTCTTACCGGCGTCGACGTGAGCGAGAATTCCGAGATTGAGCGTGCGCATGGAGCCTCATGCCTTCCAAGGAGGTCAGGACCTTCTGGCTGGACACGGGTGCTCCCATCTCGCTCCTTTCCCTGGAATCTGCGCGGTGTTGCCGAGCTAGCGTCGCACGTCGGGTCAAGTCCGCGGCTCGAACACGACCACCGCCGTCTCGCCCGGACGACGTGCGGCGTAGGCATCGAGGTTCGGCTCCCTCCGTCGCATCTCGTCCCACAGCCGCGCCCGTTCGTCGCCGATGGCAGGCCGCGCCCGGATCTCCCGCGAGCCGTCCCTCAAGTCGATCGTGGCCTCGGGATGCGCCTGCAGGTTCAGCCACCAGGCCGGCTCGGGCTCGCCCCAGCCGTTCATCGCGAGCGTGAACAGGTTCGGGCCGTCCTCGAAATAGCCGAGGATCGCCGTCCGCGCCGCGCCAGTGCGGCGGCCGATCGTGTGGATCCGCAGCGTGCCGTAGGTCTTGGGCGACGGCGGTCCGAGGCCCCTGCGACCGCCACTTGCCCGATAGATCGAGCGGTGAACGGCCCACGCAGCGCGGATGAACCAGCGAGGCGGAAGGAAGGGTCGCGGCGTCGTCTTCTTCATGCCAGCGAGGATAGATCCAGCCTGGGGTCTCGCTCCGTCCTTCCGTTGACCGTGCAGACGCACGGAAGGGAGGGCGTCATGGTGATGGGTTCATCGAAGCGTCGGATCGCCACGTTGGCATTCGCGAGCGCAGCACTGGCTTTGTCTGCGGGGCCCGCGACCGCGGCATCGCCCTCGGTCGACACCTGGACGGTCCACGTCGAGCGCCCCTTCGTCGACTGCCCCACCTTCTCGGTGATGGGGACCTGGGACATCCGTCACCGCCTGACGGTGTTCGTCGACGCCAGTGGCACCGCGACGCGCGACATCGAGCAGGTCGACTTCAGCGGCCGCCTCGTCAACACCTCGACGGGTGACTCGGTCGCCGACAGCGGCGCCCGGATCTTCTTCGACACGCTGGCGCCCGACGGCTCGTTCCTGACGACGTACATGGTCCAGGTGCGTCACAGCGCGTATGTCCACACGGCTGGCCGGACCGACTTCCAGACGGGCGATTTCACCGGGCGGGACGGCCTGGGCGCCGAGGGCATCTCCGCCCTGTGCCAGGCGCTGGCCGGGTAGGCTGACACTCCGGGGACGGGGCCGAGTGGGGCGAGGACATGGAGCCGTCTCGCACCGAAGCATCCGACGTGACCCGAGCGATGGCCGGTGACCACGATGCGTTCGCCGCTCTTGCGAATGCGAACATCGACAGGCTGTACGCGCTCGCTCGGGTCATCGTCCGGGATACGGACCGAGCCGAGGATGCCACGCAGGACGCGCTCGTCCGGGCATGGCGCGAGCTGCCGCGCCTCCGCGACCCATCCCGGTTCCAGGCCTGGCTCCGCCGGCTGCTCGTGAACGCCTGTTACGACGAGGGTCGTCGGATCCGCAGTCGCTCGGAGGTGGTCTTGCTGAGCGACCACCATCCGGCGATCCAGGACGACACCTCGGGGGTCATCGATCGCGATCGGCTCGACCGGGCCTTCCGCCGACTACCGCTGGAGCAGCGGGTGGTAGCGGTGCTCAACCACGTCGAGGGCCTGACCCACGAGGAGATCGCGTCCACCCTGGGATTGCCCCTCGGAACCGTGAAGTCGCGGATGCGCTATGCGCTGGCCGGCCTGCGTTCCGCGCTCGAAGCCGACGACCGGGTTCCGATGGCCGCCCGACGGCGGGACATCGGAGGGGGACGGGGCTGATGGATCGTTTCAGCACCGACCAGATCGATCGCGAGCTCGGCCGTTGGCTCCGCGAAGAGAGCGCGACGCGCGCCCCTGCCGGGCTGGTCGAGGAGGTCTTCGCGCGAACGTCGCGGACCGGCCAGGCTCGCCGTTGGTGGCCGCCGATCTCCCTGCGCCGCTCGAGGGCGGCAGGACCCCACGCCCTGGAACGCGGGCGCGCGCCGGCGTGGCGTCCCGGCTCCGCGCTCGGCAGTGTCGTCGTCATCGTCGTGGTGGTGGTCGGGCTGGCCTTGGCGCTCCGCCCCAGCGGGCCCGGGCCCGGAACGTTCGTCACACCGAGCCCCTCTCCGGCGCCGTCCCCCTCGTTGACGGCGTCACCCGTGGCCCGTGGCGCGTCCGCGTCGACAGCACCGACGCCGGTGCCAACTGCGCTTGGCACGCTCTCGGCAAGGCGGCTCGACCTTGGCTCCGACGTGGCACCGATCTCGGTGACCGAGGCGTTTGGCTCGATCTGGGTCGCTGACATCCATGCCAACGACGTTCGTCGCTTCGAGCCGACCTCGATGCGCGAGCTCGCCCGGATCCCGGTCCCGGGGGCCGCGTGGTTCGTGGTCGCGGACAACGCGCTGTGGGTCACGAGCCAGACGGGAACCGGCGTCAGCCGGATCGATCCGGCCACGAACACCGTCGTCGCGCATGTGGGAGACGTTCCGCCGTGCGGCGCACCGGTCGTTGCCTTCGGCAGTCTGTGGCAGGCCGCCTGCGATGCGGACGTCATCCTCAAGATCGATCCCACCCGGAACGCCGTCCTCGAGAGCATCCCCGCCCAGGGCCATCTCTTCCTCGTCCTCGCCGGCGGGCGTCTGATCACCGTTGGACAGGAGGGACTGGCCAGCCTCGATCCGACGACCGGCAGGTTCACGACGATCGGCGGCAAAGCGGCAGTCGGGGTGGAATTCATGGCGTCGGACGGCGCGACGGTCTGGGTGAAGAACAGCGCCGGGATCGCCCGAATCGATCCCACCGACGGCCGGACGATCGCCGGCATATCCGCTCCGCAGGCCCAGGCGATCTCGTTTGCCGCCGGTCATGGCTGGCTCACCGTCACGGGCCAGGGCGTCCTCGAGGTCGATCTGGCCACGAACCAGACGACCCGAACCGTGCCCGTGCTCCCCGCCCCGCTCATCCCGCTCGAGGCCTCGGGGGTGTTGTGGGTGACGGACTTCAGCAGCAGTGTCCTCTGGAGGATCGACCTGTGAACCTTCCCGCCCTCCGCACCCGAACGATCTCGTTCGTGCTGCCTCTCCTCGTCGTCGGATGTGGCTCGGGGGCGCCGGCGCCCGTGGCATCGCCAGCGACGACGCCCTCGCCCCCGGCGAGCCAGTTCCTGACGCCGAGCCCGTCCATCAGGCTGCGGACGCAGGCTCCTTCGCCGACGCCCCTTCCTGAACCGGTCGACTCGACGGTGGACGGCGTGGCGGTTCGCACCCTCGAGCGCGGCCCCCTGTCGGCTCCGATCGACGTCGTCGTCGCGTTCGGCTCCGTCTGGGTCGCGAACCACCACGGCGACTCGGTCACCCGGGTCGACCCGACCTCCATGACGATCCTGGCGACCATCCAGACCGGGACCGGGCCGGGCTGGTTCGCCGTTGCAGAGGACGCGGTCTGGGTGTCGAACCAGAACAGCGTGGGCATGACGCGGGTCGATCCGAGGACGGGCGACACCATCAGGACCGGGCGTTGGGCGACCTGCGGCCGGTCGATCGTCGCGTTCAAGGCGATCTGGCAGCCGGCATGCGACGCGCATCGGGTCATGCGCATCGATCAGACGAGCTTCGTCTCCACGGACGTCCCTTCCCCGGGTCAGATGTCCCTGGTTCGCGTCGGTTCGACGCTCGTCAGCGGCGGCCCTGGCGGTTTGGCTCGCCTGGATCCGAAAACGAACTCCTTCGCGCCGATCGGGGGCGCAGATCCTGGGTGGATGATGGCCTTCGACGGCACGACCATCTGGTCCTCCGACGAGCGTCAGGTGTTCCGGATCAGCCCCAAGGACGGCACCGTCGTCGCGACCCTCGCCATCTCGGAGGCGGGCGCCGTCGCGTTCCGCAGTGGCCGGGCGTGGGTCACCTCGGCCAGCGGTCTCGTCGAGGTTGATCCCGCGACGAACAAGATCGTGCGGACCCTGCCCATCGGTCGGTCGGTTGCCGTCGTCGGCAGCGGCGACGCGCTGTGGGTCACGAGCTATGACGCAAACACGCTCACCCGCCTGATGCCGTAAGGGCATGATCCGGTCCCGGATCTCAGGAAGAGCCGCGTGTCAGCGGGCCGACAACGAATGACGAATGCGAAACATGACGTCCGACCATCCGTCTGGATGTCCACAGGCCGTGGGCCGACGATCCCGGCAAGAGGAACATGCTCGCCGTCATGCAGATGCTTTCGACCTCTCGACCGTCCTCGGGGCGCGGCCCGCGGGCACTGATCCTGCTCGTCGTCCTGGCCATCGCGGCTGCTTGCTCGGTTGCACCGGTTGGGTCTCCATCCCCGCCCTCCCCGCCGTCCACGACGCCCTCGCTCACGCCTCGGCCGTCAGCATTGCCGCCGGCGTCGCCCTCCCTGGAGCCGACGAGCGTGCCCCTGCCGACGACCGCCACGGGTTGGGCTCGCGTTCCGAAGCAGCCGTCCGTGTCGGGCGTGCAGTTCCTGCGCGTCGTCTGGACGGGTACGCGGTTCGTGGCAACCGCCACGGCGCTCGACAACGACGGCGGGGTGTTCCTGGATTCGGTGGACGGGTTGACCTGGAACCGGCAGACGACCGAGGCGGCCGACCAGATGCCCCTCGCGCTCGCGGCAGGTCCGCGCGGCGTCGTCGCGACGGGCTCCGCGGACGATCACGTCACGGCGTGGTTCTCGCCCGATGGCCTGACCTGGACCGTCCGCCACGATGCCTTCCCGGCTCCGAAGAGCCGGGGCAGTCAGTCGGGGTCGGCGCGGTTCACTGTTCAGGGCGTCGTCGCAACCGACGATGGCTGGCTCGCGGTGGGCCGCGAGGACCCGGTCTGCCAGCTCGACTGCGGGACGGCTCCGGTCCGAGCCCTGGTCTGGACGTCCATCGATGGCCTCGCGTGGACGGCCGTTCCCGATGCCCCGGGGTTCGCCGGCCGCGGCATGGACGCGGTCGCGCGGACGGCGGATGGCTACGTCGCCGTCGGGCTCGGAAAGGCTCGCGCCGCGGTCTGGACCTCGCCCGACGGTACGACCTGGACACCGGCCGCCGACGATCCGATCTTCCACTCGGGGCCCAGCTCCGACCCGGGATCCTGGGTCGAGATGATGGGCGTGGCGGTGGATCGCGGGGTCATCGTCGCGGCCGGCATGGACGGGCCGCAGGGCGGCGGCGAGAACTCGGTGCGCGCCTGGTGGTCGCTCGACGGCCGGACGTGGTCCGAGGCGACGGGCGAACGGTTCCCCGGCGGCCAGGTGTTCGGCGTGGCCTCGACGGGCGCCGGGTTCGTCGCGACGGGGCCCTCCGGCGCCGATAGCTGCCTCGGCGGGATCTGGGAGTCGGCCGATGGCCGAGCGTGGTCCTGCACGGCCTCGGACCCGTCGTTTGCCGGCTTCGGCCCGTATGCCGCTGCTGCCTCGCCGTCTGTCGTCGTCGCAGTCGGCCTCGACTCGAGCGGGCCGGAAACCGACCAGGGCTGGCCGGGAGGCGTCTGGGCGAAGCTGCTCCCGTAGCGGCCGTCGCGTCGTCTCAGGCGCGCGTCGGTTCCGCCGTGGGACCCCGGCCGAGGGCCGGCAGCCAGATCCCGATGAACCCCGGGATCGCGAACAGCAGCGCGACCGCCACGATCGCGATCGTCAGGTCGCCCCGTGTCAGCAGCAGGCCGGCCGCGATCGCGCCGATCGGGCGGGTCGACTGCATGCTCGTCCGCAGGAGGGCGAAGACGCGGCCGCGCATCTCGGGTGGGATCAGGCGCATCCGGATCGTCTGGGCCCACGGCGTCAGCGACGACGAGAGCGCGCCCCAGACGAACAGGATCGCCGCGAGCGCGATCACCGGTGGCTCCAACAGCCAGAGCAGGATCACCAGGCCGCTCGTGAACAGGGCCCAGGCGATCGAACGACCGAGCGGCCAGCGCCAGTTCACGGCGCCCACGATGAGGAGGCCGACCAGGTCCCCCGCGGTCAGGACGCTGAGCAGCAGCCCGAACGTCTCCGATCCGGCATGGAGGACGTCGCGGACATAGAGGGGGATGACGACGGTCACGATGCCGCCGGCGACGTTGACCGACATGTAGAAGAGCGTGATCGCGACGATCGCCGGGGCGCTGAAGATGAACCGGATCGCCGGACCCAGGCCGCGTGAGCTCGGCGGCGCCTCCGTTGCGGCCTCGGCGTCGTGGCCGGTGGCCGGTTCCGCACTCCTGCCGCCCTCGCGCATCGCGAGGAGACAGCCGACGAAGATGAAGTAGGTCAGCGCATCGATCGCGAGCACGAACGGTGCGCCGACGATCGCGATCAGCAGGCCCGCCACTCCCGGCCCGATCAGCCCCGACAGGCTGAACGACAGCGACTCCATCGCGTTCGCGGTCGTCAGATCCGGGCCGCGGATCAGGCGGGTGATCAGGCTCGGGATGCCGGCCGCGCTCGTCATGAAGAGCAGGCCATAGATCGCCGCGACGACGAACAGGTGCGGCGTGGTCAGGGCTCCCAGCGCCGACGCGATCGGCACGCTTGCCATCGCCAGGCCGCGCAGCGCGTTGTCGGCCGCGAGGACCTTCCGCGGGTCGAACATGTCGAGGATCACGCCCGTGGCGATCCCGCCGATGATCACCGGAGCCGTGTGGATCGCCGCCAGCCAGCCGACATCGGCCGGCGTCCCGCCCCGCTCGATCAGCAGCCACAGCAGGGCGACGAACGACATCCCGTCGCCGAGGGCCGAGATCGTGGCGCCGCCCCAGAGCAGCGCGAAGTCCCGTTGCCGGAGGAGCTGGACGTAGCGACGCATCGAGCGGATTGTCGGCGCCCCACCGGCCAGATGCCGTCACCTTTGTCGCGGGCTGGCCCAAGGGTCCACCCGGATCTAGTCCATTTGGAGTTTGACGCGCCTCCGGATCTCGGGAAGCATGGTCCCATGCACCGCGTTCTCCCCCGACTCGTCGCCCTGTCCCTTGCTGCGTTCGTTCTCGCCGTCCCGTCAACCGTCGAGGCGAAGCAACCGAATCGCCCGAACCCCAAGCCCACGCCGACCGTTCAACCGACTCCGCCCGTGCCGTCGCCGACGCCCTCACCCTCGCCAACGCCATCGCCAACGCCAGCTCCAACCGCTTCGCCCGGCTACCTCGAGGGCATCGACGTGAGCTACCACCAGGGCCCGATCGACTGGGCGCAGGTCGCCGCCTCCGGGAAGCGATATGTGTTCGTTCGGGCGACCGCCGGCACCCTGACCGCCGACTCTGCGTACTGGACGAACCGCGCGGGTGCCGGCGTGGCCGGGCTCACCGTCGGGTCGTATCACTTCGCGAACCCGGACAGCGCGCCGAACGACGCGGGCAACGAGGCGAGCTGGTTCCTCCGGAACTCGACGATCGTGTCGGGCGATCTCCTCCCGGTGCTGGACCTGGAGGTCTCGAACGGCCTCGATCCCGCGTCGCTGACGGCGTGGGCGCAGACCTGGCTCGCTCAGGTGTCGGCGACGACTGGCGTCCGACCGATCATCTACACGAACCCCAACTTCTGGTCGTCGTCGATGGCCAACACCGACTGGTTCGCGCGGAATGGCTACTCGGTGCTCTGGATCGCCCACTGGACGACGACCACGGCACCGACCGTCCCCGCCGGCAACTGGGGTGGAAGTGGCTGGACGTTCTGGCAGGACTCGGGCACGGGCGTCGTGCCGGGGATCAGCGGGCAGGTGGACCTCGATCGGTTCGGCGGATCGTCGCTGCCGCCGTCGCTCCTCGTCCCCTGAGCTCCTGACCCGTCGGGTCAGGCGTCCACCGAGAGCGTCAGCGACCACGCCTGGCCGGGTCGTGCCGGCTCCTGGAGCTCGATCGGCCATCGGTCGGCGAGGACGTCCGCGACGCCGCTCGGGTCGTCGGGTTCCGCGCCGGACTCCAGAAGGTGGCGGGCCGCCTGCCCGCGAACACGCTTCGCGACCACGTCGCCGATCCGGCGGCCCCCGTCCGCGGCCTGGTTGACCCGGACCGTGACCGTCCGGTCGCCGAGACCGGTCGGCATCCCGATGGCCTGGTAGATCGGCGACCGAAGGTCGACGACCACACCGCGCGGCCCTGCGGCGCCGGCGAGAACGTTCGGCAGGATGGTTCGCCAGGTCGGCTCGAGGCGGTCCATCCCGACGAGGTGGGAGCAGACGTGGCAGCGATACGACGGGATCCGGTCGCGGGGCCGCAGCGCGCCCCACACCGCGGAGGCCACGATCAGGCTGTCCCCGGCGCGGCTGGCCGCGGTCGTGGAGAGCGTGGCCGCGTCCAGGCCCTGGTGGAGCGGCCCGCTGTAGACCTCGAGCACCGGCCTGGCCGGCAGATCGCGGAGCCGGGTATTGCGCGCCACCTCCCCCGCCTTCGCCGGCCGGACCTGGAGCCGCCGGAACGCGTCGGGTCCCGCGCTCGTGGCGATCAGCGCATCGAGGACCCGAGTCCGGAGCGGCGTCAGCTCCGGGAACGACAGCTCCTCGACAACCACGGGACGCCCGTGCTCCGGCGGCGGCCGTTTCGTTTCCGAGGGCGGCACGATGATCAGCATCGGGTCACTCTACGGCGAGCAAGGCAAGGGACCCGCGAATTCCTGCCCGATCCTGTCGCGTACGCCGTTCATCATGGTCGGCATGACCGACAAGCTGCGCGTGATCCTCGAGATCGGGAAGAAACGCAAGATCGCCGCGGCCGCCGTGGACTGGCC
>Ga0070696_100003875_pt1 | contig 9991 bp, 7 predicted proteins | sample KBSK1253metaG_FD_65474 | JGI IMG/M metagenome (GOLD analysis project Ga0070696, IMG submission 65474) | Corn, switchgrass and miscanthus rhizosphere microbial communities from Kellogg Biological Station, Michigan, USA - KBS K1-25-3 metaG | ecosystem: Host-associated > Plants > Roots >... | reverse complement strand
CAGCGGGTTGGGAAATGGATTTACACCAAAGGCCGGTCTTGCTTCGTCAAGGCTGCGGAAGAGAATTGGCCTTATGTAGCACTGCGCCAAACCACTTCTTGCTACCAATTCCACTGAAGCATCACACAACTGGTCCAAATTCCAGGTGTGGTCCATACGATAGATCTTGGCGGAGTTAAGAAACCGCTGCATGTGTTCCTTCAGGCGGAAAACGGCAGGCCCCTGTTTGGTTGCATAACAACGAATGCCCTCAAAAATACTCGACCCGTAATGCAGAACGTGCGACATCACGTGCACGCGCGCGTCGTCCCACTTTATGAACTCGCCATCGTGCCAAACGACGTCACAAATGCGCGGAGTTGCTACATCTTTCGCTTTGCCTTCTTTTGAGAACATGCTTTGTGCTCCTTAAACTGGGGATCAGCTCGGCAAACTGGCAGCGAGGGAATTGCGAAATTCGATAACGTTTCGGAAAAGGCTGCTTGCAACTAATTCTACAGGAAGCGCGTCGATCCTTTCGCCCTTTCGGAAAGGACATTATGGTTATCGGTACAGCGCACGATAACGTAGATTTGCCGCGTTTTGCAAGGCGCGCTTGCTTCGTCAGGCGGGCCAAAGTACCATCAAAATGATTCTCCAAATAGCAAAAGACTGTTAATCCATAACGCTTTCCGGTGAAGTGTCGCAAACCCTTTAACCATTCGCTCTTTCTTGCGGTAACTATACTGCTTTCGATCTTCTCTGCCGATTGCCACATGAACAATACAAGCGCACCAAAAACTTCCGCCCCGCCAGCAAACGGTAAAAGTGATAGTTCGCTTGCCATTCATCAGCGGGCTATTGCAATCGACATGCATGCGGACACCACGCAAAGGTTGCTGGATGAAAAGGTTGACCTGGCTCAGCGATTACGGGACGGGCATTTTGATTCGGTGCGGGCTCGCGAAGGCGGACTGGACGCGCAGTTTTTCTCAATTTGGGTCGAACCGGAATTATTTGGCGGCGGAGGTCCCAAGGCGATGAAACGTGCTGACGATCAAATTGCCGCCGTCCATGCGCTGGCGGAAACGCACCCCGAGATTTGGCAGTTTGCGACATCAGCAGCAGACATTCGGCGCATTGTTGCGGATGGAAAGCTGGCGGCGCTGGCGGGGCTCGAAGGCGGCTACGCGATTGATGAAAAACTGGAAAACGTCGAACGCTATTACAAACTCGGGGCGCGCTACATGTCGCCGGCATGGAGTGTTAGCACCAGTTGGGCAGGATCTTCGGGGGATGGGGTTGGTGAAAAGCGTGGTCTTAATGAGTTTGGCAAACAAGTCATTCGTGAAATGAATCGAGTGGGCATGATGGTTGACGTGTCGCACGTTTCTGATCCCACGTTTTGGGATATCGTGAACACTTCAACGAAGCCGGTGATCGCGACACATTCAGGCTGTCGCGCGATCGCGAATGTACCGAGGAATTTGACTGACGACATGATTAAGGCGCTGGCAAAAACCGGAGGCGTGGTTAACGTCATCTTCTATCCCGAACACCTTGAGCCCGGCTGGAGCGAGCAGAAGAAAAAGCTTGACGCCGAGATTGCGCCTGCCGTCAAGCGTGCTTCAGAAGAAGAGCAGGGCGACGTGGTCCACAAGAAAATGGCGCGTGACGCGGTGCGCCGTGAGGAGTATGGGAAGCGCCTGCCGCCAGTTACTGTTTCACGTCTGGTCGACCATATCGATCACGTAGTGCAGCTCGTCGGCATAGATCACGTTGGCATTGGTTCGGATTTCGATGGCGTGCAAATGACGTTGAAAGATCTAAGCGACGTTTCACAGCTGCCGAATCTCACCACCGAATTGTTGCGACGCGGTTATTCAGAAAGCGACATCGACAAAATTCTCGGCGGCAACATGCTGCGCGTGATGGAAGCCACGGAAGCATTGAACCATTGATTCATCGGGCGATTGATTCATTGTTTTTGATCTAGTTTATGGTTACTCAAGCGACATTGTTACAGAGCCGAACAAAACAATTCGCTATCCGAATTGTGAAGCTCTTTAGATCGTTACCCAGGACTGAGGAGGCGCGTGTAATTGGTAAACAAGTGCTTCGCTCAGGCACTTCTGTCGCAGCGAATTATCGCGCTGTTTGCCGTGCGCGTTCGAAGGCGGAATTTATCGCTAAAGTTGGGGTTGTCGTTGAAGAAGCTGATGAGACGGTTTTCTGGTTAGAGTTGCTAAGCGAAACAGGAATAGTTGAGCCGCGGAAACTAGGAGAGTTACTGCTTGAGGCAAACGAACTGTTGGCCATTTTTGCGGCGTCGCAACGCACAGCGAAATTGACCAGGAAATAAATGAACCAATGAATCGATGAACCAATCTTACAATCCAAGGCGACCTCGCATCGGATTTCACGCACCCATCAAAGGTGGGCTGCACAATGCGCTGCTCGTGGCGCGCGATACCGGCTGCGACACCCTACAGATTTTCTCGCGCAACCCGCGTGGTTGGGCGGCGAAACCGCTATCGGCTGCTGATGTGGCTTTATTTCGGAGGGTAAGACGGGAGACTAAACTCACGCCCGTCGCCATTCACTGCAATTATCTCGTTAACCTCGCTGCCGCTGATGAATTGCTCCTGCAAAAATCGCGCACATCCTTTCGCGAAGAACTACAGCGAGCGCTTTTGCTTGGCGCAGACTATCTGGTGGTCCATCCCGGCAGCGCGCGCGGCGCGTGCGAAGCTGATGGGATTAACACCTGCATTGCCAGCATCAAGATAGCCTGTCGCCGCTTGAGCCTGGGAAAGCTGCGCATCCTTTTGGAGAACACGGCCGGCCAGGGCGACTGCATCGGTCATCGCTTCGAACACTTGCGCCAGATTATGGACGGTTGTTCCCAGCTCGCCCTGGGTGTTTGTTTCGACACCGCACACGCTTTCACTGCTGGCTATGACATTCGCGAAGAAGATGGGTTGGAAGCTCTGATTGAAAAATTGCAACGAACTGTCAAGACAAAAAACGTGCGCGCTATTCACTTCAACGATTCGCGCGCCCCTTACAATTCACGTGTCGATCGACACTGGCACATTGGCGAAGGTCACATTGGCACCGAAGCCCTGCGTCGAGTCGCGCGCCATCCAAAACTGGCACACGCCGCTTTCATTCTGGAAACGCCCTACCACGATCCGCGGGCGGATTTGCAGAATCTGAAGATGCTGCGATCATTTGTTGACAACGGCAATTTCTAGTAACGGTTGGACGGTTTTCATCACTTTTGCTAAAGTTATTTTCATGACGACAGCACCATATAACCTGCTCACCAAGCTCCTCCTAACGGTGCCGCTTCTGCATCGGGCGTTCTAGCGCCCACGCGGGGCGGCGAATCTCTCAGACAGCAAATAAATTCGGGAACGCAGGCTCAATCGTTTGCCTTAGCCGCAATCGCATTACGACTTCCCGTCAATTTCATGTTAAGTGTAGACACCGTTAGGAAGACAGTCATGGACGAAAAATATTTTCCCGAACAAATAGAAAAGAAGTGGCAACAACGCTGGCGAGAATCGCGCGCCTTCGAAGCCAGTAACGACGATCCGCGGCCCAAATTTTACGCACTCGAGATGCTGCCTTACCCGTCCGGCTTTTTGCACATGGGCCACGTGCGCAACTACGCAATCGGCGATGCGCTCGCCTGGTACAAACGGCTGCAAGGCTTCAACGTGTTGCATCCGATTGGTTGGGACAGTTTTGGCCAGCCTGCTGAGCAGGCAGCCATCAAGCGCGGCATCAATCCTCGTGAGTGGACTGAAAAAAATATCGTTCACATGCGCGGACAGATGCAGCGTCTGGGAATCAGTTACGACTGGTCGCGCGAAATCGCGGCGCACCGGCCGGACTACTACAAGTGGGACCAATGGTTCTTCCTGAAGATGTTTGAACGCGGACTCGCGTACAAAAAGATGTCGCCGGTTAACTGGTGTCCGCGCGAGGGCACGGTCCTGTCCAATGAACAATCTTCGGGAGGTGTCTGCTGGCGCTGCGGCGCGACGGTAGAGAAGCGCGATCTGGAGCAATGGTTTCTGCGCATCACTGACTATGCCGAACAGCTTGTGGCTGACATCAAGCAGATCGAATCAGGTTGGCCGGAAAAAGTCTTGAAGCGCCAGAGTGATTGGGTGGGCCGCAGCGAAGGCGCGTTTATCGACTTCGCGGTCAAGGACCGCAAAGAAAAGATTCGTGTCTTTACTACGCGCATCGACACTATTTACGGCGCGACGGCGGTTGTGCTCTCGGCCGAGCATCCGTTGCTCGACAAATTGCTCGAAGGCTCAGCATTGAAAGAGGATGTGGCCAGGTTTGCTGAGCAGGTCAGAAAACAAAACCCCGTCAACGTCCGCGCGATGGATGAGGAGGAAGAGAAGCTGGGGATTAATACCGGTGTGTTGGCGGTAAATCCCTTCAGTGGCGAAACACTTCCGGTGTGGGTTGCGAACTATGTCTTGATGGAATACGGCACTGGCGCAGTGATGAGCGTGCCTGCGCACGACGAACGTGACTACGAGTTTGCGCAGAAGTACTCGCTGCCCATTCGCCGCGTCATCGAACGCGTAACACACGGCCAGCAATCAATCGTGCATGATGCATTGAGCGAAGATCAATCTTTAGCAATGCCGCATGCGTTCACTGATTACGGCATCCTGGTGAACTCAGGAGAGTGGAGCGGAAAACTTTCAAAGGAAGCGATGCGGCAAATGGCGTCACATGCAAAAGCGCGCGGCTTTGGTGAGGCGGCCGTCACTTATCGCATTCGCGATTGGGGCGTGTCGCGGCAGCGTTTCTGGGGCGCGCCCGTGCCGATGATTTACTGTGAAGCCTGTGGCATGGTGCCGGTGCCTTACGATCAATTGCCAGTCGTGTTGCCGGAAACAGCAGCGTTCACAGGCAGCGGTGAATCGCCATTAGCCGGCGTTCCCGAGTTTGTAAATACGACTTGTCCCAAGTGTGGCCGACCAGCGCGTCGCGAAACGGACACAATGGATACCTTCGTGGATTCGTCGTGGTACTTCTTCCGCTACTGCGATCCGCGCAATGAAACGGCTCCTTTTGATCCGGATATTGCCAGTCATTGGACGCCGATCGACCAGTACATTGGCGGCGACTCTCACGCGGTGATGCATTTGATCTACACGCGCTTCTGGACCAAAGTCATGCGCGACCTCGGCCTCGTTTCTTTTGACGAGCCGGTAACGCGGTTGTTAACGCAGGGCATGGTAACGAACCGAGTCGAAGGAACTGACGAATGGAAAGCAATGTCCAAGAGTTTGGGCAACGGTGTTGACCCGGATGAAATGATTGCGGCATTTGGCGCCGATGCGGCGCGACTGTTCGTGCTGTTTGCGGCTCCGGTCGAAAATGAATTGCGCTGGTCGGAAACCGGCATCGAGGGCGCAGTCAGATTCTTACGACGGGTTTACACGATGGTTTGGCGTTGGCATGAACGATTGTCAAATATAGCTGCAAAGGATGGAACCTCCGGAGAGCACATCACCGAACTCAGTTCTGCTGCGCGCGCCTTGCGACGAAAGACGCATCTAACAATCGCTCGCATCACTAACGATTTCGATGGCTTGCATTTCAATACAAATGTGGCCGCGCTGATGGAGTTGTTGAATGAACTGAGCGACTTTAAGGCTGAGCCTGCAAAGGCAGCGAATGAAGATGTGTTTGTGGTTCGCGAAGCGCTTGAGGCGTTAATCGTCATGCTTACTCCATTTGCTCCTCATGCCGCCGAGGAGATGTGGGAAGCGCTGGGCCACAAAGGTGGATTGCTGACTTCCGCGACCTGGCCCAAGGCTGATCCGGCATTAGCGCGCAGCGAAGAGTTAGAGATTCCGGTTCAGGTCAACGGCAAGCTGCGCTCGCGACTGATCGCCTCGCCTGAAGTTTCAGAGGCAGAGTTGCGCGCCGCAGCCCTGGCTGATGAGAAAATTCGCTCGTTGATCGATGGCCACGAGCTCGTGAAGGTGATCGTCGTGCCGCAGCGGTTGGTGAATATCGTGGTTCGTTAGGATCAGGTCGCAGCGCTCAAAGCGTTGAGGCCTGACCTTTTAGTGTTGCTTGCTCTACAAGATAGCCGTTAGAATCAAACAGCGATGTTATCTCCGCCGCCGCACCGATCGAGTTATAAATGAAAGAATGCCCAGCCTGTAGGCGCTGTTTCCCCGATGATATAAACCACTGTCCGCAGGACGGCGATGCCACCACGCCTTCGCTGCTCGGGGAACCTATACTCGATGCGCGTTATCAACTTGAAAAGCGACTGGGCCAGGGCGGCATGGGCGTTGTTTTTCAGGCGCGGCATATCTTTCTAAAAACATCTCACGCCATCAAAGTGATCCTGCCTGATCTGGTTGGCAACGATCCGATGCTTGTCACGCGGTTTCGCCAGGAAGCTTTAGCCGCTGCCGCCATCCGTCATCCAAACATTATTGCCGTGACAGATTTTGGTGTAGTGCGCGGCACCATGCCTTTCCTGGTGATGGAGTTCGTTAACGGCAAATCGTTACAGGATATTTTGGCAGAAGAAAAAGTGATGCCGCCCGCGCGAGCGTTGGAATTTGCGTCGGCGATTGGCTCTGGTGTGGCGGCCGCACACCGCCAGAATATTGTGCATCGCGATCTTAAACCTTTAAACATCATGACCCAGCAGGGCCAGCCGGTTGCTGAAGGCCTGAAAATACTCGACTTTGGGTTGGCCAAAATTAAATCGGGTGAATTACTCGGCTCATTTATCCAGGCCAAGACGAGCGGGCTGATGGGCTCTCCTTTTTATATGGCGCCGGAACAATGGTCCGATGAAGAGCCGGACGCGCGCGCCGATATCTACAGTCTGGGAATCATTCTTTATCAAATGCTCGCGGGCGACGTGCCATACAAAGGTTCATCGATTCCCTCAATCATGAAGAAACACCTCACGCTGCCGCTGCCGACCTTCAAGTCGATGGGCGTTGACGTCTCGCCGCACATTGAAGCCGTGGTGCAGCATGCACTCGAGAAAGAAGTAGCGCACCGCACGCCTTCGATTGAAGTCTTCCTTAACGAGTTGCGCGCTGCCGTCGGCGAATTTGGCTCTACACTGAGCATTGGCCGGCAAACCGGTCAATTCGACGCAAACGAAACCATGCTCGCGCCGGCTGTCAATACCGACAGCCAACCCATTCCTACAACTTCGCAGATAGCCTACGACTCGATGGCCGGTACCGTGAGCTCTTCGGCATTAGGCGCTGAAGAACAAGCGCAAATTGCGGCGTCGCGTGCCGAATATGAACGCGAACAACAGCAACGAGATCGGATCGCGCGCGAAGAGTTACAGCGTGAAGCCGCAGCGCGCCGCCAGGCAACCGACGAGAAAGAACGAAACCGCAAAGAAGAAGAGGAGCGGCTACGCAAAGAAAAAGAGGAACGTGAAGAGCGGGAGAGGCAACAGCGCGCGCAGATGGAGCGCGTTGAGCGCCAGGCCCGGGAGCTTGAAGAACGTCTCTCTCGTTTGGCGACAAGCATGCCGCCTGGGGCAACGGTTGCTGAGTCGGCCCGACCCAGCGTGGTGCGGGGTGTCACCGCTGAGGTTGTCGGCGACAACAGCTTTCCTGGAGCATCAAGTTCGCTGCCGGGAGCTGCGCCGTCGATGCCTGGTGTGATTGCACCGGCGGGCAAAGGCAACTCCATGTTGCTAATCGGCGGGATAGTTCTCGTCGTACTCCTGGTTGCGGGCGGCGGCGCGGCATATTTTTTGACGCGTCCAAAACCATCTGGTCCTACAGTAGGCCCAACGACGCCACCGACTAATCCTCCCAACAACCCGACAGGGACGATAAAGGCCGATCTGGTGGAGATCCCTGGCGGCACGTTCCAGATGGGCCGCAATGATGGACCACCCCAGGAGCGCCCGCAACATGCGGTGACGGTGCAAAAGTTTTATATGGACCGCACCGAAGTAACAAACGCGGAGTATGCCAACTTTGTGCGGGACATGGCCTATGAGGTTCCCAGCCATTGGGTTCGAGGACAACCACTACCCGGGCAGGAGAAGTGGCCCGTCGTAAATGTTTCGCCAAAGGATGCCGAAGCTTTCGCTGCGTGGCGTTCAAAGCGTGACGGCGTCACCTATCGTCTGCCTACGGAGGAAGAGTGGGAGTTTGCTGCGCGCAGCGGTGGGGAATACAAAAGTTATCCCTGGGGTGACACGTGGCAGGAGAAGCGCGCAGTCGTGAAAGAAGCCGCGCCGCAGCCAGTAGGTACCTATCCTGACGGAAAAGATCGTTGGGGCGTGGTAGATCTCATCGGCAATGCCTGGGAGTGGACTTCTTCAAAGGCTTCGATTTACAACGGCGTCGCTGAGATTCCGGCCGCCACCAAAGAATGGGTGGTGGCGCGCGGTGGCTCCTACGCCAGCGATCCCCAAGATCGGCAGATACCGGTTTCTGCAACCTACCGGGATTGGTTCCCACCCACCACGCGACATCAGAATTTTGGCTTTCGTTTAGTCCGTTAGCCCAGATGTGCGCCGCTCGCAATCCGCTTTCCCACCGGAATTCACTTCTTAGTTAGCTCATCTTCGGGAAGTTAGGCTACAATTCCGCTACGTATCAAACGGCTTCTGCAAGGTTATCTGCCAACTTAATCGCTGTGGTTGAATCTATTGTTACCCGATAGACCAGGAGGAGATCGATGAGAGCTTCCTCGAGTATTCGCTTATCGCTGCTGTTTGTCGCGCTGTCGCTTTGTCTATCGGCGGTTGGGCTCGAGGCTCGTGGCCAGGATGTCGGCGTCGATGTTGGTGGCGGCGCCGGAATATTCAGACCAAAGAATCCCGAAACCAGGAAACGCACCGGGCGGCCGTCTACTACACCACGGCGCACCACCACCACCAGCTCGCGCGCGCCCGGCCCGACCAACGCCGAGATGGAAGATCGCGTCGATGATCTGCTGGAAAAAGGAAACCAGTTTCGCGATGCGCGGCGGTTTGCAGAGGCGGAAGATTCCTATCAAAGCATTCTTAAGCTTAAACCTCGCGACGGTCGCGCAGCGTACGGACTCGGCAACATTTATTCTGATCAGCAACGCTGGGACGAAGCGGAAGCAGCTTATCGCAATGCAGTGCAGTGGAGTCCGTCAAATGTTGATGCACTGGTCGCGTTGAGCGTGGTGCTGGTACAGCCGCGATCCGGAGCCGGTAATGCCAAACGTCTTGCTGAAGCCGAGGCTTTCGCGCGTCGCGCAATTCAGTTGCAGCCGAATAATGCCGTGGCTTGGGACCGCCTGGGTGTTGCCTTGCAGTCGCGCGGTGTATTCAACGATGAAACCGAGCATTCTTACCGCCGGGCCGTGGAACTCGATCCGCAGTTTGCGGTGGCCTATGCGCATCTTGCGCGCGTGCTCAAACGGCTGGGGCGAAAAGACGAGGCAACCCCGCTTTACGAGCGAGCAATTCAACTCGCTAAAGATCCGGCAACGCTTAATTTGATCGCCGAGTCACTGCAGGCGGAACAGCAATGGGAGAATTCAGAGCCGGTATTAAAGAGAGTGCTCGAGCTCGATGATCGCAATCCGACAGCGCTATTGTTAATGGGTCGGATGCTCGTCGTTTATAAGCGGTATCAGGAGGCTGAACCTTACTTGAAGACAGCGACCGAAATGAGCCCGCGAGCATTCCAGCCCTTTAATTTGTTGGGCCGCACGTATTTGGCTCTCGATCGACTTGAAGAGGCTGAAGTGACATACGAGCGCGCAGCGCAGTTTGCTTCCGCGGGTGATCGCAAGCAACTTGCCGGCGCCTACGGCTTTGCAGGGGTCGGTGACGGCTACTTAAAAGCCAAGAAGAAACCCAGCGCTGCACGTGCCTATCGTCGGGCACTGGAACTCGATCCGGGAAACAAGGAACTGGAACAAAAACTTTCTATGGCTAGTTAGTTTGATGTGCAGAGTACGGTCCTTTAGATTGCATTTG
>Ga0070696_100003874_pt1 | contig 9991 bp, 8 predicted proteins | sample KBSK1253metaG_FD_65474 | JGI IMG/M metagenome (GOLD analysis project Ga0070696, IMG submission 65474) | Corn, switchgrass and miscanthus rhizosphere microbial communities from Kellogg Biological Station, Michigan, USA - KBS K1-25-3 metaG | ecosystem: Host-associated > Plants > Roots >... | reverse complement strand
GGGCTTCTTCGCCGTCGTCTTCTTCGCGGTGGTCGCCCTCGCGGAGGACTTCTTCGCCGCCGCGCGCTTCGCCTCCGGAGCGACAGCGACGTCGCTGAGCCGCGGAGCGGCTGCGGGCTTCCCGGCTTCGACCTCCGAGGCGGCCTCCACCTTCTCGGGCTCGTCCGCCTGTTTGATCACCGGGGCCAACGCAACGACGTGCGCGCCCTCCTCCACCCGCATCGTCCGGACGCCCTGACTGGCGCGACCGACGCGGCGGATCTCCGCGGCCTGGACGCGGATCACGATCCCCGACGAGGAGATGACGAACACGTCCTGGTCCTTCGACCCTACGAACGCGCCCGCAAGCTTGCCGGTCTTGTTCGTCAGCTTGTGGCCGACGACCCCCTTGCCGCCGCGGCCCTTGCGCGGATAGTCCTTCAGAGGAGTGCGCTTCCCGTACCCCTGCTGCGTGACCGAGATCATCTCCTCCCCTCGAGAGGAGGCGCCGAGGGAGATCACCTCGTCGCCCTCGGCGAGCCGCATGCCGATCACGCCACCGGTGGCGCGGCCCATCGGGCGCGCGGCCTGCTCGGAGAACCGGATCGCCTGGCCGTTGCGCGACATCAGGAAGATGTCGTCCTTCCCGTCGGTCAGCAGCACGTCGAAGAGCTCATCACCCTCGCGGATGTTGATCGCGGCCAGTCCGGTCGTCCGAGACGAGTCGTACTCGGGGAGCGGGGTCTTCTTCACGATGCCCTTCCGCGTCGCGAAGAACAGGAACCGGTCCTCGGCGTACTCCTTGAGGTCCATGACCGCGCTGATGCGCTCGTCCCCGGAGATCGAGACGTTGGGGAGGTTCGCCGCGTAGAGACCGCGCGCCGTTCGGCTCGCCTCCGGAACCTCATAGACCTTGACCCGATAGACCTTTCCGCGATTCGTGAAGAACAGGAGCCAGTGTTTCGTCGTCGTCGTGAAGACCTCGCTGACGACGTCCTCCTCCTTGAGGTTCTGGCCGCGAACGCCCTTCCCTCCCCGGCCCTGGCGGCGGAACGCCTCGATCGGCTGGCGTTTCACGTAGCCCGCGCGGGAGACCGTGATGACGACGTCCTCGTCGGAGATCAGGTCCTCCGCGCCCATCTCGCCCTCGTCGGCCTTGAGCGCGGTGCGCCGGTCGTCCGCGAGGCGCTTGCGGACCTCCAGGAGGTCCTCCTTGATGACCGCGCGGATCTTCTTCGGGTCCTTCAGGAGGTCCTTGAGGTACTTGATGCGCGCAACGAGCTCCTTGTGCTCGTTCTCCAGCTCTGCGCGCGCGAGGCGGGTAAGCCTCCGCAGCGGCATGTCCAGGATGTGGTTCGCCTGGATCTCCGAGAGCTTGAACTTCGTCATCAGCTTCCCGCGCGCCTCGTCCGCGTCCTGGGAACCGCGGATGATCCGGATGACCTCGTCGAGATGATCGAGCGCGATCAACAGGCCGAGGACGATGTGGTCGCGCTCCTCCCGCTTGCGGAGCTCGTAGCGGGTGCGCCGTGTCTCCACCTCGATCTGGTGGTCGACGTAGTAGCCGATCATCTCCGCGAGGTTCATCGTGCGCGGCACGTTGTCGACGAGCGCGAGCATGATCACGCCGAAGTTGTCCTGCAGCTGCGTGTGCTTGTAGAGCTGGTTCAGGACGACGTGCGGGTTCGCGTTCCGCTTGAGGTCGATCACGAGGCGCATGCCGGCGCGGCCGCTCGAGTGGTCGGAGAGGTCCGCGATGTCCTTGACCTTTCCGGTCCGCACGAGCTCCGCGATCTTCTCCGCGAGCCGAGCCTTGTTGACCTGGTACGGCAGCTCCGTCACAACGATCCGCTGCCGGCCGTTCGAGCCCTCCTCGATGCTCGCGACCGCGCGCACCTTGATGGAGCCGCGGCCGGTGCGGTACGCATCCTTGATGCCGTCGCGGCCGAGGATCTGCGCGCCGGTCGGGAAATCCGGGCCCTTGACGAACTTCATCAGGTCGTCGGGCGTCGCCTCGGGGTTGTCGATGAAGTGCACGACGCCGTCGATGACCTCCCCGAGGTTGTGCGGCGGGATGTTCGTCGCCATGCCGACCGCGATCCCCCCGGCGCCATTCACCAGCAGGTTCGGGAACCGGGACGGGAGCACGAGCGGCTCCTGCTCGTAGCCGTCGTAGTTCGGGACGAAGTCGACCGTCTCGGAGTCGATGTCCCGGAGGAGCTCCAGCGCGATCTGGGCGAGGCGCGCCTCCGTATAGCGGGCCGCCGCCGGAGGGTCGCCGTCGACGGAGCCGAAGTTCCCGTGCGGGTCGACGAGCGGGTGGCGGAGCGAGAAGTCCTGCGCCATCCGCACCAACGCGTCGTAGATCGGCGCGTCGCCGTGCGGGTGGTACTTGCTCATCACGCCGCCGACGACGTTCGCGGACTTCCGGTAGGGGCGATCCGGCCGGAGGCCCTGCTCGATCATCGACCAGAGGATCCGGCGGTGGACGGGCTTCAGGCCGTCGCGGACGTCCGGGAGCGCACGCGCCACGATGACGGACATCGCGTAGTCGAGGTAGGAGCGCTGGATCTCCTCCTCGAGGCCGACGTCCTCGATGCGACCGGCGAACAGATCCTGGGCCATGCGGTTACACGTCCAGGTTCTGGACGTCCTTCGCGTTCTCCTCGATGAACGCCTTGCGCGCCGGGACGTCCTCACCCATCAACACGGTGAAGAGACGGTCGGCGAGCGCGGCGTCGTCGAGCGTGACGCGAAGGAGCGTCCGACGCTCCGGGTCCATCGTGGTCTGCCAGAGCTGGGAGGCGTCCATCTCTCCGAGGCCCTTGAACCGCTGTGGCTCGAGCTTCTTCTGCCCGTTGCCGTCGGCGGAGCGGAACTGCTCCCACTCCCGCTCGTTGTAGAAGTAGTGCTCCTGCTTGCCGTCCTTGAGCAGGTAGAGCGGAGGCTGCGCGATGTAGACGTAGCCGGCCTCGATCAGCTCGCGCATGTTGCGGAAGAAGAACGTGAGCAGCAGCACGCGGATGTGCGCTCCGTCGACGTCGGCGTCGGCCATCAGCACCACGCGGTGGTAGCGCGCCTTCTCCAGGTCGAACTCCTCGCTGATGCCGGTGCCGATCGCGGTGATGAGCGCCTGGATCTCGTTGTTCTCCAGGATCTTGTGGAGACGCGCTTTCTCGACGTTCAGGATCTTGCCGCGGATCGGCAGGATCGCCTGCGTCGCCGGGTCGCGCGCCTGCTTCGCGGAGCCGCCGGCGCTGTCGCCCTCCACGATGTAGATCTCCGTGGAGGAGGGATCCTTCAGCTGGCAGTCGGCGAGCTTGCCCGGAAGGGAGCCCGACTCCAGGAACGACTTCCTGCGCGTGAGGTCGCGGGCGTGCCGCGCCGCGAGCCGCGCCTTCGCCGCGGAGGAGCCCTTCGTGACGATCCGCTTGGCCTCGCCCGGATGCTCCTCCAGCCACGTCGTGAGGTTGGAGTTCACGGTGGTCTCCACCATCGACCGCATGGAGGTGTTCCCGAGCTTCGTCTTCGTCTGGCCCTCGAACTGCGGTTCCCGGAGCTTCACCGACACGATCGCGATGAGACCCTCACGGACGTCCTCGCCGATGAGGTTCTCCTCCTTCTCCTTGATGAGCCCCTTGCCGCGCGCGTAGCGGTTGATCACGTTCGTGAGCGCCTTCTTCAGGCCCTCCTCGTGCATGCCGCCCTCGTGCGTGTTGATCGTGTTCGCGAACGAGTAGAACGACTCCTGGTAACCGTTGTTCCATTGCAGGGCGACCTCGACCTCGGCGCCATCGTCCTTGGCCTCGAAGTGGATCACGCGATCGAGCGGGTCCTTGCCGACCGCGAGGTGTTTCACGAAGTCCGCGAGGCCGCCCGAGGCCTTGAAGATCTCCTTCGCCTCCTGTCCCTCGCGCTCGTCGATCAGCTGGATCTCGATACCGCGGGACAGGAACGCGAGCTCCTGGAGACGCTCCGCCAGCACCTCCCGCTTGAAGGTCGTTTCGTCGAAGACCTCTGCGTCCGGCCAGAACGTGACCGTCGTGCCGGTCTTGGCGGAGGGCTTGCCTTTGATCAGCTTGGTCGTCGCCTTTCCCCGCGCGTACGACTGGTGCCAGGAGCCGCCGTCGCGGCGGACCTCCACCTCGAGGCGCTCCGAGAGCGCGTTCACGACGGAGACCCCGACTCCGTGCAATCCGCCGGAGATGGAGTACCCGCGCCCGCCGAACTTCCCGCCGGCGTTCAGCGTGGTGAGGACGACCTCCACGGCCGGACGGCGATCCTTCGCCTTCGGGATCGGCTTCACGGGGATGCCGCGGCCGTTGTCCTCCACGGAGACGCCGCCGTCCGCCAGGAGGCGGACCTTGATGCGGTCGCAGAAGCCGGCCATCGCCTCGTCGATCGAGTTGTCGACGACCTCGTAGACGAGGTGGTGGAGACCCCGCGAGCCGGTGGTGCCGATGTACATCCCTGGGCGGAGCCGAACGTGCTCCACGCCCTCCAGGATCGTGATGTCTTCGGATGTGTACTGACTCTGCTTCGCTGTCGCGGCCAACGGTCCTCCGTGGTGGCCCGGTTCGTGCGGGCGTCGTTCTCGGATGAGGGGGCGGAGTTCGCGCCTGCCGGAACGGCAACGCGAACGCACCTGAATTCTACCAATCGCGGGGGCGTTTCGAGCCCTCTGTAGAGGACGATCGAGGGCTCCTAACGCCCTTGCGCTACAACGGTTTGTGAGGATCGTCACGGACGACGATCGTCACCTTGTCCACCTCCTCCGAACCGAGCGCTTCGTTGGCCTTCCTGCGGATCTCCTCGGCCAGGAAACGCGCCTGCGCGCCCCACGGTCCGGTGCTCACCGCGACCGTCAACGTGCGGCCGTCGAGACGTGACGGCGCGGTCTCCGCGGCGAGTCGCTCGCCGACGACCGAGGGCCAGCTGGCCGCCAACCGTCCGACCGAGAGGCCGCCGGCGAGCGCGCGCTCACCGAACAACCCGCCGAGGATGTCGGCGATCGGAACGGCGTCGTTCTTCCGCTCCCGGCCGGGGAATCGCGGCGCCGGCATCAGCCCGCTCCAGCTCCGGCCGCGCGCTCTGCTACCGCTCCGGATCGCACGTCCCAGATCGCGTCGGCGTTTACCGGCACCGCCACCTCGTCCGCGACGGAGATCACCACCTGGCCTCGGCCCGAGAGGCCCTCCGCGATGCCTCGCTGCCTCGCCGGATCGAGCGCGGAGAACGGGTCGTCGAGGAGGACCACGGGCGTGTCGCCGATCTCCGCGGTGACGGCTCCGGCCAGCCCGAGGCGGAGGCAGAGGGCGGCTCCCCAGGCCTCGCCGTGGGAGGCAAAGCTCCGCGCCCCGAGGTCGCGGACCGCGAGCTCCACGTCGTCCCTGTGCGGGCCGACGAGTGAGGTCTTGCGGATCAGCTCGTCCGAACGGCGTTCCGCGAGCCGCTTCTCGAACGCTTCCTCGAGCGGGTCGCCCCACAGGTTCGGCGCGTACGCGCAGACGAGGCCGTAGCCCGAGAGGCGCTCGAACTCCTCGTCGGCGAGGGGCGCGAGCTTCTCGACCGCGGCGGAGCGGGCGCGGATCACCGCGCTGCCCGTTTTCACGAGCTCGGCGTCCCACGCCTCGAGCTCCGCGGGCGCGCCACGCCCTTCCCACTCCTTGAGGAGACGGTTCCGCTGTCTGAGCGCGCGCTCATACGCGCGGAGCTCCGGATCCCGGAGCGGCCAGAGCGTCACGACCGCTTCGTCGAGGAATCGCCTGCGGTGCGACGGGTCGCCGCGGACGACGTCGAGGTCCTCCGGGCCGAAGAACACCGCGCGCACCTGGCGGCGGAGCTCCCGCTTGCGCCGGAGCGGCGAGCGGTTGACCTGGAGCTTGCTCGCGGCGCTGGAGGGGATCTCCACCTCGATCAGAACGCGTGCGTCGCCCGCCTGCACCTCGCCTCGCACGAACGCGGACTCCGCTCCAGAGCGCACGAGCGGAAGCGTCGCGCTGACGCGAGGGGAGCTCAACACGAAGAGGTAGTACATGCCCTCGAGGAGGTTCGTCTTTCCCTCTCCGTTCGCGCCGACCGCGACGACGAGCCCGTCCGGAACGTCGAGTCGCGTGTCCTTGTGGTTCCGGAAGTCCTTCAGCTCCACCCAGAGCAGCCGCATCGGCCGCGCGGGAAACTCAGCCGACGGGTGCGGGGAGGCGCACCGGCATGACGAGGTAGGTGAACTCCTCCCCCTCGCCCTTCACGATCCCGGGCTTCAACCCGTCGCGCACCTCGAGCCGCACGGAGTCTCCGACGGCGGCCGCCAGCCCGTCCGCCAGGTAGTTCGGATTGAACGCCGCGGTGATGTCCTCCCCCTCGTACTTCGCCTCCACGGCCTCGACGGCCTGGCCGAGATCGGGAGAAGACGACGACAGGCGAACCCCGAGCGCGTTGAACTCCATCCGGACCGGCGTGGTGTCCCGGGCAAGGAGACCGACGCGGCGCACCGCGTCCATCAACAGCTGCCGCCCGACGCTCAGCCGGCTCTCGTACGCCTCGGGGAGGAGCTGCCGGTAGTTCGGGAACTCACCCTCGATCAGTCGCGACGTCAGAGAGAGCGCTCCCACCTGGAACGAGACCTGGCTCGCGTCCAGGAAAAGCTCCACCTCGCCCTTCTCCTCCGCGGACGCCGCGCGCCCGGCCTCCGACATCGCGCGCTCCGGCACGATCGCCTTCGCCTCCCCCTCCGCCGTCGCGGTGAGCTCCCGCACCGCGAGCCGGTAGGAGTCCGTCGCGACGAGCGTCACGCCCTCGCGGTTCACCTCGACGAGGACGCCGGTCAGCACCGGCCGCGCCTCGTCCTTCGACGCCGCCCGCGCCACCTGCGAGACGGCTTCCGCGAACCGCGGCGCCTCGACGACGACCTTCGTTCCGGCGGGGCCCTGCAGGCTCGGGAAGTCCTCCGCCGGCAGGAGCCGGAGCGAGCCTTCGTACGCGGCACAGGAGATCCGCGCCTGTCCCTGGTCGGCGTCGAAGTCGACCGGCGCGTCCGAGAGGCTCTTCACCATGTCGGCGAGCAGCCGCGCCGGGACGAGCACGGTCCCCTTCTCGGTCACCTGGACGTCCACGGCCAGGCGGGCGGAGACCTCGAGGTCGGTGGTCGTGAGGGTCAACTTTCCGTCCGACGCCGCCTCCATCAGGACGCCGGTCAGTGCCGGGATTCCGGGTCGAGACGAGACGCCTCGCTGAACGATCTGGAGCGCCTCCGAGAGCGCGTCGCGGTCACACCGGAATTTCACGAGCTCACCTCCCGCCTGCCTCTGAAAGGAATTTCCAAGAGAGCGTTAGTAGGGCCTGTGGATATGTGGGAAACCGACCATCCATGCAGCGTAGCCCGAGGGTACGACGGTGGACGGATGGTGCACGCACCGACACGCTGCCGGAGATCCCGACTGCGGGCCTCCGGCCGTCCCCAACGGGTGCCCCGGTTATCCACCGCGAACCCGCGACCGGATCTGGCGCGTGAGGTCCTGGACCTGACGGTAGGTGCTCCCCCGCGCGCTCATGTCGTTCTGGACCTTGTTGATGCCGTGCATCGCGGTGCTGTGGTCCCGGTCGAAGATCTCTCCGATCTTGATCAGCGAGAGCGACGTGGTCTCCCGGAGCAGGTACATCGCGATGTGCCGGGCCGTCGTGAGCGGCCGCGAACGGTTCTTGGAGACGAGGTCCGCGCGGGTCAGCCCGAAGTACGCGGCGGTCTCGTCGACGATCAGCGCGGGCGGGATCTCGATCTCCGTCTGCGGGAGGAGGTCGGCGAGCGCGCGCTCCGCGAGCTCGATGTCGATCGGTTGCCCGGTGAGCGAGGAGAACGCGGCCGCGCGGAGCAGCGCTCCCTCCAACTCCCGGATGTTCTGGTCGAACTTCGACGCGATGAAGTCCATGACCTCGTTCGGCACCGCGATGTTGTCTCGCTGGGCCTTCAGCTGCAGGATCGCGATCCGCGTCTCGAGGTCGGGCGGCTGGACGTCGACGCAGAGGCCCCAGCGGAACCGGTTACGCAGACGCTCCTCCATCCCGGAGAGCTCCTGCGGCGGGCGGTCGGAGGCGATCACGATCTGTCGCTCCGCCTCGTGGAGCGCGTTGAACGTGTGGAAGAACTCGGTCTGGGTCTCCTCCCGCCGAGCGAGGAACTGGATGTCGTCGACGAGGAGAACGTCGACGTCGCGGTAGCGCCGCTGGAACTGATAGCCCTGCCGTTCGCGGACGGCCTTGATGAACTCCGTCACGAAGGTCTCGGACGTCACGTACTTCACGCGGAGACCCGGCATCAGCCGGATCATGTGATGTCCGGTCGCGAACAGGAGATGCGTCTTGCCGAGTCCGACGCCGCCGTAGATGAAGAGCGGGTTGTACGCCTTCGACGGTCGCGCCTCCGCGACGGCCATCGCCGCGGCATGGGCGAAGCGGTTGCTCGGTCCCGGCACGAACGCGTCGAACGTGTAGCGATCCGGGAACAGGAGCGAGGACACGCCGTCGCCGCTCGTCGACCGCGGCGCCGCATCCGGGATCGGTACCGCAGGCTCCGGAGAGTCGTGCACCGCAGGGCGTTCGGGCGAAGGCTCGGCCACGACGTGGATCCGGAGGGGCGAGCCAACGGCCTCCGACGCCGCCGTCTGGATCAGCGGAAGGTAGTGGCGGACGAGCCAGTCGCGCACGTACTCGGACGGAACGGCGAGTTGAAGGACGTCTCCCTCGAGCGACGCCGGCCGGACCTCGGAGAACCACATCGCGAAGGAGCTCTCCGGGAGTTCGTTGCGTGCCTTCTCGGTGACGCGAGCCCAGACGCCCTGGGCGGCTTGTTCAACTGAAGTGACGGCCATGCCTATCCACAGCACCTTTCCACACGTGTGGAAACCGTTGGGAAGGAGAACGAACTCCCACTACCGGGGAAGGGAGTGGCGGGGCCGCCTCGAAGCGGCACGAAGAATAGCACCGGGCTTTCGGCGGCCGGTAGGCCGGAAGGCGGTTTTGACGGCCTTTTCCACAGCCGCGGCGTTGACCTGCATCGATGGCTCATCGCTATACTGCGTCGCGCGGCCGACCGCCGCTCCTCCACCTGCGGGAGTCCCGATGAAGCGCACATACCAGCCGAACAACCGCCACCGGAAGAAGACCCACGGCTTCCGGATCCGCATGCGCACGCGGGCCGGCCGACGGATCATCACCCGGCGCCGGGCGAAGGGCCGCACCCGGCTCTCCGCGTAGCCGGAGGGCCCGACCGGCGCGCCGGCCTTCAGGTGAGCGCGCTCGCTCTCCCACCGGATCGGTCGTGAGCCGGGATCTCGCACGGCCGAGAGGAGCTCCGGCGCACGGAGAGCGGATGGTAGTGTGGTTCGTGCCCGGCTCGGGCCGCGTTCGATGCATCGCAGGCAGGAAGATCGGTAACGCGGTCGAGCGAAACCGTGCCCGGCGGATCCTCCGGGCGGCATGGCGGTTGTCGGGCCTCGAGACTGGTGACGAACACGACGTGGTGCTCTCGGCCCGCCCCCGGATCGAGGGAGCGAGAGCCCAGGACCTGATGACCGAGATGACCGAGCTCGTCGAACGTGCTCGATTGACGGCCCCATGAACCCGGCACGTCGAGCCCTCCATCTGGCTGGAGCGCCCTTGCGGCTGCTCCTGATCGTGCTCATCCATGCCTACCGGGTGACGCTGGGCGGACTCCTCGCGGGCAACTGTCGGTTCTATCCATCGTGCTCGCAGTACGCGGAGGGAGCGATCAAGTCTCGAGGTGCGGTGGAGGGAACGGCGCTCGTCGTGTGGAGGCTCGCCCGCTGTGGACCCTTCACCAATGGAGGCATCGACCCGGTCCCGGCGCCGCGGAAGCAAGGCCGGCAGTATGACGCCGTCATACCGGAGAGGAACGGTTCGTGATCGCGATCGGCGTGTGGCAGGGGCTCCTCGACGCGATCGGATGGCTCCTCGCCCACATCTACGACTTCATCCCGAACTACGGCCTGTCGATCAT
>Ga0070696_100003872_pt1 | contig 9993 bp, 7 predicted proteins | sample KBSK1253metaG_FD_65474 | JGI IMG/M metagenome (GOLD analysis project Ga0070696, IMG submission 65474) | Corn, switchgrass and miscanthus rhizosphere microbial communities from Kellogg Biological Station, Michigan, USA - KBS K1-25-3 metaG | ecosystem: Host-associated > Plants > Roots >... | reverse complement strand
CGACGAAGCGCTGGTCTGGCTCTACAGCCGCCGGGCGTCCGTCCCATTGTATCTCGAGAGCTATCGCGGCCGCGAGGTGATCAGACCGACGCCGGCGGAGCACCGTGCGTATCTCGAGCGAATGGGTGTGACACACGTACTGCTGGCGAGTGCGACGTCCCCGTCCGCGATCGAGCTGCGAGCACTGATCGGCGCCTATCCGTCGCTGGTGACCGCTATCTACCGCTGGCCCGACGGACGCTGGCTCTTTGCCGTGAACCGTGGACAGTAGAGACCGGCGCCTCTACCTCGTTGTCGTCCTCGCCGCGCTCATTCCATACATCCCGGCGCTGTGGAACGGGTTTGCGATGGACGACCTCTACATCATCCTCTGGAACCCGCTCGTGCACTCGGCACGGGGCGCGTGGCATGCCTTCGCTGGCCCTTACTGGCCCCCGGACCTGGGTGGCCAGATGTACCGGCCGCTCCCGCTCGCGACGTTTGCGCTGGACTGGACCGTCGCCCACGGGCACCCTGCCTGGTTCCACGCGATGAACCTGCTCTGGCACGCGGGCGTCGCGGTGATTGTCACCGCCCTGGTTCTTCGTTCCCCCTCTCCCGAAGGGAGAGGGGGTCAGGGGGTGAGGACTCCCGAGGGGAGAGGGGGTCAGGGGGTGAGGACCGCGGCGCTCGCTGCCGGTTTGGTCTTTGCCGTCCACCCCGTTCACGTCGAGGCGGTCGCCAATGTGATCGGGGTTGCGGAGCTGATGGCCGCCGCCGGCGTGTGTCTCGCCGTGTACGCGGCGGTCGTGCGGCAGGATGTGCTGCTGAGCGGCGCGGCGCTTGTGGTGGGCTTGCTCAGCAAAGAGAACGCGGTCGTTGCGCCCGCCCTGATCGGCTGGGCGTGGATCGTCGGCCTGGCAAGACCATCGCGCCGGCGCATGCTCGCGTTCGCAGCCAGCTGGGTGATCATTGCCGGCGGTTACCTCGCTGTCCGGACTGTCGTGCTTCACCCCTACGCCCGGCTGCATGCCATCGCGCCCGTCTTCCTGGGCGAAAGCGCGTTATCGGGCCGGCTCACGGCGATCGCGGCGCTCGGCGATGTGCTCCGCCTTCTGGTTTTTCCGCTGACGCTTCGCGTCGATTACTCGCCTGGCGAGCGCACGATCGTCCGATCGCTGCTGAATGGCCACTTTCTGATCGGTCTGGCATGTGTGGCGCTCTGGGCCACGCTGCTGGTGATGGCGTGGCGGCGGCAGCGGCGTCTCGAGGCGTATGGATTGGGTTGGATCGCGATCGCGTTCCTGCCGGTGTCCAACCTGCTGTTTTCGAGCGGCGTCTTCCTCGCCGAGCGAACCCTGTACCTGCCGTCTGCCGGCCTGGCGCTCGCGGCGGGCACGGCGCTCGGTCGGCTTCCCGTCCGGCGATTTCGGCTGGTGCTGGTGCTGCTCGTCGTCTTCGGTGCGGTTCGCTCTGCGTTGCGCTCGCCGGTGTGGCGTGACGACTTCAGCGTGACGCAGAGCATTCTCGAGGACTCGCCGGAATCCTACCGCGGGCCGGCGCGGATGGCGGCGCTGTACCAAAGCCACCGGCAACCGGACCGCGCGCTGGCGTCGCTGCGCATCGCCTCCCGAATCTTTGACCGTGATCCGTCGCTGTTCATCGCCGGCGCGGATGCGGCACTCACGCTGGGGCAGTCACGTCTCGCGGACTCCCTCCTTGCCCGCGCCGAGCTGCTGTGCTCCAGGTGCCCGGGCTACTATCGGACCCAGGCACTGGCCGCACGCTCGCGCGGCGACTCCGCCGTGGCCGACTCGCTGCTCGCGCGGATGCGATGAAACGCGAACTGTGGCTCGTGTTCGTGGCCGCGGTCGCGTTGTACCTCCCGACGGTCCGACACGGTTTCGTGCAGGACGACCGCGCAATCATCGCGTCGAATCCCGCCGCGCATTCGATCGGCGCCGGGCTCCGCGCGTTCGACGACCCTTATTGGCCGCGCGAGACGGGGGCGGGCCTCTACCGGCCCGTGACGATTTTGAGCTACGCCGTCGACTGGACCATCTCGGGCGGCCGACCCGGGTGGTTGCATTTCATGAACGCTTTGTGGCACGGCCTGGCGACCGTGCTGCTCGTGCTGCTGCTCGCGCGCTGGCTCCCGCCGCTCGGCGCTACCGCCGCCGGTCTCGTCTTCGCCTGGCATCCCGTGCACGTCGAAGCAGTCGCCAGTCTGGTTGGTCGGGCGGAGCTGCTGGTCGCTGTCGGCATTCTCGGCGCGGTACTCGCGGCGCGGCGCCGTCAGTGGGCTGTTGCCGTGCTCTGCGCCGCGCTCGCCATGTTCAGCAAGGAGCATGGTGTCATTGTTGGTGTCGTCATACTGCTCGATAGGTGGCTGCAGCCATCTGATGAGCGCCCCTATGCGACCGGCTTCTGGATCGCCTTAGCACTGGTGACGATCGGCTTTCTCGCGGCTTGGCTCGCCGTCGGTTGGGTCGGTGAGAGCGACCAGGCGGCGGTCTTCTACGACCGCGGAACGTGGGGACGACTGGCGATCGCGCTGCCCGCGGTGCTGCGCGCCGCGATGCTGCTGGTCTGGCCCGCCTCCCTCTCGACCGACTACAACCCGCAGGTACTTCCCGCGCGCACCGGAATGTCGATCGCCGCGGTGTTGGGAATTGTGGTTCTCATCGCCGTTCCCGCGACTGCGCTGTGGTGCCGCCGCCGCGCGCCGGCGATCGCGTTCGCCGCCGGCATCGCCGCACTCTCCTATCTGCCGACGGCGAATCTGTTCTACTCCGCGGGTGTCGTGCTGGCGGAGCGCAATCTGTACCTCCCGGCTGCGCTCCCCGCCGCGTTGGTTGGTTGGGCAGCGACCTGGGTCGCGGCACGCCGCGGGCTCCGTCCGGCGGCCGTTGCCGTGGCGATCGTCGCGATCGCGTGCGAATGGCGGTCGTTCGCCCGGCTTCCGGCGTGGCGAGACAATCGCTCGCAGCTGGTCACGTTGCTGGCGGATCATCCCGAGTCATACCGAGCGCATGCCTCGGCCGCAGCGGTGTTCGCGGGCACTCGTGACACCGCGGCAGCTCGGCGCGAATACCGGATGGCGGATTCGCTTTTCCCCGATGACCGTTACTTGAATGGCGCGAACGCCATCTTCTTGATTGGCATCGGTGACACCGCCGCCGCGGTCCCGTTGATCGATCGAGGGAGGCGATCGCATGTAGGTGAGCGCATGACATTGCGCGCGATGTTTCTACTCGAGCTGGCGCGCCACCACCCGGCCAACGCCACTGCAATCGCCGACTCGGCGGGCAAACGATTCGCAGGCGAGCAGAACTGGTATCTCCAATTTCGGCAGTGAGCTTGCAAAAAGCCGGAGTTTTTGAGCCGTTTGAGGGGTTCAGAAAACCACTTCCGTACGCATAAACTATTGCGGCGATTTTGGTTGCGGTGGAATGCTCCATCCAAGGCATGAATCGTGCTTGTAGTGGGCTGGAATAATGTCGTTCGAGTTCTGAACTCACAGGGGAGGTTGTCCCAGATGAACCGCAAGGGTTTTACACTGATCGAGCTTCTGATCGTGGTCGTGATCATCGGCATTTTGGCCGCGATCGCGATTCCGAAGTTCGCGAATACGAAGGAAAAGGCGTATCTCGCCTCGATGAAGTCCGATCTGCGCAACCTGATTACCGCTGAAGAGGCGTATTTCGCCGACTCGGTGAAGTACACCAGCAACCTCGGCACACAGTACAACGTGACGAGCGGCGTGGTTGGCCCGACCATTGTGGTGACGGCTGATGGTTTCACCGCAACGGTGTCCCACACCACGACGACCAAGACGTGCGCCGTGTACGTCGGGTCGACCGCGCTCGCGCCTGCCAACAAGGAAGGCGAGCCGAAGTGCGTGTAAGGCCTCTGGCCTGACGCATCAGGGCGGCGGGGGAAACCCCGCCGCTCTTGTTTTTTGGGGGCATTCTAGCACGGCGCATTGCATATTGCGTCAGCAATTGGAGCTCTCAGCGACTCTCCAACATCAGCTATGTGACTGTAAGTCAATGATTTGTGGGCAGTTCGTCGCTGCCGTCCATTTAAGGTATGATTACTGCCTACAACGAGCGCGGAATACTCAGCCGTTCATAGCTGTTCCATACAGGGGAGGTAGTCCAGATGAACCGCAAGGGCTTTACACTGATCGAGCTTCTGATCGTGGTCGTGATCATCGGCATCTTGGCCGCGATTGCGATTCCGAAGTTCGCGAACACGAAGGAGAAGGCCTATTTGGCTTCGATGAAGTCGGATCTGCGCAACCTGATTACGGCCGAAGAGGCGTATTTCGCCGACTCGGTGAAGTACACGAGCAACCTGGGTACCGCGTATGCGACGACCAGCGGCGTCGTTGGCCCCACGATTGTGGTGACGGCTAACGGTTTCACCGCGACGGTGTCCCACACCACGACCACCAAGACGTGTGCGGTGTACGTGGGTACGACGGCGCTCGCGCCTGCCAACAAGGAAGGCGAGCCGAAGTGCGCGTAAGGCCTCTGGCCTGACGCATCAAGGCGGCGGGGGAAACCCCGCCGCCTTTGGTTTTTAGGGATTATCCTACTGTTACCCGGGTAAAGGCCTAGTCCCGCGCTGACATGTGAAATCTTGCAAAAAACCAGAGACTTAGGCCTTGTTGCCGGCCCGAACGACCGCGCACTCAAGGCATAACTAACGTATCTGCTTCACCTTACGGCCATGCTTGTGAGCGAAGGCACATTTCCTGCCTCTCCAGCGCCCGGAATAACCGGTGTCGCCTGACTCGTTCGACGACGCCCGCAGCTCTCAGACATCTCTCGGGAGGTTGTCAGATGAACCGCAAGGGTTTCACACTGATCGAGCTTCTGATCGTGGTCGTGATCATCGGCATCTTGGCCGCGATCGCGATTCCGAAGTTCGCGAACACGAAGGAGAAGGCCTATTTGGCTTCGATGAAGTCGGATCTGCGCAACCTGATCACCGCTGAAGAGGCGTATTTCGCCGATTCGGTGAAGTACACCAGCAACCTGGGTACGGCGTACAACACCACGAGCGGCGTGGTTGGCCCCACGATTGTTGTGACGGCTAACGGTTTCACCGCGACGGTGTCGCACACCACGACGACCAAGACGTGTGCTGTGTACGTGGGTACGACCGCGCTGGCGCCTGCCAACAAGGAAGGCGAACCGAAGTGCGCGTAAGGCCTCTGGCCTAACGCATCGATGCGGCGGGGAGCGATCCCCGCCGCATTTTTTTTGTTGGTGACGAATCGATCTCTGAGCGGGTCCAAAGGCGCGCCCCTTACCGTGTCCCAGTTGGAAAAAAGAGAAGGAGTGCTCCAGGATGAACCGCAAGGGTTTCACATTGATCGAGCTTCTGATCGTTGTCGTGATCATCGGCATTTTGGCGGCGATCGCGATTCCGAAGTTCGCGAACACGAAAGAGAAGGCATATCTCGCGTCGATGAAGTCGGACCTGCGGAACCTCGTGACGGCCGAAGAGGCGTATTTTGCCGACTCGGTGAAATACACGAGCAACCTCGGTACCGCGTACGCGACGACCACCGGCGTCGTTGGCCCCACCATTGTGGTGACGGCTGACGGTTGGACGGCCAACGTGACCCACACCACGACGACGAAGACCTGCTCGATTTATGTCGGGTCGACGGCGTTGGCGCCTGCCAACAAGGAAGGCGAGCCGAAGTGCGCGTAAGGCTTTACGCTTGACGTATCAGGGCGGCGGGGGAAACCCCGCCGCTCGCTTTTTTGGCCTTATCTTGGGGTCCCATGAAACGCCCCAAGCCGGCGCTCCGCGTCGAGCTGCTGTTCTACCTCACATTCCTCGCCGCCTTTGCCATTCTCGTCGGCGTCGCGACTTCGCAGTTTGCCCTCGCGATCGCTCCCGAACGCGGCGTCTTCCTCGTCGTGGTCTTCGTCGCGGCCGAAGTGGCGATCTTCGTGCTCTACGGGCGAACCCTCGTAACCCGCCTCGTCCTCCGCCCGCTGGCCCGCGTGATGGAGACCGCCGACGCCGTTGCCGACGGCGACCTCGCCGCCCGCGCGCCGGATGAGGGCACCCGCGATTTCGCGACGCTCGCCGAACGGCTGAACCGGATGACGGACCGGCTGCTCGACGCCCAAAGCCAACTGGTCCGCTCGGAAAAGCTGGCGAGCATCGGACGTCTCGCCGCCGGCGTCGCTCACGAAGTCGGCAATCCGCTCGGCGCTGCCGGGACGTATCTGGAAGTGCTGCGGCGCCGCGGCGTGGATCACGAAGTCACCGACGGCATCGCGCGCGAGCTCGAGCGCCTCGACCGGATCGTCCGCAGCCTGCTCGACTACGCCCGGCCACAAGAGGATCCGCTCGTGCCCATCGATCCGTCGCGGATCGTCCGCGGCGCCTTCGAGCTCCTGCGGGCACAAGGCGCGTTCCGCAACGTGCGAGCGGAGATCGACGATGGGATGCACGTCCCCGAGATCATGGGCCGCGCCCACATTCTGGAGCAGACGCTCGTCAACCTGCTCCTCAATGCGGTTGACGCGACGCCGGCAGGCGGATCCATCATCATCGGGGCCCGGCGTTGGGCCTACGAGCCGGGGCAATCGCTGCCCAAGCGGGAGAGCGATCCGGGCTACGCCAGCTTCCCGCGGACGTCGGAGCGGCGGCCGGCACGCGTCGAGTTTGCGGCGGGACAACCGGGCGCACTCCTCTTCGTCGCCGACTCAGGTTCCGGCGTCGCACCCGAAGACCGCGAGAAGGTGTTCGAGCCGTTCTACACGACCAAGGCCCCGGGGCGCGGGACGGGGTTGGGCCTCGCCATCGTGGCGCGATCAGTCCACGACATGGGCGGCGTCGTCTGGGTGGATGGCGCCCGGGAAGGCGGCGCTGCTTTCAAGATGTTCTTCCCCATCGCCGTGCCGCGATGAAAAAAGTTCTCGTCATCGACGACGAACCGGGCCTGCGCCAGAGCCTCGGACTCCTGCTTTCAGACGCGGGGTATGCGGTCACCGCCGAGCAGGATGGGCGGCGCGGACTCGACCGCGCCATCGCAGAACCGTTCGACCTCGTGCTGTGCGATGTGCGCATGCCCGAAATGGACGGCCTCACGTTCCTGCGCAATTACCGCCAGCGCGGCGGCAGCGCGCTGGTGATCGTCATGAGCGCGTACGGCGGCGAGGACGCGGCGATTGCCGCGATGAAAGAAGGCGCGTACGACTATCTCCCCAAGCCGTTCCGCCCGGACGAAGTCGTGCTCACACTCCGGAAGGCGGAGGAGCGCGAGCGCCTCCGGCAGGACGTCGCCGGCCTCAGGGCGCAACTCGCCGCCGGGCCGGCGGAGCGGGGGCTCATCGTCGAAAGCGCCGCGATGCGCCAGGCGCTCGATCTCGTCTCACGCGTCGCCGAGCACAACACGACCGTCCTGATCACCGGGGAGAGCGGGACCGGCAAGGAGGTCGTCGCGCGCGCGATTCATCGTGCGAGTCCGCGCGGCGCCAAGGCTTTCGTCGGCATCAACTGCGCGGCGATTCCCGAGGCCTTGCTCGAGTCCGAGCTGTTCGGTCACGTGCGCGGCGCCTTCACCGGCGCGAGCGCGGATAAGACGGGCCTCTTCGAAGCCGCCAATGGCGGAACGATCCTCCTCGACGAAATCGGCGAGCTGCCACTCGGACTGCAAGCGAAGTTGCTGCGCGTCCTGCAGGAGAATGAGATCCGCCGAGTCGGCGACCAGAAGACGCGTCGGGTCGATGCGCGGGTCCTCGCGGCCACGGCGCGCGACCTCGAGGCGGAGGTCCGCGCGGGACGGTTTCGCGAGGATCTGTTTTATCGCGTCAATGTCGTGGTGATTAGGCTCCCGCCGCTGCGCGAGCGGGAAGACGACATCGCGCCGCTCTCCCGCCACTTCGCCGCGCGGCTCGCGCAGCGACTCGGCCGCCCGCTGTCACTCGGCGACGACGCAGTCGCCTGGCTCGAGCAGCAGCCGTGGCCCGGCAACGTCCGCGAGCTCGAGAACGCAATCGAGCGCGCCGCGGTGCTGAACGAAAAGGCGGTCCTGGAGCAGGGGGACTTTCAGATGGTTCCCAGCTTGAGCACGAGAGACAGCAGGTCAGGGGGTGAGGAGTCCGGGGACGGAACCCTCCGATCCGCCGTCGAGGCCGCGGAACGCGACGCGATCATCGCTGCGCTCAAGGCGACCGACGGCAACCGCCGGGCTGCGGCGGAGCGGCTTGGGGTCAGCCTGCGGACGCTGTTCTACAAGATCGACCGGTATGGGCTTTCCTAGGCGTCTCGGCGTCTAGGCGTGCAGTTCCTTGCATAAGTGCAGTATTCTGCGGTGTTTCTTGATCCCGCATCTCGACGTATCTGATTGACCTATCTGCATTTACGCCTAGGCATAGAACGTGTAATAGGGCCTGTCGAACAGGGGGTTCCATGGGTCGCAAGGGGTTCAGCACCATCGAATTGATCGTGGTCATAATCCTGATCGGAGTGATTGCTTCGATGGGATTTCCGCGGCTGCGCGATGGGCTCGAGAAGCAGAACATCCGCAGCGCCAAGGCGCTGGTCGCGACGTTGGTTGCGACTGCGCGCGGCGCGGCAATTCAGCGTGGTTGTTCGGCCACACTCAACCTCACCGTGGACAGCGTCTGGGTGTCGGCGTGCGGCGTAAACCCGCCGGCGGCGTCGGTCCAGGTGGGCACCAAGAAGCTCGTTGGGGATGAGTTCAGCGTCACGTTGAGCTCGACCGCGGCCTCGGTCGTGTACGATCCGCGCGGCATCTCGACCGTGTTTTCGCCTACCACCGTGCGCATCATCGGGCCGCATTACAGCGACTCGGTGATGATCAACGAGGTGGGGAGAGTGAGCAAGCAATGAAGACCATCAAGGGCAGGAAGGGTTTCACGATCATCGAGGTCATCATCGCGATCATCGTGCTGACCGTCGGTGTGCTCGGCATGGTAACCACGGCCGCGCTCGTGACACGCATGATCGCCCGCGGGCAGCGGTCCGCGCAGGCTTCGTCGTTCGCGTCGCGCCGGCTCGAACGGATGCGCGTCGCCGCCTGCGTTGTCGCGCAGCGCGCAAATGGCAGTGACACCCTGTACCGCGGTTCGACATGGGTGGCGCTCAACAACTGGACGTTTACGGATGCCGGTGATCAGAACTACCGGCTCAAAATCGTGAGCATCTACAAGACGGATCAGAACAAAACTCGCAGAGACTCATCGGAGACCACGATCTCATGCAATCCATTCAAATGAGCCGCGGCCGCCGCGGTTTCACGATGATCGAAGTGCTCGTCGCGCTCGTGCTGTTGGGGATCGTGAGCGCCGCCCTGTACCGCGTGCTGGCCAACAACCAGCGCCTCTACATGGCCCAGACGCAGCGGATCGACCTGTCGCAGAACATCCGCGCCGCCAGCACGATCCTGCCGGCCGAGTTCCGCGAGCTGGACGCCTCCGAGGGCGACATCACGGCGATGTCGGCCACGAGCATCTCGATCCGCGCGATGCGCTGGCTCGGGTTTGCGTGCAATCTGCCCCCACTGGGCGGTGCGCTGAACTCGGTCTCCGTGATCGTCCGGGGTGGGGCGCCTGGCCAGCCGCTGTTCTTCGGCTCGCGCGGCATCGACAACAGCAAGGACCAGTTGCTGATCTATTACGACGGCGACAAGAACTCGCGCCTCGACGACTTCTGGGCGACCGGCACGATCACGGCGGCGCCCAACGGGCAGAACTGCGATGACGGCACGAACGGACAGCGGTTGCTCGTGAACATCAATTTGCTGGGCCTAGGGCCTAACCTCCCCGGCGGGATCCCGTTGGGCGCTCCCGTGCGTGGCTGGGAGCCTGTTACCTACGCGCTGTATCGGGCGGCGGGGGACACGTCCTGGTACGTCGGCTTTCAGCCGGCCAACCAGGCGATGCAGCCGCTGATCGGGCCCGTACTCGCCGGCAATGGTTTGCAGTTCCAGTTCTACGACGCCAATGGCGCCGT
>Ga0070696_100003871_pt1 | contig 9995 bp, 11 predicted proteins | sample KBSK1253metaG_FD_65474 | JGI IMG/M metagenome (GOLD analysis project Ga0070696, IMG submission 65474) | Corn, switchgrass and miscanthus rhizosphere microbial communities from Kellogg Biological Station, Michigan, USA - KBS K1-25-3 metaG | ecosystem: Host-associated > Plants > Roots >... | reverse complement strand
CGACATCATGAGTCAGGAGACTCACGCCGCGCAGTGGATTTCGTTTCGCCAGCCCGTTCAACGAGTGCTTCGCGAGCGCCGAGGCGAGAAAATCGATTTCACTTACGAAGCGAACCCGGGCGAGGTGTGGGAGGAAGACGAGTTTTGGATCGAGCTTTCGTGGCGCATTGACCCGACTGGCGAGCTTGGCGTGCGCAAACATTTCGAATCGCCTTATCGCAAAGGCAAGAAGGTCACGATCAGCGAATACTATCGTTGGATCTTTGAGAACAGCGTCCCGGGTCTTCCCGAAAAAGCAAAGCGGGCGGGGCTTTCGCCCCTCGAATTCATGCGCCGCAACGGCGCCTTCGCGGTGAAGACCAACGTCTACGATCAACACGAAAGCCGCGTGCCCGATAATGATTTAGAAGGAACCCACATAGATGCCCAGTCACGAATCATGAAACCGACGGCAAGCGGCAGCGAAGAAATAATCGGAGTGATGACCGACGGTCAGCCGCTTCTTGGCTTCAAGACGCCTTCGCGCAAGCTCGAGTTTTATTCAAAGACGATGGCCGATTGGAAATGGCCCGAGCACACGCTGCCCGGCTACGTCCGGAGTCACGTCAACTGGCGCGACCTCAATCAAGCGAACAACGACTACATTCTTGTCCCGACGTTCAGGTTACCGACCCTCATTCACACGCGATCAGGAAATGCGAAATGGCTTTACGAAATCTCGCACACGAATCCGCTATGGGTGAATCCCAAAGACGCCGCGAAGCTTGGCTTCAACACCGGAGATCTCGCGCGTGTGAGCACCGAGATCGGCTACTTCGTCGTTCGAGTGTGGGCGACCGAAGGCATCCGCCCGGGCGTCGTCGCGTGCTCGCATCACCTCGGGCGCTGGCGATTGAAGAACGATCAAGGCACCGATCGATGGGCGTCGGCGCTTGTGGATCTTGATGAGTTGGGCGACGGCCGTTGGAGGCTTCGTCAGATCGAAGGTGTGAAGCCTTTCAAGAGCGACGATCCCGATTCAGAGCGAATCTTCTGGCAAGAAGGCGGAGTGCATCAGAACCTGACCTTCCCAGTTCACCCCGATCCCGTGAGCGGAATGCATTGCTGGCATCAACGCGTGCGAGTCGAACGCGCCCAAGCGGACGACAAGTATGGTGATGTCATCGTGGACACAAAGCGTTCACACGAAATCTATCGCGAATGGTTAGAGAAGGCGCGCCCCGCCCCCGGGCCCGGAGGCTTGCGTCGCCCGCTATGGTTCTCGCGTCCGGTGAGGCCAGTTGATGAAGCATATCTCGTAAGGGATGAGTGATCAGTACTCTGATGTTGGATGGCCCTCTATCCTTCACTGAAGTATAATCGGCGCGGAGGTTCAGAATGAATTACAAGGTAGTGATTCACGAATCAGAAGAGGGCTTCAGCGTATCGTGCCCTGGCTTACCCGGTTGCTGGTCCCAAGGCGCAACCGAAGCGGAGGCGCTCGAAAACATCCAGGACGCCATTCGTGAGTACCTGGCGGCGATCGACGATCTCGTCAGCGGTCAAGATGTCCGCGAAGTGAGGGTGGCTGTCTAGCCGTGCCAAAGATTCCGGGAGTCAATCATCTCGATGCCATCAAGGCTCTGCAGAAGGTCGGCTTTCGCATCGTGCGTCAGGGGAATCACACCGTGATGTCTGACGGCGTTCGCATTGTGACGATTCCTCGCCACAATCCAATAAATGCTTTCACTATGGGAGGCATCGCTCGTGATGCTGGCCTCAACGTCGAGGAATTCAAGAAACTTCTCTGATAGCGCACGACCGCAGAGGTGAGACACTAAGTCGATCGTGAAGAAAATTGGTTTGCAGTTGTGAATTGCAAATTGCAAGGCTGACCCAGAACCTGAAACCTTCTCAGTGATCAGTATCTATGTTCCATTTCGACTGCGGCGGCAACATACTCCGCTACGCCGCTTTTGCCATTGGTGATTCCAACACCCATTGACCGAAACGGAGTCACGAAGATCTGCCACCACCAATCCAGATCATCGGCAAGAGCAACAACGACATTACCTACTGAACGCCCAGTTCTTGAGAGGCCCTTTCCCCGATGCGACGCATCAAGGTCTTGCTTGATGATGAAGTTATAACGACAATAGAGGGCGGCTGCTACGAGAAAAGGGCACATGGCAAAGATTACAGACAACAGCGACGAACTGAGTTTCCATCAGCTCACCAGTACGAGTTCAGTGCTGTTGATACCGCTTTTCCAGCGGGCGTACGTCTGGACGCAAAAACAACTGGACAGAATGATCTCCGAGATAGAGGCGATAACTGGTGGACAGGACACGAGTAGATTTCTCGGGGCCGTAATTGCCGTCACTCGCCCGACTAATCCTTCCCAGCCTACTCCTCATGAAATTGTAGACGGACAGCAGCGTCTTACTACCTTGTACCTGTTCCTGTTAGCCGCAGCACAGGTAGCCGCGCGCGAGGGGAAAACTGAGTACGCGCGCGGCCTCATTAGCACGAATCTAGTTGTTGATTGGGCGCAGGATTTACAGGTCAATACAAAGCTGCAGCCTTCCATCGCTGACCGTAGTCAGTTTGTGCAGGTTTTTAAAAGACTCTCGGCTGCAGGCGCGCTCTCCGACTGGTTACCCGTCAAGGCCAAGCTGCCATACCCGAGCGGAAATGATTCAGGCCCACTATCCCGTCAATACGACAGAATTCACAAGTATCTTCAGAAGATAACTGCCGAAAACGGGTTTGCTTCTCTTGATAGTGTTGTGGAGGCGGTTAGAAACTCCATGACGTTTGTTTTCATTCTACTGAAAGATCCTGGGTCAGCGACTACAGTCTTCGAGGGGTTGAATGATCCTGGAATTCCAATTTCAGTTGGTGACCTCGTGAAGAACGAAGTCTTTTCAAGGGTTGGTTACAACGAGCCACAAGCGACGTTTCTTCACGACAACAAATGGATGCCCTTTAGGAACCAGTTCGGAGAATCATTCAATGACTACTTCTTTCCCTTCTGCGTGATCCATAAACCCACGACCAGTAGAACGGAAATGTTTGGAGACCTCCGCAAGCAATGGGGGGAACTGAGTGCCGAGCAGATAATTAGTGAGCTGGAGGAGTATGCGACTCCGTTCCTCACCATCAACGGCAACCAGGATCCGACCGAGCTGTACTGGTGGCGATGTTGGAAAGCAGGTTCAGAGACTGGTTAGGCTTGTCCGCCCGGCCTCTGTGTATCCGTTCGTAATGCGTTTGCTGAAGCAGTTTTCGGCGCACAAGATCAATAAGGATGCGGTCATAGGCTGTCTTGAAACATTGGAGTCGTTCCTCGTAAGGCGGGCACTCTGTGGCATCGAACCGACCGGACTCCTAGGTCTTTTTAGAACAATGTGGACAAACGCAGAAGGTCACCCAACGGCTCGTCGAGTTCAAACAATCATACTTAAGCGACTCACGGTCGAATGGCCAACCGATCAGCGGCTTCGCGATGCGATAAAGACGAGGCCCCTATATGGTTCGTCTGTCGCGAAGTTTGTAGTTCTTGAGTACGACCGAGCTCAAGGAATGGACCATCCGATTTCTCCGGATGTTTCGGTTGAACACGTGATGCCTCAAGCCTACTGTGAGGCCTGGAGTAGTGTTGTTACGAAGCCTCAACACAACAAGCTAAGACATCTGTGGGCCAATCTCATCCCATTGTCCTCTGCTATGAACAGCACGGTGGATCAAGACCCATATTCTTCGAAGAAAAAAATCTTTGAGAAAGAGTCGATGTTTACGAGCGCGCGTCAGCTAGCAATCGATAACGATACATGGGGTGAGGCCGAGATCAATGCCAGGTCGGAGATGCTCGCGGACTGGGCTATTCAGAGATGGAGGAGGCCAAGTGACCCCGTTGCGTGAAGTATGGTCACTGTTGCTCGATCATGAAGGCCCAGGAGTGTTGGGGAATCTGGAGCTAAGCTCAGGTGTGCAATGTGCCGTTAGTTACACTTGCCAATCGCAATAGCCGATGATGCTTTGAATTCCAAATTGCAGGCCTGCTCTGACCCGATTTGTGCGTCTCGCATGGCTCTAAGGTAACCGCTCATCGTTTTCTTTTTGCCATAGGAAGGCATCGCATGCATATTACTCACAGTTACATCGGTACAATTAGGAAACCGTATCGCTGCCTCTTCTTCTTACTCCTCGAAGATTACATTGAAGCCCAGACTCACTTTGCACGTGAGCTGGATTTGAATCTTGAGCGCTTTGCCCGGAATCTTGGTGATAGCGCCGCGTTGGTTCGACCATTCATAGGAGACATAGACAAGGTACGACAACAGGTATTAGATAAGCATTGGTCAGAGCAGGAATTAGACGAAGTACAGAATACGCCGGCGCTACTAATGATTAATCAGGATTTCAACGATTTTGATCCGCGGGACCATCCATGGCTCATTATTAATTTTGGGCGCAGGGTGACTGGATCATTTGGTGGCCAGCATCAGTTTGAACACCTTCTTGATGAATTAGTCGAGGTCGTGCTTGAGGCAAACGAGGATTTTTTCACAGCCGCCTATAACCTAAAACATGAGATTCAAGCGACTGAGCGTGCAAAAGTATTTGAAGCGAAGCCAGGTCTATTCGGGTTCAGTATCAATCTATTCTACGCAGGCTCTATACTCAAGAAAGTCTATGCCCGAATGCGCGGACCAAAGACTAAGGGCTAACGAGTGGTCCATTAGCGACACCTGAGTGCGGTTGTTATGCCGTGACCAACATGAGGCTGAATTGTGAGGACACGTCAACAGCTAGGTTCGAAGCTCACTCGTTTGCAGTCCATGTCGGAGCAAGAGCTGCGGCAGATCGTGCTCGTGCCGTTGCTCCGCGGCCTCGGATTGCGTGACGTGATCGAGTATCACGGCGGAGCGAGCGAGAAGGGTAAAGATCTGGTTGGCTACTACATCTCACCGATGGGCGACAGGCGCTATGTCGCCTTAGTCGTCAAGCGGGGCGACATTCACGGCTCAGTCTCACGGCGCGGCAGTGCGAGCGAAGTGCTTTACCAGACACAGCAGGCGCTCAACGAGCCTTACGTTGATATTTACGGCCTGAAAGAGCTGCTGATCGATGAGGTTTGGATTGTATGCAGTGGTGTCATCAAGAATACTGCTATCGAAAGTATCCGTGAAACCTTGAACCGGTCCAATCTCAGCCGCCTGCTGCGTCTGATAGACGGTCGACTGCTGGTGCAGATGATCGACCAACATTTGCCGGCAATGTGGCAAACCAACGAACCTTCGATTGCTATCCTGTTCGAGAGACAGGCAGACGAAATCAGAGTCCTAGCTCATCAGATATTGGCACCGCTTATGGTAGTAATCGCCGCACTCGGGCATTCATGGTCCCTGAGTTCGAGGAGTGAAGAGGCGAAAGAGTTCGCTATTGCAGTCCTAGAGAATCTCGTGACCTATACTCATGGGCTCCTTACGGCGTTCGCGATTGCGACGGGTGGCACTCCGGCCTTCTCGCTCGGAATCCTTGACCTACTCAAGGAATGCCAACACCTTGCGCAACACTGTGAGATTGGATTGGGAAGGAGTGATGTATCGGTGGTGTTCGAGTCCCTGGGAAGTGTCGCTTGGAAAACCGACATAGATCACTTTCGTGCAATGGCGTATCCCTTGCTGCATAACGCGTTCGTGTACTCCGAAGCCGATAGTGTGGTGCACATTTCGATTTGCGCTAGCGAAACCGTTGCAGAAGTTCGGATCACCTCAGTCGGTGAGCCAATCGCCACTGAGGAGACTGACAGCTTGTTCACACAATTCTACAGGGGCGAGAAGGTGAGACGCAGTGGTCGCTACTACCGTGGTCTCGGACTTGGGTTATGGGTATCACGTGAGCTCGCTCGCTCAATCGGAGGCAACGTAATACTTCGGCTTGATCCTGATCGCCCAAGAACATCCGAGTTTGTTCTGGCAATGCCTGCACGATGAGGCGGGGTTGTTGGTATGAGTTTGTTCCGCGTGCTCTTAATAGACAATGACGTCGGGCTGATGACGCCATACGCTGAGGCACTTCGCCAGGCAGGGTGTGAAGTCGATCTTGCATCTACGCTTACCTCCGCCGAGGATTTCCTTGCTGCTCGACAATATGATTCGGTGGTCTTGGACGTGATGATCCCAACTCGGAGCGACTTTGAGGAGGCGGTGTACCGCCCAGTGTCAACCCGGGGTGGGATGGAGAGTGGTCTCGAATTTTACAAGCGATTCCGCAGTAACCTAGAGGTAACGAAGACCGCCGTTCTGGTAATGACGGTCCGGCTTGACGATAACATCAAGCAGAAATTCATCGCTGCTGGACTGGACCCCGAGAGGTTCGCCACTAAGGTTCAGTTCCGCGACCTGAATCTGTTCGTGAGGCGGGTACGCGGTGATCGGACGCCTACAGAAGAGTGACGAACACGACGCGCCGGAACGTCAAAGGCTAACCCAACGTAAAGCGGTTGGGAGGGGGCTTGAGTTTGTTGACATTTCGAACCTCGTCGCCGGCTGAATCTCCGCGAATCGCAAGAGACTTGACCCTAAGATGGTCGTGAGTCGCGGAGAGGCAGACGAAGAATGGCGCGCCCTAGGGCACCCCAACCTTCGCTGCCGCCCCAACGCCGAACCAGGCACTGCACCTCACGTAGTAACGAATCTATTCGTTGGGATTCCAGGGAACCCATGAATTCGCCACTACGTGGAAGTCGCAACCTTGGTGGATCGGAGTGTTGATATTCGCCCTTCTTGCGGAGGGCGGTCTCCCCTTGTCCCGCGACGTACTTGAAATTGATGTGTGAAGTCATTACGACGAATCATCTCGCGGGCTGCGCTGCGGCGGCATCCCTCTTAGGCAAAGCGAACGGCAGTCGATCGGGCGTGACCCTCACACCCGTCGTGAACTTAAGCGGATACTTGCCGCCGGTCGGAAAAGTGAGCTCGACAAAATACGCCGTGAACCCTTCCGCCGGTGGAGCAACGCGTACGTGATACAGCCCTTTTTTTTCCGCCGTCAGCAAAGCGGCCTTGTAAGCAGGGCCGATCATGTCGAGCCTGAAGTCTCGGGCCTTTGCGTTGTTCGCTTGCCAGACTTTTACTTCTGTCGGCTTGTCTTTTGTCTGCACGGTGATCGAGCCGTCTTTTTCAAACTTCCAGTTGAATCGCGGCCGAGCTTTGGAGTTCACGACCGACTCAAAGAACGCATAGAGAGTTTCGCGCACGTCTGAATTCCGCAAATCGTGTTTGGTGTTCGGAATGTAGCGCAAATTCTTCTCGCCCTCCAAGTCGTCAAAGTAAAACTGAGACGAATCCGGCAAGAAGTACTGATCCCCCGTCGAGTTCATAATCAGCTTAGGCATACGCAGCCGGTCGCGGTAAGAGTAAGGGTCTTCGATCTTCATCAACGCGGTGTACTGAGGCGTGCCCGACCACGAATGCAGATTAACGTAGTCCTCGATCGCCGGCGCCCAAAATCCATAAGCGCGGTAATGATGCTCCAGCGACTTCTCGTTGTTGAGAACATCAATCACCATCGGTACAATCGCCACCACCCGGTCATCAACAGCGGCCGTCGTCCAGGTCGTCCAGCCGCGTTTTGAGCCGCCCGCGACAACGAAGCGATCAACCGTCACTTTGCCGCGCTCGGCGTCGCTGCAGAAGGTCGTGACCGTGTCCATCGCCCGAACCGCGGCCTTGGTCATCGGCAGGCGTAAGGGCCAGGTTTCATCGCCCGTCTTTAGGTACTTCTCCCAGGTGTAAGCGATAATCTCATCTTCCGTTCTCTTCTTGCCTTCTTCTTTGAAGATCAACGGTTCATTCGGCACCATTCGCAGATCGGCGACCACCGCGTGCGTACCAACCGCCATATTGACAAACGCCGCATCGGCGCTCGCGGGCATCTTGCTGCCATTCGAGCCGCCGTTGATGTAAAGGAAACCGGTAGCCGTCGCTACCTTGTCCGGTTGAATGATGGTCAACCAGTGCTTCCACATCGGGCGGTCTACTTCTGCAGCCGTGCGCCACTGTTGCGAGGTCAGTTCCAGAACATACGCGGTATACCCTTCGCCCTTAACACTGTTGACCAGTTTGTAGCCGTAGTTCGAATCAGACTTGTAGACATATCGGTCGAGCGCGGTTTGCTTGCGAATGTCGCGCTCGCGGGGTGCGGCATAACTTGCGCCAGCCGCAAGTAGGGCCAGCGCCAGCACTGACAGGTAACGCATGAGCGGCATTCGAATTCTATTGATCACGACGCCTCCTCCCTGTCCCATTCTTACCTGATTGTCATGCTGCTTCGCCTCGACGGATTTTCTCGAGTCGCCGCTGACGCCCCACATAAGCCTGCGCGGCCTCGGACCCGAACAACTCCCTGGTCTCCATCTCGTCATCCGCCGGAGGCGTCAGCGAGAGGTCCATGTACTCGAAGCGCCGCGGATCGGTTTTGATCCTGCGATACATCAGATGAAGTTTCGCGTAGAGCGAGAGCCAACGGACCTGCTTGCGAACCGTTTCGATTATGTATTTCGGATAGAACAGCCACGCGGATTCAACCGGCAGACTCGGCCTGCGATCACGCCGGAACTTCAGACGCAGCAATCCGCCTTCGAGTGGATGCACACTCTCGATCCCGACACAGCCCCTGAACCACGACATATAGAACAACGCTTTGCCGGGGCTGGCTCCGGTTGCCATCGCCCGCTTGAGCACAGTTTCAATATGCTCGGTCGAGTAGTAAGTTTCCCAGGCCAACTGGTAAGCCATCTCCCATTCCTCACACGACATGCGCGGATGCGCGGTGGTGATGTGAGTGACATCGTACTTGTTCATGTCCGGGTCCATCCACGTTCCGGCATCGCGCAACTTCCGATGATCCTCGGAGCCCGGCAGCGGAGTCAGACAAAAGAATTCGAGGAGATCGACGGGCAGCTCTTTCTGGATGACCCGGATGTCGTGCTGAATTGACTCCAACGTGTCACTGGGAAACCCGAGTATGTAGCCACAGCAGGTCAGCACTCCCGCCTGCTTCCACGCAAGCAGCATCTTGCGATACTCAGTGATTTTGTTTTGTTGTTTCTTGGCGCCGATCAGAGTGTCAGGGTTAATGCTCTCGAGCCCGATGAAGACGCGTTTGACGCCGGCGCGTGTTGCTTTCTCGATGAAGTTAGGAAGCCGGTGGCACAATGTATCGACCTGGATGGTGAACTTGACGCGCAGCCCTTCGACCTCTCGCAGATGAATGAGGCGATCCAGAATCGCCTCCCAATCTTTGTTGCGAACGAAATTGTCATCGGTGATGAAAAACGAGTGAATGCCCTGCGCGAGGTTCGCTCGCACAATGCTCTCGATGTCATCTGGAGAACGACGGCGCGATTTCTTTCCCTGCACGTTGATGATAGTGCAGAACGAGCACTGATACGGGCAGCCCCGGCCCGCATCGAAGGTCGTATTCGCGCCTGCGGTGCGCTTGACTCGTTCGGCGGGGAGCATCGGTATGGCTGCGCCTTCGAGACCCGGCAAATCATTCATGAAATTGTAGAGAGGCTCGATCGTCCCGGCCCAGGCGCCGCGCAACACGTCCGAGAGGCGGCCTTCAGCCTCGCCTGCGAACAGCGATATCCCCAACTCTTTGGCGCGGCGAAGGTCCGCGTCATCCTCGTTCAACATCGCGATAGTGCCGGAGACGTGAAAGCCGCCGATGGCGACGGGGATTCCGCGCTTGCGCAAAGGGGCCGCAATATCAAGCGCCCGCGGAAACTGATTCGACTGAACACCGACCAGCATGACCATCCCTGAGTCCGCGCTTTCAACGAGCGCCGCGATGCGGTCAGGACGGATGCGCGTATTCGTTTCATCGAAGGCGTGAATGATCAGTTCAACGTCATCGCCGAGAACTTTTTGTTCGGCGCACTCGAGCGCCAACCCGTACAACACCGCCAAAGAATTCGAGGGCATTGCGGATCGAATCCACTG
>Ga0070696_100003870_pt1 | contig 9998 bp, 12 predicted proteins | sample KBSK1253metaG_FD_65474 | JGI IMG/M metagenome (GOLD analysis project Ga0070696, IMG submission 65474) | Corn, switchgrass and miscanthus rhizosphere microbial communities from Kellogg Biological Station, Michigan, USA - KBS K1-25-3 metaG | ecosystem: Host-associated > Plants > Roots >... | reverse complement strand
TTCTTCTTCGAAAGGACGACCGCGCCTTCCTGGTCCTCGAGATGCTCGAGGAATACTTCGATCTCGTCGCCTTCTTTCAGACTCTTCGGATCTTTGAACTCGTCGATCGGCACCGCGCCTTCCGACTTGAAGCCGACGTCGAGGATGACGGCGGTGTCGGTCACGCGCAGGACTTTGGATTTGACGATTTCGCCTTCTTCGATATTCGACAGCGTCCCCTCGTACAGCAGGGTCATTTTCGCGATCTCGTCGGGAGAGTATTCCTCGTCGAGACCGGAGCGGACGCGAAGTTGCGAGCGGGGGGCTTTGCGGACTGGTAGATCTTCTTCGAGATCCTCTACATCACGTGCTTCTACGAGCATTCGGTACACCGGTTCTGTTGTGGGTTTGAGGTTATCTCGCCATTCATTGTCCTTTAGGACAGTGTTTGCCGAGCACACCCTTCAGGGTGTGAAATTACGGGCGGAAACCTACCCAGGGAACCGTGCCCGCGCCAGTTCAACTACCCGCGCGACCTGCTCCTCCAGCGTGAGTGCCGTCGTATCCAGCAAAACCGCGTCTGCGGCCGCTTTCAGGGGGGCCACTTGGCGGTTCGAATCGGCGGCGTCCCGAGCCGCCAACGCCTGACTCTCCCGCCGTACCAGCTCGACGTCCACCGCGTCTCCCCGCTGAGAAAGCCGGCGCCGAGCGCGTTCAGCGGGCGTCGCCGTCAGGAAAACCTTCAGGGGCGCCTCGGGAAACACGACGGTTCCGATATCCCGCCCATCCACGACCACACCTCCAGATCCTCCACCAACTTCCATACCCTCCACCGCCCTTCTTTGCTGGGTGTTTACCCAGGTGCGGATTTCCGGAATGGCGGCGACGACCGAAACATTCTGCGTCACCCGCTCACCACGGATCGCTTCCTCGACCGCCACGCCCGCCACCTCGGGCCGGAAGACGTTCTCGACCAGCACCAGCCGGACCGGCAGTTCTTGCGCCAGGGCGATGATCCGCGGCGCACTCCAACCCTCACTGCCCTCGCCCGCCCTCGTCCGCCCTCCACCGCCCTCTTTCTCATCCAACGCCGCGAGCGTCAATGCGCGATACAGCGCTCCCGAATCGAGATGCACCCAGCCGAGGCGCTCGGCGACTTTGCCGGCCGTCGAGCTCTTCCCGGAGGCCGCGGAGCCGTCGATCGCGATTACGCGAAGCATCGCTTCAGGTCGCGAAAGAAGTTGGGATAACTGATCGCCACCGACTTCTTTTCCGAGAGCTTCACACTCGCTCCCGCGACGGTGCCGAGCACGGCGAAAGCCATCGCGAGGCGATGATCCGAGGCCGTATCGACTCGACCCCGAGGAGGCTGCTCCGTGCCTTCGACGTGCAGGTCGTTCCCTAGGGCCTCAGCCCGAACCCCCAGTCCCCTCAAATTCGCGGCGATCAGCTCGAGGCGGTTGCTCTCTTTCACCCGCAGCTCTCCCACCTCGCGGAATACCGTCTCGCCACGCGCGCGACTCGCGAGCACCGCGAGCACGGGGACCTCATCCACCAGCGTCGGGATTTCCGGGGCGGTGACTTCCGTTCCCGCGAGGCGTGCCGGGCGCGCTACGAGATCGGCGACGGGCTCGCCGCCTTCATCGCGCAGATTCACCCGCTCGACGCGGGCGCCCATCCGCTCGAGCACGACGAGAACACCGGTGCGGGTCGGATTCACGCCCACGTTCTCGATCAGGATCTCACCCTCTCGAGCGAGCACCGCCGCACCGACCATGAAGGCCGCGGACGAGATGTCGCCGGGCACCGTCATCGTGAATGCGGGAATGCTGGTGCCGGACGGCTCATAGCTGAGCGCACCATTGTGCTCGTGAATGCCTAAGCCCAAATGGGTGAATAGACGCTCGGTGTGATCACGCGAGCGGTACGGTTCACGAATGGTGACCGGTACCTTGCCTGTGAGCGCAGCGAGCAGGATCGCACTCTTCACCTGCGCACTGGCGACTGGACTGGTGTAGCTGAGCCCGCGCAGCTTCCCGCCCCGAATCGTGAGCGGCAGGCCGTCTCCCTTTTCCTTTATATCGGCGCCCATCTGCTTGAGCGGTTCCGTTACACGACGCATCGGCCGGCGTCGCAGCGACGCATCACCCGTGAGCGTCGCGCTCCCGGGCAGTCCGGCCAGCATCCCAAGAATCAGGCGCGCCGTCGTACCTGAGTTGCCGCAATCCAGCCGTGCGTGGTGCGTCGTGCGTCGTGCGTGGGAAACCCGGACGATGCTTTCGCGAATTGGAGAGATCTCGGCGCCCAGCTGTCGCAACACCCGCGCGCTCGACTTCACGTCGTCGCCGGTGAGCAAACCGGTCAGCTCGCTCTTCCCTTTCGCGAGCGCCGCGAGCATGAGGACGCGGTGAGAGATGCTTTTGTCGCCCGGCGCCCGAACGACGCCGCTAACCAAGCCGTCTCCGCCACGTCGCGGCGCGCGTGAGCCAGTCGGTGAGGGCAGTCGCGTCCCCCACCTCCAGCGCGCGCTCGACGGTGCCGAGGGACTCTTCGAGCGCGCGGAGCGCGGGCAGGATCTCGTCGCGGTTCATGAGCAGGATCTCCGTCCACAGCGCGGGCTCGCTGGCGGCGAGCCGGGTCGTGTCCGCGGCTCCCGCGCCGAACGTCGATCCCGGCGGCGCATGCCGCGCGAGGAAATCACCCAGGAGCGAGGCAATCACCTGCGGGACGTGGCTCGTGGCCGCGAGCTGCGCGTCGTGGCGCGCGGCATCCAGCACGACCGTCTCCGCTTCGAGGACGTCTTCCCAGAAATGCACGACTTCGCGCGCGGCGTCCCCACCGTCTTTGCACGGCGTCACGTACACCACCGCGCCCCGAAACAGATCGGCGCGCGCGGCCTCGAAGCCATGCCGGTGGGTGCCGGCGAGCGGATGGCTGCCCGCGAAGCGTTTCGGAATGCCGAGGCGTTCGGCGCCCGCTACGATGCCGCGTTTGACCGATCCGACGTCGGTAACGTAGGAGCCGGGCTTGAGATGCGGGAGCAGTGCGGCGAGCTGGGCGAGATTTGCCGCGGGTGGAGCCGCGAGAACGAGGAGATCGGCCATCCGCGCCACGTCGGTAGCGCGGGCGGGGGCATCGTCGAGCGCGCCTTCTTGTGCCGCCAGGGCACGCTCGGCCGGTTCGGGCGACCACCCGACGACCGCAATGCCATCCCCGCGTCCCGGCCGCTTCACCTGGCGGGCAATCGAACCGCCAATCGCGCCGAGCCCGATCAGGCCGAGGGTCTGGGGTCGCACGGCTTGGAAGGTACACGGCGCCCGCATATTATGGAGCCCCATGCAAGCCGGACGGGGTGCGCCGAGCATCACCCGAATCTTCGCGGCGACGTTCATCGCCGTCGCGCTCGTCGGCCTGATCACACAGGTCGCGACGTGGAGGAGTGCCCGCGCCACGCAGACCGCGATGGTCGAGCTGGCGCAGCGCCTCGAGCGCATTCAACGCCTCGGCCCATCCCCCGTGATCGCCACGGAAGCCAGCGCCGCGTCGGAGCTGGCGGCCGATGCCGGCGACGATGCGGTCCAGGCCGCGCTGACCGCGAGCGTGTTGTTCGCCGCGATTCTCGGCGTGCTCGGACTCGGGTTCTGGTACAACCGCCGCCGGCTGGCGGCCCCCTTTTCGCGTATCACCGCCGCGCTGCAGCGGGTGGCGGAGGGACAGTTCGGCGCGCCCCTACCGGAGGATCAGCCCGGCGAGTTCGGCGCGATCGCGCGCGGCGTGAACCACATGGCGAAGTCGCTGGCGTGGCGCGAAGAGCTGCAGGCATATCTGTCGCAGCTGCTCGCCGCGTTGAACACCTCGGCCGATGACGCCACAGCGGGGCTGGGCCAGGCTCTCGGGGTCATCGCCGGCGCCACCAAGGCCACCGGCGTCGTGCTCTATCAACCGGCATTTGACGCGAACGAATGGTCGCCCAGCGTCGTCCGTGGGGTGGAAGCCCGCCCCGTTTCCCGCGCCACGATGCGCGATCTCATGGGGGACGCGACGCAGGCGGTTCACTATCACGGCGAGGGCGCGCAGGCGGTCCGGCACCAGCTCCGTCTCACCATGCCGATGCCGCAGGGACTCGTGCTCGTGCCGCTGCGCGCCGGCACCAGGCTCGTGGGCGTCCTGGAGGTCATCCCGGGCGCTACGTTCGGCGCTGATGAGCGTGCGGCACTCGATCAAGCGGCTCCCAACCTCGCGATCGCGTGCGAGCGCGGCGCGGCCCATCACAACACCCGGCGCCTGGCTGTCGAAGTCCGCCAGACCGCGAAGCGGCTGGAGCAGCTCAACACCGACCTCGACGGGGCGATGAAGACGAAGGATCAGTTCCTGTCGAACATTTCCCACGAGCTGCGGACACCCCTCAACAGCATCATCGGGTTCACGGATCTCCTGCTCACGCAGGACCTCGGTTCGCCACTTTCGGCCCAGCAGCGCGACTTCCTGGAGACGGTCGGTCGCAACGGCCACCAGTTGTTGCAGCTCATCAACGAGCTGCTCGATCTCCAGCGCATCGCCGCGGGCCGGATGGAGCTGAAGCCGGAGCCCGTCGTCGTGGCGACGCTGCTCAACGAAGCAGCCAACAGCGTACAAGCGCAGGTGCAGAAGCACGAGCATACGCTGGTCGTGACGCCACCGCCGCCGGAGCTCCGCGTCTTCGCGGATGGGGGGCGGGTGCGGCAGGTTCTCCTCAACCTGCTCTCTAACGCGATCAAGTTCACGCCCGACGGAGGCCGCATTACGGTCGTCGCGGCACCCGTGAATGGCGCTGACGACTCGGTAGTGCGCATCGCCGTGACGGATACGGGGATCGGCATCGCCCCGGAGGATCAGCCCAAGCTGTTCAAGGAGTTTTCCCAGCTCGACGCCTCGGCGAGCCGCAAGTATGAAGGAACGGGATTGGGTCTCGCCCTCTCCCGCCAGCTGGTGGAGCTGCACAGCGGCAGCATGGGTGTCGAGAGCGAGATGGGGAAAGGCAGCACCTTCTGGTTCACGCTGCCACAGGCGCGGTGAGGGTGGCCACGATCGTGATCGTCGAGGATCAACCCGACAGTTTGAAGCTCCTGACCACCCTGCTCACGATCAAAGGACATCAGGTGATCGGCCTGGCAAATGGTGACCGACTGGCCGAGGTCGTGCGCAATCAGCAGCCCGCGCCCGCGCTCGTGTTACTCGACATCCAGCTACCGGGTCGGGATGGATATGCGCTGCTCGAGGAACTGAAAGGACTGCCCGAGCGCTCCTGGAAAGTCGTCGCGCTGACGGCGCACGCATTGCCGGAGGATCGCGCGCGCGCCAGTGCTGCCGGATTCGACGGTTACATCACGAAGCCGATCGATGTTCGTACGTTCCCCGCGGAAGTCGCGCGCTACCTGGGAGGATGACTCATGGGTGGGATAGTGTTGCTGCTCGGGCGGATCGTGTTCTCATTCTTCTTCATTTACTCCGGCTTCAATCACCTCACCAAGCTCAGCATGTACGCGCAGTACGCCGGAGCTTCTGGTGTCCCCGCGCCGACGGTGCTGACGGCGGTCTCGGGTCTCATGCTGCTGGCGGGCGGGCTGAGCATCCTGCTGGGCGTACAGGCGCGCTGGGGTGCGATACTCATCGCCGCGTTTCTCGTTCCCGCGGCGTTCATGGTTCACAAGTTTTGGGGAATCGCCGATCCGATGATGGCGGCGAATCAGGCGGCGCACTTCTGGAAGAACATCGCGCTCACGGGTGCATGCCTGATGCTTTTTGCGCTCGCGACCTTGTACCCGGGGCGCTGGCCGTACAGCATCGGCCGCGCGGCAACGCCACCGCCCGCCTAGGGCCGGTCTGGTGCCGGCGTCCGCTCTTGCCTGTGGCGCGGGGCTCTGGGCGCCACGGGTGGATGCGGATTCGGATTGGGATTGGCGTCCGCTTCGTGCAGCGTGATGGAGCCGTTCACCGTCACGAGCTTCAGCGCGGGGCCGCCATTGCCGATCGTGCCGCGGAGATGCCGGGGACTGATCTTCCCGACGATTTTCACGGGGAGGTCGGTTTGGACTCGGCCGTTGACGGTCTCGGCATCGATGTTCGCGTTGATCTTCAGCGGTAGGCCCGCGCTCACCGAGCCGTTGACAGTCGTCAGTTTCACGTCGCCGGTCGTCAGCGCCTGCATGTTCGCTTCGATGCTGCCGTTCACCGTCGTCGCGTTGACCGGGCCAGTCGAGGTGTTCACGGCGATGCGCCCGTTTACCGTCGCCGCGCCTACCGGCGCGCTGACGCCGTCGATCTCCAGCCCGCCGTTTACGGTGGAGACATCGACGGGAACGTTCCGCGGCAGCTGCACGGTGAACCGGACCGCGACGTCGTTTTTCTTCACGCCATTCATGCGATAATCGCCGCCTTCATTGCAGCGGCGTTCGCGCGCGTCCCACAGCGCGCAGACCGTGAGGCCACGTTCGGTCAGCACCGGGACGAGCTGGACGCTCTGCGGATCGGAGGCGCGCCAGCTCTTCTCGACCTGGATGACCAGGCTGTCGCCGGTCGCCGCCACGACCTCGATCGGACCATTCGTGTTCCGGATCCAGACGCGCTGCGTCGGCGTGATGAGGGCCTTGTACTCCCACTCATCGCCCACCTCGCGACCATGCCCGAACAGGTCGCTGCCCTCGCCGTCACCCCAATTGAAATCCCCGAACGAGCCCAGGGTGCCGAGGGGTGAGGGGACACGGATCTTGATACTGCGGATGAAGAGCCCAGCGCCAACCACCAAGCCGAACAGCACGCCGCCGCGAATGATCTCGCGACGCCACGTGCGCCAAAACCGCTTTGCCGGTGTGGGACTGGGGGCTACCTGATCCAAATGCATGTCCATGGTTACGGGTGGTACGCTCCTTCAATCTTATAAGTTTCGGCCCAGAAGCGCGACCGCCCGCCTCAAAGGGCGGGCGGCGCGTGCTGCTTTAGATGGTACACTTGTCCAGGGGAGGAGCCTCAACGATGACGGGGGCAAGTGTCCCGCCATACCAGACGCGATTGGCGTCCGCCGTGGGGCTCGGGTTTTCGGTCGCTGCGGCCACGCGGCGGTAGGTCTCCGCGCGACTCACGCTCATGGCGGCTTGGGCGGCGAAGCCGTATCCGAACGTCAGGATCGTCGCAATCAGCAGGGTCAGGCCGCGCATCTCATCCTCCAGCTAGAGACATGTTCGAATCATTCAGAGGGTAAGACGCTGCGACCGCGGGAAAGGTTGCACGGCTATTTGACTTGACATGTTCTGGACGTGATCCCCGCCACACTGCGAAACGAAGGGGCGAATGCTCGGGGCAGGAATCGAACCTGCAAGGGGTTTCCCCCGAGGGATTTTAAGGTCTCGCCCACGCGGTGACTACCGGACATCATTGGCGCGAACGACCACTAACGTGGGCAGTTAGCGAAAAGTTATTACCCGCTCGGTCCCCTCGGTGCCCGCTCCGTTGTCATAGCGATTGTCATAGTGAGGCTCGACTACCAGTCCCGATAAGGCACTTTTGATTTTCTGACTGTTGCTTTCGGAAGGCCGGCGATACTAAGGATCGCGCTCACGGCGCGCGCTTCGAGCTCGGGGTGTGGCGTTGGACCGATGACGACCTCTTTGATCGGCAGCGCGGCACCAGCAGCCGCCAAGGGTACGATCCAATAAGGCACCAACAAGTGGCCCGCTTCTCGAAACTTGACTCGCGCATTCCAAATCGTGAACGCCGGGAGCACGAGCCGCCATTCATTCTCGGCGCGAAACGCGGCGTCCTTAATGGTAGGCGCGGCCAGCAGAAATAAAGTCGCGAAAAGGGTAGTCGCCGCCTCTACGGACCCCGCGCCGTGCATCTTCATCGCGACTTCGGCGTTGTCTATGACTTCGGCCATGAGCGCCCGCTGCTTAGCTTGGTCGTATTCGCAGGGCGCGAAGTGCGAGGTGAGCGCAGCAGCACGGAACATCTGCTGCATAGCGGGCGCATCGAAGCCTATGGCGTACCCGTTGCCCGGTCGGGCGTAAGCGCGCCACTGTGAAAGCTCATCGCCGCCGTCATTTGACATCGAGAACACGAAGGTGTCTTGGCCGACCTTCATCAGCTCCAAGATGTGGCGCATCCCAGTATAGAGGTCGCTCGCGGGTCGACCGCTGAGTAGCTCCTGAACGTGATCGATGGCGGTAGAAAGCTCGCGGGCATCGTTGAGGTAGCGCGCCTCGGAGGCCCAGATCGCTCTTGCCTCAAGGATGCCTTGAAGGCCCCGGCGGCTGGTGTAGTGGTAAAGGATCGGCGGGGGCTCGTCGCCCTGGAGACGGCGGACGATTGGCAGCTTATTGAAATCCCCGAAGGGGTCGGTCGCTCCGGTCATTGGGGCCGCTGGCGGCGCGGCGTCTCGCCTTCTTTCTCTGCCGCTGCTTCTGCCATAACGACCAACTGCATCAGCGCACGGGCGGAGTCGTAGCGGATCGTGCAGGCTTCCGCGCCCAGGTCGCGCGCGAACTGCGGCGCTTCGTTGCCCGCGTACGCGGCGAGCTGCCGGAGGATCTCGGCGCACTTCCGGTCGCCCGCCTTCGCGGCCCTGTCCGCGTCGGCATCGAGCTTGTTGCGCAGGTCGATCGGAATGAAGTCCAAGAGCTTCGGCATCGCTGTTCTCCCCTAACTAGGTCCACTCGACCCAGCCGCTCTCTCCGAGCAGCGCCTTCTGGTTACCGGCCGAGTTCACCTTCTCTTTCCACCCGTGCCGCTCCATGTGGGCTCGTAATTCCTCGAAGTTCGAAGTGTGATCCCACAGCGGGCGCGTCAGCCCGGCGCTCACGCGGGCGCCGTGAAACTTCAACTGCACGGCGATAACCTCGACGTCAAAGTCGTCCTCGAGGAGCCTCACGTCGTCCGCGTTAGGGAACTGCGATCTGGCGTAGGCGAGAAAATCGCCGCGCTTCTTCTCTCTCCCGTATGCCGTGAGCAATCCCTCGGCGAGGATTCTGGGATCGTTCTGCGCGAGCTCGGCAGGAGAGTAGTCGCGCGTCAAGAAGGTACCCGCCTCGCTGGGGTGCTCGATGTGGATCTTGGTGCCCTGAGCTTGGACGACGATGGGGTCGCGCTGGAACCGCCCGTATATGCCGTCGCGCACGAGTCGCACCACTTTCTCAAATCTCGCGTCGTGATTTGCGGTCACGGTGCCCTCCGTCGTGCCGACGCGAGAAACCTCATGAACTGGTCTTCGTCGTCATCGGGATGAAAGCATCGCACGTCGAGCAGCACCTCCAGCTCGGCGGCGTGACTGAGGATGTCCTGCTTGTCCGTCGTGAACAAAGCCCGACAGCCCGACTTATAGGCGGAGTCGAGGTGCCGCGCGTCGCCCTCCGTCTTCTGCCCGATGAGCCCGGCGGGCCCCTCGACCTGCTTCTCGTTTGCGCGCCGGATGATCCGGCGGATCTGCTCGAACTTGTCGGACCCTTCCATGTCGCTGATCGGGATGGTCATGTCGAACGTGACCCACGTCGAATCGGCCGTCACCACCGACGGCATAGCGACCTCCACGCCGCTCGGGTTGTGTCCGTTGTAGCGGAACGACACCAGCGCGATCGTCCCCTGCTTACTCAGCGTCGTGAGCCAAGGCCTCATCGCGTTACGCTCAACGTAAACCGTCAGCGCGTCTGCTTTCATCTTTTCCTATTCGTGGTTACGATTTGCCGTTCATCCGGTTTGGGGCTGTCGCGGCATGGCGCCGACTTCTTTAAGAGGGTGCGGTGAGCAAAGCGACACGCCCCGGCAGTCGCGGGTTAGGGCGTTTTTGCTGCACACTAGGTCGTAATTGCGGCATCATCCGCTACTAGTAGCCCCGCCAACCGCTCGCCGATGTCAGCGTTGACCGACGTCACGAACGCGATCTTCCCGAGCAGCTGCTCGATCTGCTTGGCGTTCAGCACCTCCGCTCCGCACCGGTGCCGCGCGATTGTTCGTTCGACGCTCTCGGTGTATTCGGGCAGCGGGCTCGGCGT
>Ga0070696_100003867_pt1 | contig 10001 bp, 7 predicted proteins | sample KBSK1253metaG_FD_65474 | JGI IMG/M metagenome (GOLD analysis project Ga0070696, IMG submission 65474) | Corn, switchgrass and miscanthus rhizosphere microbial communities from Kellogg Biological Station, Michigan, USA - KBS K1-25-3 metaG | ecosystem: Host-associated > Plants > Roots >... | reverse complement strand
GCCACGGCTCGAAGGGCCACGGCTCGAAGGGCGGAGGCTCGAAGGGCCACGGCTCGAAGAGCGCCGATTGCGGCGGCTCGGGAGGCCACGGCTCGAAGAGCGCCGGAGGTGGCGGCTCGAACGGCGGAGGCTCGAAGGGCGACGACTGCGGCGGGTCCGCTGGTCACGGCTCGAAGAGCGCCGGAGGTGGTGGCTCGAAGGGCGGAGGCTCGAGGAGCGCCGATTGTGGCGGTTCCGCCGGTCACGGCTCGAAGGGCGCAAGCCATGGCTCGAAGGGCGATGAAGGTGGATCCAAGGGCCACGGCTCGAAGTGCTAGGGCTCGAGGAGCCACGGCAACAACGGTTACGGCAACGGCGGTGAAGACGGCGTGCCGGGACACTCGGCGGACAACCGTTCTCCGAATGCCGGTGAGAAAGCCGCCGATCTCGTTCGTTGACGGAATCGTGAGACTGAAACTTCCCATGCATGGATAACCCCCGCGCGTGACGGTGCGGGATGAGTGCCGGGTCCATGTAGCACCATGCGGTGGCGTTTCAGGCGCGGGGCCGAACACCCCAGCCTCGGAGTAACCGCCCGTGCCATGTGGAAAACCGGGCTCAATCCCGCACCCGAAGCGGCGGGGTCAGGAACGACCCCCTTGGGTCCCGAGGTGCCGGTCCGTTGGCCAGCGACGTGATAACCGCCACTCTTCCGAAATTCCGCAGCGACTTGATCGTCAGCGAGCAGCGGACGCATTCCGGCCTCTTCGTCGTCGTCAAGGACCCGGTCGGCGGCCAGTTCTATCGGTTCGGCGAGGTCGAGCAGTTCATTCTGGGGCAGCTCGACGGCACGAAACCGCTCGACGACGTGCGGCGTCTCGCCGAGTCCCGATTCGGCGGGGAACTGTCCCAGGAGATGCTCACCCGGTTCGTGGGTGGCCTCGACCGCAGCGGCCTGCTGGAAGGCGAGAAGGCGTCGCCTCCTCGTCGCGCCTTCGTACCGGGGAAATTCCACGGCACCCCGCTCCTCACGCGGCTGCCGCTCTACGATCCGACGCCAATCATGGATTGGCTCCTGCCCCGGACGCGGCCCTTCTTCACCACCGCGTTCGTCTTGCTGTCGGCCAGCACCATATGCGTGGGCATCGCCACCCTGGCCTCGAGCTGGAACGAATTCGCCCAGGATGTCGGGCGGCTCTACCAGCTCTCGTCCATCCTGCCGCTCCTCCTGGTGATGCTGGTCATGGTGTCGCTGCACGAGTTCGCGCACGGGATGGCGTGTCGACACTTCGGAGGGGAGGTCCACGAGATCGGTTTCATGTTCGTCTACTTCCAGCCGGCGTTCTACTGCAACGTCAGCGACGCATGGCTCTTCCCGCAGCGAGCCAAACGCCTCTGGGTCGGACTCGCGGGACCCTACTTCGAGCTGTTCCTGTGGGCGGTGGCGGTTGTCGTCTGGCGCGTGACGGCGGGCGATACGTGGATCAATGCATTGGCCATCATCGTCATGGCCGTCTCCGGCGTGAAGACGCTTCTGAACTTCAATCCGCTCATCAAGCTCGACGGGTACTACCTGCTGAGCGACCTCCTCGACATCCCGAATCTCAGGCAGAAGTCGTTCCGCTACATCGGCGATCTGCTGAAACGGCTAGGCGGATGGAGCGTGCGTCCCACAGCGCCGCCATCCGCGCGCGAGCGCCGCGTCTACCTGACGTACGGGCTGGTCGCGACGGTCTACTCGATGGCGCTCCTGGGCTTCGTCGCCTGGAAAACGGGCGGCTTCCTGATCGACAACGGCCAGCCGCTCGCGCTCGGCTTGTTCGGAGTGCTCGCCGGGTCAAAGTTCCGGCGCCGGGTTCGTCGGCTTATGGGGGCGGCTCACGCCGACGACGACTCTCCGGACTCCTCGACCAACGGTCGGCGGCTTGAGTCGAACGGACACGGGAGGCACGGCCCCGGCTCCGGTCGCGGTGCCGGTCCCCGGTCGCACCGCCCTGCAAAGAAGCCCTCGCCCGGGCGCCGTCTGGTCGTCTTGGCGGCGGCCGCGCTCTTGCTGGCGCTCATATTCGGGCGGATGGAGCTTCGGGCATCCGGTCCGGTGAGCGTTCTGCCGGAGGAGAATGCCGACATCCGAGCCGCGGTCGAGGGGATCGTGGAGGAGATCTTTGTAGACGAGGGAGATCGGGTCCGCGCGGGCGATCCGATCGCAAGGCTGTCGAGCCAGACGCTGGAGACCAATCTTCATTCGACGGAGGCGGAGGTCCGGGAGCTCCGCGCCGTGGTTCAAGGTCTCGTGAAGGGTCCCACGAACGCCGAGATCCAGGTCGCGCGGGCCACCCTGTCCCGCACCGAGGCCGCGGCCGAGTATGCCCGCACCCAGCTGTCCCGGGTCAGCCAGCTCTTCCAGATCGGCGCGGTGCCGCGTGCCCAGCTGGACGACGCGAGAGCCGCCGTTTCCACCGCCGAGGGCGTGAGGGTCGAGTCACAGCGCCGCCTCAACGTCTTGCTCGCAGGGACGCGGCCCGATGAGATCGAGGCGGCGCGTGCGCGGCTGGAACGCCTGGAGTCCCAGGAGAACGACCTCTCACAGCAATTCGCCAAGCTTAATGTGGTCAGCCCCGTCGCGGGGATCGTCGCGACGCCGTCCCGGGAGCTCAAGGCCATGAAGCGACAGCTCATCGGGAGCGGCGGGCTGATCGCAAAGGTCTACGACTTCGAAACCGTGGCGGCACAGATCCGGGTTCCGGAGAAATCAATCGGCGACGTTCGCCCGGGCCAGCCGGTGGAGCTGCGGACCCGCGCGAATCCGAACGTGACGTTCCACGGCCGAGTGACCTCGATCGCCGTGGCGGCGGACGCGGCCCCGGTGACGGAGACCGCTTCCCCGCTTCCCATCACCCACGCCGGCGGGGACAGGGTCTTTGTCGTCACCAGCCTCATCGACAATCGTTCGCTCTTTCTTCGGCCCGGCATGACCGGGCAGGCCAAGGTCCTGTGCGGTCAACGGAGCGTCATCAACTTGCTCACGCGGCAGCTCGTCCGGACCCTCAACGTGGAGGTATGGTCGTGGTGGTAACCGCGAAGTCAAACGGAGTGACCGGCATCGTCTCGAACGGCGCGGCCCACGAAGCGGGCGCGCTTCCACCGACGGCGGAGGAGGACCACGCACCGCGCGCGAGGGAATCCGGGCCCGCCGCGATGCCGCTGGCGAATCGCGCGCTCTACCTGATCGGTCGGCCCACCCTGAAGGCGTTCCTCCGCCATGTCCGAAACAATGCCGTGAACACCCAGCGGGAAGGGGATCTGGTCGACGAATGGAACGCGGCCAACGGCGTCGTCAGCGCGATGCAGAAGAGCGAGGCGGGGGCCGCCGACAATCCGCGGATCGTCCCGCTTGGCCCCGAGTACACGCCGCTCTTAGGCAAGCTGTTCCGCGAACCCCTCATTCGGAACGGCTTCAACACCGTGCCGACCGAGGTCGCCATGGTCGATCTGGAGCGGCTCGTGGTCTACCAGAAGCACATCGACATCTCGCACGCCGAACGGCTCGAGCGGGACCTTCCCGCCGACCCGACCGGGGAACAGATTTTCGAGCTCTGCCTCCCGCGCAAGCGCGCCAATCCGCCGGTCCAATGGTCTCGAGCGCCGCGGGACAAGTACGTCTTCGTCTCCCCGTCGAACGACCTTCGCTTCCTCGGCATCATGCCGCTCAAGCCGCGCGATATCCCGGACTATCCGCCGCCCGGCAACTTCGTGGGGGTCGTGGGCATCGCGGTGGGATTCGGCTCCAACTTCCTGAACGCGATCTACGCGGAGAAACGACTGATCCTCCGAAACGGCAGCCATCGCGCCTATATGCTCTACAGACGCGGAATCCGGCACGTCCCCTGCATCATCCAGCACGTGAAATCCCGCGAAGAGCTGGACCTGGTGGGGTCCCCGGAGCTGGAGCGCCATCCCGACCTGTTTCTGAAGCACCCGCGCCCTCCGATGCTGCGCGATTACTTCAACCCAGCGCTGTGCAAGTTCATGGACATTCAGCCTCGCCTCCACCAGGTGACGGTCGAGTTCGGCGTCGAAGAGACCGAGCTCCCGGCATTGTGATGTCGATCCACCCGTTCCCGTCCGGCGCTCCCATGGCCCCGGCGGCTCCGTCGCTCCCGGCGGCGCCGCCCGGCGCGGAGGATCGATGGCTGGCCTGGGACCGCTTCCTCGAGACGACCGCGGAAACCGGGTTCATGCAGTCGTCCTGGTGGGCCGACTTCCGGGTCGACGCCGGCTACGGGCATTTCGGGGTCATGCTGAAGAACCGGGGGTTCATCATCGGCGGCGCGTTGGTGATGACGTATCCCTATCCGTCCGGGCAGTGCTTCTACTACATCCCCGAGGGGCCGGTGCTTCCGAGCGACGAATGGGCGGCCGAGGAGGTGTTGGCCGCCACCCTCGCCGAGATCGACGATCGGCGCCGGTCCGAGCAGCTGACCGTGAGCCATCTCCGGATCGAGCCCCGGTGGGAGCGCCTTCCGGAGTGCGTGCGGGGTTTTCGGCAAGTGCGCGCGTTCCGGGACCGCTACATGGAGCCTCGCGATACCCTCTGCGTCGACCTACGTCCGCCCGAGGCGGCCATCCTCGCGCAAATGAAGCCGAAGGGGCGGTACAACATCGGCGTGGCGCAACGTCACGGTGTCGTCGTGGCGGAGGACACCTCGTCCCGCGGCCTCTTCGATTTTCTGCGCATTTACGACGCCATGGCCGACCGTCAGGGTCTGCGGCCGAAGCCCCACAGCTATTTCGAGCGCATGGTCGATTTGGTCGCGGCCCAGGGACGCGGCGAGCTCTTCTTCGCGGAGCACAAGGGAGACCGCATCGCGACGGCCCTGGTCGTCTATTTCGGCCCGCGCGCGACCTACTTCTTCGGCGGCTCGCTCCACGAGCATCGCAACCTCATGGCGCCCTACCTCCTCCATTTCGAGATCATGCGGCGGGCCAAGGCGAAGGGCCACGACTCGTACGACTTCTGGGGCGTCGCGCCGCGGACCGAGCCGGATCATCCTTGGGCGGACATCAGCGTCTTCAAGCGGAAGTTCGGGGGCGCGGAGGTGCGTCTCGTTCCGACGCTCGATCTCATTTTCGACCCCGTCGCGTACGAGCACTACGTCCGGAGCGGCTGACCGTTTTCGCCGCGCCGGGCCGACAGCGAATCAGCCCGCCAGTTTCCAGCGCTGGTCGATGTAGCTCTGCAGGGCGCGATCGAGGTAGTCGTGGTAGCTGGAGGGGAGCTTCGGCATCCGCTTTTCGCAGAGCCGGCGGGCTTGCGCCAACCCGCCGTCGGCTTGGGCCGCGGATGCCAGCACCTTGAGGATGGAGCGGAGCCGGCGTTCGACGACGCCGGTGAGGTAGGGGCCGCCCGCGAGGGAGCGCGTGGCGCGCTCCACGTCGAATTCGGCCTCGCAGAACTCGCGCAGGCATTCGCCCTGCAAGTAGTAGGTCAGCGTCGTGCGATCGGCCACGGGCGCGTCGAGCGTGCCTTCCTTCGACTGGGCCACCTTCAGCGTGCGACCCGCCGCCGCGACGTTGAATCCGTGCCGCCGGAGATGGGTCAGGACCCAGTTTCCCATGCTTCGATCGCCGCGCTTGGGCGGCTCGCTCCCCGCGGCCAGGGTGGCCGGCCGGCGGAGCATCCGACCGAGGTTGGGAGCGCCGCTTCCGGCCGGGCCGCCGACCGCCAACGCCGTGATCAGGTTCTGCAGCTCGCGGATGTTTCCCGGATAGTGATGCTCGAGAAGGCGCGCCTCCAGCGCATCGTCGATACGAAGCGCCGGCGTCCCCATCTCCTCCGCGGCGGCCTGCGCGAATCGGCGGGCGAGGAGCGGGATGTCCGACTTCCGCTCGCGCAGCGGGGGAACGTGAAGCGTGAGAACGCTGACCCGGTAGAAGAGGTCCCGCCGGAAGCGCCCCGCTTCGACCTCGTCCCAGAGATCTCGATTCGTAGCGGCCACCACCCGGACGTCAACCTGGATTGCCTCTTCGCCCCCGACCCGACGGAAGTACCCTTCCTGCAGGACCCGGAGGAGCCGCGTCTGGGCGGGAAGTGGAAGCTCGCCAAGCTCGTCGAGGAAGACGGTTCCGCGGTGAGCCATTTCGAACACGCCGCGGCGATCCCGCACGGCGCCGGTGAAGGCACCCCGCTCGTGGCCGAACAGCTCGCTCTCGATCAGATCTTTCGGAATCGAGCCGCAATCGACGACCTCGAAGGGGCCCTTGATCCGCGGCGAGATCTCGTGGACCGCCCGCGCCAGGAGCTCCTTCCCGCACCCGGTCTCCCCCTGGATCAGGACGGGGCAGCGCGTCGGCGCGACGCTGGCCGCCTCCTCGAGGAGGCGCAGCATGGCGGGGCTATCGCCCAGGATCCGGTTCAAGACCGCGTGGCTGGCGCGGAGCTCCCGGAGGCGGCGTAGAACCTGCGAGGGCGCGCGCGCGTCGACTTGGGGGACCGTCGGGTATTGCTGCTCGGACGGCATCTCGGACTGCTCCGCGCCCGATTCGATCGCTTGCGCGGCCATCCCCGCGGCCCGCTCCAGAATCTCCAGCGTCTCCGCGGTGTACGGCTCCTGCCCGATCCGCGGGCCGACCACCGCGATCCCCACGAGATTGGAGCGCACGACGAGCGGGAGCAGGAACGCCGCCTCGATGCTCTCGGCCCACCGGCGGAGGGGGCCCCGCGGCAGCGGCTCGTAGCCGCCCCCGCACTCCGCGCGCACGGGAAAGACCGCCGCTCCCTCCGACTCCGAGAGGAGCTGGTAGTCCGACCGCGAGAGGGCGAGGTGCTCGCTCTTTCCCGGAGGGGTCAGGCCGAAGGCGACGGCGAGCTGAAGCTTTCGGCGCGCGGGGATGTAGACGTATCCGACCGTGTGCGAGGCGCCCGTCAGACCCAGCGTAGCGTGGAGGAGGCGCCCGAGAATTTCGGGTGGGCGACTGGCCCCCAAGAGCGATCGGGCGATTTCAAGCAGGGCACTCGCGTCGGAGTAACTGCGGGCCAGGTCGGGAATGTTCTCAGCGTCGATCAAACTACTCTGCCGAGCCTGCAGCCGGCGCCTCACTGGGGTTTGGGACATCAAATCCCTCCCGGTGAAGATCGCGGATTGAACAGAGAAGGATAGACGCGAGGCGGCCGGGCGGTCAACGGCGGAACGAGAGCCCCGTAAAGAATGTCACCCCGTCGGCCTCTTCCGAGACCCCGAGCAGGACGCCGGCATCCAGCTGGAGGTTCGGGTTCGGGCCGTACGTGAGCCCGGCGTTGACCGTCCCGACCCAGTCGCCTTCGCTTCTGGGCCGGAACCCGGAGGCGAACTCGACGAAGCCCCCGAGCGGGCCGGCCAAATCCCGCCCCAAAGTCGCCGTCGTCAGCCATTCCGGATGGTAGCCGGAGCCGTCCGCATCCTCGAGCCAGTCGGCCTCGACCATCAACCCCATGCCGATCTCCGACGGCAGCGACAGGGCGAGCGGCACGATGAGGCCGCCCTCTACAGCGCCGTTCGTGAGCTCGCGGGACCCCGTCGGCAGCTCGACGAACGGCATGAGGGCCAACGCCGTCTGCCCGGAGTCGTTGCCCCAGAGGTTCCACTTGAGGCGGAGTCCAAGGTCGGTGACGCCCGAGACCGTCTCGTCGGGGTTCGAGGGCCCGCCCACCCTCTCATGGCGGGCGCCGCCGACCAGCTGAACGTCGAGGGACGGAGACAGGCCCATCTTCGCGTTAAAGCCCAGGAGCCCCATGCCCTCGAGGCGCCGCGCGCTGTTTTCGTCCCGCGAGTAGCTCGCGACCTCGAGCTCCAGCTGGAAATGGCCGGCGTCGACGGTGTAGGGGCTCTCGGTCAGATCGGGCCGGTCGGTGCTCAGATCGCGCATGAGGGACGAGGGTGTGGGGCGGAACAGGTGATAACCGGATTTGCTCTCCGATTCCCCGGCCTCGCCCGCGGCGGGCATGGCGAAGGGCGACACCGCGATGCCGGCGAGAGCGAGGGCCGCACGGAAGAGCCGTCGGGGGAGACGCACGAAGTTAGGCTACCCTAAATCTCTCCGGTGTCAAGCGCCGCCGCCGCCGGCCGGGGCGGCTAGAGCCGGCGAACCCGCGGCGAGAGCGCGCCGAGCAGGCCCGTCGCGGCGCCCAGCCCGCCGCCGATGGCGAAGAGCGCCGGCGCGCTGATCGTTTCGAGCAGCAGCCCGGCCACTCCACACGAAAGCGCCGTCACCCCCACCACGACGACGTTCTGGAGCGCGAAGACCCGGCCCACGAGGGATGGCGGAACGATCCTTTGCAAGATCGTGGCGCGAGGAACGGTGATGATCGGAATCGCCAGCGAGTGGATCAGGGAGAGGACGAGGAGATAGGGCAGGGTCCGACACCAGAGCATCGGGACGTACGTGAGGCCGTCGAGCGTGACGCCGATCAAGACGAGCCATCCGCTCGGGACCCGGCTCCCGACCCTCGCCACGAGGATGCTCCCCGCGATCATCCCCACGCCATAGACCGCCTCGACCAGAGCGTAGTCGGAGGCGCTCCCGCGCAGGGTTTCGCGCACGATGACCACGTTTCCCAGGATCGCGGGCCCCATGATGAACATGTTGTCGAGTGCCGTCAGGACCAGCAGCAGCACGAGCGTTCCGTCCGAGGCGATGGCCGCGAGGCCGCGGCGGAAGTCCTCGCCCAGCGCGAGCGATTCGCGTCCCGCGCGGTGGGCCCGGCCCACGCCCTTGATCGCGAGCAGGAAGAGGAGAGAGCCCCCGAAGAGGAGCATTGCCGCGGGAAACGTCGACTTCACGCCGCCCCCCTGAATCAGCACGCCGGCGGCGAGGGGCCCGAAGAGAAACGCCGCCTGCTGCGACGACTGAACCCACGCGTTCGCCTTCGTGAGCTGGGCCGTGGGGACGATCTCCGGCAGGAGAGAATCGCGTGCCGGGTTGAACAAGACCGCGGAGGTTGCCATCCCGAATGCGATCGCCGTGAGGAGGGCGGGCGAGAGCGCGCCCTGCCACAGGAGGACGCCGGCCAGGGCGAGTAGGAGGGCGCGGCCCGCGTCGGCCCCCGCCATGACGAGCCGCCGGTTCCACCGATCGACGAGGAGTCCCGCGGCCAGGCCGAAGAGGAGGGCGGGGAGGTAGGAGACCGTGGCGGCGGCCCCGGTCGCCGACTTCGACCCGGTCATGTCGAGGATCAGCCAGACGAACGCGATCTGGAAGATCGAGTCGCCGAATTGGGAAAGGAACTGCGCCGCCCAGAGAAACGCGAATGGGGCGGGTACCTTGTGACCCCGCCCCATCGCTTGCTCGTGGCCCCGATCGGGCCCTGTCGTCACGCTCGCGGCCGGCTCAGACCTTCTGGATCTGCTTCGGCTGGAACTCGGGCGCGTTGTTCTCGAAATCCCACACCATGGGCGGAGCCACGCCCATCTGGCGCAGGTACGCGTAGAGCTGTCCCCGGTGGTGGAGATGCTCATCGTAGATGATGTTCGCGCAGACGAACCCGGGGAACGAAACGCCCCACGGGGTCTTCACCATCCCAGAGATCTGCGCGTCGCTCAAGGACCGGATTGCCTTGTCCGCGGCCTTCCACGAATCGGTCGCGAACCGGGCCAGGTCGTCGTGCGTCTTCAGCTTGGCCGCCGCTGCCGCGTCCAGCTCCTCCGTGAGCTCGATCTCCCCCTTCACGGCCCCGTCCGCGATGGCCCGCATCGAGTTGTACATGTGCGCGATCAGCTCTTTCGGCGTCCGCATGTCCGCACATGGCCGGCTGTCGATCTTATCCTTCGGAACCGCGGCGATCGCGCGCATGGTGATCCCGTTGATGGTCCGAAAGTGGTCCCAGTACGCATCCAATGCCGTTTTGTTCATCCGTACGCCCCTCTCCGGCTCCCCGCTCAGCCCTTCGGCTTCGCGCCCATATCCTTCGAATTGATGTCGAACGTGATCATGAAGCCGTTGGTGCCCTTGTACTCGAACGCCTTGTCGCCGAGCTTGTACGTTTC
>Ga0070696_100003865_pt1 | contig 10001 bp, 9 predicted proteins | sample KBSK1253metaG_FD_65474 | JGI IMG/M metagenome (GOLD analysis project Ga0070696, IMG submission 65474) | Corn, switchgrass and miscanthus rhizosphere microbial communities from Kellogg Biological Station, Michigan, USA - KBS K1-25-3 metaG | ecosystem: Host-associated > Plants > Roots >... | reverse complement strand
TACGAGGTGATCTTCGTCAACGACGGCAGCCGGGACCGATCGGCAGCGTTGCTGCGCGAGCAGTTCACCGCGCGGCCGGACGTGACGCGCGTCATCCTGTTCAACGCGAACTACGGCCAGCACCTCGCCATTCTCGCGGGCTTCGAGCGGGTGCGCGGCGAGCGCGTCGTGACGCTCGACGCCGACCTGCAGAATCCGCCCGAGGAAATCGGCAAGCTGCTATTGGCGATGGATGCCGGCGCCGATTACGTCGGCGGCGTGCGGCGCACCCGCGAGGACGCGTGGTGGCGGCGCACGGCGTCGCGGCTGATGAACCGGCTCCGGGAACGGATCACGCGCATCCGGATGACCGACCAGGGTTGCATGCTGCGCGCGTACAGCCGCGACATCGTCGATGCGATCGTCGCCGCGCGCGAGGTCAGCACGTTCATACCGGCGCTCGCCTACACGTTCGCCCACCATCCGACGGAAGTCGATGTGCTCCACGAGGAACGCGCGGCGGGTGAGTCGAAGTATTCGATGTATCGCCTGATCCGGCTCAACTTCGATCTCGTGACCGGCTTCTCGCTCGTTCCGCTGCAGGCCTTTTCGGTCGTCGGCATGATCGTCGCGATGACGTCGGTGATCCTGTACGCGGTCGTGATCGTCGAGCGCGCCGTTGTCGGCGGCTTCCTCGAAGGCATCAAGGCGTTCTGGGACCGCGACATCCTTGCATTCTTCCTGATCGGCTGCATCATGTTCGGCGTCGGCCTGCTCGGCGAGTACGTGGGGCGGATCTACCAGCAGGTGCGCGAGCGGCCGCGCTACGTGATTCGCGCCGTGCTCGAACGCGACGCGGACGACATCGAATCCCCGCACCAGCCCGCGGAAAACGTCCGCGTGCTGCGCTGATCCGCGCGCACCAGTTCGCCCCGGTCGATGACACGCGCCGTCGTTTTCGCCTATCACGACGTCGGCGCGCGGTGCCTGCGCGTGCTGCACGCGCATGGCATCGACGTGCCGCTCGTCGTCACGCATGCCGACGATCCCAACGAGACGCAGTGGTTCGAGCGCGTCGCCGACGTCGCGGACGATCTCGCGCTGCCGTGGATTGCGCCTGTCGACATCAATGCACCGGAGTCAGTGAACCGGATCGCGACCCTTGCGCCGGACTTCCTGTTCAGCTTCTACTGCCGGCAGATGCTGAAAGCGCCGCTCCTCGTCCTCGCGCCGCGCGGCGCGCTCAACATGCACGGGTCGCTGCTGCCGAAGTATCGCGGCCGCGCGCCGGTCAACTGGGCCGTGCTGCATGGCGAGCGTCGCACCGGCGCGACGCTGCACTACATGGCCGACAAGCCGGACGCCGGCGACATCGTCGCGCAACAGGCGGTGCCGATCCTGCCCGACGACACGGCACGCGAGGTGTTCGACAAGGTCACCGTCGCGGCCGAAATCTGTCTCGACGCCGTGCTGCCGGCACTCATCGCCGGCACGGCGGCCCGGTATCCGAACGACATCGCGCACGGCTCGTATTTCGGCGCGCGAACACCGGCGGACGGACGCATCGACTGGCAACAATCAGCATTGGAAATTCACAACCTCGTGCGCGCGGTCGCGCCCCCGTATCCGGGTGCGCATACGACTGTTGGCGGCGACGCGGCACGCGTGCTGCGAACGCGCGTCCTGGACGCGGATACGCCGCCGGCTGCCCCGCACCTCTCGATCGAGAACCAGGCGGAACGCGAGCGCGCCGACGCCATCCTCGTCGCGCACTGTGGCGGCGGCGGAACGCTGCGCATCGATGACCTCGAGATCGATGGCTGCAAGGCATCGGCCGCCACCGTGCGAAGCCGCTTCGGAGCAGCTTCGCTTCCGCTGGCGTGACCCGCCTGTCGGTGGGCAGCACGGTACAATGCGCGCCCGCCTTGCCCTTCCCGCTGCATGAAACGCATCCTCATTCTCGGCGTCAATGGCTTCATCGGCCATCACCTGTCGCAGAAGATCATCGCCGGCACCGACTGGGAGATCTACGGGATGGACATGCAGACCGACCGGATCACCGATCTGCTCGGCGAGCCGCGCTTTCACTTCTTCGAAGGCGACATCACGATCAACCGCGAGTGGATCGAGTATCACGTCAAGAAATGCGACGTGCTGCTGCCGCTCGTTGCGATCGCGACGCCGGCCACCTATGTGCGCGAGCCGTTGCGCGTATTCGAGCTCGACTTCGAGGCGAACCTGCCGATCGTGCGCGCGGCCGTGCGCCACAGGAAGCGCCTGATCTTCCCGTCGACGTCCGAGGTCTACGGGATGTGCGCCGATGCGGAGTTCGATCCCGACGCCTCCGACCTCGTGCTCGGCCCGATCAACAAGCCGCGCTGGATCTACGCGTGCGCCAAGCAGTTGATGGATCGCGTCATCCATGCGTACGGACAGCAGGACGGCCTCGACTACACGCTGTTCCGGCCGTTCAACTGGATCGGCGCGGGGCTCGACTCGATCAATACGGCGAAGGAAGGCAGCTCGCGCGTCATCACGCAGTTCCTGGGCCACATCGTCCGCGGAGAGCCGATCCAGCTCGTCGACGGCGGTACGCAGAAGCGCGCGTTCACCTACATCGACGACGGCATCGCCGCGCTGATGCGCATCATCGAGAACCGCAGCCACATCGCGAGCGGGAAAATCTACAACATCGGCAATCCGGCGAACAATTATTCGGTGCGCGAGCTTGCGCACATGATGCTGGCGCTTGCCGCGCAGTATCCGGAATACCGCGAGAGCGCGGCCGCCGTGACGATCATCGAGACGACGGCGGCCGACTACTACGGGAACGGATACCAGGACGTGCAGCATCGCGTACCCAGGATCGACAACACCTCTGCAGAGCTCGACTGGGCGCCGAAGATCGCGATGGACGACGCGCTGCGCCGGATTTTCGACGCGTATCGTGGGCGCGTCGCCGACGCGCGCGCGCTGGTGGAATGACCGCGCACGGCGGACAACGCCCCACGCCCAGCCACCTACCGATCCCATGAGGCTGGGCCTCAAGATCGACGTCGATACGCTGCGCGGCACGCGCGAAGGCGTCCCGCGTCTCCTCGATCTGCTGCAAAAGCATGGCGTCCGCGCCACGTTCCTGTTCTCGCTCGGTCCCGACCACACGGGACGCGCGATCCGGCGCGTATTCCGGAAGGGCTTCGTCGGCAAAGTACATCGTACATCGGTCGTTCGCCACTACGGCGTGCGTACCCTCCTGTACGGAACGCTATTGCCGGCGCCCGACATCGCGAGGCGCGCCGCGGCCGTCCTGCAGCGTGTCAGCGGCGAGGGTCATGAAACCGGCATTCACTGCTGGGATCACATCCGCTGGCAGGATGGCGTCGCGACCGCGGACGCCGAGTGGACGCGCCGCGAAATGCAGCGCGCCTGCGAGCGCTACGTCGAGATTTTCAAGGCGCCGCCGACCACGCACGGGGCGGCGGGGTGGCAGATGAACGTGCACGCGCTGCGCCTCACGCAGCAGCTCGGCTTCGACTACTGCTCGGATGGCCGCGGGTCGTCCCCGCATCTGCCGGTCTGGCGCGGCGAGTTGATCCGCTGTCCGCAATTTCCGACGACGCTGCCCACGCTGGACGAATTGATCGGCGCCGGCGGCGTCAGCGAGGAAAACGTCGCTGCGCATCTGCTCGCGCGCACCTGCGAGCTTGACGGAGGTGGACACGTGTTCACATTGCATGCGGAGCTCGAGGGCATGCGGCTCACCGGCGTGTTCGACCAGCTCCTTGCCGGGTGGAAGGCACAGGGGTTCGCGCTGGGTCCGGTGCACCTGCTGCGCGACGACGTCGAGCCGTTGGCGCTGCCACGCTGCGAGACCGGTTTTGCACCGATCGAGGGACGCACCGGAACAGTCCTGATGCAAGGTGATGAATTCCTGGGAGACGTCGATGGCACGCGTTAAGGATTTCGAAGCACCCTCGACCGAGGGAACGTTCCGACTGTCGGACCATGCCGGTCATCCGGTGGTGCTCTATTTCTATCCGAGAGACAACACCCCCGGCTGCACGACGGAAGGGCAGCAGTTTCGCGATCTCTACCCGCAGTTCGCGAAGATCGGCGCCATCGTCGCCGGCGTGTCGCGCGATTCCCTCAAGTCGCACGAGAATTTCAGGACCAAGATGGCGTTCCCGTTCCCCTTGCTGTCCGACGCGGACGAGGCGCTGTGCACGCAATTCGACGTGATCAAAATGAAGAACATGTACGGCAAGCAGGTGCGCGGGATCGAGCGCAGCACGTTCGTCATCGACGCGTCGGGCAAGCTCGCGCGTGAATGGCGCGGCGTCAAGGTTCCCGGGCATGCAAGGGAAGTGCTCGAATTCGTGAAGACGCTTTGACGCGCGGCGACCAAGGATCGACGGTCGGAGGACCACCGCGAGCGGCGAATTCCTGCGCGGTCGCTGTGCCCTTTCCACCACAAAATATGATGCTCGATGCGACGCCCACCGCTACCCCTTGTATGCGTGGACGATCGGGCCTACATTAACTCGACAGACGGCTCGTTGCCGTCCGCATGAACGTCTCCAGGAGGCCCATGGTCGAACGCAAGCTGCGCCCCGCTCCCTCCACGCTTCATCTCCTGCCCTCCCGCAAGCCGGTCCGAACCGCATCCTCCCCCACCACGAAGCTCTTCGTGCTCGACACGAACGTGTTGATGCACGACCCGACGAGCCTGTTCCGGTTCGAGGAGCATGACATCTACCTGCCGATCCTGACGCTCGAGGAGCTCGACGCGCACAAGAAAGGCATGACCGAAGTCGCGCGCAACGCGCGCCAGGCGTCGCGCTTCCTGGACGAGCTCGTCACGATGTACGCGGCGCCGGGCAGCGAGGGCATCGCGAGCGGCATTCCGCTCAACGAAAAGTCGAGCGGAGCGGCAACCGGCAGGCTCTTCCTGCAAACGGAGACGATCTCGACCGAGCTTCCGGCATCGCTCGCGAACGGGAAGGCGGACAACGCGATCATCGCGGTGGTCATGCACCTGACGCGCCAGTCGACGAAGCGCAGCGTGATCCTCGTGTCGAAGGACATCAACATGCGGATCAAGGCGCGCGCGCTCGGCCTGGCCGCGGAGGACTACTTCAACGACAAGGTGCTCGAGGACACCGAGCTGCTGTACTCCGGCGTGCGCGAGCTGCCGGCGGACTTCTGGGAGCGCCACGGCAAGGGCATGGAATCGTGGCAACAGGGCGGCCACACGTATTACCGGTTGAACGGTCCGCTCGTGCCGTCGCTGCACGTGAACGAATTCCTGTTCCTCGAACAGCCGGGCGAAGCGACGTTCCACGCGATCGTCAAGGAGATTCAGGGCAAGAGCGCGCTCCTGTCGACGCTGAAGGACTACACGCACCAGAAGAACAACGTGTGGGGCATCGTCGCGCGCAACCGCGAGCAGAATTTTGCGCTGAATCTTCTGATGAATCCCGAAATCGACTTCGTCACGCTGCTCGGACAGGCGGGGACCGGCAAGACGCTGCTGACGCTTGCCGCGGGCCTGATGCTGACACTGGAATTCAAGGTGTACTCCGAGATCATCATGACGCGCGTCACCGTGCCGGTCGGCGAGGATATCGGCTTCCTGCCCGGCACCGAGGAAGAAAAGATGAATCCCTGGATGGGCGCGCTCGAGGACAACCTCGATGTGCTGAACAAGACGGATGACGAGAGCGGCGACTGGGGCCGCGCCGCGACGCGCGACCTCATCCGCTCGCGGATCAAGGTGAAGAGCCTCAACTTCATGCGCGGGCGCACGTTCATCAACAAGTTCCTGATCATCGACGAGGCGCAGAACCTGACGCCGAAGCAGATGAAGACGCTGATCACGCGCGCCGGACCGGGAACGAAGGTCGTCTGTCTCGGCAACATCGCGCAGATCGACACGCCGTACCTCACCGAAGGCAGTTCCGGCCTCACGTACGTCGTCGACCGGTTCAAGGGCTGGTCGCATTCGGGACACGTCACGCTCCAGCGCGGCGAGCGCTCGCGGCTCGCCGATCACGCAGCCGAAGCGCTCTGAAGCGCTGTGTAGACTGTCGCGCATGTTCGTGCCAGCGCTCCCGCGAAAGGTCGATCGCGCGCTGACCGCGACCGCGGTGCTCGTGGCACTGGCCGTCGTCACGTGGAGCACCGCGCAGGCCACGCCCAGATGGTCGATTTCCCCTCCGCTTCCGGAAGGCAAGCAGTCGCCGCTCGCGGCTGCGCCGCTGCAGAAGGAAGTCGCGCATGACAAAGAGCTGGCCGAGCGGTACCCGGTCCATCTGGAAACCATCGAAGTCGAGGGGTTCAGCGACCGTAGCGGCCGGCGCGAGCCGCCGCGCACGACGGAACAGCGTTTCGCCGATGCGCTGAACGAAGGCAGTCCGGAGCTCGTCGCCGGCAAGAGCTACAACGGCTATTACTACGACGGCACGCTCTTCTGGGGAGCGGATCCATTGTCATTCGCGTGGAAGAACATCACGCACTGGCTGAAGCACTGACGTCCGGGAAAGCAAAACCTCGCCGAGACCGCGGACCTGCCCTAACTAGGCGGCACGCAGCGCCCGAATCAGCGCCGAGTCGCTGGACGCGGCGTCGGCTTCTCCGCCGCGCAACGCGCGCCTTGTCGCCTCGAGGTATTGCCGGCCGAAGCGGCGATCGGGCTCCAGGTGGGCACCCTCCGCCCACTCGTTCCATGCATTGATGAAGACAAGTCGTTCGGTAGCCGGCTTCCGATACGCGCTTGCAACGACTTCCCGCATCCACAATTCGTAGACTTCCGGGCTCGCATGCGCGAACACGAGCGCCTGGTGCATGCGCCGCGCGGTGTTGTCCCACCCCGGCATTACCGTGCGATGCAGCATGTATGACGGATCGCGCGTCAAAATGCAATCGACGACAAACTGGCGGTAATCGACAACCGTGCCCCTGAATTCTGGGTCAAGGAAATCGAGCTGTTCGTTCATCGCGACCGTACGCAGGCCGTGCGGCGGAAATTCGACGACCCCGTCGAAGCCGTAGAACGTCGGGTCGCCGGTATCGTAGGTCTTCGCCGCGCACAGGTACAGATCGCCGATGCCTTCGTGCTGCGCGACCGTTCGCCAGCGTTCCGCCGAGCGCGCCACGTTCGGCATGGCTCCGATGCGGTATACGATGAAAAGCGGCTTCCCGCGGACACGAATGTAGCGGGGATCGCGGAAATGGCCGAGCAGATCTCGGATCAGGCGCTCGTCATCGGCGGGAGAAGGGTTGTGCGCGATCAGGACCTCGCGATCCGCACCATCCCAGCGCCGCGTCCAGTTTTCGTTCGCCCAGCAGAGGCAATAGGGAAATTGCGGCTCGCCCGACGCATACATCGCTTCCAGCGGCGCTTCCAGTAACCGCTTGCCGGAGAACCAGTAGTAGTAGTAGCAGAACCCATCGATGCCGTATGCACGCGCGAGATCCGCCTGCTTCACGCGCGTTTCCGCGACGCGCAGATCATAAAACCCGAGGTCCACCGGCAGATGCGGCTGGTAGTGTCCCGCGAAAGCGGGCCGGCCACGCGTGACGTTCGTCCATTCGGTAAAGCCCGGACCCCACCACCGATCGTTCTCGGGAATCGGATGGAACTGCGGCAGGTAAAACGCGATTGCGCGCACCGCCTCGCCGGGCGAATCGTTATCCGGCGCCGCGGAAATGGTCATTGGCCGAGCGACCATGCGTGGACGACCTTGTCATAAGAGATCGCGAGCGCACGCGGTTCGAAGAGCGCGGACGCCTTCGCCCTCGCCGCGCGGCCCGCGGCTTCGAGCCGGGGGCGATCTGCGCGCAGTGCAGTCACGATGCTAAGCGCATCCGCCCAGTCGTCGTAGCACCAGCCGTCGACATGGTCGCCGACATACTCGGCATAGATGGACTTCCGGTGGCAGAGTACGGGCACGCCGAGGTGCATCGCGCCGAAGAAAGCGCGCGGCTCCTCGGACCACCATGGCTGAATCCGGTGCAAATAGAGGTCGGCGTTGCAAATGAATCTGCATGGATCCCCATTCCCCGGCACGCAAACGACGGACGGTTCCGGGCCGAGCGCGTGACGAAGCGGACCCGGGTCGACAAGCTCAAGCCTCCCGGCAGACTTCGCTAGCGCAAGCAAGTGCTCGGCGTCGTCGGCGACCGCGACACGCCGTCGGTCCTGGCCGACCGTGACAATCGTCACGATTGCGGAGCGGGATCGAGTTCTCCCGGCCGTCACTGGTGGATACTCGTGTGCGTCGATCGGCGGGGGCAATATACGGTGATCTCCGCCAAAGCGGCGCGCCTTCGCATTCGAGTCGAATACGAGCGTCAGCGAACGCGCGCCATCGGCCGCGATGCGCCGCAATCGCTCCAGGTACCTCGACGGTGCCGCGGGCTGCATGAAGATGAGGACGCGATCGATCGTTTCGCGCAGCCACGCATCCGTATCGCAGTCGACCCCGGCAAGGACGACGAGGCCGTCGCGGGGATACCGGCCGAACGCAGTGTCGATCACTTTCGCGTCGAGCGCTTGCCATGTGCCCCCTTCGTTCACGCAAGGCACGGCGTTCCAGAATCGACGGTCCGGCCCTGGCAGCAGCGCCTGCAAACGCTGCATCAGCCACGCGCCGTCACCGGCGACATCAAGCGCCGGCCCGACGATGTGCATGTTGCGACCGGCTTCGAGCGAAACCTTGGCGGGACGTTCGCGGCCGTCTCCGGTCGCGAGTGACGCGAACAACAGCGGCAACGCGTGCTCGCTCACGATCTCGACGCCGCGTCGATCCCTTGCTTCAATCGCATTGCGGACGAGCGCCCAGTTCTTTGCGATCGCCGGATATTCAGGCCGCAGCGACATCGCGCGCTTGATGAGCCGCTCGGCATCCGTGAAGTCGCCGAGACCGAGCCGGATGACGCCCAGCATATGGAGTGCGTCGTGCGTGAGCGGCGCCTCTTCGAGCACGGCGCGGTAGAGGCGCTCGGCTTCGCGCGCGCGTTCAGCGAGTTGCTCCGCCAGCGCGCGCTCCATCATCGCGCCCAAGCGGTCGCTATCGTCCTCGCCGACGGCGTTCCAGTCGTCGCCTGCAGGCCGGTACTGGCTCTTGCGCATTGCGGCGGCGCCCGACCCACCGCGCAGCGAGCCGTGACAATCCTTGTAGCGCCGACCGCTCCCGCAGGGGCAGGGATCGTTACGCGAAACGCTACGCTGTACCGCGGGCATCATTATGCCGTTCACCAAGAGGTGGCGGATGTGTCGAGGCCCGCGAGTCCACGACGTATTGCAGCGCGTACAGGTCCTCGAGCTCCTCAAAAGAACTGTACCGGATGCTCATGTTGCGCGTGTCGATCCGCCCGGGATGCCGACTCACGATCACCTGGTCGATCACCAAGGGTTGCGTCAGCGGGTCGAGCCGGCCCACCGCGTAGCCCGTCTGCTCGAACAGATCGCGCAACGTAGCGCGGGTGAAGAAGCGCACGTGTGTGATGTCGAGCACGCCATTGGCGTCGTAGTCGAAGCGGCCGCCGGCAATCTCGTTCAACGTGGCCAGGTTGCGGATATTGGGCACGCTCGCGAGGAGCCGTGTTCCCGGAGCGAGCCAACCACGGATCTGCACGAGCGCACGCCAGGGATCGTACAGGTGCTCGAGCACGTCAAGCAGCAGCACGGTCGAGATGGACTCGCCGGTCAAATCGCGTCCCGGTTGGACGGTCTCCACCGCCGCACAGATCACGCGGTCGAGCAGTGCACGGGCATGTTCTGCCGCGTCGGGATTGATCTCTATGCCGATCACGCGGGTTCCGGGAAATTTTTCCTTGATGAGCTTGGCGGTCGCGCCACCCCCGCAGCCGATGTCGAGCACGGTGCCCGGCGGCTCGTTGAGGAAGCTCATTATCTCGACGCGCGGATTCAGGTGATACGCCGGGTCGAACCCGGAACCGCATAGGTGCGTCTGCCAAACGTAGGGCATTGCGGCCGAGTGTCAGTAGCTGCCGGGGTG
>Ga0070696_100003861_pt1 | contig 10006 bp, 11 predicted proteins | sample KBSK1253metaG_FD_65474 | JGI IMG/M metagenome (GOLD analysis project Ga0070696, IMG submission 65474) | Corn, switchgrass and miscanthus rhizosphere microbial communities from Kellogg Biological Station, Michigan, USA - KBS K1-25-3 metaG | ecosystem: Host-associated > Plants > Roots >... | reverse complement strand
CACCCGGATCAGCGCGCCCTCGAGCTCGCGGATGTTGGTCGAGATCTTGCTGGCGATGAACTCCAGGACGTCGGCGGTCGCCGTGATCTTCTCGTGCGCGGACTTCTTGCGCAGGATCGCGATCCGGGTCTCCAGGTCGGGCGGCTGGACGTCGGTGATCAGGCCCCACTCGAACCGGCTGCGCATCCGCTCCTCGAAGCCGGACAGCTGCTTGGGCGGCAGGTCGGAGGTGATCACGACCTGCTTGTTCGCGTTGTGCAGGGTGTTGAACGTGTGGAAGAACTCCTCCTGCGTCTGCACCTTGCCCTGCAGGAACTGGATGTCGTCGATCAGCAGGATGTCGACGTCGCGGTGCCGGCGCTGGAACGCCTGTGCCTTGTCGTCGCGGATCGAGTTGATGAAGTCGTTGGTGAACTCCTCGGAGTTCACGTACCGCACGCGGACCCCGGGGTACAGGTTGCGGGCGTAGTGCCCGATCGCGTGCAGCAGGTGCGTCTTGCCCAGCCCCGACTCGCCGTAGACGAACAGCGGGTTGTACGCCTTCGCGGGTGCCTCGGCCACAGCGACGGCGGCGGCGTGCGCGAACCGGTTGCTCGAGCCGATGACGAAGGTCTCGAACGTGTACTTGGGGTTGAGCCGTGATGGCTCGACCGGACCGCGCTTGCTGCCGTCGGACTCGCTGACCGGGGGCAGCGGTGCGCGGTGACCCGGGATCACCTTGTCCGCTGCCCCGGCGGCCGCGGCATGCTGGTCGGCGGCTGCACCTGTGCTGCCAGCGCCGGCCGCTCGGGCGGTGACGGGATCCGTGACATCGACGGTGTCGGTGACGTCCACGACATCGACCGGGTCCGGCTCCATGGCCAGGGCAGGGTCGACCGTGACGGCGATCCGGATCTCGCGGTCGAGCTGCGCGCCCAGGGCGTCGGTCACCTGGGCCCGCATCCGCTGCTCGAGGACGTCCTTGGTCAGCTCGTTCGGGACGGCGAGCAACGCGGTCGAGTCCAGCAGCCCGACGAGCCTGGCCAGCCGCAGGAACGCGTGCTGCTGGGCGGACAGGCCGGCGTCCCCCAACGCGGACAGCGTGCCGTGCCAGATGCGTCCGAAATCGGTGTCGCTACCTTGGGCCACGCGTCCTCCGTCGGCTGCCGTGCGATGTGTCCGGGCCCGGGCGCTGCCGTCCCCCTGGTCCAGGGCCGGTGGCTCGACCGGCCGAACGCGCGCGACCACCGTACGCCGACGGTCCACACGTTCGTCCACAGCCTGTGCACAACGGCGGTAGCGCATGCCGCTGCCTGACGACCGAGGATTCGGCAGGACGCTACACGACGGGCCGTCGGCTTGGCACCCGTCCGGGAGAAGTTCTCTGACGGTTCTCGGCGGGTCGCGCGGACCCGACGAGGTGCCTGATGCATGCTGGCGGGTTTCGGACGACCCGTCGTCGCCAGAGCGACAACGGGAGCCCCGCGGGGTACCTGGTTTGCCCTGGTCGGGTCTCGGGCCGTACCGTGGGACCGTCCCTTCGGTGGCGGCCGCTGTCGCATGCCCGTGCGAAGATCGAGCATCCGGCAGGTTCTGCCGCCGGAGGTCCGTGTCGCGGGTGTCCCATGGTGGCCGAACCGAACCCGCCGAACCAGTCGACGTCGCCGGACGGGTCCACCCCGTCATCAGGAGAGAACCTCGTGAGCAAGCGCACCTTCCAGCCGAACAACCGCCGTCGGGCCAAGACCCACGGGTTCCGCCTGCGCATGCGCACCCGTGCCGGCCGCGCCATCCTGGCCGCGCGTCGCCGCAAGGGCCGCGCCGAGCTCTCGGCCTGAGGGCGCGGGCGTGCTGCCCGCTCCGCACCGGATGCGTCACCGCGAGGACTTCACCCGTGCTGTCCGTCGTGGTCGTCGGGCCGGCCGCCCCCTGCTCGCTGTGCACCTTCTCGCGCCCACGGCACGCCTCGACGTCACCGCTGAGGCCACCGCCACCTCGGCTGCGCCGCCGGCGCTCGTCGGCCTCGTCGTCTCGCGCGCGGTCGGCCCGGCCGTCACCCGGACCCGGGTCAAGCGCCGGCTGCGGCACCTGACCGCCCAGCGGCTCGACCGGCTGCGGCCCGGCGCGCTGCTCGTCGTCCGCGCCAACCCGGCGTCCGCGGACGCGAGCTCTGCCGCGCTCGGGGCGGACCTGGATCGTGCCCTGGACCGCGTGCTGCGCAGGACCGAGGCCCCGCGGTGACCCGGCTCCTGCTGCTGCTCGTGCGCGGCTACCAGCTGTTCATCTCGCCGCTGCTCGGCCCGCGGTGCCGGTTCTACCCGTCGTGCTCGGCTTATGCGGTCACCGCGTTGCAGACGCACGGGGCGCTGCGCGGCAGCTGGCTCGCGGTGCGCCGGCTGGGCCGGTGCCACCCCTGGAACCCCGGCGGCGTCGACCACGTTCCACCGGCGAGGCCCCGGCGGACCGGCACCCCTTCGACGAGCGGCGGAGCGCTCGGCACGCCGTCCGGCGCCGGCGCGCTCGCGGCCCCGTCGCAACCGCACCACCACCCCACACGCTCTCGACGTGCGGCAGCCGCCGACGTCGACCACCCCGCTGACGACCCGCGCGTCGTCGCCTGAGCACCGCCGAGGACCTCACCGCCATGGGAAAGATCCTGTACCCGCTCGAGTACGCCGTCGCGTGGCTGATGGTGCAGTGGCACTCGCTGCTCTCGTTCATCGGGCTGCCGGAGGCGTCGGGCGTGACCTGGGCGCTGTCGATCGTCGGTCTGGTGATCGTCATCCGGATCATCCTCATCCCGCTGTTCGTCAAGCAGATCAAGGCGTCCCGTGGCCTCCAGCTGATCCAGCCGGAGATGAAGAAGATCCAGGCCAAGTACAAGGGCAAGTCCGACCCTGAGAGCCGGCAGGCGATGACTCAGGAGACGATGGCCCTCTACAAGGAGACCGGGACCAACCCGTTCGCCTCGTGCCTGCCGATCATCTTGCAGGCCCCGATCTTCTACGCGCTGTTCCGCGTGCTCAACACCTACGTGCGGAACTCTCGGGAGATCGGCCCGCTGACCAAAGAGCTCGCGCATCAGGCCGACAACTCCACCCTGTTCGGCGCGCAGCTGTCCTCGACGTTCATGCACGCCGAAGGCAACCTGAATGTCAAGATCATCACGATCGTCCTGATCGTCTTGATGTCGGCCTCGACCTTCACCACCCAGCGCCAGCTGATGATGAAGAACATGCCGGCCGCAGCGCTGGACAACCCGTTCGCCAAGCAGCAGAAGATGCTGCTGTACGTGCTGCCGGTGGTCTTCGCGGTGTCGGGCGTGAACTTCCCGATCGGCGTACTGCTCTACTGGCTCACGACCAACGTGTGGTCGATGGGTCAGCAGTTCTACGTCATCCGCCGGATGCCGGCGCCGGGTTCGCCCGCGGAGCGGGCGCTGCAGGAGCGCCGCCGCAAGCACGGACGGGCGCCGCTGGAGGCGCCCACGGAGGAGTCCACCCCGGTGCCGTCGTCCGGCCAGCGGGTGCAGCCGAAGCGACAGGCCCGCAGCAAGCGGGGCAAGTCCACGGACGCCTCCGTCACCGACAGCGGAGTCACCGACGCTGGGGCCACCGACAGCGGAGCCACAACTGGTCCGTCGCTGGTCAAGGACGGCCCGGCGGCCGAGCCCACGTCCCCGGCGACGACCGCCGGGTCTGCCGGCACGGCGACCCCTAGGTCGACTCCCAAGTCCACTGCCACGTCCCCCGGCAAGGCGCCGGCCAAGTCGACGGCCAAGTCGACGGCCAAGTCGACGGCCAAGGGGGGCGCCGGGAAGAAGGCTGGCCCCGCCGCGTCGAGCTCAAGCACCAAGCGCACGAAACCCGCCCCCGGGACGAAGCGCGGTCAGCGACCCCGCTGAGCATGCTGACGAGCCTGACCATGAACCGCGGTTGATGACCCGACGCCCCGCGCGTCCCCGTCCCCCATTCCCTCAGCCCCCGCGCCGCCTCAAGGAGCCGACATGACCGAACCCGTGACCCCCGTCGAGGGAGCCCACGTCGACGCACTGACCGAGCAGCCTCCGGCGACGTCGCGCCCGTCGCTCGAGCGATTGGAGCGCGAAGGGGAGATCGCCGCCGACTACCTGGAGACCCTGCTCGACGTCACGGACCTGGACGGCGACATCGACGTCGACATCGATGGCGACCGAGCCGCGGTCGCGATCGTCGACTCCGAGGAGGGCCGCGTCCCCCGGCGGCTGGTGGGTCGGGACGGCGAGGTCCTGGACGCGCTGCAGGAGCTGACGCGGCTCGCGGTGCTGGCCGCCAGCGGCGAGCGGTCCCGGTTGATGCTGGACATCGCCGGCTACCGCGCCGGTCGACGCGAGGCGCTGGTCAAGCGGGCCGCGGAGGTCGTGTCGCAGGTGAAGGCGTCCGGCACGAAGGTCGCGCTCGAGCCGATGAGTCCGTTCGAGCGCAAGGTGGTCCACGACGCGGTGGCCGCCCAGGGGCTGCTCACCGAGTCCGAGGGTGTGGAGCCCGACCGGCATGTCGTCGTGCTGCCCGCCTGAGGGACGTCACCAGGTTCCACGTGAAACCGAGCGCCCGAGGCGGGTCGATGCCTGACCGGTTTCACGTGGAACCAGCGAGCGCCTCGGCGGATCCGCCGCCCAACGGCCCGCCCGAACCACCGCCCGCGGCCACGGCCCTGTTCGGCGACCGGTTGGCGACAGCGCGGCGGTACGCGACCCACCTCGCCACGACCGGCGTCGAGTGGGGACTGCTGGGTCCACGGGAGGTGCCCCGGCTGTGGGAACGGCACGTTCTCAACTGCGCGGCGCTGTCGGACCTGCTGCCCCAGCAGGCCACCGTTGTCGACATCGGGTCGGGCGCGGGGCTGCCCGGCATCGCGCTCGCGCTGCGACGCCCGGACCTGCAGGTGATGCTTGTCGAGCCGTTGCTCCGCCGGGTGGACTGGCTCTCGATGGTGCTTGAGGACTTGGCGCTGGACCGGGTGCAGGTCCGGCGGGCCCGGGCAGAAGAGCTCCACGGCGACCTCCAGGTGCCGTACGTGACGGCCCGCGCGGTTGCCTCGCTCGACCGGCTCTGCCGCTGGGGGCTGCCGCTGCTGCAGCCCGGCGGCGAGCTGCTCGCCATCAAGGGACGCTCGGCCGAGGAGGAGATCGCCCGCACCGCGCCGGCGGTCCGCAAGGCCGGCGGCGTCGACGCCCACGTCGTCCACCTGGCCGCCGGTCTCCTCGACGATCCCGTGACGGTGGTGCGCGTTAAGGTCGGCACGAGACGGCGCCGGTGACGCGCCGCCGCCCGACAGCGCACCGGCGCCCGCCGGTGCATCACGCTTCCTTGGTTCCCGTCGAGAGGCTCACCTCATGGATCAGCGGACGTCCGGCCTCGGCTGGCCGGGGTCGAGCGAGGGGGAGACGCGGGTCCGACCACAGGGCCGAGGGCTGGGCTGGCCAGCCGGTGCCGATGGCGTCGGTTCGACGCGGAGCACCGCCGTGGTTTCCCGTGAAACATCCCGCGAGGCGTCGGTGGCGAACCATGCGGGCAGGACACCCTTGACTGGCCCCCGCTCCTTGGTGGACCGGGAGGAGCTGGCTCGGTCGCTGCCCGAGCCCGACGAAGACACGCCGCTCGCCCAGCAGGTCGCCCTGGACGCCCGGCGGCGCATCGTGCTGCACGGGCAGCGGCTGCCCGCGCCGGCGCAGACCCGCGTGATGACGGTGGCCAACCAGAAGGGCGGGGTCGGCAAGACCACCACCACGGTCAATCTCGCCGCGGCGCTGGCGCAGTCAGGGCTCACGGTCCTGGTCATCGACATCGACCCGCAGGGCAACGCCTCGACCGCCCTGGGCATCGACCACCACGCCGAGGTCCCCAGCGTCTACGACGTGCTGGTCGAGGGCCTGGCGATGGCGGAGGTCGTGCAGCCCTGCCCGGACGTGCCGGGCCTGTACTGCGCGCCGGCCACCATCGATCTGGCCGGGGCCGAGATCGAGCTCGTCTCGCTCGTCGCCCGGGAGTCTCGGCTGAACCGGGCGCTGACGGCGTACTTCGCCGAGCGGGAGGCCAGTGGCGCGCCGCGGTTCGACTATGTGCTCATCGACTGCCCGCCGTCGCTCGGCCTGCTGACCGTGAATGCGTTCGTCGCGGCCCGTGAGGTGTTCATCCCCATCCAGTGCGAGTACTACGCCCTGGAGGGGCTGTCACAGCTGCTGAAGAACATCGAGCTGATCCAGGCGCACCTCAATCCGGACCTGCATGTCTCGACCATCCTGCTGACGATGTTCGATGCGCGCACGCGGCTCTCCGCGGACGTCGCGGCCCAGGTGCGCGAGCACTTCGGCGAGGTCACCTTGCGGACCAGCGTGCCCCGATCCGTCCGCATCTCCGAGGCGCCCAGCCACCAACAGACCGTGATGACCTACGATCCAGGTTCCAGCGGCGCCCTGTCCTACCTCGAGGCCGCGAAGGAGCTCGCGCTCCAAGGGGTCGAGGGGGCAGACGACGCCGGGGATGCTCGGCACACCGGTGAGGAGAGCGGATCGTGAGCGAACGCCGACGCGGGCTGGGGCGCGGCCTTGGGGCGTTGATCCCTTCGGCGCCGGCGGCGCCGAAGGGCGACCGCCCGGTCGACGTCTTCTTCGCCGACCGCGAGCCCGCATCGACGCGCGCCGGGTCGACCGGTGACAACGTCTCCACAGACGGCGCCGACGCCGCAGCGCTCCACGACGGCGCCGATCGCCCGGCCCAGCCCGAGCGCGACGTTTCACGGGAAACGTCGGCCGGTCCCGAGCTCGTGCCGGTGCCCGGGGCCCGGTTCGCCGAGCTGCCCGTCGGCTCGATCGACCCGAATCCCCGACAGCCGCGTCAGGTCTTCGACGAGGACGATCTGGCGGAGCTGGTGCACTCCATCGAACAGGTCGGGGTGCTGCAGCCGGTCGTGGTGCGGCCCGCGCCAGGTCGCGAGGGCCGCTACGAGCTCATCATGGGTGAGCGTCGGCTGCGGGCCGCGACCCAGGCGGGTCTGGCGGCCATCCCCGCCATCGTGCGGGACACCGCCGAGAACGACCTGCTGCGTGACGCGTTGCTGGAGAACCTGCATCGCAGCCAGCTGAACCCGTTGGAGGAGGCCGCCGCCTACGCCCAGCTGCTGGAGGACTTCGGCTGCACGCACGAGGAGCTCGCCGACCGCATCGGCCGGTCCCGGCCGCAGATCAGCAACACGCTGCGGCTGCTGAAGCTGCCGCCGCTGGTGCAACGCCGGGTCGCGGCCGGTGTTCTCACCGCAGGACACGCACGTGCCCTGCTGGGCCTGGCCGATGCTGCCGCCATCGAGCGTCTGGCCCAGCGCATCGTCGCCGAGGGCATGTCGGTGCGGTCGGTGGAGGAGGCCGTCGCGCTTGGTGGGGACGACGAGCCCACCCGCCGTCGCCGGCCGCGGCCCGGCACGCGGCATCCTCAGCTCGACGACCTGGCCGCGGTGCTGTCCGACCGGTTCGACACGCGCGTGAAGATCGCGCTCGGCCAGCGACGTGGCAAGCTCACGGTGGAGTTCGCCAGCGTCGAGGACCTCAACCGGATCGTCGCGCTCCTGACGCCCGGCGATGATGTGGTCGGCCCGGTGAAGACGGTCAGCAGCTAGCGACGTCGCGGCAACCTCGCGGCTACCTGACCTGGCCGGATCCGACGTACGATCGAGCCGTGGGGGCTGATCGGCGCTGCTCGTCCGGGCACGTGGGCCGGGAGGCGACGGTCTTACCGGCGCCCCGGTCCGGCCTCCACCGTCAGTGACCTCCCCTGGGTCAGCGCAGGAACGAGGAGTCCACGTGCGCTCACCCTTGTCCCGTCCGTTCGACCCCCGGAGCGATCCATGGTGCGGGTAGCCCTGGCCACTCGGGTGGCCCCGAGGCCGACGGCCCACCGCTGGATCGGGCTGCTTCGGCTGGCCGTCACCGGGCTGGCCGCGGGTGCGGCGGCCGGCTTCCTGGCGGCCTTGCTGCGGCCACGGCGGTGGATCGAGTACACCGAGCACCCGGTGGCGAGCCGGTCGTGATCGCTCGCCGGCTCGCGCCCCTCACGCTCGACAGCCTGGACGACCTCCCGGTGCCCTGTCGCAGCTGCGTCTTCTGGGAGCTCGACCCGGTCGCCGGTGCCCGCGCCGCCGAGTCGGGTGACCCCGCGTTCGAGAAGGAGGCCTGGCTGTCCGCGGCCCTGCTGGAGTGGGGCTCGGTCGGGCGCATCGCCTACGTCGACACCCTGCCAGCTGGTTATGTCATGTACGCGCCGCCGCACCTGGTGCCCCGGGCGATGGCCTTCCCCACCGCTCCGGTCAGCGCGGACGCCGTGCTGCTCATGACCGGGCGGGTGCTGCCGGAGTTCGCCGGGGCCGGCCTCGGCCGCATGCTCGTGCAGGGGGTGGCCAAGGACCTCACCCGGCGCGGCGTGCGGGCCATCGAGGCCTACGGGCTCGCGACGGGCCAGAGCCCGGAGGAGTCCCGGTACGTCGCACCCGGCGGCTGCGTGCTGCCGGCCGAGTTCCTGCTGGCCGTCGGCTTCAAGACGGTGCGGCCGCATCACCGGCACCCGCGGCTGCGGCTGGACCTGCGGACGGCCCTCTCCTGGCGCGAGGACGTCGAGCAGGCCATTGAACGACTGCTCGGCTCAGTGCGCGCGCCCGTCCTGACCGGCGGCTGATCGCCCCAGAACCGTTGTGCCGCAACGGTTTCAGGACAGGCAACGCTCAGGTACGGCCGGCGCGCGCCAGGACGTCCGCCACGTTGAGCGTGCCGGTGGCGGCGTCGTCCTCGTCGACGAGGTACAGGCGTTGGACCGCGACGACGACCGCCTCGGCGATGGTGTCCCGAAACTCCGGCTGAGCCAGCCGGCCGGCGTCCCCTCGGTTCGTCAGATGACCCACCTCGACGCGCACGGCGGGCATGCGGGTCATCCGCAGCAGGTCCCAGGTGCGCGCGTGCGTGCGGCAGTCCGTCAGGTCGGTCCGGGCGACGATCTCGCGCTGGACGAGCGTGGCCAGACGTTCCCCCACGCCGGACCAGGCCCCATGTGAGTCCGGGTGACCGTAGAAGTAGCACGCGATGCCGTTGGCCTGCGGCCGGTCGGCCATCGCGTCGCAGTGGAACGACAGCAGCAGGTCCGCGCCCAGGGTGTTGGCCAGGTCCGCGCGCTCCGGCTCGCTCGGGTCACCGACCAGGCCCCGCGTCAGCACGACCTGGACGCCCACGGCGGCCAGCCGTCCCTCGATCCGCCGCACCAGGTCGAGCACGGCCTCGCTCTCCACGATGCCGTGGGCCTCCGCCCCGTGGTCGGCGCCAGGCTCGCTGGCGTGGCCCGGATCGAGCACGACCATGCGTCCGCTGAGGTTCGGCCCGGCCGCGCGCACCACGTCGGCCTCCCGAAGGGCATGCGGGTGCCCGCCGGTCACGGCCCTGGCCAGCCGGCCGAGGGCACGCAGCGTCTCCGGCCCGACCAGCCCGTCCGCACGAAGCCCCACGCCGCGCTGCAGCTGACGCAGCGCCCCGTCGGTCTGCCAGCCGAACACGCCGTCCACCCGGCCGCAGGGGAAGCCGAGGCTGAGCAGCCGTTCCTGCAGCGCCGCGACGTCGTCGCCGTCCATCAGGTGGCCGGGGGTGTGCAGGAGGATGCGGTCGCCCAGGCGCCAGCGGGCCGCCTCCAGCGCACGGTACGTCTGCGGCCCGACGATGCCGTCCACGAGCAGCCCACGCCGCTGCTGGAACGACCGCACGGCCCGCTCGACGTCCCCGGTGAAGGCCGTCGAGGACGTGTCGGTCAGGTCGCCGGTGGCGACCAGGCGCTCACGGACGGCGGCCACTCCGGGGCCGTCGTCACCGCGACGTAGCACCAGGCCAGCGCTCACGTCACCTCCGAGCCCGCCGACGGATTCTTAAGATTCAGCGGGGCGAGCCATGCCCTCCCGAGCCGTCCCGATGGCGATGCTAATGCTGTGGCCGGACGTCGGCAGTTCAGCCGACGAACTCGGC
>Ga0070696_100003859_pt1 | contig 10009 bp, 10 predicted proteins | sample KBSK1253metaG_FD_65474 | JGI IMG/M metagenome (GOLD analysis project Ga0070696, IMG submission 65474) | Corn, switchgrass and miscanthus rhizosphere microbial communities from Kellogg Biological Station, Michigan, USA - KBS K1-25-3 metaG | ecosystem: Host-associated > Plants > Roots >... | reverse complement strand
AGACGAGCGGGTCGGCCAGCTCCTGCTGCTCCACGGCAAGGAGCAGGAGGCGATCGGCGAGCTGAAGGCCGGCGAGATCGGGGCGGTCGCGAAGCTCACCGTGACCGAGACCGGTGACACGCTCGCTTCGAAGGAACGACCGCTGCGGATGCCGCCGCTCGAGTTCCCGGAGCCGTCGCTTCTGGTTGCGATCGAACCGGTCTCCAAGCAGGACCTCGACAAGATGGGTCCGGCGCTGGCGCGGATGCTGGAGGAGGAGCCGGCGGTCCGGCTCGAGCGCTCCGACACCGGCGAGCAGGTCCTGCGCACGATGGGCGAGGCCCACACCGCGGTCATCATCGAGCGGCTAAAGCGCAAGTTCGGGGCCGCGATCGCGACCCACACGCCCAAGGTGCCGTACCGGGAGACGATCCGCGGGACGACCAAGGTCCACGGTCGCTACAAGAAGCAGACCGGCGGCCACGGCATGTTCGGCGACGTGTGGCTCGAGCTAGAGCCGAACCCCGGCGCCGGCATCGAGTTCGCCGAAAAGGTCGTCGGCGGGTCCGTGCCCAAGGGCTTCTTCGCCGGCGTCGAGAAAGGCGTCCGTGAGGCGGCCGCCGAGGGCGTGCTGGCCGGCTATCCCCTGTCGGACTTCAAGGCCACGCTCTACGACGGGTCATTCCACCCGGTCGATTCGAATGAGCTGTCGTTCAAGATCGCCGCGTCGATGGCGCTCAAGGACGGCGTCCACAACGCCAAGCCGGCCCTGCTCGAGCCGATCATGTCGGTCGAGATCCGGGTGCCCGAGCAGTACATGGGCGAGGTCAACCGCGACCTCAACGGCAAGCGCGGCCGGGTCCTCGGCATGGACACGGACGGTGGCGACCAGATCATCACCGCCCATGTGCCGCAGGCCGAGTTGTTCTCCTATGCCACCGAGTTGCGATCGCTCGCGCACGGGCGCGGCTCGTTCACGGCGGTGCTCGACCACTACGAGGACGTGCCGGGGCACGTCGCAGAGAAGGTCATCGAGGAGCATCGCAAGGCGGGCGACGGATCGGGGAGTCACGGCGCGCGCTGAAGTCGGTGGGCGGCGCCAGGAGGCCCGATCGTTCAGGCATCGATGGCCGAGGCGATATCGAACCGACCCTCGTAGAGCGCGCGACCAACGATCGCGCCGAAGCAACCGAGTTGTCGGACCGCACGGATGTCGTCGAGCGAGGCGATGCCGCCCGAGGCGATGACGGCGCCTCGACCCAGGCTGACCAGCCGAGTCAGAAGATCGAGATCGGGCCCTCCCAGGAGGCCGTCCCGCTCGATCGCGGTCACCTCGAAGGTCGTTACGCCCTGATCGGCGAGCGCGGCGAGGGCAGTCTCCGCGCGAAGTCCCGAGGCGCCCTCCCGCCAGCCCTCGCCGAGCGCGAGGCCATCGCGGATGTCGAGGGCCGCCACGATCCGGATCGAGCCGTGCGTGGCGACCAGTCGACCGGCGAAGGCTGGATCACGCAGAGCCGCAGTCCCGACGACCGCGCGTGCGGCACCCTCGGCCAGGACGGTGTCGACCGACTCCTCCGTCCGCAGGCCACCGGCCGCCTCGACCGCAAGGTCGCGCCCAACGGCTGCCACGATGTCGCGGATGATCGCGGCGTGTACCGGCTCCCCGGTTCGGGCTCCGTCGAGGTCGACGACGTGCAACCAGCGCACGCCTGCATCGGCGAACGATCGAGCGACGGCGACCGGATCATCGGAGAACGCCGTCTCACGATCGAAATCGCCCTGCTGCAATCGCACGACGCGGCCGCCACGCAGGTCGATCGCCGGGAGGATGTCGAAGCCGCTTGTCACCGTGAACTCACCGTGTTAGCGTTTTAGCACGCTAGTACGTTAGCACGATAGCGAGGTACGACGGGCGATGGCCCAGGACTGGCGAACTCCCGACGCCCAAGCGCTTCTGAACGCGATCCTGCGGCTCGACACCCGGGAGGAGGCCGAGCGCTTCTTCCGCGACCTCTGCACGCTCAAGGAGCTGCACGACATGGCCCAACGCTGGGCGGTGGCCCGCCTGCTCGATGCCGGCCTCCACTACGCCGAGATCTCGCGAACAACCGGTGCCAGCACGGCCACCATTACCCGCATCGCCTCGTGGCTCAACCATGGCGAGGGCGGTTACCGGGCGATGCTCGACAAGCCCAAGTCATGAGAGAACGCCTCCGCCTCGCCGTCCCGAACAAGGGACGGATGGTCGAACCGACGCTGCGCCTCCTCCACGATGCCGGCCTCGTGTTCGACGAGCACGACCGCAGTCTCGTCGCGCGCGTCCAGAACCTCGACCTCGACATCCTGTTCGTCCGGACCAACGACGTGATCGAATTCGTCGGCGATGGCGTCGCCGATCTTGGGATCACCGGCATCGACCTCCTGTCCGAGACCGGTGCTGAGCTCCCGCGCGTCCGCGAGCTGGGGTACGGCCGTTGCCGCCTGGCGGCCGCGGTCCCCAACGACACGACGTATCGATCCGTCGAGGACCTGACCGGGCTCCGCGTCGCCACCGCCCACCCCAACACGGCCCGGCGCTTCTTCGACGGTAAGGGCATCCCGGTCGACGTCATCCCGATCTCCGGGGCGGTCGAAGTCGCCCCGAGGCTCGGCCTGGCCGAGGCCATCGTCGACCTCGTGTCGACCGGCTCGACCCTCGTGATGAACGGCCTGCGCCAGATCGGCGATGTCCTGGCTTCGGAAGCGATCCTCGTCGCGAACCCCACCGCGGATCGCGAGCGCAACGAGGACATCGCCGCCATCGACACGATGCTCAGCGCCGTGATCGCCGCCCGCGATCGCAAGTACCTGATGATGAACGCCCCAGCGAACCACCTGCCCGAGATCGAGGCGCTGCTCCCCGCCCTGGAATCGCCCACGATCATCCCTCTCGCGCACGCGGGCATGATCGCTATCCACACGGTCGTCGGGGCGGACGAGGTCTGGGGCCTGCTGCCACGCCTGAAGGCCTCGGGGGCGACCGGCATCCTCGTCCTCCCGATCGAGAAGATCATCCCGTGACGGCTCCAGCGCCTGCCACGCCTGCATTGCGGCTGCGGCGCCTTGACCTCGCCGCGGTGCAAGCCGGCGACCCCGAAGCGCTCGCCCATCGCGGCGCCCTCGTGCGCCGAGGCGTCGTGCCCGACCCCACGATCCGCGAGGGTGCGCGCCAGACACTCGCGGACGTGCGCGCGCGGGGCGACGCGGCTGTTCGTGACGCGAACGAGCGCGTGGGCGGTGGCCGCCCGGATGGTCGCCTGCTCGTCGCCCGCGCAGACGTGCGCGCGGCGCGCAACGCCCTCGACCCGCGCACGCGCCGAGCGCTCGACCAGGCCATCGACCATGTGACCCGCTTCGCAGAGAAGCAACGACCGACGTCGACACGCACGGAGATCGCGCCCGGCATCGACATCGAGCGCCGCTGGGGCCCGCTGGCCAGCGTCGGCGCCTACGTCCCGGGCGGCTCGGCGCCCTATCCGAGCTCGCTGATCATGACCGTCGTCCCGGCGCGCGTGGCTGGTGTCGGTCGCGTGGTCGTCGCGAGCCCCGCCGACCGCGACGGAACGACCAATGCGGTGCTCCTCGGGGCCGCCGGCCTGCTCGAGGTCGATGCCTTCGTCGTCACCGGCGGTGCCCAGGCGATCGGGGCGCTGGCCTACGGGCTGCCGGAGGCCGGCCTCGAGCCCGTCGACCGGATCGTCGGTCCCGGCAATGCCTGGGTGACCGCGGCCAAGATCGAAGTCGGTGGCGAGGTCGGCATCGACCTCCCGGCCGGCCCGTCCGAGGGCCTCGTACTCGCCGCCCCGCCGGCCGACCCGCGTCGCGTCGCCCTGGACCTCCTCACGCAGGCCGAGCACGGCCCCGACTCCCCGGCGATCCTCGTCACGACCGACGCGGCCTTCGCCGCCACCGTCGAGCTACAGGTCGAGGCGTTGCTGGCCACGGCCCAGCGCCGCGACATCCTGTCCCGGGCGCTTGCCGAGCACGGTCGGATCGTGCTCGCCCCGGATCTCGAGACCGCCATCGACTTCGTCAACGACTACGGCCCGGAGCACCTGTCGGTCGACGTGGAGCTGCTGGAGCCGACGGTCGACCGACTGCGCAACGCCGGGTCGATCTTCGTCGGTCCATGGGCGCCCGAGTCGGCCGGCGACTACGCGACCGGCGCCAACCACGTGCTGCCGACCGGCGGCCTGGCCCGCTCGTCGGGTGGGCTCTCGGTGGAGGCGTTCGGCAAATACGTCCAGGTCCAGCGCATCACCCGCGAGGGCCTCGCCGCGATCGCCGAGACGGTAACGACGCTCGCGGAAGCCGAGGGGCTGCTGGCCCACCGCGATGCCGTCACCCGTCGGTTCGAATCAGCCAAGGACCCCGACCGATGAGCCCGACCCCGGTCTCCTTCACCCCGCCGACCGCACCCGCGTCCTACAGCTGGGAGGCGACCGATGAGGAAGTCGCGGCGCGCTACGGCGTGCCGATCGAGCGGATCGTCCGCTTCGACTTGAACACCTCACCGGCTCCGCCGGAGCTCGCCGGGCGTGTCCTGGCGACCGGTCGGTTCGAGACGCCCCTGTCCGAGTACGCCCCGTCCGACTACCGCCGGCTGGTGGCTGCGGCCGCGGCGCGCTACGGGGTCGCGACCGAAGAGGTCATCGTCGGCGCCGGTGCGGACGAGATCCTCGACATCGTGGGCAAGGTCTTCCTGGCGGCGGGCGCGAGCGCGGTCGTCCCATCGCCGAGCTACGCGATGTACCGGGTCATCACGGAGCAACGGGGAGCCACGGTCATTGCCGTCCCCCGACAGGGACCGGCTGCCGGCTACGCCATGGACGTCCCGGCAGTCCGCGCGACGGCAAGGAACGCGTCGGTGGTCTGGCTCTGCAGCCCGAACAACCCGACCGCCCTGCCCGAGCCCGACGGCGCCATCGCGACGCTCCTGGGCGGGCTCGCCGAGGACGCGGCCACCGACGGCCGCGATGGCCCGATCGTCGTTCTGGACGAGGCGTACGCGGAGTTCGTCGATCGCTCGCTGGTCGGGCTCCGCGAACGCTTCTCGAACCTCATCGTCGTGCGCACGGCGAGCAAGGCGTACGGGCTGGCCGGCCTGCGCGTCGGCTTCGGGATCGCGCGCCCGGAGGTCATCGCGCGGCTGAACCCCTTCCGGCCGCCCGGCTCGGTGTCGACGGTGTCGGTCACGGTCGTGACCGAGGCGCTGCTGGACCCGACGGCCGCAGCGGCCAACATCAAGCGCGTGATCAGTGAACGCGAACGGCTGCGGAGCGCCCTTGCGGCGGTCGGCTGGGAGGTGGGTCCGTCGGTGACGAACTTCGTGCTCGTGGACCTTGGTTCGCCCGAGAGCGCCGCCGCGACCGCCGAAAGACTCCTGCAGCGTGGTCTCGTGCCACGCACCTTCCCGGCCGACCACCTGCTGGCCGACCACCTGCGACTGACCGTGCGCGCGCCCGAGGAGAACGACCGCCTGATCGAGGCGGCCGCAGCCCTCAAGGGTGAGGTGCCCGCATGACGACGCCGGTCGGCGAGTACACCGTCGGGGCTCGCGAAGGCCGCCGGGTCTCGGTGGCGCGGTCGACCCGGGAGACGGACGTGACGGTCACCCTGGGCCTCGACGGCACCGGCCACACGTCGATCGCCACGGGCATCGGCTTCTACGACCATCTGCTGGGCTCATTCGGGCACCACGGGTTGTTCGATCTCGCGATCTCGGCCGACGGCGACCTCCGGGTCGACGAGCACCACACCGTCGAGGACGTGGCGCTCGTGCTCGGGGTCGCCTTCGGGGAGGCGCTCGGGGATCGCGCCGGGATCCATCGCTTCGGCGAGGCGAGCGTACCGATGGACGAGGCGATCGCCACGGCCGTCGTCGACGTCGGTGGGCGGCCCTACGCCCTCATCGACCTGCCGTTCCGCGGCGAGCGCGTCGGGGCGCTGCCGCTGCAATTGATCGAGCACGCCCTCGAGTCGTTCGCGCAAACCTCGGGAACGACGCTCCACCTCCGCGGCATCGGCCGGAACGACCACCACCTGGCCGAGGCCGCGTTCAAGGCTCTCGCCCGTGCGTTGCGTGCCGCGTGCAAGGAGGACCTGCGGCGGGACGGGGTCGCCTCGACGAAGGGATCGCTCGGGTGAGCGAGGCAGACGCGGCGCGGCCGCGGATCGCGATCGTCGACTATGGCGCCGGGAACCTCGTCAGCATCGAGCAGGCGCTGACGAGCGTCGGTGCGGATGTCACCATGGGACGGGACGCGGAGGCGTTGCGGGACGCCGACGCGCTCGTCGTGCCCGGGGTCGGCGCCGCCGCGCCAGCGATGGCCCGCCTCGAGCGTCGCGGCCTCGTGGATCCGATCCGCGACTGGATCGAGCGCGACCAGCCGTTCCTCGGCATCTGTCTCGGGCTCCAGCTGCTGTTCGATGGCAGCGACGAGGACGGCGCGACCACCCTCGGCGTGCTGCCCGGGCGCACCTCTCGCCTCGAGGACGCCCCGACCCTGCCGCACATCGGCTGGAACCAGGTCGTCCGGACGCGGGACCACCCGCTGTTCGAAGGCATCGCCGACGGCGCGGACCTGTACTTCGTCCATTCGTTCGCGGGCGTGCCGGCGGACGGGACCGAGGATGTCGTCCTCGCCCGGACCGAGCACGGCCGGCCGTTCGTGTCGGCCGTCGCGCGCGGGCGACTGCTCGGCGTCCAGTTCCACCCCGAGCGGAGCGGCACCGACGGCCTGCGCCTCCTCGCGAACTTCGTCGGGCTCGTGCGTGCCGGCGGACCTGCACCCGCCGGCGTGGGTGGGGCCGCCGGAATGGTCGCCTGATGCTGCGCCGCCGCGTCATCCCGTGCCTCGACGTGGCGGACGGCCGCGTCGTCAAGGGCACCCGCTTCGTCGACCTGGTCGATGAGGGCGATCCACCCGAGCTCGCCGAGCGCTATGCCCGCGAGGGTGCCGATGAGCTCGTCTTCCTCGACATCTCGGCCGCGCCCGAGCGGCGCGCCACGCTGCTGGACATCGTCGAGCGGACGGCCCGCCGGGCGTTCATCCCGTTGACGGTCGGCGGCGGCGTCCGGACCGTGGAAGAGATGCGCGACGTGCTGCGGGCCGGGGCCGACAAGGTTTCGCTGAATACGGCCGCGGTCGCCGACCCGACCCTCATCAGCCGGTGTGCGGCTCGCTTCGGGAGCCAAGCGGTCGTCGTTGCGATCGACGCCCGGCGGTGGCGGGGAGGATCGGACGATGCCGCCGGGGCGGACCTCGCCGCCATCTGGGAGGTCGTCGTGAAGGGCGGCCGAGAAGCTACGGAGCTCGAGGCGGTGGCTTGGGCCGAGCGCGCCGCCGAACTGGGCGCCGGCGAGCTGCTCGTGACCTCCATCGACCGCGACGGCACGGGCACCGGCTTCGACACCGACCTGCTTCGGGTCATCACGAGCCGCGTGTCCGTGCCGGTCATCGCCTCGGGCGGAGCCGCCGGGCCGGAGGACTTCGTCGCGGCGGTCCGTGACGGCGGGGCCGACGCGGTGCTCGCCGCCTCGATCTTCCACCGCCGGATCCACTCGATCGCCTCGGTCAAGGCGGCGATGGCGACGGCCGGGCTCCCGATCCGGCTGGTGCCGGAGATCGCGGCGTGAGCGAGGTGGCCGCCGTAGCGGCAGCAGCCGCGACGGTCGCCACGCCCTGTCGGCCGGCGAACCCGGCGATCCTCACGCCCCGACCCGCGCCCGAGGTCCGCTTCGGCCCCGACGGTCTCGTGCCCGCCGTCGTCCAGGATGCCGCTGATGGCCGCGTCCTGATGCTGGCCTACATGGACGCGGAGGCACTGGCAGCCACACTCGAGACGGACGACGTCCATTTCCACTCCCGCTCGCGCGGGACCCTGTGGCGCAAGGGCGAGACGAGCGGCAACGTGCTCCGGCTCGTCAGTCTGTCCGTCGACTGCGACGGTGATGCCCTCCTCGTCGTCGCAGAGCCGGTCGGCCCCACCTGCCACCGCGGCACTCGGTCCTGCTTCGACCCAGAGGGCGCGCCGGCGACGTCCCAGGCCGGGGCGGCGAGGTCCGGCGCCCAAGGCTTCGCCTGGCTCGAGACGCTCTGGACCACGATCCAGGCCCGGACCGCCGAGCGCCCGGCCGGCTCCTACACGACGAGCCTCCTGGATGGCGGCGTCGACGTGGTCGGCCGGAAGGTCACCGAGGAAGCCACCGAACTCCTTTTGGCCGCCAAGGACGATGCCACGACCTCGACACCAATGACCAGGGAAGCGCTGGCCGGCGAGGCCGCCGACCTGCTCTACCACGCGCTGGTCCTGCTCGCCGAGCGAGACGTGCCGCCAGCAACCGTCATCGATACGCTGCGGCGCCGCCACACGAAGTAGGGCGACCTGTCAGCTCGCCCCGCGACCGATCTCCCGGCGGCGCTTGCCGATGCGGACCTCGAGCCACTCCCCGGCGATGGGTTCCAAGACGTACGCCGGGTCCGTGACCCGCTCCCCGTTGATCGTCACGCCCCCGCCCGCGATCGTCCGGCGCGCCTCGCCCCGCGAGGGAAAGAGGCCTGCCTCAGCCAGAAACGTCGCCGCGCCCGCGGCCAGCGTGGCCGGATCGAACGTGAACCCGCCGGTCGACTCGAACAGCGACCGCAGCACCGCTGGATCGGCGATCGGCCCGCCCGCGAACATCGCCTCGGAATCATGGATGGCCTCGGTGGCCGCGGCCTCCCCATGCGCCCGCGCCGTGATGTCGCGTGCCAGCGCTCGTTGGGCGGCTCGGCTCTCCGGCCGGGCCGCGGCCTCGGCCTCCAGCGCCTCGATCTCCTCGCGACCCAACTCCGTGAACCAGCGCAGGTACGTGCCCACATCGCGGTCATCGGTGTTGAGCCAGTACTGGTAGAAGGCGTACGGCGTGGTCCGCCGCGCGTCGAGCCAGACCGTGTCCCCGGACTCGCTCTTGCCGAACTTCGAGCCGGACGGGGACAGCAGCAGCTTGTAGGCGAGGCCGTGCGCCGGGTGCGCCTCCTCCCCCGCCCCGCTGGTGCGCCGGATGAGCTCGAGGCCGGCCGTGATGTTGCCCCACTGGTCGGCGCCGCCCATCTGCAGCTCGACGCCCATCTCCCGATACATATGGGCGAAGTCGTAGGCCTGCAGCAGCATGTAGCTGAACTCGGTGAACGACAGGCCGCGTTCCAGCCGCGCCTGGACGGAGTCCTTCGCGAGCATGTACGGGATCGTGAAGTGCTTGCCGGTGTCGCGCAGGAAGTCGATCAGCGAGAGCGAGCCGAGCCATTCGACGTTGTTGGCCATGACCGCCCCGCCGACCCCCGGCGTGAAATCGAGGAACCGTTCGAGCTGCTTCCGCAACGCCACCGCGTTCGCCTCGAGCGTCTCGCGATCCAACAGGTTCCGCTCCGACGACCGCCCCGATGGGTCGCCGATCATCCCCGTTCCGCCGCCGACCAGCGCCACCGGCCGGCCGCCGTGGCGCTGCAGCCGGAGCAACCCGAAGATCGGCACCAGGTGCCCGACGTGCAGCGAATCGGCCGACGGGTCGAATCCGATGTACCCGGCGATGGGCTCGCCGGTCGCCAGGCGAGCGGGCAGGCCCGGGGTCGTGTCGTGCAGGATGCCGCGCCACTCGAGCTCGTCGAGCAGGCCCGTGCCAGCCCCGGGGCCGGCCCCAGCGGCGGCCCGCGCCGTCACAGGGTCCCGGCCCAGGTCGTCCCTGACCGGGAGCTTCCGTACGAACGTTCGTTCACGGACCCTATGCTATCGTGCGGACTTAGATGCAGACCACCCTCGCGCGGCGGCAGCGTCACAGACGCGCCATGGGTCGCCGGCCGTCAGGGCGTGGCGGGACCAACCTCCGTCGCATCCTCATCGCCATCCCACTCATCCTCCTCCTCGTCAGCGTGCTGCTGGCCGGGGCGGGTGCGCTGTTCACGGTCGCCGCGTACAACTACTACGCCGCGGGCCTGCCCGACCCCAAGGA
>Ga0070696_100003858_pt1 | contig 10010 bp, 10 predicted proteins | sample KBSK1253metaG_FD_65474 | JGI IMG/M metagenome (GOLD analysis project Ga0070696, IMG submission 65474) | Corn, switchgrass and miscanthus rhizosphere microbial communities from Kellogg Biological Station, Michigan, USA - KBS K1-25-3 metaG | ecosystem: Host-associated > Plants > Roots >... | reverse complement strand
GAGGCGATGACGATGGCCTATCACCGCCACCACGGCGTCGACGTACGGATCGTCCGCATCTTCAACACGTTCGGCCCGCGCATGCAGGTGGACGACGGGCGCGCGATCCCGAACTTCTTCCGCCAGGCGATCCGCGGCGAGGACGTGACACTCTATGGAGACGGGTCGCAGACGCGCTCGTTCATCTACGTCGACGATCAGGTCGAGGGCATCCTGCGCCTGCTGCGCTCGAACTACGTCGGACCTGTCAACATCGGCAACCCGAACGAGCTCTCGCTGCGCCAGATGGCCGAGAAGGTCGTGGCGCTGTGCGGCGGCAAGAGCAAGATCGTCTCGCGGCCGCTGCCGCCCGACGATCCCAAGGTGCGCCGTCCCGACATCAGCCTGGCCCAGCGCGTCCTCGACGGCTGGCAGCCGCGGGTATCGGTGGAGGAGGGCCTCGCGCTCACGCACGCCTATTTCGTGAGCGAGCTCGCGCTACCGTCCCACGGCAAGTGAACCAGCGCATCCGGAACTTCTGCATCATCGCGCACATCGATCACGGCAAGAGCACGCTCGCCGATCGGTTGCTGGACGCGACCGGCACGCTCTCCGAGCGCGAGAAGCGCGCGCAGTTCCTCGACAAGATGGACCTCGAGCGGGAGCGCGGGATCACGATCAAGGCCCAGACCGCGCGGATGCGCTACACGGCCGCCGACGGCGAGGAGTACATCCTCAACCTGATCGACACGCCCGGGCACGTCGACTTCTCGTACGAGGTGTCGCGTGCGCTCTCGGCGTGCGAGGGCGCGATCCTGGTCGTCGACGCGGCGCAGGGGATCGAGGCGCAGACGCTCGCGAACGCCTACCTCGCAGCCGACGCGGGCCTCGAGATCATCCCGGTCGTCAACAAGATCGATCTGCCTGCGGCCGATCCGGATCGCGTCGCGCAAGAGATCGAGGACGTGATCGGGCTGGATGCGGCGGACGTCCTGCCCGTGTCCGCCAAAGAGGGAAAGGGAATCGGAGCGCTGCTCGAGCGGATCGTCGCGGTGGTGCCGCCGCCGTCCGGGGATGCCGACGCGCCGCCGCGCGCGCTGGTGTTCGACTCCTGGTTCGACTCCTATGTCGGGGCGGTGATGCTCGTGCGCGTGGTCGATGGAAGGATCACGCCGGGGCAGCGAATCCTGCTGATGGCCGCGGGAGTAGAACGGGAGATCCAGGCGCTCCACGTGCTCGACCCGCATCCGCGGCGCGTCGAGCAGCTCGCTGTGGGTGAAGTGGGCATGGTGGTCGCCGGGATCAAGACGCTCGCCGAGGTGCGGATCGGCGACACGCTCACCGACGCGCGCGCGCCCGCGCCCGAGCCGCTGCCCGGGTTCCAGAACGTGAAGCCGATGGTGTTCACGGGGCTCTATCCCGTCGACGCCGACGCCTACACCGACTTGAAGGACGCGCTCGAGAAGCTGAAGCTGAACGACGCGTCGCTCGCCTACGAGCCCGAGACGAGCAACGCGCTCGGCTTCGGCTTCCGCTGCGGGTTCCTGGGCTTCCTCCATTCCGAGATCGTGCAGGAGCGCCTCGAGCGCGAGTACAACCTCGACCTGATCACGACCGCGCCGACCGTGCGCTACCGGGTCGTTCCGCGCGACGCCGAGCCCTACGAGATCGAGACACCGGCGGCGATGCCGGCCGCCGGCGACTACGAGGCCGTCGAGGAGCCGATGATCCTCGCCACGCTGCACCTGCCGCCCGAGTACGTCGGCGCGGTGCTCGCGCTATGCGAGGAGCGCCGCGGCGTCCAGCGCGACATGACCCACCACGGGTCGCGGATCCAGCTGCGCTACGAGCTGCCGCTCTCCGAGGTCGTGCTCGACTTCCACGACCGGATCAAGAGCGCCACGCGCGGCTACGGCTCGTTCGACTACGACCTGATCGGCTACCAGGCCGCCGACCTCGTCCGGCTCGACGTGCTCGTGAACGGGGACCCGGTCGATGCGCTCTCGCTGATCGTGCACCGCGAGAAGGCGTTCCAGCGCGGCACCGACCTCGTGCGCAAGCTCAAGGAGTTCATCCCGCGCCAGATGTACGAGGTGGCGATCCAGGCCGCGATCGGCTCGCGCGTGATCGCGCGCACCAACGTGAAGGCGCTGCGCAAGAATGTCACCGCGAAGTGCTATGGCGGCGACATCAGCCGCAAGCGCAAGCTGCTCGAGAAGCAGAAAGAGGGGAAGCGGCGCATGAAGCGGGTCGGCTCGGTCGAGATCCCGCAAGAGGCGTTCCTCGCTGCGCTCCGGCTGGACGACGAGTGAGCCGCGGCCGCGAGCTCCTGGGCACGCTCGTGCTCGCGCTCGGAGTCGCCATCGCCAGCCGCGCCTTCCTGATCGAGCCGTTCTCGATTCCCTCGTCGTCGATGCTCCCGACGCTGTGGATCGGCGACCACCTGTTCGTCAACAAGCTCGCGTACGGCGCGCGCATCCCACTCACCGACGCACACCTGCCCGCGCTGCGCGCGCCGGAGCGCGGCGAGGTGGTGGTGTTCACCGTCGCGGTCGACGGCGAGAAGACCTTTCCCGCCGACCGGCGAGAGGATCTGCCGCGCGAGGACTTCGTGAAGCGGATCATCGGACTTCCCGGAGAGCGGATCGATATCGTGGACGGGGTCGTGTTCGTGAACGGCGAGCCGATCGAGAGCCGCCGCGGAGACGAGCATTTCACGGACGAGGTGGGCCGCGCGCTCGGCGTCACGCAGGTCGCGATCGGCGCACGCCATTTCGCGGTGCTCGGCGACCCGGAGCTGCGCACGCCGCCCGCGACGTTCGAGGTCGAGCCGGGGCGCTATTTCATGCTCGGCGACAACCGCGACTGGAGCCGGGACAGCCGCGAGTGGGGCACCGTGCGCCTGGCGGAGATCAAGGGGCCCGCGTTCCGGCTCTACTGGTCCTGGGACTTCTCCGGCGGCTGGCTCGACCTGCTCTCGCCCACGACCTGGGCGCGCGTCTCGGTGCGCTGGGACCGCATCGGCCGCGCGATCCAGTGACGAGGCGAACATGAACGTACAGCTGCGGGGATTCAGTCCGGCTCAGCTCGACCGCTTTCGCGCCGCGCAGCGCGCGTCGTACGCCGTGCTCGAGGAGACGGCGAAGGGGCTCGAGCCCGGCGTCACCGAGCGCGAGACGACCACGCGCATGATGCGCGCGTTTCGCGCGCTCGGCGTGAAGAGCTTCTTCCATCTGCCCGTGGCGCTATTCGGCGCGCGCACGGCTCTGCCGGGCCAGTGGCGCAACGGCAACTTCTGGCCGACGAAGACGCGGCTCGCCGAGGGCGACGCGGTGATCCTCGACGCCTCGCCGATCTTCGACGGCTACCTCGTCGACACGTCTTACTCGACGCGGCTGGGCGAGAACGCCGAGCACCACCAGATGCTGCTCGACCTCGCGCCGTTTCGCGCGGCGATCGCGCAGCGCGTGCGCGAGGGCGCGTCGTTCCGCGCGATCGCGCTCGAGACCGACGCCCAGATGCGCGCGAAGGGCTACCAGAACCGCCACCAGGCGCACCTCGAGGAGGTGCTCGGGCACCGCGCGCTGCGGATCCGCGTGCCGACGCCGGGCTGGACCTATCAGAAGGGATTCGACGCGCAGACGCTCGCCTGGTTCGCGCTCACTACCGTCGTGGGGCGGCGCGGGCTCGGCGCGTCGCCCAACTGGAATGCGCAGCGCTCGTCGGATCACGCGCCGTGGGACGGCCTGTGGGCGGTCGAGCCGCACGTCGGCCGCGGCGCGCTCGGTGCGAAGTGGGAGGAGCTGCTCGTGATCCAGGACGGCTCCGTCTTCTGGCTCGACGACGATTCGCCGCACACGCGCTACTGGCGCAGCCATGGCGTCGCGGTGACCTGAGTGCAACTGGATCTGGGTCCAGTGCGAAAACACTTTCGCGATCGGGAGTGTTATGTTATGTTTGCTGTTGACCTCACCCCATCTCGCAATGAGGCGCGGACGAGATCCGGCGAATGCTCGCCGACCGCGAGCCAAAGCCCACGCCTCCTACGTTCGTGCGCCGGATCCCCGAGGCCACGTCCGCACAGGTCGTGGCCCCGCCGACGGTCCCACCAATCCAGCCGCCGGCGACCATGTCTCCTCCGCGATCGCAGCATCGCGCTGCCAGATCCGGATGGCGCGTAGGAAGGATCCTCGCCAAAGCAATCTCGGTCTTGCGCGCCTCGACTTCGGCGAGCAACCCATGGCGCGGTTCCGGCGAGCTGGATTTGGATCGGAAAGTCGTCGAGCAAATCGCTCGTGATCTCAACGTGCCCGAGGAGACCCAGTCGGAACTCATGGACTCGGGAACTCCACGTTTCCCAAATCAAGTAGCGTGGGCGCGGTTCTATCTGACTCGCGAAGGCCTCTTGGATAAATCGCGACGCGGAGTTTGGAGGCTGACCGATCGTGTGACGGAAAGGGCTGCGCGGGGTACAGACGAGTCTGCTGCGCAAGGTCATCGCGAGGAACTGCTCAGGCTGCTCCTCGACCTCCCTCCACTCGGATTCGAGCGCCTTTGCCAAAGGCTGCTGAGAGAATCTGGCTTCGTTCGAGTCGCGGTCACCGGCCGAAGCGGCGATGGCGGGATCGACGGTCACGGGAACCTGGAAGTGAATCCGCTGGTGTCGTTCAAGGTCTTGTTCCAATGCAAGCGCTACGCGAAGACTGTCGTGCCCAGTCAAGTCCGAGATTTCCGGGGTGCGATGCAAGGGCGTGCCGACAAAGGAATCATCCTGACCACGGGTACGTTTACCGCCGAGGCTCGCCGAGAGGCATTGCGTGACGGAGTCCGCCCATCGAACTCGTCGATGGAGACAAGCTCCTCGACATGTTCGAACAGCTCGAGCTGGGCTTGAAGCCGATCGAGGCCTTCGAAGTGGATTTCGCCAACATCAACGCAAACAAAGAGGTTTGGTGGTTCGACATTCCTGATGCTTTCGCTCACGAAGGCACGCAACGCCGCAGTTCACGAAGGTGAGGAGCCGACAGCTTCGGAAGCCGCCGCAGTAGAGCATGCGTGGAACGCCATTTCAGAATGGGCGAAGAGGCGTACCGCCGAACGCATCGACCGATAGCAGCGCTGCCGCGCTGGCGGCGCTGATCTCCACCGAGTAACCTCCTCTCGACGTTGCCCTTTTAATTCCGTCCCGTGAGGCGGAGAAAGCGCACCCCGTGACCCCCTCCACCCCCGAAACGCCCGCCGCACGCTCGCGAGCGCCGTCGTCGGAGGAGGGCCTGCGCGAGCCGGTGCCCTTGCTCGGCGTGCGCACGCTGCTCGACGACGCGGGGATCTCGCGCTCGCTCCTGCGCATCGCCCACGAGATCATCGAGCGGACCGCCGAGCCCGAGCGGCTCTACCTGGTCGCGATCCCGAACGGCGGAATCCCGCTCGCGCGGAGACTCGCGCGCGGCCTGCGCGAGGTCGCCGATCTCTCGGTGCCGGTCGGGATCGTCGACACCACGCTCTACCGCGACGACCTGCACTCGACCGGCAACCGACCTGCACTGCGCCGCACCGAGATGCCGTCCGCGGTCGACGATCACATCGTCGTGCTCGTCGACGACGTGGTGAAGACCGGCCGCACGATCCGCGCCGCGATGGACGCGCTGATGGATTTCGGCCGGCCCGCCGCGGTGCAGGTGGTGGGGCTGGTCGACCGCGGTCACCGCGAGCTGCCGATCAAGCTGGACTACGTGGGCAAGAACGTCCCGACACGCGCGCGCGAGCAGGTCCAGCTGCGCAACGTCGACGGGGACGAAGGCGTGCTCGAGCTCGTGATCATCGGCGCGCCCGAGGACGACGCGCAAGGAGGGGAGTCGTGATCGGGCGCGATCTGCTCGGGATCGAGGACCTCGACCGCAGCGAGATCGAGCGGCTGCTCGACACCGCCAACCACATGCGCGAGATCGGCGAGCGCGAGGTGAAGAAAGTTCCCACGCTGCGCGGCCGCACGATCATCAACCTGTTCTTCGAGCCGTCGACGCGCACGCGCGCGAGCTTCGAAATTGCCGGCAAGCGCCTTTCGGCGGATGTGATCAACTTCTCGCCCTCTGCCTCCAGCACCAAGAAAGGGGAGAGCATTCTCGACACGGCGAAGACGCTCGAGGCGATGGATGCCGACGCGGTGATCGTGCGCCACGAGGTCTCCGGCGTGCCGCGGCGGATCGCCGAGGTGCTCGAGGCGCCCGTGATCAACGCCGGCGATGGCGCGCACGAGCACCCCACGCAGGCGCTGCTCGACTGCTTCACGGTGCGGCAGGTGAAAGGGAAGATCGACGGCCTCACCGTGACGATCGTCGGCGACATTCTGCACTCGCGCGTCGCGCGCTCGAACATCCTCGCGTTCCGCAAGCTCGGCGCCGAGGTGCGCGTGGCCGCGCCGCCGACGATGATTCCGCCCGCGATCGAGGAGACGTTCGGCGTGAAGGCCTACACCTCGCTGCGCGAGGCGCTCGAGGGTGCGGACGTGGTGATGGCGCTGCGGATCCAGAACGAGCGGCTCGCGGGCGCGTTCATCCCGAGCGTGCGCGAGTACTCGGCCACCTACGGGATCGACCGCGCGAAGCTCCAGTATGCGAAGGAAGACGCGATCGTGATGCACCCGGGTCCGATCAACCGCGGCGTCGAGCTCTCGCACGACCTCGCCGACCACAAGCCGGGCGTGATCCTCGACCAGGTGCGCAACGGCGTCGCGCTGCGCATGGCGGTGCTCTACCTGTTCGCGGGCCGCGCGCCGCGGCAGCGCGGAGGTGACTCGGCGTGACACGAATCCTTGTACGTGGCGGGCGGATCCTCGATCCGGCGGCCGAGCTCGACGCCGTCGGCGATCTCCTGCTCGTCGACGGCCGCATCGCGGCAGTCGGGGGCAAGCTGCGCGTCGACGATGCGCAGGTGATCGACGCCGCCGGCTGCTGGGTCGCACCCGGTCTGGTCGACCTGCATTCGCACCTGCGCGAGCCCGGTCAGGAGTACAAGGAGAACATCGGCACGGGGGGGCGCTCTGCCGCGGCGGGGGGCTTTACCGCTGTGGCCTGCATGGCGAACACGCACCCGGTGAACGACGACCCCGCGATGACCGACTACATCATCGACCGCGCCAAACACGATTCTCCCGTGCGTGTCTATCCGGTTGCGGCCGCGACCAAGGGCCTCGAAGGCAAGGTGATGACCGAGATGGCCGCGCTGCTCGCCGCGGGCGCGGTCGCGTTCAGCGACGACGGCAAGACGATCATGGACAGCGGTGTGATGCGCCGCGTGCTCGAGTACTCGAAGCTCGTCGAGGCGCCGGTGATCACGCACGCCGAAGACCGCACGCTGGTTGCGGGCGGGGTGGTGAATGAGGGGCCGGTCTCGACCCGGCTCGGCCTGCCAGGCAACCCCGCGATCGCCGAGGAGGTGCACATCTCGCGCGACCTGGCGCTAGCGCGCATCACCAGGGCGCACCTGCACGTCGCACACGTCTCGACGCGCGGCGGGATCGAGCAGATCCGGCGCGCGCGCGAGCTCGGCATCCACGTGACCTCCGAGGTCGCGCCGCACCATCTGACGCTGACCGACGAGGCCGCGCTGGGGTTCGACACCAATGCGAAGGTCGCGCCGCCGCTGCGTTCCGCCGAAGACCGCGATGCATGCCGCGCGGCGCTCGCCGACGGCACGATCGACGCGATCGCCACCGACCACGCGCCGCACGCGCTGCACGAGAAGGAGCTCGACTTCCGCGAGGCGCCGCCCGGCATGATCGGCTTCGAGACGGCGCTCGCGGTCGTGCTCGACCTCGTGCGCCGAGGAGAGATCACACCGCTCGAGCTGATGCGCCGGCTCTCGACCCATCCGGCGCGCATCCTGCGCGTGACGGGCGGGTCGCTCGCGGTGGGTGCGGTCGCCGACGTCGTGGTTGCGGATCCGGAGCGCGTCTGGAAGTACGACCCGGCAAAGGGTTATTCGAAGTCGGTCAACTCGCCGTGGTCGGGCCAAACGTTGACCGGGCGCGTCACCCACACGCTGGTAGGCGGTACGCTCGTGTACGACGTGGAGCGGGGAATATTGGCGTGAGCCCGAGAGAGCTTCCCCGACCGGCTCGGCTCGCGCTCGCGGACGGCACCGTCTACCGCGGCGCGGCGTTCGGCGCGTCTGGTGTCGGCGTAGGAGAGGTGTGCTTCAACACCTCGATCACCGGCTACCAGGAGATCCTCACCGATCCCTCGTACGCGGGGCAGCTCGTCGCGATGACATACCCGCAGATCGGGAACGTCGGCACCAATCGGGAAGACGAGGAATCCAGGCGGCCGTTCCTATCGGGCTTCGTCGTCAAGGAGCTGTTCACGGCTTCGAACTGGCGTTCGCAGGAGTCGCTCGACGACTATCTACGCCGCCACGGTGTACCGGGAATCGCCGACATCGACACGCGCGCGCTGGTGCGGCGGCTGCGCGACGGCGGCTTCCAGGTCGGAGTGATCTCGACCGATCCGGCGCGCCAGGACGAGGGTGAGCTGGTCGCGATCGCGCGCGGCGACGCGGGCCTCGAGGGGCGCGATCTCGCCGCCGAGGTGACCTGCGACGCCGCCTATCGCTGGAGCGAGGGTCGCTGGCGGGGGATCGCCGGGCAGGTGCCGCGCCCGGGCCGACCAACGACCGTGCGCAAGCTCGTCGCCTACGACTTCGGCATCAAGCGCAACATCCTGCGCCTGCTCGTCGAGCAGGGCTTCGACGTGCACGTGGTGCCCGCCTCGGCGACCGCCGACGAGGTGCTCGCGCTCGAGCCCGACGCGGTGTTCCTCTCGAACGGTCCCGGCGATCCGGCCGCGGTGCAGGGGATCCGCGCGCACGTGCGCCGGCTCGCCGAGCAGAAGCCGGTGTTCGGGATCTGCCTCGGCCACCAGATCCTCGGCCTGGCCCTCGGCGGCGAGACGAAGAAGCTCAAGTTCGGCCATCACGGCGGCAATCAACCCGGCCAGGACCTGGCCACCGGCAAGGTCGCGATCTGCGCCGAGAATCACGGCTATGCGGTGGACGCCGACTCGCTGCGCGCCGCGGGCGAGCGGGTCAGAGTTACGCATATCAATCTCAACGACGGGACGGTCGAGGGCCTCGCGCACGAGACGCGGCCGCTCTTCTCGGTGCAGTACCACCCGGAGGCGTCGCCAGGCCCGCACGACGCCAGTTATTTCTTTGCCCGGTTCCGCGAAATGGTGGACCGGCACGTGGCGGGAGAGCGCGTCACCGGCGCGCAGATCGCCGCGGGCGGGTCCGAGGACTGACGCGTGCCGAAGCGCGAAGACATACGAACCATCCTCGTGATCGGCGCGGGGCCGATCGTGATCGGCCAGGCGTGCGAGTTCGACTACTCGGGCTCGCAGGGCTGCAAGGCGCTGCGCGAGGAGGGCTACCGCGTCGTTCTGGTGAACTCGAACCCGGCCACGATCATGACCGACCCCGAGTTCGCCGACCGCACCTACATCGAGCCGATGACGGTCGAGTCGCTCGAGCTGATCATCGCACGCGAGCGACCCGACGTGATCCTGCCCACGCTCGGCGGCCAGACCGCGCTGAACCTCACGATCGCGCTCGGCGAGGCGGGCGTGCTCGAGCGCTACAACGTCGGTCTGATCGGCGCGCAGCTCGACTCGATCCGCAAGGCCGAGGACCGCGACCGCTTCCGCGAGGCAATGCAGAAGATCGGGCTCAAGCTGCCAAGGTCGGGCTACGCGCGCTCGGTCGCCGATGCGCGCCGGATCGTCGCCGAGACGAAGCTGCCCGCGATCATCCGCCCGAGCTTCACGCTCGGCGGAACGGGCGGCGGGATCGCGCGCACGATGTCGGAGCTCGACTCCGTCGTGCAGTGGGCGCTCGACCAGTCGCCCAACCACACTTGTCTGGTCGAGCAGAGCGTGCTCGGCTGGAAGGAGTACGAGCTCGAGGTGATGCGCGACCGCGCCGACAACGTGGTCATCATCTGCTCGATCGAGAACTTCGACCCGATGGGCGTGCACACC
>Ga0070696_100003856_pt1 | contig 10014 bp, 6 predicted proteins | sample KBSK1253metaG_FD_65474 | JGI IMG/M metagenome (GOLD analysis project Ga0070696, IMG submission 65474) | Corn, switchgrass and miscanthus rhizosphere microbial communities from Kellogg Biological Station, Michigan, USA - KBS K1-25-3 metaG | ecosystem: Host-associated > Plants > Roots >... | reverse complement strand
GCTTCCTCGTTTTCATGCCGCACGCTTTGGACAGCGGCGCGCGCGTCGTTCAACTCGTTCTGGAGGGCGGTCAGTTGACTGGCCGACACGTACTTCGGCCTGTCCCGCGGCATCGTCGCGTCGGCCCTCACATAGATCTTCAGATCCGGTTGCCCGCTCTTGTTTTCCGTCAGGAGGAAGGAATAGACCGCGCCACTGGCCGTCACCAGATTCAGATTCGTCGCCGCGCCCTCTTTGGCGGGTTTGACGTGCGCGATGTTCTGCGTGGCGGAGATCACCCAGAAGTCCTTGTCGCCGCACACCACATCGAGGATCTCCTCCTCGTCGGGCAGCAGAATCATTGTGGTGTACCGAAGCTTCGCGTGCAGCGGAATGAGACTCCGCTCGGACGCGGTGACTTCGCGAATGCCCGTCTCCTGTGCGGCCGGCGAGACGACGACTACAGGGACGAGCGCGAGTGTGGTGACGAGGGTGGTGAGACGCATACTCGTAACCTCCATCAAGCCGAGGCGGCCAGGCGATCGAGGCCTTCCTCGAAACCGTATTCTCGAAACATTGCGGTCACACGCTCGTTGTCCACCGGCGTGTTGGTATAGAGCCAGTAGGACCGGGGATCCACATTCAGGCTGAGCACTTTGGCGACATCCGGACGTTTGAGGAGCAGTTGCCGTCTGGCGATCAGGTCCGTGAGCAGATCGAGCTCCACGTCGTTGAGCCGGAAGAGTTCGGCATAGTGCGTCCGGTCGAGCGCCGGGTTCGCGAGCAGAAGTTTGGTCGGACAACTCTCGACCACCGTCCTCAGGAGATCCGCCGACGCGAAGTCATTGATGGTTTGGGTGGCCAAGAGCATGGACGCATTCCGCTTCCGCCACGTCTTCAGCGCGTCCTCCACGTAGGCGCGCAGGCGATCGTGTTGAATGAATCGCCACGCCTCGTCCATCACACAGAGCTTCAACCGGCCTCGATCGCCGGGATCGTCCAGGCGCGCCGTCACCCGGTGCAGGACATAGAACAACAAGGGCTCCAACAGCGCCGGGTACGCGCGCATCGCCTCGAAGTCGAACACCTGAAACCGCTGAACGCTCAAGGTGTCGTCGAGATGGTCGAAGAGATCGGCGTACCGGCCGCCTTCGACCCATTTGCTCAATCGGCCAGCGAGCGCGCGTGGCAGGAGATTCGCGAGCGTGAAGAGCCGCCGCTGGCTGGCCTCCAACACATACAGGTTCTCGATGGCCTCGTAGAGTTCACGATCTTCGAAGTCGGACAATCGATAGGCGTCCGCCCCTTCGAGGAGAACCCTGACGAACGCATGCAGAAAGTGCAGGTTCTCGGGCGTCGGCTCGAGCGCGAAGGGATTGATCGTGAGGTCGCGCTGTCGAAGCCCCAACTCAAGATAACTGCCCTCCAAGAGCGTGGCGAGCTTTCGATAGCTGTGTCCCAGATCGAAGATGACCGTCAGCGGCTCGTACTTCTGTGCATGCGTGACCAGGAAGTTGAGCAGGAAGCTCTTCCCGCTGCCGGTCGCCCCGAGCACGACTGTGTGGCCCACGTCGTCCACGTGCAGATTGAAGAAGTACGGGGTCTGATGCCGCGTCTCGAAAATGGTCAGCGCCTCGCGCCGGAGATGGCCACTCATCGGACACCCGCGATCGAGCGTAAACAGAAAGCTCAGGTCCGCGTAGTTGGTCTCGAGCAACGCGAGTCGCCGGACGTTGTGCGCGCTGTTCCCCGGCACGATGCTCAGCCAGGCGTTCAGCAGGTTGTACGTTTCCTCGACCAATGTGCCGTCGTGAGCCGCCATCACCTTGATCGCTTCAGCGCTCGCCCGCTCCACCGTACGCGGCTCCTCATCGTAGAGGACGAGGGTAAGTGAACACTCGCCGAAGAAATGGCCGTTCACCTCCAGCTCGCTCAACGCGTCGCCGAGCTGTTTCACCGTGGCGCTGGCGCTTTCATCCACCAACATCTCTTCGGGCCGGGTGTCCGGGGCGACGTAGTTCACCAGCGACACGCGCTTGTTGAAGAAGTGCCGGCGGCGGGTCTGCAGGTCTCGACGCATCCGATCGTTCGGGATGCGCTGCCACTCCAGGCACGCGACGCACTCGCCCGGCACGGTGTACAGGTCTTCCAGCAGATGCGCGAACGTCGCGGCTGGCGGCTCTTTCATCGTCAGGACCTTGACCCGAATGTCGCCGAGATCCAGATGGGTGCGGTGGCATTCCACCGCCGAGTCCCCGACGAAAAAGTCCACGTGCGTGTCGTACTGGAGTGCCGCGCCCTCTGCGTGAGCTGGCACGTAGTTCACTAGACGCCGAAAAAATCGAAAGGCGTCGGCCTTCTGGAGTCTGGCCGGGCGGAGGTGGTCGGCAAGCTGCACTTCGAACGCAGCCGCCTTGTGATAGAGCTGCGCCACCGCCCGATCGAGATCACGTTCGAGTACCTGAAGCACGGCGCTCGACGACAGCCAGTCTCGCAGCGCTCGCCGCGGGTCGCGCAGGAGTCCCCGGAGCTGCGTACTTGTGGAGCGATGTGGTCGGAGCCCTTCGTACACGAGCACCAGGTACAGGTCGATCTCGTACAGCTCGCCCCGACGGGTGTTCAGGTATTCCGCGCGCCGTTGGACGGCTTCGTGGACCAGGCGCTGGCTGCACGGTGCGGCCTCGACAGCGCCGATGCGGCGCTTACAAAGGTACTGATAGACGCGACAAGAGTCATCGAGGAGCCGAAGCGCCGCCTCGAATCGATGGACGATGTCGCGGCGCTGGAAGTGATCGAGACATTCGTAGTCGCTGCCCCGCATGCGATACACGAGCCCGACATGTCCCGCCTTCGTCAAGAACGCGTGGTCGTCGACGAAGCCCCAGACCGCCAACAGGCTGTTGACGCTCCCGGCGTCCCGGTAATCCCGGAGGATGCGGGCCATGCTCACCATGGGCGGACCCCCACATCGAATCGGGTATGTTTCACAGCGTCGTAGCGGGCTCTGAAGCGCGAGGAGGACAGCAGGATGCGAAGCATCTGCGGATCCCGCTTCGTCGACCACAGGGCGAAGCCATAGAGGCCGCTGGCGACAAGCACGCCGGCCAGGAAGGAGTAGAAGAGGTTGAACGTCGCCGCGCCCATCAACAGCGCGAGGAAGAACAGCCGTCGATCAACCCCGCAGACGGTCAGGGGACGATGAAGGGCCTTGTAGACGGGCCGGTACGTCGGGCGGTGTAGCATCCCCGCACCTCCAAAAACTTGCTTCCGAACCGATCAGAACAGCCACGTGAGGAACTGCCCTGCAAACAGCGCAAGTCCCCCACCGAACACGATGCCGGAGATCTGGCGCTTCGCCCCTCCTTCGCCGTACATGAACATAAGTCCACCAATGACGATGGCGACGAGCGCGAGCGACCGCGCCAGCGGACCAGTGAACGTGAGGGCGAGGTTGTTCGCGGCACGTTCCCACGGCGACTGGGCGGCGGCGATGGAGGGCAGAATAACGAACGTGGCGAGCATGGCCACGAGTCGACATTCTCGGACGATGCCGCTCATACGAACCTCCCTGCGAGTGACGGTCTTTCTGTTTCTGTACAAGCACACGTTTGTCGAACCTAGCAAGACGAGATCCAGCCCACATTCCCGCGCATGAATTGGCGGCAGTGGTCTGCGCCCGATGCAGGGCCTGCTTGAGATGTGTCATGCGGGAGACGGCCCTGCCACGCGAGACAATGCTCGACTGGCGATTCGAAATCCTTGATATTGCAAGCGCGCCAGATCTCGCCGCCGCCGTTCGACGAATGGCAGTTGGTGTGGGTGCGGCGAGGTGTGTGAAATGTCAGCGCAGAGAAGCGTAATCGGTGACATGCAGGCGATGGGCGGATCGCGCTGAGAAGGCGCCAGATGACACAGAGCACTGTAGTAGTAACAACCGCCGATTAAGATACAAACCTACGTATTCACTGGGGTGATGAGCATCGCCGGCATAGCGGCCAGCAAGAAATCGCACGGATGTACATTCTGCCGTTGAAAGACACACGCAGCGAACAGTTCAAAGGCTAGGCGTCGTGGAAATCGTAAAACACCGGGCTTTGAGCCATCTGGTACCCAGAACGCTTCGGTTGTCAATTGACAAGGAGGTTCGGTGAACGTGAGCGAATCGTGTTTTGGAGGACGTCGTTGAAAGACTGTTCTTTTCGCCGACACCGCGGAATGATTTACACGCCAGAATCACGACAGATCGTCGCGAGCTTATCAGTGCTTATTAAGATCAAGTTCACCTAAACCGAGGATCTGAAACGAGTGTAAGCACCACCAATGGGCGACATTCCGTGCAGACGGATCTGCCGTCTGCGCCAAATGTTCATGTTTGCGTCCGTGGCCGAGGGCCGCGCCCGCCCCTTGGCTGACCTCGAGGCCTGACCGCTTCTCGCTCGCGCTGGTGTAACCATTCCCGCCCTTTGCTTTTGTTGAAGGTATGTCGCGTGAGAACGAAGTCGCGCGGAAACGACTACGCAGACGATTTTGGCAGGTGTCAGTAGCCGCTGTGGGTGTTGCTGCCTGGGTGGTCCTCGTCGGTGGGTGCGGGAGCACAGCGCTGCCACCGAAGCTCGCACTGGCTCAGCGTGTGGAGGTAGAGGGTGCACAGTTCTACGCTGTCAGTGTGGGCGTCGAGCGATTTAGGCAACCGGTGTATTCAGACCGGCTTGCGTCCGCACTGGACGCCACGCACCTCTTCGCGCATGTGGCGACTGTTGAGGCGCTCGACAGTCCACCGACATTCGTGGCTCGCGTGGAGCGTCCCATTTACGGCACGGCTGCCGTGCCGTGGTTGACGGGCTTGAGCCTCGGCCTGGTTTCGACGACGGTCGAGGAGGAGCATGGCTTCTCGTTTTCGCTCATTCGAATCTCGGTACCCGCACCCAAAATACCCGTCGAGTTCAGGTATCACGGAACCACCACGCTTGGTTGGCGAGCGCTGTTTCTCAACGTCAGCGATGGGACCGCAACCGACGTGTACCGTCACCCGAGACTGATCGAGCACCTCGCGTGGGCCATCGTGCAACAGAGTGAGCTCATTTGCCAGCAGGTAGGTGGCTGCCACATCGCGTCGGGTCCCTGACACTTGAGGCCGCCGAATTACGGTGCCCGTGCAGCGATTTCGCGAAGGGCTCGGAAGCGTCCCCGAACGTTTCGGACGGACAGGTGTCCGATTGGAATGGATTCCCCGTGGCGCTCAGACGGCGTCTTTGATGCTACTGAGAACGAGCTACCCCGTTTGAAGCCGTTGGGTAGGAGCGACCTGCTCACATCTCACAAAGGTCCTGGCGCGCTATGTAGACCAGCAAACGGCAACCCGCTGTAAAGAAAGGGAATGCACGGCGGGTCGCTGTCGTTCCGGAGGCAGTGGTGGCGATGTCAATGTTCTTGCGAAAGATCGGAGACTGCGAAGCAGGATAACCCAGCCGTGGCGAATCAGCAGAGCCCGAGATCGCGCTACCAAGTGATCGCCGCGAGTGTCCTGCCTGCGGATGTCGAGGAAGCCGACCGCATTGCCGAGGCGCTCAGACACGAAGGATGGCCGCATGCGAGTCGTTCGCTCGTCATCCGTGAAGCCCTCGCGCGGCTCTCAGAGGATCTCCTAGGAAAGACAACCGAAGAGACGTTCCGCGATTTCATCGATCGGCGTGCCCGCCGGATCCCGAATGTCGCTGGCCTGCCAACAGCGCGCATTGATCGACAAGGCGCACACGCACCGTCGGGGCTTTCTGATGGAAGGGATGTTGCCACCGACGATCGGCTTTGGCTGAACTGCGGACGATGCGGCAAGTCGTTGTCGGTGCGTGTCCAAGACGTTCAAAACAAACGAACCATCAACTGCGAGGCGTGTGAGAAGATCTGCCGCACGAGCCCCTGATACTTCGTCACAGCTATTGACGTTCATCCCTAGTCATGTTCTAACCTGTGGAATCGATGACGGTCGAACCTGACGATTCGTCGCTCATGTTGTGAAACCGCGACGATCCTTGGGAATTGATTTGGCCGACTTGATTCATCTATCATCGCGACCATGGCAAAGTATTCGTCGAGTATCTTAGAACTCGCCGCTCGCGGCGCGCGTGCCCGTTACGAGGAACTGCAAGCCGAACTCGCTTCGCTGGTTCGGCAATTTCCGGACGTTCGAGGCGGTGCGCGAAAAGTCCTCGAACGGGGGCGACGCGCGCTCACGGCCGCGGCATTGGAGGTCAGAAGGGCTCCCCGGAAGCGGCGGAAGATGTCTGCGGCGGCTCGGGCAAAGATCTCGGCGGCCCAGCGGGCTCGGTGGGCAAAACAGAAAGCGGCCAGCGGCGTCGGAACTGGGGGCCGAGGACGCCCTGCGATCAAAAGGTAGGAACCATCATCTGTGCAAATGAACCATCGTCGGCTATAAATGGGTGAGCTCATATCACCGCACCTTATGGATGTTCACCCCCCTCCCGTGAAGCCTCTCGTCGATTGCGCCGCGCTCGACTCGCTCGATATCCGCCTCGGTACAATCCATGCCGTCGACCGGATTCGACGAAACTCTTACGAGTCATAGTCAGCTTCGGGGATCGCACGCGCTCGATTCTTGCGAACATGAAACAGGAGCGCGCGAATCCCGCGAAGATCGTCGGACGCCAGGCACTGTTCGTCGTGAATCTTCCGCCGAAACGAATGGCCGCTCTCGTGTCGGAAGGGATGCTCTTCGACATCGGTTACGCTGATGGCCTGACGCAGCCGCTTGCCGTATCCGAGCGGCCGCTTCCCGATGGCACTCGGCCGGGGTAGGTAGTAGGCCAAGCGACGTGCGATATTGGATCGGAGCGAGGCTCATAGCGCTGGTGGGCCGCGCCCATCGCGCCGTCGCTTCCAGCATCGCGCCGTTCCCTCGTGATCCGCAATTATTCATACCGAGCTGCCTATCGGTCGCCGCGATGGACGACAGCGCGAGGGCGCTGAATGTGACATGCCAAATGCACCGCGCCTGAGGTGGGGCTTGGCTTGGTCCGTGAGGCTGAGCGAACTCCCGGCAATGCGAGGCCAGCGCGCTGGGTATCCGGTAGCACGTGGTGTGACCGTGCCCCGAGATCGCCGACATGGCCGGTTTGCCACACAGCGGCTCGCCTCAGCCACTTCGCGATGTTGTAACCTTTCGGTCCATTCGCTGTAATCCTGGTAAGGGTGTGACGAGCGGCCGTTCTAGGTCTCTAGCTGGGCGTCATGGCACGCGACACGAGGTTCATAAGCGGCCCTGCCTCCGTCTATAACGGCTCGCAGGGCTGCCGCGCTCACGCTTTCCCCGGATTATGCCGAAACGGCGCGAAGTCGCGTTTTGAAGGGCCGTTCGAATCTTACGATTGGCCAATGTGCTACATCGTCTCCACTCGGCGTACGGGTCCGAAGGATGAATGGGATAGTCGATCCTGGTGTTGCTCATTGGCTATTGTGGCGCGCATCTGTTCATGAAAAACGACGCCGGCGTTCCGGGAATTGCGTGCATGGGCCGCTCAAAGCAGGTCGCTGAAATGGAGACCGAAGCATAATAGGCGGCCGAACACGGGCAGGTTCTGGTCGTCGACTGCGTTCGGGTCGTGGCCGGAAGAGAGGTGATCCTCGATGGCTCGCCGCGCTGCGCCCTGGTGGATGTTTGTCCTCGCGGTCGCGTTCGTCGCGTACTTCGCGCTGCTCGTCTATTGCGACATCGTTCGACCAGAACCATACGGCTTTCACGCGGATTTTACCCGCGGCCCGATGGTCCTTTCGAGGATCGTGTCCGATCCGGATTCGCCAGCGGCGCGTGCCGGTCTGCTGGCCGGCGACGTCATCACCGCTGCGGATGGCCGCGCCATCCGGAGCGCCGTCGACTGGACACTCGTCGAGGATAACGTCACATTTGCGCGGCCGATTCACCTCACGGTGCACCGGGGCGGTGAAACGCTCGACGGCACGCTCGAGCTGGCGCAGGCCCGTTGGATCTATTGGACGACCGCGCCGGGCATTGTCATGGCGGGGGTGCTTGGGGTGCAGCTCGTTGCGCTATCGTTGGCATTGGTGATCGTGCTGAGACGGCCGGAGGATCATCTGGCGTTGCTCGGCGCGTGGGCGCTCGCCACGGCCGGCGTGTACACGATCGTGCCGCCCTACCGGATCGCCGCGGTCTGGCGAGGGCTGCCGATGCTGCTCGGTGCCCTGATGTGGGTGCCGTATCTCAGCAGTCAGGCCGTGGCGGCCGTGCTGTTCACGTTCTTCGCACACTTTCCCCGTCGCCTGATTCAGTCCGCCCGCGTGTGGGTCGCGGCCTGGGTGCCAATGGTGATTGCATTGATGCTCCCGACACGCGACGCCGTACTCGCGATCTACGAGCCTGCACAGGCCACCAGCGCCCCTCTTCCGGGTAGGCTCTTAATGGTGGCGACAGGGGTCTACCTCTTGGCGGGCCTCTGCGCCCTGGTGCTGAATTACCGCCGACTTGACGATGTGAACGAGCGGCGGCGCGCGAAGATCGTCGTCGTGGGTGCCGTCGCCGGCCTACTCCCAGGGTTGTTGGCGGTCGTCGCGTACCGACTACGACCCGATGCGGATGTCTCGGCGTCGTTCTTTGCCTCGCGAATCGCGTCGCTTGCCTCGTTGAGCCTGCTGCTCTTCCCGGCATCGTTTGCCTACGCGATCTTGCGGCACCGCTTGTTCGATATTACCGTGATGATCCGGCAGGGTGTGCGATATGCGGTCGCGCGTGGCGTCCTGGTGTCGGTGGTGCCCGCCCTTGCCCTGCTCCTGGTCGCCGACGTGCTGATGCGGGGTCACCAGCCATTGACCCTGATCCTTCAAACACGCGCGTCGGTGTACGCAGTGATTGCCGGCCTGGCGGTCGCCGCGCACAGCCGACGCCAACAGTGGCTCGGGAGCCTCGATCGCCGGTTCTTCCGAGAGCAGTACAACGCTCAGCAGCTGTTGCGTCAGGTCGCCGAAGACGTTCGCCATATGGGCGACTTCGAGCGCGTCGCGCCGCGCGTCGTGGCACACATTGAAGCGGCGCTCCATCCGGAATTCGTGGCCTTGCTCGTACGCTCGCCGAGCGATTTGCGGTACGCGTCGCTTCTGGCGGCGCCGGCCGGACTCGCGCCGCCGCCGCTTCCGGTCGATAGTAAGCTCGTCGCGTTGCTGCGACTGCTCGGGAAACCGATCGAGGTGTCGGAGACGGGGCAGTGGCTCGCTCAACAGCTTCCGAGCGAGGAACTCGACCTCTTGCGCGAGGGACGCATCGAGCTGATCGTGCCGATCGTCACCGACCCCGAGCACACGGAGTCAGTGCTGACGCTCGGGGTCAAACGCTCGGAGGAGCCCTACACACAGGAGGACCGCGATCTGTTGGTGATCATCGCCGCAAACCTGGCGCTTCTTGAACGGGCGGCACGGCCCGCTCGCCACGTGCACCCAATGTGTGAAGAGTGTCCGCCGTGCGGCGCCATCTACGATGCCGGCGTCATGCAGTGCCAGCGCGACGGGGTGATGCTTGCGCCTGTCTCGCTGCCGCGCTTGTTTGCGATGCGGTACCGCTTGGACCGGCGAATCGGCCGCGGAGGATTCGGGACGGTATACGAAGCGTTCGACACCGCGCTCGATCGACGCGTCGCGGTGAAGGTGATCCGCGACGATTTGCTCACTCGGCCGGATATGGCCAAACGGTTTCAGCGCGAGGCGAAGCTCGCCGCCGGATTCGTGCATCCAAACGTGGTCACCGTACACGATTTCGGCGTCGCCGCCTTCGCGCGCGCGTTCCTTGTCATGGAGTTCCTCGACGGCACCACGCTGCGGGACGAACTCGTACGGGAGTCGCGCCTGAGCCCGTCGCGCGCGCTCGCGGTGATGCGCGACGTCTGTGCGGCCATTGATGCCGCACATCGCCGACAACTCATTCACCGCGATCTGAAGCCAGAGAATATTGTGCTCGTCAGGGACGGTTCGAAGGAGACCGCGAAGGTGCTCGATTTCGGCGTGGCCAGGGCCCTC
>Ga0070696_100003855_pt1 | contig 10015 bp, 7 predicted proteins | sample KBSK1253metaG_FD_65474 | JGI IMG/M metagenome (GOLD analysis project Ga0070696, IMG submission 65474) | Corn, switchgrass and miscanthus rhizosphere microbial communities from Kellogg Biological Station, Michigan, USA - KBS K1-25-3 metaG | ecosystem: Host-associated > Plants > Roots >... | reverse complement strand
GCACCGGCGCCGGCTTGGGAGGCGATCTGATCGAGTCCTATCAGGGGGATTTCTTCGTCCGCTTGATCGACCCGTCCAAACGTCCGCCGATCTGGTCGGTGATGGACGACATCAACAGCACGGTTACGAGCCAAGTGCCGGGCATCAATTTCGACACCCACGAATTGCTGGACGACATGATCGGCGACATGATCGGGCGCCGCCAGCCGGTGGTGATTCAACTGACGGCCAAGGACCCCGACGTCCTCGACGGCGTCGCGGTCAAGGTCGCCGAAGCGATCTCCAAGGTGCCGGGCGTGCAGCCGGCGTCGGTCAACAACGGCGTGATTCCCGCCGGAGACGCCTTGGAGATCCATGTGGATGCGGCCGCTGCGGCGTCACAGGAGATGACGCCGACGGACGTGCAGGATCAGCTGTACCACTACTTGAACGGCGCCGTCGTCACCCGCTATCTGGGCAAGGTGCAGGATGTCGGCGTGCGCCTCTGGCTGGATGCTCCTCACAGCAAAATCTACCGCGAGCAACTCGGTCAATTGCCGATACGCTCGCCATCCGGACGCGTGTTCCCGCTGAGTACGGTGGCGACCACGGAGTTCGTCAGCGGACAGCCGGAAATCACGCGCGACAATCTGGCGCAGATCGTCGCCGTAACGGCCGAGATCGGCGGCGGCCATGATCTCGGGTCGACGATCGCGGGCGTGCAGAGAGTCTTGCGCGATCCCGCGGTGCTGCCTCCCGGAGTCTATTACACCATCGGCGGCGCGTATCAGCAGCAGCAGATGGCGGCCAAAGGCATGATCAAGGTGTTCGCCGCCGCCGCCGTCGCCGAGTTCATTTTGCTGCTGTTTCTCTACGGCCGGTTCTGGCTGCCGGTCATCATCATCGTGAGCGCCGTGATCTCGAGCAGCGCGGTGTTCGTCGGGCTGTGGGTCACCGGCACCGAATTCAACATCACGGCGATGATGGGCATGGTCATGATCATCGGCATCGCCACCGAGATGGCGATCTTCTTCGCCTCCGAATACCAGGAATTGGAGAAAACGATGCCCACGCGCGAGGCCCTGCATGGCGCCGCGCTGAATCGGCAGCGGCCCATCATCATGAGCACGCTCGCCATGGTGCTCGCCCTGATTCCGCTCGGCGCGGCGATCAGCGGCTCGGGCGACCAGATGCTGCAGCCGCTCGCGATTGCGATCATCGCCGGCATTCTCGTGCAGCTGCCGCTGGTGCTGATCGCGATGCCGGTCGTCGTCGGCCTCACGGTCCGCGATAAAGCCGGTTCCTAGGCGGGGTCACGCCGCCAATTCTTCGACCATTGAGATGATGGCCGATAGCACAGGGCCGCCGACCCTGAGGTGGCAATCTTCGATTTCCCGGCGGTCGAATGACCTTCCGGCCGTTCTGCCGTTTGCGATGATCTCGATTTTCGAGCCGGCCGGGACATCGCCGGGGCCCGTGTCGGCGTCCGTAATGCGGCCATAGAGGCCATGAGGCACCAAAAGGCTTTTTATTTCCAGCCTGATTTTCTTGAGTCCGGTGTCGAATTCCTCTCGCGACTGCTTCTCGTCCATGGGACCCTCCTACCTCGAATGCTACGCCTCACATGATACGCGCACGGCCGATCGAGCGGACTACCAACATCATGGCCGCCATGGCCGCCGGACACCGCCTACTTGGCCCTGAGGATCGCCGTGATCGTCACGCTGGTCCGATCGAACACGGCGAGTAGGGGGTGCCCCCGCCCCGTGAGCGGCATCGAATCGAGCGCGTCCGCAGCCAACCCGGCCGCCTGCATGCGCTTCTTGAGCACTTTCTTGTCCTTGGGCGGGAAATACCCCACATCGTCCACCTTCTTCAGTTGCGTTCGAAGTGCCGGCAAGCCCTGTTCCCAGCGCTTGTAATACCGCGGCATCGAGATTACGTCGTTGCCGCCGCCGATGGCCGAAGCTACGATTTTGCTGCGTTCATCCGGATTCTGCGGCAGGGGCGCCCAAATCCAGCGCGGCAAGCTGTACCAATGGGGCACCAGCTCTACGTTCTGCCGGCGGGCGAGAGTGAGTTCTTGGGCGTCGATGTCGTATGCCTGCACCATCTGCAGCACGTTCTCGGAAAACGCGTAGTACAGCGGCCGTCCGTGCCAGAGCGACACCGTGCCGTAGATCAGCGCGAACAGCTGCACGGCAACGATCATCGAAATATCGCGGGCGAGCTCATGCCGCGGCTTGGTCGCGCGGGCGATGACAAAGGTCATCAGAGGACCCAGCACGATGTCGACTCCGGCCATCACCACGACGACATGTGAGACATCTGCCAGGTACCAGCCCGGCCAGCGATACCATCCCAGGTAGAGCGTACCCAGTATGAGCGTCAGAGCGACGCTGCTCCCGAGCAGATGCAGTCCAAAAGCCTTGAGTCTGAATCGCATGCCGGTTCCCGAGAAAAGGGCCGCACTCCTTGAGTCCTACGGTGACCGTATTGTCCACAACCTCATGGGCAATTGGAATTATCGAGGCCGGCGCCGGCAAAAATTGCGAACGCCGTCACACGATCTGACAGGCCATGGATGCCGTCACGCTCAACGATACAGCCCGAGAACCGCTGTGAGGCTTTTCTCCGCGGCGGCCATCTGCTGGGGTCTCGCCGGCGGCGCGATTACTCAGGTGTTGAACGCCGCTCGGCGCCCGGCACCGTGGCGTCGCCATATGTCGAGGCGAGGTAGATCCCCAACAACTTGACGTCGGCTTCGTCGATCGGCGCTCCGTAGGCAGCCTTCATCTTGAGCACCTCCGCGGTCCACTGCGCCAGCGACATCCCGGGCGGTTGCAAGTTGATGTAGTCAGCCGAGTGACAGATCTGGCATTTTTGCACGGCGATTTGATAGCCGGCCAGCGGGGACACCTTCAGCACGGCGGTTTCGGCCGGCAGAGTGATATCGTGAGCATCGGCGGCGCCGACGCCGGGGCTGTGCAGACCGCCGGCCATGCAGAGCGCAATCACAATCGCAAGCCCACGCCCACGCACGGCTAAACCGCCACGAGGTTCAATGATTCGATGGCATTGCGGGCGTAACCGGCCGGGTTCCAGCCTGCTTCGGTTGGCTGGGTTTCGCCGCTGACGGCGGTTGCGCGCACGCGCAATTCAAATGGTCCCGGTGCCGTGGGGACCAGCGGCATGGACCATTCACGAAACGAGTAGGGGCCGAGGCTCTTGGCCAAAGCCGCCTCCTGCCATTGATGGCCGCGGTCGCTCGACAGCTCGACTTTCTTGATTCCGGAACCGCTGTCGAAGGCAATACCCCGGATGATGGTCCGGTGGCCGACCTTGAGCGTCGAATTACGGGTCACGCTGGTGACGAACGAACGAACCTTCAGTTTGGAGATCGGCGTGGTCTTGGCCGGTACGGTGCCGGGCGCGACGCAGTTGCACTCATTGTCGGGCACGCGGTACCCGGTGGTCATGAACCAGGCATCATGGCCCGCAAATGGTTCGTCGATAACCGTGATCTCGGATAGGTGCTTCACCCAATAAGTGCCGAAATATCCCGGAACGATCAGCTTCAGCGGATAGCCGTTCAGCAATGGAATGTCCTTGCCGTTCATGCCCCACGCGAGCAGCACGTCGGGATGCAAGGCGACATCCAAGTCCAGGGCTTTGATGAAATCCGGAGTGCTGGGCAGCACCGGCGTATCCAGGCCGTTGAAGGTTACTTGTTTCGCTCCCGCCGCTACGCCCGCCTTCTTCAGCACGGTTTTCAGCGGTATTCCGGACCAACGCGCGTTGCCCATCGAGCCGTTGCCCAGTTGCGAGCCGAATACTCGGGGCTGAGAAAAGCCTCGGCTGTTTCCGGAACACTGATTGACGGCGACCACGTCGACCGGCGATGCCATGGTCCGCAAATCCGCCATGGACAACGACAGCTCTGTGGCAACCTTGCCCCGAACGGCAAGCCGATAGGTGGCCAGGTCGACCGCCAATGGAATGTTCGCGAGGTGATAACGCACAAAAAATGCGTCGTTGGGCGTGATCGCGCCTTCATTGAATACGGCGAACGGCGTCTCCAAGTGCGGCGGCCGGGTGGTGATTCGCAGCAAGGGTCGCTTCTGCGGATAGGCGATCAGCTCTCTCTCACCGTTGTCGAAGGGCTGTGTCAGCGTTGCGGCATCGCCGAGCAAAGGCATGCCGCCCAACGCGGTCAACGCCATTCCCGCCTGTCGCAAAAACACGCGGCGCGCGGCGGGCGCGGGCGGGTCGGGCTCGTCACCGGAGTTCATCGCGGTCTCCATGCGCCATGGCGCCGTTGAGCATTTGCACTCAACGTGATTGTGGATCGATTTTACCCGATTGCGCAATCGGGTTTGGCGCTACCCCGTGCGTGGAGGCTAAGCCGGTTTCCGCCCGGCGATCCGCAGCAGCGCGCCGGCAGCGGCGACCCGCACGAGAAGGGATGTGCCGCCTGAGGCGGGACTCGTCAGATCCAGCTTTCCACCGAGGGCGCGGGCGCGGTGCCGCATGGATGCCAGGCCGTGCGAGCCGATTGCGTTCAGTCGATGGGCGGGTATGCCTATCCCATCGTCCGAGATCCGCATGACGATCGCGTCACCGTCTTGGGCCACCGTGATGTCCACGGTCTTCGCCGCCGAATGCTTGAGAATATTGGTGAAGGCCTCCTGCGCGATGCGGAACAAGCCGATCGAGGCTTCGGACGTGAACTTCGGCTCTTCATCGGGATAGGACTCGGTGCATTTGAGGCCGGCGCCGCCGCAGGTTACCTTCAGCTGCCAGCGCAAGGCGGCGAACAGTCCCACATTGTCGAGCAGTGTCGGCCGCAATTCCTCGATGATGCGGCGCTTCATATCGATGCAGGTCGCCAGATTCTGCTGCGCGCGGTTCAGCCGCAGTTTCATGTCCGGATCGCTCTCGGCGAGGTGTTGCTCCACCCATGAAATATCCATGCGTGCGCCCACCAGGAGTCCGCCGAGCTCATCGTGCAACTCGCGCGCGAGGCTGGCCTTTTCATGCTCCGTTGCACTTTGCAGATGGGTCGACAGTGCGGCAAGTTCACGCGTCCGGTCTTCCGCTTCGCGCTCCAATTGCAGCTTCTGATCGCGCAATTCCTCGGTCTGCAGCGTGCGCCGGTGCAAATCCATGTACACCAGGCGGGCGGCGATGACGATCAGCACCATATTGAAAATGGTGCCGCCGAGGGTGAGCCAACGGCTCAAGGTCAAGGATGAGGCCCAATGCGCGGCCGCGGCATTGTGTTCGAGAGTTTCGCGGCTGCGCATCTGATCGAAGATATCGCCGATGGCCTCGCCTGTGTCCGTGCCCACGCTGGTTTTCACCAGTGCGATCGCGCTGCCGGTACCCTGGGTCTTCTGAATGGCGAGCACCATCGACAGATCCGCGAGCCTCTTGCCGATCAGCACGTGCAGCGTACGCACATCGGCGACGCTGGGTTCCGACCCTGCGTAGGCCGCCTGCAATCGTGCCAGCTGGGGTTCCACATCGGCGACGGAGCGCTTGTAGAGGTCGAGGTATTTCCGATCGCCGGTCAACAAATAGCTGCGTTGCTCGCTGACGGATCGGGAGAGGGAACTCTGCAGCAGTTCGACCACGTGTTCGCGAGCCGCGGACTGTTGCAGCCGCTCGCCGGCCTCTTGCAGCCGCGACTGGCCGGCTCCCGTGAAAAAGAACAAGGCGGCCAAAAAGCCGATGATCAGGAACGGCGGCACCGCAACATACCAACGGCCCAGGCCGTCGAGTGCCTCACCCAAGATGTTCACGCGGGCAATTCTGTTGACAAAACTCATGACTATCCAGGAGCGTGAATCGGTCAGGCATGCCCCCGGGGCGGTCCGGGCTGTCACGCCGATACGAAGCCGCTTACTATACGCGACCTCATGCCCACCGTTCGCCTCGATAAAGTTTCCCTGAGCTTCGGCCTGAAGCCGCTGCTGGATCATGTCGCCCTGCAAGTCCGCAAGGGCGAAAGAGTCTGCCTGCTCGGCCGCAACGGCGAGGGCAAGTCCTCGCTGTTGCAGTTGATCACCCGTCAAATCGCTGCCGACAGCGGCGAAGTTTGGGTGCGCCCCGGTGCGCGAGTTGCAAGCCTGGCTCAAGAGGTCTCGCCGGCCAGCGATGCGCCGGTGCGCGACGTGGTCTTGGGCGGCGTCGAACCGGGGCGGCCGGAGGATGCGTGGCAAGCCGAGCTGCGGGCGGATCAGGTGATTTCGCGTTTGCAACTCGATCCGGACGCAGCGATGAGCACCCTGTCGGGCGGATGGCGGAGGCGGGTGATGCTGGGGCGGGCGCTGGCCGCCATGCCGGATCTGCTGCTGCTGGACGAACCGACGAATCACCTGGACATCGATGCGATCATCTGGCTCGAAGACATGATGATGGATTTCGACGGCGCGCTGCTGTTCATCAGCCACGATCGCGCCTTCGTGCGCCGATTGGCGACCCGGATCGTGGAACTCGATCGAGGGCAGCTGCGTGTCTGGCCCGGCAACTACGACGACTATGTTCTGCAAAAACGGGCGGCGCTCGAGGTCGAGGCCAGGCACGCGGCTCTGTTCGACAAGAAGCTGGCTCAGGAAGAGGCCTGGATTCGCCAGGGCGTGGAGGCACGGCGCACCCGCAACGAGGGCCGGGTACGCGCGCTCAAACAGCTGCGCATACAGCGCGGCGAACGGCGCGAGCGCATGGGTCAGGTGGAGCTTCGCGCGCAAGACGCGGCGGCCTCCGGCAAGCTGGTGTTCGAAGCGACTCACGTTTCTCAATCCTTCGGCGCTGCTGCGGTGATTGCCGATTTTTCCGCACGCATCATGCGCGGCGATCGCATCGGCATCATTGGACCCAATGGCTGCGGCAAGACCACGCTGATCAAACTGTTGGTCGGCGACCTTTCGCCCACCTCGGGTTCGATCACGCGCGGCACCAAGCTTCTGCCCGCCTACTTCGACCAGCAGCGCGAGCAGCTGAATCCATCGGCCTCCATCATGGACAACGTGACCGGCGGCAGCGGCGACACCGTCACGATCGACGGCCAGGCGCGGCACGTATCGGGCTATCTGCGTGATTTCTTGTTTCCCCCGGAGCGGCTGCACGCGCCGGTGAGCATGCTGTCGGGCGGCGAACGCAATCGCCTGTTGCTGGCACGTCTGTTCGCGCGGCCGAGCAATCTGCTGGTGATGGACGAGCCCACCAATGATCTCGATGCGGAAACACTGGACCTATTGGAAGAGATGGTCGCGAACTATGCCGGGACACTGCTCCTCGTCAGCCATGACCGGGCATTCCTGGACAATGTCGTCACCAGCACGCTGGTGTTCGAAGGCGCCGGCCAAGTCAACGAGTATGTGGGCGGCTACAGCGACTGGCTGCGTCAGCGCAAGGTCGCCGGTGCTCCCGCGCCGCGCAGCCCCGGCGCCGCCATACCGCTCGTTTCGCCGCGCGCCGCGCCCCCGCTTGCGCATCCCAAGGCTCGGCGTCTGTCCTATAAGGATCAGCGCGAGCTCGAGGCCATGCCCGACATGATCCAGCGTTTGGAAGCCGAGCAACGCCAGCTGCAAACGGCGGTGAGCGATCCGCAACTGTTCAACGGCGATCGGGAACAGGCGACCGCCGTGTTGCAGCGTCTGCAAACCCTGGCAGCGGACATCGAGAGGGCGTACTCGCGCTGGGATGAGCTGGAGTGCGCCGCCGGCGCCACTGCCTGACGCGGCTTCCGCTCAGCGCTGCGGCTCCGCTCAGCGCTGCGGCTCCGCTCAGCGCTGCGGCTCCGCTCAGCGCTGCGGCTCCGCTCAGCGCTGCGGCTCGGTTCAGCGGCGCGACCGGCCGCGGCCGAGCAGATCGCTGGGATTCGGCAGCGCGGCGCCGCCGGCATCGGGGATGACCAGCGACGATGCCTGTTCGCGGCGCATTTCCTGCAGTTCGCGCATGGTTTGTTGAACCGCCTGTTCCGCAGCCTCGCCGAATTTTTCGATGGCCGCGTCCAGCGTGTGGGCATCGAGTTCAAAACTGATCGGCACCGCCCCCATGGGGGTCATGACCTGCGCCTGTCCCACAAACATCACCGGTCGCGCGGAATCGTTCGAGCCGTCCGCCGTGACGGGCGTCAATCTGCGGATGGTGCCGACCTTGCGATCAGTAAACGTCTCTTCGAGATAAATCTGCGTCGAGTCCATGGTTGCCCGGTGGCCATCGGTGGCGGAACTCATGCGTAACCCCTTGTTCGTTTCAGAAACACTCAAGCATCAACCCTAGCAGTTTCTCATGGCGGCTGGACAGACCCCCCCATGAGCGTTGCCAGGGATGCCCTGCTAGGATACCCGGCTTGGCATACTCGATCACAGCTCGCAAGGTCCCGGCATGGACCACCCTCCTAGGCATCGCCCTGTTCGGGCTGGCGTTGTTCTGGCTGCATCATTTGCTCGGCCAGTACGGCTGGAGCGACATCCTCGCTCACGTGCACGCCATCCCCACGGTCAAGGTGTGGCGTGCGGTGTTCTTCACCTGCGCCGGGTACAGCTGCCTGACCTTGTATGATGCGCTTGCGGTGCGCTTTGCGGGGGCGCGCGTGCCGTACCCGCGGATTGCCCTGATTTCGTTCATGGGATACGCGATTGGCCACAACGTGGGCTTGAACACGCTGAGCGGCGGCGCGATTCGTTTTCGGGCCTATTCCGCATTGGGGCTGAGCGCGAAGCAGATTGCCACCATCGTGGCTTTCGGCACCTTGACGTTTGCCCTGGGCGCGGGATTGCTGCTCGGCCTGTCGCTGCTGACGCAGGCGGGGCTGTCCGGGTCGGTGTTGCATGTGCACGCCTGGCTCGCCGTGCTCGCCGGAGGCGCGCTGCTCGCGGCCGTGGCCGCCTATCTGTGGCTGGCGTGCACGCGGCATGAGCCGCTGCGGTTCAGCAGGTTCGAAATCCCGGTGCCGAGGGCACGCATTGCATTCGCACAGATCGCGGTGGCATGCGCCGACTTGCTATGCGCCTGCGCCGTGCTGTACGTATTGCTGCCGCCGCAGGCCGCCATCAGTTTCATGGCTTTCGCCGGCATCTACTTGATCGCCATCGCGGCCGGCGTGGTCAGCAATATTCCCGGCGGCATCGGCGTGTTCGAGACCGTCCTGCTGCTGCTGTTGCAGTCCGTCCCGCAGGAACACCTGCTGGGTGCGCTGATCGCCTATCGCGCCATCTACTATTTCGGGCCGTTCGCCGTGGCCCTGGTTTTCTTGGGCTTGCACGAGCTCTGGGCGCATCGGGGGCCTGCGGTGCGGTTGGTGCTGCTCGGCCGCACCTTCCTGATCGCGGTCACGCCGCAGGCCATCGGGATCGCGGTGTTCATTGCCGGCGCCGTGCTGCTCTTTTCGGGTGCGACGCCGGGGCTCGGCGACCGCTTGACCATGCTGCGCGGCTTCGTGCCGCTGCCGGTGCTCGAGTTGTCGCATCTGCTCGGCAGCGCGGTGGGCGTGGGCCTGCTGGTGATCGCCCACGGCTTGTATCGGCGGCTCGACACCGCTTGGTGGCTGACGATTTGGCTGCTGTGCGCGGGAGTTTTGCTGTCGCTGCTCAAGGGCTTCGACTACGAGGAAGCGTGCATATTGGGGGTGGTGGTGGTTCTTCTGGTCGCGGCCCGCGGGCGCTTTCGACGGCGCGCGTCCTTGATCGAACAACATTACTCCGGACCCTGGATCGTCGCTCTGTTATTGGTCCTCGGCACTTCGGCCTGGTTGGTGCTCTTCGCCTATCGGCATGTGCCCTACGACAACGAGCTGTGGTGGGAGTTCGCCTTCCACAAATCCGCGCCGCGCAGTCTGCGCGCTTCGCTGCTGGCGGTCATGATCGCGGCCGCTTACGGCATGTGGCGGCTGTTGCGGCCGGCGCATCCGCCGATTTCTCCGCCGGGCGAAGCGGATATGGAGCGCGTCGCGACGCTGGTCGCCGACGCCGAGGACACCGCCGCCAATCTCGCGTTGCTGGGCGACAAGAACTTTCTGTTCAATCAG
>Ga0070696_100003854_pt1 | contig 10016 bp, 9 predicted proteins | sample KBSK1253metaG_FD_65474 | JGI IMG/M metagenome (GOLD analysis project Ga0070696, IMG submission 65474) | Corn, switchgrass and miscanthus rhizosphere microbial communities from Kellogg Biological Station, Michigan, USA - KBS K1-25-3 metaG | ecosystem: Host-associated > Plants > Roots >... | reverse complement strand
TTTTTTACCCTTTTTACTCTTCTCCGCCCATGGCATGCGCGAACTCCTGCTTGAGCGCGGGGTGCGTGCGCCACAGATACACTCCCATCAGGGCAGCGGCCAGCAGGTTCCCGATGGCCACCTGGTACCAGGCAAGCGCGTGGAGCTGCCCCTCGGCCATCATCGCGGCGACGCCTGTCACACCGAGCTCGAAGATGATGAAGAGCAGCATGAAGACGACGAGCACGGAGGGCTCCTCCGCCGCCCTGTGCACGACGAACGAGGAGATCACGCCGCCCACGATGAACACGCCGTAATGGAAGATCGTATACACCACGATGTGCACCAGCAGACCGTCGTGCGTGGTGTTCCCGAACACACTGAAGAGCGCGGTGCCGAGCAGGCGCGGGGTAAAGAGAATGCCGTGGTGAGAGACGACATCCACGATGAGAAACCAGGCGGCGACTCCTGTGGCGCCGATGATGCCAGCAATGATGCCTTCGCGATACGGCCGGTGACCGTGCGGCATGCGTTGGCCCTCCTTCTCACGGGGTCAGTTGATCAGGCGTGTGCCGTTCCCTCCCCATCAGGACAATATTATCTTCGGCCGGCCAGGGCGAGACCAGCCGTGGCGCCGGAGGCGGTGGACGACCACAGTCGCCCCTGCACTGCTCTGCCCGCTCTCGACAAATCACCCGAATCGTGCCTCAATCAGGAATGCGACCAGGAATGCGACAAACTCCATCTCGAGCGCTCGGCGCGCTCCTCATCGTGGTGGCCATTTCGGCGTGCAGCAAGTCCGGTGGCTCCGGCGGGAATGATGTCGTCATTCCCTGCAATCCCGCCGGCGCGGAGGAAATCGCCACCGCGGTTCCGAAGTTCGTCACCGGCATCACGCCGCTGCCGCGGCGATTCCTCGTGGCGACCTCTGGCGACTCGGCGCTCCCCACATCGGCACAGGCCGCGCTGCAGGCCAAGGGTCCCATGTACCTGTTCCCCAGCGACCCGGCACAGCAGAGCAAGATCCTGGCGCGGCTCCAGCAGAATGGGAAGTTTCCCACCATCCTCGTCCTCTTCGCGGGAATGAAGCAGGTGGACAAGGGGCACCTGAACGTCCAGTTCGCCGGCCGTTTCGAGGGCGGGGACGAGGCGGGACGGCAGGTGCCGGTGACGACCATCCGCTTTGGCTGCCGCGACGGCCAGTGGCAGCTCGATACCACGAAGGCTGCGGCTGCACCATGAGCACTACGCTGGACCCCACGGAGTCCGGCGCGCAGACAGCAGCCGCGTCCGTTGCGACGATTCCTGTCGCAACCACCGTGGCGCCTGTGGCGCCGGCGCCCGTGGCAAGGCGCGAGCGACTGCTCTCGCTCGATGTCTTTCGCGGTCTCACCATCGCCGGAATGCTGCTCGTCAACAACCCCGGCACCTGGAGCGCGATCTATCCGCCGCTGGAGCACGCCGATTGGAACGGGTGGACGCCCACCGATCTGATCTTCCCGTACTTCCTGTTCATCGTCGGCATTACGACGTACCTCTCGCTCACCTCGCGCCGCAGTCGGGGCGCGGACGACCGCGCGATCATCACGCAGATCCTGAAGCGCGGTGGGATGATCGTTCTCGTCGGACTGCTTCTCTCCGGGCTCCCCTATCACGAGTTCGTGCTCCGGCTCCCCTTCGGCGCCCAGTTCGATTCCATTGCGCCGCACCTGGGACTCGGGCATTGGCGATTCACGGGTGTGCTGCAGCGCATCGGCGTGGCGTACATTGTCGGGGCGCTGCTTACCATGCGCACGTCGCTCAAGCAGCAGGTGATGATCATCGCCGCCCTGCTCTACGGCTACTGGTTCGCCATGACACTCGTTCCGGTCCCCGGGCAAGGGGAAATCGGCGCGTTGCTGCTCAACACGAAGAGCGCCACGCTCGGCGCCTGGCTCGACCGCACGGTGTTCGGCACGAATCACCTCTGGGCCGGCTCGCACACCTGGGACCCCGAAGGGATTCTCTCGACCATTCCCGCGATCGCGACCTGCATGCTCGGCGTGATTGCCGGCCGGTGGATCGCCGAGCGGCGCCCGCTGCTCGAGCGCGTGAGCGCGCTGTTCGTGGCGGGGGCGATCGGGATGATGGTGGGACTCATGTGGAACTGGTCGTTCCCCATCAACAAGAACCTCTGGACGAGCTCGTTCGTGATCTTCACCGCCGGCATGGCGTGCGTGACGCTGGCCACGTGCATCTGGCTCGTGGACGCGCAGGGCGTGCGATGGTGGATCAAGCCCTTCGTCATTTTCGGTGTGAATCCGCTGGCGGCGTTCATTGGCGAGGGCGTGCTGTCGCGGCTCATCTACACGCTCGTGAAGGTACCGTCGGCGGAGGGAATGACCTCGCTGCAGCATGCGGTGTATGAACACTGGTATGCGTCCTGGCTTCCTCCCCGTGATGCGTCATTGCTCTTTGCGCTATGTTACGTACTGATTTTCCTCTGGCTGCTCTCGCTTCTGTACAAGCGGAACATTCTGATCAAGGTGTGAGGGAGCAATGGGGTCTGACCCCATTGCCCTCTGCCCCCATTGCCCCCCTCCGCGCGTGACCATACCCTGGCTCCGCTCGTACTTCAGATGACCTCCTCGCTCCAGGCGCTTCCCGAATGAACGACCAGCACGTCCCGCGGCGCGGCCCACTGGCGGCGCTCGCTGCACTTCTTGTTCTTGCGTGCTCTCTTCCTTCCGCCGCGCTGGCGCAGGGAGACGCTGCACCCGACCCATCGCCCGCTGTTGCCACTCCGGCCACGAAGCCGGCCACGCGCAAGGCGGTCTCTCCGCGGCGGCGCCGGGCAAAGCATGCCAGCAGCAAGGCACGCGCGCCGCTCCACTACACGACGCCATTCAGCACCGTTGCGCTGGCAAGCGACATGCGCACGTTCCTCACCGCGCGCGTACGCAGCGGCGAATGGGGCGTGATGGTCGTGTCGCTGACACGCGGAGACACGCTCTTCGCGTACAACGCGGGCGACGCGCTGCAGCCCGCGTCCAACATGAAGCTGTTCACCACGGCGCTGGCGCTGGATGAATTCGGTGCCGATCATCAGTTCCACACCGACGTGATGCGCGCCGGGTCCCTCACGCCGGACGGCACGCTGCACGGTGACCTGATTCTGCGTGGCGGAGGAGATCCCGCCCTCTCGCGTCGCTACTACGGGAACGACTCCGGCGCCATGGATTCGCTGGCGGCGCTGGTCGCGGCGAGCGGCGTACGGCGTGTGAGCGGCAACCTGATCGCGGATGCGAGCGCATTCGACCCGCAGCGCATCCCCGAGGGGTGGCAGACCCGCTACCTGCAATCGAGCTACGCCGCACGCGTGTCGGCGCTGTCGCTCAATGAGAACCTGGCGACGGTGGTCATTCGACCGGGTCGCAAAGTGAAGCAGGCCGCGTCGGTCACGCTGGAGCCGGCGGCGGACCTGCCGCTCACCGCCGTGGTGACCACGCGCGCGGGACGCGGCGCGCGGATCATGGCGCGCAGCACGCCGAGTGGCGGGATCGAGGTTCGCGGCTGGATCGGCACGCGCGCCGGGCAGCGCAGCTACGTGGTTGTCGTCGAGGACCCCACCGCGTATACCGCCGGCGCATTCCGGCATGCGCTCGAGGCGCGTGGCGTGAAAATCACGGGGCCGACGCGATACGCCATCACGCCGCCCGAGGCGGTGACACTCACCTCACTCCCGTCGCCGCCGCTCTCGCAGCTCATCGCGCAAATGAATGGGGAGAGCATCAACCTCTACGCCGAGCTGCTCTTCCGCGATGCGGCGCGCAAGGCCGCGGGGAACGGCGTGGGATCGGCCGAGGGGGGCAGCAGTCTCCTGCAGACTTTCCTGACCGGCAAGGCCGGCGTTACTCCCGGTGCAGTCACCACGGTTGACGGCAGCGGGCTTTCCGTGATGGACAAGGTGACGCCGCGCTCGCTCGTGAAGCTGCTGGCGTTTGCGAATCAGGCGCCATGGAGCGCGGCCTTTCATGCGTCGCTGCCGACAGCCGGCACGACCGAACTGCTGCGCAACCGCATGCGCGCCACGCCGGCGCAGGGGAATCTGCACGCCAAGACGGGGACGACGAACACGGTGATTTCGCTCGGCGGCTTCGTGACCGCGCGCGATGGGGAACAACTGGCCTTCGCGTTCCTCTACAACGGCACGGACCGGTGGAACGCGAAGGAGACGATTGACGCGATGGGCGCGACCCTGGCGGGTTTCGCCCGCTAGCGGCCGTCGGGCCGGAAGTCGCCGGCCGTCTCCCGCACCCTGATTCCCCGCTTCGCCAGCTCGGCCACGTAGCGCTCGGCCGGAATGCACTCATCCGGCGTGTGCACGCCCGCCGGCCGCACGTCGCCGCAGGCCTGCATCTGTCCCGTGATGGACAGCGAGTAGCCCGTCGTGCGCATCATGGCGCTGATGCCATGCTGCTCATCGTAGTAGTCGAGCAGTTCCCACGTGTACGATCGTGGCTTGCCATCCTTCGCGCCCTCCACTGTCACGCGCAGCGCCACGAGATCGTGGCTCTCCGGCATGGTGAGGTGCGGGCCCACGGTGGACACGAACAGATCGCGCGGAATGACCTTCGTGCCCTTCACGTCCACCGGCTCGAGGTCGAGCAGCCCGATGTCGCGAATCGCTTCCATGATGTGCGCGTGGCCCGGATAGCGGAGCGTCTTGTACTCCATCGTGGGGATCTTTCCCTCGTAGCGGAACGCCATGGTCGAGAGTCCGCCCGCGGTGTGGAAGGCTTCGAGCGTGCCCACCGGCGCGGGAAATTCCACTGGCACGATTTCCGAGAGCGCCGTCACCTGCGTGCGCTTGCCATTGCGCACGACCCAGGAGAGCGTGGTGTAGTAGTCCAGCACGCCTTCGAGGGAATACACGATCTGGTAGTTGAGCGGCGGCTTCGGATGCTGCGGCAACCCACCCACGAAGATTCGCACCGACTGCACGCTGTCGAGACGCGAAATGCCGAGCTGCGCGAGGATGTTCACCATGCCTGGCGCGAGTCCGCAGTCAGGGATGACGGTGATCTCCTTTGCGCGCGCCGCCGCGTCGAGCGCCTTCTGCTGGAAGACGATCTCGGTGTTGCCGCCCAGGTCGCAGAAGTTCGTTCCCGCCTCGACGGCCAGCTTCGCCATGTCCAGGTTGAAGTAGTATGGAATGGCGCTCATCACCGCCTTGCTCTCGCGCATGACCGCGAGCACGGCATCCCGGTCGCGCACGTCGAGCGGCGTGGGGATGAGGCGCTTGCCGGAGTACGGCGTGAGAAAGGGCGGGAGATGATCGAGGTTGACGTCGGCGAGCCGCACGTCGGTAATGGCGGGATTCTGCAACAGGTCATAGGCGCAGGCCGAGCCTTGCAGACCGGCCCCGAGAACGAGCATCCGCATTGCGATAGGTCTCCTTGGTGCAGGCAGTAGATCGAGAAGATGAAAGGTAACCACGAGAGGGCGGCGCAGTCACCTGCGCATCGCGCTCGCATCGCGCTCGCATTGCATGCATCGCATCCATCGTACGTGGATGCCATATTGCGAGCAGTCGCCTTCTTAATTCCGCACATTCACCGGACACGACGATGCCCGCTTCAGCGCGCGACACTCCCGGTGTGATCCTGCCGCCGCCGCTCATCTACCTCGGAGGGCTGGTGCTGGGGTACGTGCTGCATCGCCTGCAGCCGCTCCCGATCCATCATCCGCGCATCACGTTTCCAGTCGGCCTCGCATTCGTGCTGGCGGGCATTTTCATCAACGTGGCCGGCATTCGCGAATTCCGGCGCGCCAGCACGTCGTTCATCCCCACGCAGCCCAGCACCGCGCTGCTGCAGAGTGGACCGTTCGCGTGGACGCGCAATCCGCTCTACCTGGCCATGACGCTCGTGTACATCGGCGTGTCGCTGCTGCTGCAGTCGCTCTGGCCGATCATCTGCCTCGTCCCCGTACTCGTGCTCATGCACTTCGGCGTGATCCGGCGCGAGGAGCGATATCTCGAGCGCATCTTCGGCGACGCCTACCGTGCGTACGCCGCGCGCGTGCGGCGCTGGTTCTGAGCCGCGGGTTCCGCGGTCAGCCCGGCGTGAGCTGGTAGAGGAGGTCGTCCTCGAGCCGGTAGAGGAGCGGCACCACGGTGACAGCCGGATAGAGTCCGCGCAGCCGCGCTGCTTCGCGCATCACGAATTCCACTTCGTTGTCGATTCCGAATTTGGGTACGCTGTCGGCGTAGTGCTTCTCGGCGCGCGCTTCGTCCCACCCGGCGCGCGCCACCATTCCACGCACGAACTCGTCGTGCAGCCGCGCCACGCGCACCATGCCACAGTCGGTGTGCGCGATGAGCACGATCGTGTCCACGCCGCCGATGGCGATGGCGAACGAAATGCGGAACTCGTTGTCGCGCATGTTCGCGCCGGCCGTCCGCAGCACGTACGCGAAATTCGGCGGGATGCGCAGCATCATGCGGCTCTCCATGCACATGCCGATGAGGAGCTTGCGTCCCGGCCCCGAGCCCTGCGCGCGCTCGAGATTGTGATACTCGAGGAGCAGCCCCACGGGCGTGGTGCGGTACTCGGGCAGAATGTCGGCGCGATAGTTGACGGGAATGATTTCAGGCACGAAGGGCGCGGAGAAGAGGAGGAATAGGGTGGAATAGGGTCAGACCCTCATCAGCCTCTGACCCTCAATGCGACGGAAGGATGTCCATGGAGTCCTTCTATCGCAATGAGCGCAATGAGGGTCAGACCCTCATCAGCCTCTGACCCTCATCAGCCTCTGACCCCGCTATCGCATGCTCGCCGACGGGTCAACTCGCGCGGCGCGGCGTGCCGGAAGCCAGCTCGAGAACAGCGCGACCGCGATCAGCAGCGCGGGCGCACTCGCGAACGTCACCAGATCGAGCGCGCCCACACCAAAGAGCAGCGAGCGCATGACTCGCGTGAGCGCCACGGCGCCCATTACGCCGAGTGCCGTTCCCAGTGCAGCCGTCCACGCGCCTTCGCGCAGAATGAGCCGCACCACACGCGCCTCCGTCGCGCCAATCGCCATGCGGACACCGATCTCGCGCTGCCGCTGCGTCACCGAGTACGCGATGAGCCCGTAGATCCCCGTGGCGGCAAGCACGAGCGCCAGCACCGCAAACGCGCCGAACAGCAGCGTCGTGAATCGCCGGTTCGTCATGGACTGCGACACGAGCATTTCGCCCGACTGGACGTGCGTGAGCGGCAGCTCCGGGTCCATGGTGCGCACGACATTGCGCACGCTCGTGGTGAGCGCCAGCGGATCGCCGGTCGTGCGCACTACGTACGTCATGCCGCGAAGCATCGCGTCCACGAGCTCCGGATTCGCCGCGCTGCCGAGCGCCGGGAAGTACGTCTCCGGAGTGCTCTGCTCGTCCAGCGATTTCGCCTTCACCGCGCGCACCACACCGACGATCGTGATCCATGGAGCGGGGGATGTGGCGGAGCCCCACTTGAGCCGTCGCCCCACCGCGCTCGTGCCGGGGAAGTAGCGCTGGGCGAACTGTTCATCCACGATCGCGACCGGCTGCGTACTCGACGTGTCGCGCGCGTCGAAGGTGCGCCCTTCGAGCAGGCGAATCCCCATCGCCTTGAAGTAGCCCGGCAGCACCATGTCGTTCACGACGAGCGGCACCTTGTCGAGCTGCATGCCTTCCGGCGTCACGGCGATCCGCCAGGATCCCAGCATGGGCGCCTGCACGGCGGCGCCCGCCGCACGCACGCCCGGAATTTCTCCGAGCCGTTCGACGAGAGACTGCTCGGCGCGCAGCACGCCGGCGGCATCGGGATAGCGAACGCGTGGCAGCACGGCCTGGAAGACCAGCACATGCTCCGGTGTGAAGCCCGGGTCCACCCGCAGCGCCTTCACGAAGCTGCGCACGAGCAGCCCCGAGCCCGTGGCCAGCATCAGCGCCAGCGCGATCTCGCTCACCACGAGCAGGCGCCGGGCGCGCTGTCGGCGGCGTCCGGCGCTCGCGGAACGTCCTTCCTCGCGCAGTCGCGCCGGCAATTCGGCCGACCCGTGCTGCAGCGCGGGGACAAGCGAGAAGCCCACCGCCGCGATCGTCGAAATAGCCAGGGCGAGCACGAACACGCGCGGGTCGAGTCCCACGCGATAGCCGGTCAATGACCCGGCGGGCGCCAGCGTCGCAAGTGCGTGTGCACCCCAGTGCGCCACGAGCAGGCCACCCACGGTTCCAAGCGCGACGAGCAGTGCGCTCTCCGCGAGGAACTGCTGCACGAGTCGCCCGCGCGTAGCGCCGAGTGCGGTACGCACGGCGATTTCGCGGCTCCGCGCCGCCGCGCGCGCCAGCAGCAGACCCGACACGTTGATGCAGGCGACGAGCAGCACGCATCCCACCGCGCCCATGAGGATGAGCAGCGTGCGTCGCACGTCGCTCACGAGCCGTTCCCGCAGCGGGACCGCGGTTGCCACGACGCGCGCGTGCGTGGAATAGGCGTCCGGGTGCAGCGCTGGCAGTCGCGCGGCGATGGTGTTCACCGCCGCGGCCGCGCGCTCGCGCGACACGCCGGCGGCCAGCCTGGCGATCATGAGCGTGTTGTACGAGTTGCCGCGGGTCTGCAGGACCGCGCTCGTCATGCGGAGCGGGACGAGAAACCCGGCCGGCTCCACGTCGAGCCCAGGGAGCGGAAAGACGAAGTCGCGCGGCATGACGCCGATGACCGTCGCCGGCGCCCCGTCAAGGTGGATCGTGCGACCCACGATCGCCGGATCCGCGCCGAAGCGCCGTCGCCAGAGCGCATCGGTGAGCATCACGACATCGGCCGAACCTTCGGCGTCATCGCCCGGCTGGAACGCACGACCCAGCGCGGGCGACACGCCCAGCACGCGCAGCAGCGACGACGACGCCTCGATCCCCGCGACGCGTTCGGGCGCCGCGTCTCCGGTGAGGTCCGCGGACCGGTTCTGGAAGATCGCCGATGACGCGAACACGGAACCGTCGAGTGCGGCGTAGTCCAGGAAGTCCGGCGTGGAGATCGTGCCGAAATTCTTCTCGCTCACCATGGGCAGCCCTTCGCCAACGAGCACCAGGCGCTCCGCATTGGGAAAGGGGAGCGGGCGGAGGAGCACGGCGTCCACCACGGAGAAGATGGCCGTGTTGGCGCCAATGCCCAGGGTCAGACAGAGCACGGCGGCGACGGTGAGCGCAGGGTTGGCGCGAAGCTGGCGCAATGCGACGCGGAGATCGGACGTCACCCCATGCAGCGCCTCCGCCATGGATCGGCTCCTGGCATATTGCGCGTCGATCGCGAGACAGGTGGCGCGAACGCGTCGCAGATCGCCGAGCCGGCGCGCGGCGTCAGCGCGCGCCTGTTCGACGGTCATGCCCGCGGCAACGGCGTCGTCCACACAGGCCTGGAAGTGAAACGCGAGCTCGTCGTCGAGGTCCGCCGCCGGGTCGCTGCGCCAGAACCGCAGATAACGGTGCCAGAGATGATTTCGCATCGTGGGTGGCGGGTGTGGCGAGTCGCGCACGATCAGGCCCACTCGGGGCGTTCGGTGCCGCCCAGCACCTTGGCGACCGCGGCCGCGAAGGCCGACCAGGAGTGGGCTTCCCTGCGCAGCTCTTCGCGCCCGCGTGCGGTGATCTGATAAAATCGGGCTCGGCGATTGTTCTCCGAGAGCCCCCAGGCTGCCTGGAGGAGTCCGCGCTTTTCGAGGCGGTGGAGGGCGGGATAGAGCGACCCCTCCTCGACGTGGAGGGCGTCGTTGGTGACGGTGCGAATCCAGCGGGCGATGCTGTACCCATGGGCGGGCCCCCAGGAGAGGGTCTTGAGGACGAGCACATCGAGCGTGCCCTGCAGGAGGTCCAGGGGTTGGTCGGCGGGCATGCGGTTTCCCATTGAATGTCTATGGGAGGATGGTGGCCCACCCATAGGATGTCAATGGGTAGGGGCAGCCCATGGGCTGCCCCTTACGGGAAGCGGCGCGCTGCGCGCGCCTGCGGGAAGCGCCCCGGCGGCCTGCGGCCGCGG
>Ga0070696_100003852_pt1 | contig 10019 bp, 6 predicted proteins | sample KBSK1253metaG_FD_65474 | JGI IMG/M metagenome (GOLD analysis project Ga0070696, IMG submission 65474) | Corn, switchgrass and miscanthus rhizosphere microbial communities from Kellogg Biological Station, Michigan, USA - KBS K1-25-3 metaG | ecosystem: Host-associated > Plants > Roots >... | reverse complement strand
TGCCGGGGCGCCTCCCGAACCTGCTCGTGAACGGCTCGGCCGGCATCGCGGTGGGGATGACGACGAACATCCCGCCCCACAATCTGAGTGAAGTCGTGCAGGCGATCGTGCATCTCGTCGATCATCCCAACGCGACGATCAGGGACATCCGGAAGTTCGTCAAAGGTCCGGACTTCCCGACCGGCGCGATCATCTACGGCCGCGAGGGCATCAAGGAGTGCTACGAGAAGGGCCGCGGCCGCATCATCATTCGCGCCCGCGCGATTGCCGAGGAAAAGGAATCTACCGGTAAGCAGCAGATCGTGGTGACGGAGTTCCCCTACCAGGTCAGCCCCGAGCGGGTGCACGAGCAGATTCGCGATCTCGTGCTCGCGAAAAAGCTTGAGGGGATCAGCGACGTCCGCAATGAATCCGATAAAGAAGGCATCCGGCTGGTCATCGAGCTGAAGCGCGACGTCATCCCGATGGTCGTGCTCAATCAGCTCTACAAGCACACGCAGATGCAGCAGACCTTCGGCGCCATCATGCTCGCGCTGGTGGACGGCACGCCCAGAGAGCTGACGCTCCTCGAGCTGCTGCAGTACTTCATCGAGCACCGCCACACCGTCATCACACGGCGCACCGAGTTCGAGCTGCGGCGGGCCCAGGACCGCGAGCACATCCTCGAAGGCTTGAAGATCGCCGTCGACAACATCGACGAAGTGATCAGGATCATCAAGAAATCGAAGGACACGCCGTCGGCGGACGCCGCGTTGCGGAAGCGGTTCAAGCTGTCGGAGAAGCAGGCGGCCGAAATCCTCAACATGCGGCTGGCGCGGCTCACCGCCCTCGAAATCACGAAGCTCGAGGAGGAGCTGAAGGACGTCCGCAAGTTCATCAAGGAGTGCAAGGAAATCCTCGCGTCCAAGCCGCGGCGCATGAAGATCCTGAAGGAAGAGCTGACGGAGCTCGCGGCCGGGTTCGGCGACGAGCGGCGCACCGAGATCGTCGCCGATCAGGGCGAGTTCTCGATCGAGGACCTGATCGCCGAAGAGGACATGGTGATCACCGTGTCCCACGCCGGCTACATCAAGCGGCTGCCGGTCTCGGCCTACCGGCGGCAGCGGCGCGGCGGCAAGGGCGTGATCGCCGCGCATCAGAAGGAAGATGACTGGGTCGAGCACCTCTTCATCGCATCGACGCACGACTACGTCATGTTCTTCACCGAACAGGGCCAGTGTTACTGGCTCAAGGTGCACGAGATCGGGCAGGCGGCCCGCGCGGCACGCGGCAAGCCGATCCTCTCGTGCGTGGCGATGAAGCCCGACGAGCGGCTCGCCTCGCTCGTGCCGGTGCGCGAGTTCTCCGAGGATCAGTTCCTGCTGTTCGCCACCAAGGACGGGGTGGTCAAGAAGACGGTGCTGTCGGAGTTCGGGAATCCGCGCTCGGTCGGCATTCGCGCCATCAACATCGAGAAGGGCGACGAGCTCATCGACGTGCAGGTCACGGACGGCAAGAACGACATCGTGCTGGCGACCGCGCACGGCATGAGCATCCGCTTCCACGAGAAAGACGTGCGCGACATGGGCCGCACGGCCACCGGGGTGAAGGGCATCGAGCTCGACAAGAAAGATCACGTCATCGACATGGTCGTGGTGCGCCGCAAGTCCACACTGCTCACGGTGACCGAGAAGGGCATGGGCAAGCGCTCCGAGCTCGACGAATACCGCGTCCAGCATCGCGGCGGCCGCGGCATCATCACGCTGAAACGCAACGAGAAGACCGGCGAGATCATCGCGTTGAAAGAGGTGCTGCCCGACGACGAGCTGATGATGATCACCAAGAAGGGCATCATGATCCGCGTGCCGGTCGAGGGGATCCGGATCTCGGGCCGCAATACGCAGGGCGTGAAGGTCATGAACCTGACGCCCGGTGACCTCGTGGTGGACGTGGCGCGCGTCGTCAAGGAAGACGAAGACGAAGTCGTAGAGGACGAGGACGAGACGCCACCTCCGGCGCCCAAGTCCAAAGCCAAAGCTTCCGCCAAAGCCAAGAAGTAGCGTGGTCACGGCCCGGGACATCCAGGAAGCCGCAGCCGGCCTGCGGGGGATCGCGCGCCGCACCTCCCTCCGCTATGTGGAGGAACTTGGCGCGCATCTCAAGCTCGAGAACGAGCAGCCGATCGGTGCGTTCAAGATCCGCGGTGCCTACAACGCCATCCGGAAGCTGCCCGCCGCCGCGCGCGCGCGCGGCGTGATCACGTTTTCCTCCGGCAACCACGGCCAGGCGGTCGCGTTCGCCGCCAAGGAGTTTGGCGTGCGCGCCGTGATCGTGATGCCGGAGACGACGCCGGCGGTAAAGATCGAAGGCGTGAAGCGGTGGGGCGGCGAGGTCGTCTTCGCCGGCAAAACGTCCGAAGATCGCCGCATCAGGGCGGAGGAGATCGCCAAACGCGAGCAGCTCGCGATCGTGCCGCCGTTCGATCATCCCGACATCGTTGCCGGCCAGGCGACGATCGCGCTCGAGATCGTCGAGCAGCTGCCGGAGGTCGAGACGGTCGTCGTACCGGTCGGCGGTGGTGGCTTGATCTCCGGTATCGTGACGGGCCTGGCAGCCGCGGGGAGCAAGGCGGTGGTGTGGGGCGTCGAGCCGATCGGCGCGCCGAAACTGCATCACTCGCTGGCTGAGGGGAAAGTCGTTCGCTTGGAGCGCACTGGCAGCATCGCCGACGGTCTCATCACGCTCAACGTCGGCAACATCCCGTTCGCCGAGCTGACGCGCGAGCGCCGGCGGGTGCGGGACGTCGTGCTGGTCGAAGATGACAGCATTCGCGCTGCCGTGCAGTTTCTATGGCGGACTTGCCGGCTCGCGGTCGAGCCGTCGGGGGCCGCCACGACCGCCGCGCTGCTCGATGGCCTGGTGCCACGCTCCAAGACCACGGTGCTCGTGGTCAGTGGCGGCAACGTGGATCGCTCGCTGCTCGAGGCTCAGGATTGAAAACGCGGGTTCTGGTAGCAGACGACGACGAGTCGCTAGTCCAGACGCTGACCTGGATCCTGAAAGAAAACGGGTACGAGGTCGCGGTCTGTCCAGGCGGTGACGGGCTGTTCGACAAGCTCGAACAAGTGAAGCCCGCGCTCCTGCTGCTCGACATCATGATGCCCAAGGTCGACGGCCTGCAGCTGCTCGAGCGGCTCAAGCAGGACGAGCGCTACCGCGATCTCCCCGTGCTGATGGTCTCCTCGATGCCGCCGGAAGAAGCGACGGTGCGCGCGCTGGGACTCGGTGCCGCCGACTTCATCTCCAAGCCGTTCCGCGTGCGCGAGCTCCTGGCGCGCGTCGAAGCGCACATCCGCGTCGGGCGCGCGCTCGCCCAGGCGCGCGAAGAGGCCCGCAGCCGCGCCGCGATGGTGGACATCCTCCACGAGGTCACGGACTCGCTCAAGCCGGACGAGATGTACCACATCCTCGCCCGGCGCGTGGCGCGCGCGCTCAACATCTCGAAGTGCTCGATGGTGCTCGCCAAACCGGGCGACCAGCAGGGCGTCGTCGTCGCGGCCTACGAGAACCCGATGCTGCGCAATCTGCAGATCGAGCTGAGCCGCTATCCGGAGATCCGGAAAGCGGTCTCGACGGGCCGGCTGGTGCTGGTGGAAGACGTCGCGACCGATCCACTCTATGAGGAAGAGCGGCGCCGCTGGGAGCGCGAGGAGATCCGCGTCCCGACGCGTTCGGCGGTCGCGCTGCCGTTCTGGATGAAGGATCAACAGATCGGCGTCTTCTTCCTGCGCACGACCGGCGACGATCCCCCGCTCACGCGCGCCGACGCCCAATTCGCGGAAACCGTCATCAAGACGGCCGTGTCCGCGATCGAGAAAGCGTATGATTTCGAAACCGCCGTCTCCGACAAGGAGCGGCTCGAGAAGCTCGCGGCCACGGATGCGCTCACGGGCCTCACCAACCGCCGCGGGCTTGGCGAAGCGTTGAGCGGAGAACTCGACCGCGCCCGACGCTATAACCTGGCGCTGACGATACTGCTCCTCGACATCGACCGGTTCAAGACCATCAACGACACGCGTGGGCACATTGCCGGCGACAGCGTCTTGCGGCAGGTGGGTGAGCTGCTCAAGCGCGAGGCACGCTCCGTCGACATCGTAGCCCGGTACGGCGGCGAAGAATTCGTCGTCGTGATGCCCGAGACTGCCGGTCACGGCGCGGCGATCTTTGCCGAGCGCGTGCGCTCGCGCGTACAGAACCGCGACTTCGCCGATCCGGGGTCGGATCCCGTGCGCGTGACCGTGAGCATCGGCGTCGCGTCGGTCCCCGACGATCGCGTCCACAGCCCCGAGAGCTTCATCTCGCTCGCCGATCAGGCCCTCTACCGCGCCAAGAACGAAGGCCGCAACTTGGTCCGGCAATGAGCGAGCGTCGCTGCCCCAAGTGTGGCTCGGTGTACACGGACACCGGGGCGCGCTTCTGTCCCAAGGACGGCAGCATGCTCGTCGAAATCCAGGCAAAAAAGACCGCGCCGCCGAAGTCGAGCGGCGGCACGGGCGCGCGGACGCCGCTGCCACCCGGGAAAGCCGGCCTCGACCGCGCCTCGAGCCTCTCAAATCAGATCCTCGATGCCCGCTATCAGGTGATGAAGAAGCTGGGCGAGGGCGGGATGTCCTACGTCTATCTCGCCAAGGAGATCTCGACCGGCGAGACCGTCGCGATCAAGGTCCTGTCGCCGCGACTCGCGTCGGACAGGAGCTCGGTCGAGCGGCTGCGGCGCGAAGCCGGACTCGCGATGCGCCTCGATCATCCCAACGTCTGCCGCATCCTGCGCCTCGGTGAGTCGGAGGACGGGTTGATCTACCTGGTGATGCCGTTCCTGAAAGGCGAGCTCCTCTCCGACCGGGAAGTGCGCGGCGGGCCGATGGACATCCCGTTGAGCGTGACCCTCCTCAAGCAGATGTGCGCCGGGCTGCACTACGCGCACGAGCTCCAGATCATTCATCGCGACCTGAAGCCGGAAAACGTGATGCTGGTGCCGGACGACGGCGGTGGTGTAGAGCGGGCCGTGGTGATGGATTTCGGCCTCGCCAAAGAGCGGCGCGCCGATCCGGCCATCGCCAAACTGACGGCGACCGGCATCATCCTCGGCACGCCGGAGTTCATGAGTCCCGAGCAGATTCGCGGCAAGACGCTCGACGCGCGCAGCGACATCTACGCCCTCGGCATCGTCGCGTACGAGATGTTCACCGGCAAGCTGCCGTTCCAGGGGCGCAACGCGCAGGAGATGATGATCGCGCGGCTGCGCAGCCAGCCCGTGCCGATCCGCCAGTATCGGCCCGACGTTCCCGAGCCCGTGGAAAAGGCGCTGACCAAAGCGCTGCAGACGAATCCGGACGACCGTTTTACCACCGCGATCGAATTCGGCGACGCGCTGAGCGGGAGCGGCTCCACCGCATCATCGGGCGGGAGCGGCGGGGGCGGGGGCGGGGGCGGACTCTTCGGCAAGCTCAGGGAAAAGTTCTCGTAACACCGTGAAGCGGTTCCCCGCATTCGATCCACCCGAGTACGTCGACTGGAAGCCGGATCTCGCGTTGGTTCGGAGTTTTCGATCAACCATTGAGACGAATCCCGAGCGGGCCGGCATCGTGGCCGCCCTGACTCCTGACGCCAAGCTCTTGCTGTATCGAGGGCTCCTGCGGGCGCGGCTGCACGACATCGAGTTGAAGCGCTGGGTCCGCACGGGAGTCATCTCGAAGGCCTGGCTCGGCACGGGCGAGGAAGCCACGACCGTCGGACCATGCCACGCGCTCGAGCGCGGCACGGACATCGTCGCGCCGATGATCCGCAACGCGGCGGCGTGCTGCGAGATGGGCATGCCGATCGCCGACATGCTGCGTGCCTATCTCGCCACCGCGGACTCGCCGAGTGGTGGGCGCGATCTTCACGTCGGGTCGCTCCGGCACGGAGTACTCCAGCCCATTTCGCATGTCGGGGACATGGTGCCGGTGATTACCGGCATCGCGCTCACGTTCAAGATGAAAGGGGAGCCGCGCGTCGCGCTCACATGGGTCGGTGACGGATCGGTCAACACGGCCGCCGCGCACGAAGGCACCAACTTTGCCGCCGTGCAGCACGTCCCGGCGATCTTCATCATCGAAAACAATCAAGTCGCTCTCGGCACGCGGCTCCAGCAGCACCATCTCCCGGCCGACTTCAAGGATTGGCCGGCGAGCTACGGCGTCTGGGGAGCGACATTCGACGGCAACAATGTCCTCGATGCCTACGCGGCCACACGCATCGCTGCCGAGCGGTGCCGTACTGGCAATGGCCCCGCGATCCTGATCGCCGAAACGTTCCGTATGGGCGGACACGCGACCCACGATGAGCGCGAGGCTCGCGAGACGTTGCCGGCCGAGTTGTTTGCGACCTGGGGCAAGCGCGATCCAATTGGGCTGTATGAGGAGTACCTGAAGGAAGACGGCGTGAAAGCGAAGCAGCTTGGCGAGATCGAGGCTGACGTGACGGCGCAGGTATCGAAGGCCGCGGAGGAAGCGATCGCGAGTCGGGAGAAGATGCCGAAGGCCGAGAGCGCGTTGGATGGGGTGTATGCGAAGGGTCGGTAGCCTGCTCGCGGCGTTTGTGCTGTCGGCGCCGGTGGCCGCGCAACAGGGCGGAATCGACGTCAAACACTACGACTTCATGGTCGCACTCCCGGATAGCGGCAGCGTCATTCAGGCCTGGGCCTGGATCGTGTTTCGGCGCAGTCCCGGCGCGGACACCATCGACCTTCAGCTCGTCGATATGAGCGTCGATTCGGTCGCACGTTCCCAGAGGTCGACACCGTTCACCTACGATGGACGAAAGATTCGTGTCCCCTTGGCGCGTGGGTCCCGCACCGACACGATCTTCGTGAGCTACCACGGCGTCCCGCGCGATGGCCTGATCATCGGAACAAATGCGCGCGGTCGACGCTCGATCTTTGCGGATAACTGGCCCGAGCGCGCGCGGTACTGGCTGCCGACCGTCGACCATCCGAGCGACAAGGCGACCGTGGCTATCGACGTGACGGCACCCGCTCGTTGGCGGGTCGTAGCAAACGGCGTCGCTAACCGACGACGCGAAGTCTTCCGTGTGGACGGCAGGATGAATCGACCGTGGGCCGAAACACACCCGATCCCCACGTACACCATGGTCATCGGTGCCGCTGAGTTCACCGTCAGCGCACACCGCCCCGTTATCAACGGCCGCGACACCATCCCGATCGAAGTCTGGACGTATCCCGAGGACTCAGCCTTCGCCGACTCCGTCCCGTTCCGTCGCCCCACTGAGATCGTGGAAGTGATGCAGCGGTTGATCGCGCCCTTCCCCTACGAGAAGCTCGCCCACGTGCAATCGTCCACGAAATTCGGCGGCATGGAGAACTCGAGCGCCATCTTCTACGCCGAGAAGCCCTACGTCGAGCGGAAGATGGGCGAGGGCGTCGTCCGGCACGAGACCGCGCATCAATGGTTCGGCGACGCCGTCACGGAGCGGGATTGGCCCGATCTCTGGCTGTCGGAAGGATTCGCGACCTACTTCGATGGGGTAATCGGCGCGCGGCTGGATGGCGACTCCGTGCTGACGAACGCGATGCGCAAGAACGCTGAGTCCTACTTCGCGTCGGATGTGATCGACCGGCCGATCGTCGATTCCGCGAACGCAGGCGATCCCATGAAGCTGCTCAACGCGAACAGCTATCCCAAAGGCGCCTGGGTTCTGCACATGCTGCGCGGATTGATCGGCGATTCGGCGTTCTTTCGCGGGCTCCGCACGTACTACGGCACCTATCGTGACTCGACCGCAACGAGTGCAGATTTCCAGCACGTGATGGAGAAAACAGCTGGACAGAACCTGAGCTGGTTCTTCCGTCAATGGCTGTACCAGGCGGGCTATCCGCAGCTCGACGTTACGTGGCGCTACGACAGCGGAGCACGACGCGCGCTTGTCGGTATCACACAGCACCAGAAACCGGAGTGGGGGATCTTCCGGCTGCCGCTGCTGACGCTCGAGTTCCGCGGACCCGGCGGAGCGGTGGCGCGCCGTGATGTAGCCGTAACCGGACACCAGTCCGATCTGCGCGTGGATGTGCCGTTTGCGCCAACGGAAGTCCGTGTGGACCCGGATGGCAAGCTGCTTGCTCGAACGACGGTCGCGGTCAGGAGGTAATCGATGCAGCAACGGGCTTTGTTCGCTCTGATCTTCGCCGTCGGGTGCCGCGGGCCCACGCCGGCAGCGGGCCACGCTTTGAGGAGTGACGATACGCTCCGCCTCCCCGCGGGATTCAAGGCCGCGGTGTACGCCGACAACCTGCAGGGCGTTCGCTATCTGGCGCTGGGTCCGGGGAACGCGGTGTATGCGTCGCAGCCGGGCTCAGGCGTCGTGGTGAAGCTCACCGATGCGAATCACGACGGCGTCGCCGACACGCCCGTCGTCGTCGCCAGCGGTCTCAAAGGACCGTTCGGCATCGCGTTCCGTGGCGACACGATGTTCGTCGCGGAAGAACGCAGTGTGAAGCGCTTCGACCCGGGCGGCGCCGCGCCGGTGACGGTCGTGTCCAATATCCCGGGCGGCGGTCACTCCACGCGCACGATCCTGTTTGGACCGGATGGCAAGCTGTATTTGGCTGTCGGCTCGTCCTGCAATCTCTGCAATGAGGACGACTCGCTACGCGCAGCGGTGTCGCGGTTCAATGTCGACGGCTCGGGCGGCCGCGTCTTTGCGAAAGGGTTGCGGAACACCGTCGGCATGGCGTTCAACCCCAAGACCGGCGAGCTGTGGGGCGGCAACAACGATCGCGACAACCTGGGCGACGATCTCCCGCCGGAGCATATCAACATCATCAAGGACGGACGCAACTACGGCTGGCCCCAGTGCTATCTCCCGGGGAAACCGAATCCGGAGTACGGTTCGGCCGATTGCTCGCAAGTCGAGCCGCCGGCCATCACGGTGCAGGCGCATTCGGCTCCGCTCGGTCTCGCGTTCTACACGGGGACGCAATTCCCGCGCGAATATCGCGGCGACGCGTTCGTCACGCTGCACGGCTCGTGGAACCGGTCCGTGCCGACTGGGGCCAAGGTCGTGCGCGTCGAAGTAGACAGTAGCGGGCGTCGCGCGGTGGGCGTGGATGACTTCATCGCTGGATGGCAACGGCCCGATGGCACGCGCTGGGGACGGCCGGTAGGTTTGCTGGTCCTGCCGGATGGTTCGTTACTCGTGAGCGACGACTACGGTGGCAAGATCTGGAGGGTGAGCTATGGGCGGTAACGGGCGGTATAAGGTGGTAATGGGCGGTATGGCTTTTGGGGCTCTCGCGGTGGCGGTGCTCTACCGCCCGTTCCCGCCAGCTACCGCTCGTTACCGCCCTGATATTCACTCCGAATACGTGAAGTTTCTCAGCGGCACAGACACGGTGACAGCCTACATCTCGTATCCCGAGCGCCCGCAGCCGGCGCCCGCCGTGATCGTCATTCACGAGATCTTCGGCATGTCGGACTTCATCCGGCAGACGACCGAGCAGCTGGCCAAGGACGGCTTCGTCGCGATCGCGCCGGACCTGCTGTCGCGCCGCGGGGGAACGCCGAGCTCGCCCGATTCCGCGCGCAAGCTGATCGCTACGCTGAACGCCGATACCGTGACGATGGATCTCAACGCGGCGCGCGGCTATCTCAAGTCGGTGAAGGCCGCCCGCGCCAACGACGTCGGTGTCATCGGCTTCTGCTGGGGCGGCAGCCAGAGCTTCCGCTATGCCACGAACGCGCCGGAGCTGAAGGCCTTCGTGGTCTGCTACGGTGGCGCTCCGAATCCGGCCGATATGGCCAAGATTCGCGCGAAAGGACTGGGCGTGTACGCGGAGAACGATGCGCGCATCAATGCGGGGTTGCCTGATGCCGCCGCCGGCATGAAGGCCGCCGGCAAGGACTACCGTTACGCGATCTATCCGGGTGTGGGCCATGGCTTCTTCCGGACGCGCGAGAAACCCGAAGTCGCCGACAGTGCGTGGA
>Ga0070696_100003851_pt1 | contig 10020 bp, 12 predicted proteins | sample KBSK1253metaG_FD_65474 | JGI IMG/M metagenome (GOLD analysis project Ga0070696, IMG submission 65474) | Corn, switchgrass and miscanthus rhizosphere microbial communities from Kellogg Biological Station, Michigan, USA - KBS K1-25-3 metaG | ecosystem: Host-associated > Plants > Roots >... | reverse complement strand
CCGTGACGACCACGCGGTGGGGGGCGGCGGCGTTCATGCGACCCGGAGGACGAGGGTCACGTGATCGGTCCCGTCGCTCTGTTCCGCGGGCACTTCGTACGCGAACGGGCCTGCTCCCTGCCGGGCGACGGCCCCGAGGAAGTCGCACAGGCCCGCGGCGGCGTGCGCGGTGACGGGCGACGGCGATCGGCGGCGTGCGTGCTCGATCGCAACGAGCTCGACCGGGCGCCCGAGCGCGGCATACGGCCTACACTGCGCGGAGAACAGCAGTGCCACGCCCCGGCTGCCGGTGGCATCGGCCACGCGGGTCTGGTCGCCCGCCATCAGCAATCCCTCCCGCTCGCGGCCACCCGCCAGACGCTCACACAGAATCTCCATGCCGCACCACGCCTGCCCGGGGGCGCCGCCCACGCCGAGGCAGTAGCCGTCGCTTCCATACGCGATGGCGAACGCGGAGAGGGCGAGATTGTCGATGACGTGCAGCGTATGCGTGGGATTCATCCGGGTTGCGCCGAACCGCCCGGCGGATCCGGCCGCGAGGGCGGCCTCGGCCCACCGGTACAGCTCCGGTGATCCGTTTTGACAGGGGGCCAGGGACACGACCGCCATGCTCGCCGGATCCTCGGCGGCGGGCACGACGTCCGTCGCCGCGGCCAGGGCGAGCTGCACCGGAAGATTGAATCGCCGGAAGTCTCGTCGAAGACGCGCCGGCTCGGCCGGCAACTCAGCTGCCGAACGACGCTCCGCCGCGGCCACCAGGTAGGTCATTGCCGCTCCTCACTCCCCCACACCACGACGAACTCCGGCCGGTCAATCACGCGGAGCGAAGCGTCGGGCCCGATGCCCGCTACCCACACGCGTCGTCCGGCGCGGCGCACCCTGGCGTCGCTGCCCATGAGCCCTGCGATTCCCAGACCACGCAACTTGAGGACGCACTCGAGGGCGGCCCACTGCACCACGGGGTCCAGTTGAACGCCCCGCTTGATGAAGCGGCGGAGGATCGGCGCGAGCCTGCCGGCATGCACGCGGCGGCACAAGTCAACGCCGATTCGCAGGTCGCGACCCGGCGCGAGCGCCACGGCAAACCAGCGCCCGTCGTGCGACAGGGACACGCTGCAGTCGACGCCGACTACCAGCGGTGCTCCGCTGGGCTCGGTATGGACCCGGCACCTGGAGGCGCGGGGGAGCCACCGCGCGACGGCGTGCCGAATCGCCACCCGGCCCCGGATCCATTCCTCGCGCCGTGGCCCCCGGAGGCGCAGCGCGCGCAGCTCGCGACGCTCCGCCAACCGCAACAGGCGAGGATCCCCTGGCACGGCTGAGAGATCGTCAGCGCGAACGTTCACGACTCCCCCTGGAGACGCTGAATCATGACGGCGAGCTTCTCGAGTGTCGCGCCGCCGATGAACGCCGTCTGCATCGCATGCCGGGTGACGACAATGCCGAAGCGATCCTCGACGGCGACGATCACGCCAAGTGCGATCACCGACGAAAACGGCATGACGGTATCCAACGGCACGTCCGTGGGGCAGCCGCGGACCGCCGCCGCCTGCACCGGGTCGGGGGCCGCAGTGACGATCAGGGTGCGGAGCTGTCCGACCACCGCGGCGGTGGACACGTGGGGGGCCGCAGTCATTGGCGGAGGATCGGTAGCTCTCGCCTCCCGGTCACGGGGACCGGATCGGGCCGGTTGGGCTTGGCATTCGGGAAGAAGCGCGTGTCGTACTGACGGTACAGGTTGTTGTACGAGCACCCGGGCATCAGGCGCCCGTCGGGCATGACGTAGTGCGTGCAGCATTTCTTTAGTCGGGCGACATCCAGGTCCCACGGATCCATGAAGGCGTGGATGAAGAGCGCCTTGCTGCGCGCCTCGGCCTTTCGCTCGATCTCGCCCGGGGTGAGAGGATTGCGGGAGTTGAAGGTCTCCCGCAGGAACGCCTTCAGCGACGCCAGGATCATGGCCGACGACTCTCCCACCTTGGTCGCCGACCACAGGTTCGTGATGGAATCGAGTAGCATCTTCTCGAGCGCGTCGTCGGAGCGGAGGATGGCACGGTTCGCCATCGCATCGAGGTATTGCCGGATGTTGACGAACTCGGGCAACGCGACGTACCGGCCGTCCTCCATCCGGAAGAGGTAGGTCGCCGTGTAGCAGCTCGGGTGGGAGCACGGCACCGGGTGCCAGTACTCGCGCTTGAACCACGGCAGCTGTTCCTCGAGCAGCTGGTGCACCTCCGGCATGGTCAGCCGATGGCCCGCCGGGTTGCCGTGGTAGCGGTCCCCGCCATCGCCGGTATGCGCCATCGGCTGGATCACGATACTCGACACTTGATCCATCTCGAGACCGAGTTGCACCAGCGCGCCCAGCTCGTCGCTGTTGTCCCCCTTGGAGACCGTCGGCACCAGGACCGTGGGAATGTCCAGCTCACGGATGCGGTCGAGGCACTTGAGCTTCATGTCGAGGAGCTCGAGCCCGCGCAGTTTGGGATAGACACCGGGGCGAAGCGAATCGAATTGCAGGGAGGCGTACATCCCGCCGGCCTTGAAGCGCTCGGCGAATCGTTTGTTGTTCGCGATGCGCCGGCCGTGCGTCGAGATCAACAGCCGCTTGATCTTGCCTGCATGCGGCCCGTTCTGGACGTAGTCACAGAACTCGAAGAACTGCGGATGGAGCGTGGGCTCTCCCCCGGACAATAACAGAATGGAAAGCTCGCCTTCCGCTGCCACAAGATTGTCCACGGACCGCTTGAAGTCCTCGAACGACATCGTGTACCCGTGTTGGTTGCGGACAATGCACACGGGACACTCCAGATCGCAGACATCGTTGATCTCGAGAATTGGGGAACAGGTGTGTTGCAGGTGGTCTTCGCAGAGCCCGCAGTCGGAGGGACATCCGTGCTCGACCTTGGTGGCGAACCGCAACGGCATCGTGCCCGGCTTCGTGTAGGAGAGGGACTTGATGTAATACTCGGCGTCGCTCGAGATCTCGACGTCGAAGAACCCGTCCTGAGGGCAGCGCTTCTGCATGAACACGCGACCGTCGCGCAAGATGATGTGGGCATCGAGGTTTTTCTTGCAGGTCGGGCAGATGGAGCGAGTGTAACCGAAGAACGCGCCGTCGCGGCTGCGCTTTTCTGGGGCCAGCGGTATGGCAGTCATCGCAGGCGCGCCTCCCTAGTGCAGGCCTCTTCTCATGGCTCCGGACGATTCTGCGGGCGCTCGGCCTGTGCGCGGGCGTGTTCCGCATCCAGATAGTCCCGGATCAGTCGCGCGATGAGCGTGCTCTTCTTGTAGCCACGCTCCACGCAATAGCGCTCAAAGCGAGCGAGCTCCTCCTCCGTGAGCAGGACGCTGATCTTCGACCGTCGCGGCTTTTCCAAGTGGTTGTTCCGTCGGGAATGAGCACAGGTAACCCCCCAAGGAGCATAATAGAGCATAAAGAAGCTGATGTCAATAAAAGAGTGCTGTTAAGAGTAGCTTTACGCACTATTGCGCCATACATTAGTGAGCGCCATGGCCATTGTCCTGGTCGTCCTGGTGTTGTGTGTCGCGTTCGCCAACGGGGCGAACGACGTGTCGAAGGGGATCGCCACGCTGGCCGGCGCCGGCGTCGGCAGCTATCGGCGAGCCCTAGCCTGGGGCGCCGCGTGGACGTTCATCGGCGCGCTCGCGGCGGCGCTCGTCGCGCGAGGCTTCGTCCCCGTGTTTTCGGGCCGCGGAATCCTCGTCACGGCGCCCCCGGGGTTGACGTTCCCGGTCTCGGTCGCGGCAGGTGTGATCGGCTGGTTGTTCGTCGCGACGCGCACGGGACTCCCGGTCTCCACGACGCACGCGCTCGTCGGCGGCCTCGTCGGCACGGGCGTCGCGGCGGCTGGACCGGGCGGCGTCCGTTGGATCGCAGTGGTGCGCGCCGTGGGACTCCCGCTCGCGCTCTCTCCGCTGCTGGCACTCGGGCTGGTGTTCGTGGTCCTTCCGGTCGTGCGATTCCTCTTCCGCCGCTTGAACGGATACTGCGTCTGCGTGGAGCATCGGGCCCTTGTGCTTGCGCCGACGACCAGTGGGCCGAACCTCGAGGTCATGGGCCGGCTCGAGGTGCTGGTTGGTACAGACTGTCCCCCGCGGGTCGTGGGCCGTCTCGATGCGCCGGACGCCCTCCACTGGCTCTCGGCAGCGTTGACCACGTTCACCCGCGCCATGAACGACGCGCCGAAGATCCTCGCCCTCGGCATCGCGGCCCAGACCGCCGTCGATCTCGCCCCCGGCGCGATGATCGCGCTCGTCGCGCTCGCTATGACGGCCGGGAGCGGCATCGCCGGGAGTAGGGTGACGCAGACGCTCGCCGAGAAGGTCACGCGGATCTCGCCGTCCCACGGACTTGCCGCGAACCTCGTGACCTCGATGCTCGTCGGGCTCGCATCGACGCTGGCGATGCCGGTCTCGACGACGCACGTGTCCACCGGAGCGATCATCGGGATCGGGATCAATGGGCGCCACGTGCACTGGAAGTTGGTCCGGGGCCTTCTGGTCGCCTGGCTCGTGACGCTGCCGATCGCGGCCGCGCTGGCCGCCCTGGCCTATGGCGTGCTCGAGCGGTGAACGTCACGATCCTCGGCGCGGGCCCGGCGGGACTGGCCGCCGCCGTGTGCCTGCAGCGACGCGGGATCTCGTGTACTGTGCTCGAGCGTGGGCTCGCGCCAGCCGCAGGCCTCCGCCGGATCGATCCCGAAATGGAAATCCTCTCGCCCACGCGGCTCTCACTCGTGCCGGGCATGCGCCGGCAACCCGCCGATCCCGCGTATATCACGTTTCCGGCATACGTGGAGAAGCTCGAGCGGTTGTCGACGGACCACGGAATCCCTGTGCGCACGAGCGCTGAAGTCACGCGGGTGACTCGCTCGGGCCAAGGCTTCTCGGTGCTGTTGGGCGACGGTACGGCGCTGGCCTGCACGCACGTCGTCAGCGCGACGGGCATCGTCACCTTCCCGAGACTGCCGGCGCAGTTCGACGCGGTGGCCGCCCGATACCGCTGGCTTCACAGTATCAACGTCAGGACGAGCGATCTCGCCGGGGCACGGCGCCTGTTGGTCGTGGGCGGAGGCCAATCGGCGGCCGAGGTGCTCGAACGCTGGCTCGCGCACCGCCAGGTGGGCGATCGGGCGTGGCTCTCCGTACGGACGCACTCCCGCACGCTGCCCCACTGGGTCCTCGGCATCGACGTCCACTACCTGGCATGGCCGATCGAGTTTCTGCGGCCGCGCTGGCTCGGACTGGACCCCGCGACGTTCCGGGAGCCGGTGCTTGGCCTCACTGTGCCCCGCGCGCTCCGCGCCGGCATGATCACCCCCGTGTCTGCGATCCGGGACTACTCCGGCTCTGAGCTTCGGCCGGTGGATGGTGATCGGGTGTCGCCCGATCTCGTAGTGTTCGCAACCGGGTTCGAATACGGACTTCATCACGTCCGCGATCTCGTCGGGGCCGGCCCAGGCTGGCCGCGCGTGCGCCGTTGCGAGAGCACGGACGCTCCGGGACTCTACTTCCTCGGACTCCGGCACTGCCGCACGCTCGCCTCGGCCTACCTCCGCGGCATCGCGCGCGATGCGAGAGCCGTCGCAGCCCGCATCGCACGGAGCTGACCGCCATGTCGGCACGAGAGGAGTTCGCCCAACGCGGATACTCCCGGATCGCCGGATTCCTGTCTGCTACGGAAGCGGCGGGTTGGTTGGAGCACGTGGACGGGGCACGGGAGGCTTTCCGCGCCGTTGGGGGAAAGGCGGGCCTGGGCCTCCCGTTCCAGTTGATGGACGGCGAGGACGCCCAGGCGCGCCTGGCGGACGTCTGCGCCCAGCTCCAGCCGCGAATGCACGAGGCCGCCGAGTCTGCCGCCGCGACGAGGCTCGAACCGATCGGGGACCGGCGACGCGCACTGCGCATTCAGCGGTATCGGGGCTTGAAGGACGGATTCCGCTGGCACTTCGACGGCAGTCACACCACCGCGCTGCTCACACTCGCGAACACGAACCGCGGCGCAACCGAAGTCGTCGCGCCGCGCTGGACTCCCTTACTGAAACCTTTGTTTTACGGCCTCTACCCGCTGCGCGGTGCTTTTTCCGTCGTCCCGCATACCAGTTTGGTGGCGGATCCCGGAGAACTCCTGATCCTGAGCGGTCACTCGGTTCTGCACCGCGGAGCCCCGGGCGACCGCCCCGGGGAGCGCGTCGTGCTGCTCGTCGCTTTTGATCCTGCCGGTGCCAAGCCGCGGCCGGTCCGCGACTGGATCGCCAGGCGCTTCAACTATTGATCAGCACGGCCCTGACAAGGAGCAGACGTGAAGGAAGGGTACCAGTTCTCTCCGAGCTTCCTCTCCGCCGCCGAAGTGGAGCACTGGCGGCAGCGCGTCGAGTCCCGGCGCACGGTTTTTCGCTACGTCTCGGCGAAGGCCGGCATGAACCTGAGCTACAGCGTCATGAACGGCCACCAAGTCCGGGACGAGTTGCCGGACCTCCTCGATCTGATCGAGGGCCGGCTACACTCGGCTCTGGAGGAAGCAGCCGGTCAACCGCTCGAGCTGATGCGCGATCGGAAGCGGGCAGTGCGGATCCAATGGTACCGGCACCGCAGTGAAGGCTTTCGTTGGCACCTGGATGGCGGGATGTACAGTGTGCTCCTGACGCTCGTCAACACGAATCAGGGCGCGACTCAGATGATTCCTCCCCGCTGGAGCCGCTATCTGAAGCCGGTCCCTTACGTGTTGTTTCCGTTTCAGGGCTTGCTCGCGCGCGCACCGACTACGGTGATCGAATCCCATCCGGGGGACCTGCTGTTGATCCACGGCGGCGCCGTCATCCACCGGGGCACGAACGACCGGTCCGAAGGCGAGCGGGTTGTGCTCGTGGCGAGCTTCGATCCGGTGGGGCGGCGGCCCACGCCGGTCTGGGATTGGTTGGCGCGGCGTCTGAACTACTGAGCGCGCTTGACGGCTGACGCCGGCGACGGCATATCGCGCGACGTGTCACTCGTCATGAAGGCGGTGCGGAATCGGCGGGCCCGCGCCTGGCTCGCGGTTGGCGGCGTGGCCACGAGCAGCTTGCTCGTGATCTCGCTCGTGGCGACGCTGCGCGGCGCGGCGCGCACCGTGGTGGACTATGTCGGGCAGGACGGTGCCGATCTGTGGATCACGCCGCCAGGCGCGGATCACTTCCTGCGTCTCTCCGGGGTGATCCCGGCGGCGCTGACAGACTCGGTGCGCGCTTTGTCCGGCGTGGCCGGCGCCGACTTCATTTTCCGGGCGTTCGTCGCGGTGAGCGCGCGGCCGCGCGGCGATCGCTTTCGGCTCACCCTCTATGGCGTCGGGTATCGCGCTCCGGACGGTCTGGGCGGGCCCCCGGCGTTCGAGAGCGGGCAGCCACCTCACACGCGCCGAGAGGTCGCGCTCGATCGGGCCGCCGCGCGCCGGCTCGGCGTGACCCTCCGCGACACGGTGTTCGTCAACGGGCGCGCCGCACGCGTGGTCGGCGTGACGGCGGGCACGAACCTCCTCACGACGCAGTTCATCTTCGCCGACGCCGCGGCGATCGAGGCTTTGAGCGGCTTCGCCGGTCGGGCGTCCTTCATCCTTGTGCGCCTCGCGCCCGGCGCTCACGCCGACACGGTCGCAGCACGCATCCGAGACCGGTTCCCGGATGTCGACGTCTTCGACCGGGCAACGTTTGTGGCGAACAGCCAGCGGGAGACAGGCGTGGGCTACACGCCGATTCTCGCGTTTGTCGACCTGCTCGGCATCGGTGCCGCGGCCGTTCTCGTCGCGCTCCTCATTCACGCCCTCGTCGAGGGCCACCGCACCGAGCTGGCCGTGCTCCTCGCGATCGGCACGGCACCGGGAACGCTGGCGCGCGTCATGATCCTCGAAGCCACGCGCTTGATCGTAGTGGGCGGCGTGCTCGGCGCCGCGTTGGCGCGACTCCTGGCGTGGGTCCTCGATCGGGTTTTCCCCGTCATCCCCCTGCACTTCGACATTGGCGACACGGTGTGGGCGCTGGCCTTGCTCATCGTATGCGGGATCCTGGCATCGGCGATCCCGGTCGCTCGGCTGGGGCGCGTGGATCCGCTGGAGGCGTTCCGGCCGTGACCGTCCTCCTGTTGGACGGCGTGTCGAAAACACGGGGCGGCGGCGTACACGCCACGCAGGCCCTCCGCGACGCGTCCTTGTCGGTGGCGTCCGGCGAAGTCGTCCTGCTCGAGGGCGCGAGCGGCGCGGGGAAAACCACGCTCCTGGCGGTAGCCGCCGGCATGCTGACCCCCGATGCCGGTCGGGTCCTGCTCGCGGGCCGGTCGCTGGTGGAGCTCACCCCCGCCGAACGGCGACGCCACCGGACTCACGTGGTCGGTTTCGTCTTCCAACGGGCGAACCTGCTCGATCAACTGACCTCGTGGGAAAACGTCCTGCTCATGGCGCTGCTCGCCGGAGGGCCTCCCCGCGACGCCCGCCGCGCAACCGACGAGGTGTTTGAGCAGCTCGACATCCGGCACCTCGCCGCGCGCAGGCCAAGCGAACTCTCGGGCGGTGAGGAGCAGCGCGTCGGCGTGGCGCGGGCGCTCGTCCACAGGCCGGCCCTCGTCCTTGCCGACGAGCCGACCGGGAATCTCGACGGCACGGCGGGCCGGATCGTCGCGGAGGCACTTGCCACCTGTGCGAAAGCACGCGGCGCGGGCGTCTTGGTAGCGACGCACGACGCGAGGCTGGAGCCCTTCGCCACACGGCGCATTCCGATCGTGGATGGCCACGTCTGAGGCCACCCGAGTAGTTAGAATTCGGTGTCATGGAAGTAACGCGCACCTATCTCGAGCTTACCGATCCGGCGCAGTTCAAGCCCGCGTTTGGGGATTTTCCCGACGTGACGCTGGAGCGCGTTCCCAACCCGCCCCCGAAACTGTACCGGCATTGCTATCGCTCGGTGGGCGAGGCGTTTCACTGGCGTGACCGTTGGGACTGGAGCGACGACGAGATCGCGCGACACCTCGCGGACCCGAACATCCAGTTGTACGTGGCGACGCGGGACGGCGCCCTCACGGGCTGGTACGAGCTGCGCCGCGTCCCCGAGGACGAGTCGGTGGAAATCGCCTACTTCGGGATCATGGCTGCGGAGTTCGGCCGCGGGTTCGGAAAACACCTGCTGTCGTGCGCCGTGCGCGACGCCTGGGCCCTGGCTCCCACGCCGAAACGCGTGTGGTTGCACACTTGCACGCTCGACCACGCCAACGCGCTGCCCAACTACGTCGCACGCGGCTTCACACCCTATAAGACGGAGCAGTACGAGGTGGAATCCCCCGCTCGCCCGCGTAGATTCCCGCGGGTGAACTTCAGCTTTCAACTCACGCGAAAACGCAAGCTCATCATCGCCGGCATCCTGCTGACGCCCGTTCTGCTGTTCGCCTTGTACACCTGGTCCACGCTGACCTGGAGTTATTCGCAGGGAGAACGGGCCGGGTACGTGCAAAAATTCTCCAAGCGGGGCTGGCTCTGCAAAACCTGGGAAGGTGAGCTGGCGATGGTCTCGATGCCCGGGACGATGTCGGAGAAGTTCAACTTCACCGTTCGTGACGACGTCACCGCCGAGTACATCAATCAGTCGCTCGGCAAGCGCGTCGCCCTCAGCTATCAGCAACATAAGGGCGTCCCCACGACGTGCTTCGGAGAAACGGAGTACTTCGTGGTCGCCGTGAAGGTGGTCGAATGAGCGGCAACAGCTTTGGCAGTCGCGCGACGTTGAAGGCCGGGGCCGGCACCTACGAGATCCACCGCCTCGACGTGCTCGACAAGCGTGGCCTCCCCGTGGCTCGACTGCCCTACTCCCTCAAGATCCTGCTCGAAAACCTGTTGCGTCTGGAGGACGGCCGCGTCGTTCGCGCCGAAGACGTGGAGAAGCTGGCGCGTTGGGATGCCGCCAAGACGCCGGATGAAGAGATCAGCTTCATGCCGGCGCGCGTGCTGATGCAGGACTTCACGGGCGTCCCGGCCGTCGT
>Ga0070696_100003850_pt1 | contig 10021 bp, 12 predicted proteins | sample KBSK1253metaG_FD_65474 | JGI IMG/M metagenome (GOLD analysis project Ga0070696, IMG submission 65474) | Corn, switchgrass and miscanthus rhizosphere microbial communities from Kellogg Biological Station, Michigan, USA - KBS K1-25-3 metaG | ecosystem: Host-associated > Plants > Roots >... | reverse complement strand
AAGCTCGGCCTGCTCATCAACTTCCATGTCGATCATTTGAAGGAGGGTATCAGGCGCTTCGTCAACAAACTGTGACAATAGAGGAGCACGTTGAACCGCAGAGGTGCTCGCTGCGCTCGTCGGCCGCCAATCGCATTGCGCGGCAATAACCTCGACTTGACGACCGGAGGGAACGCGGCCACGATCACGCATGCACGTCTCCGCGACCTCACGCGCTGATCGTCTTGAACCGCTATCGACGCCTGGTGCGCGGCGTCCTCACCGGCGTCTGGTGGTTTGGTCGATCACCTCGGCGCTCGCCGGATTTCTTTTCGGCTTCGACACCGTCGTCATCTCGGGCGCCGAACAGACGATTCAGGCGCTCTGGGGGCTGAGCGCCGGATTGCACGGCGTCGTCATGGGCGCGGCGCTGTACGGAACGGTGCTCGGCGCGCTCATCGGCTCATGGCCCGCGGATCGGCTGGGGCGCAAGCCCACGCTCCTCTGGACCGGCGTCCTTTATACGGTATCAGGAATCCTGTCCGCGTACGCGTGGGGCCCGTACTCGCTCATCATCGCAAGGTTCATCGGCGGCGTCGGGATCGGAGTGTCTACAGTCGTGGCGCCGATGTACATCACTGAGATCGCGCCGCCTGCGTACCGCGGGCGACTCACGGGGCTGTTCCAGTTCAACATCGTGTTCGGCATCGTGATGGCCTTCGCGTCGAACGCGCTGCTAGCCGGCATCGGTGAGACAGCGTGGCGCTGGATGCTCGGTGTGGAGGCCATCCCAGCGCTGGTGTACACGGCGATGTGCTTCGCGATCTCCGAGAGCCCGCGGTGGCTGCTCACTCGCAAGCGCGACCGGGCCGAGGGCCTCCGGGTGCTCGCACTCATCGAGCCCGACGCGACGCCCGGGATGATCGAGAACGAAGCCGACGCGATCGTGGCTGCGTCCTCCTCGGCAAGCGACGTCGAAGGCCGCGGCGGCTTCTGGACAATGCGCCTCCGCGTGCCGATCCTGCTCGCGTTTCTCGTCGCGTTCTTCAATCAGCTCTCGGGCATCAACGCCATTCTCTACTTCGCGCCGCGAATCTTCGAGATGACGGGACTGGGGCGACATGCGGCGCTGCTGCAGTCGATCGGCATCGGTGTGACCAACCTGGCGTTCACATTCGTCGGACTCTGGCTCATCGATCGGATTGGCCGCCGCACGCTGCTGACGATCGGCTCCTTTGGGTACATCGCGTCGCTTGGCCTGTGTGCCTGGGCGTTTTTCACGCAGCACTTTGCGATCGTGCCGGCGTGCATCTTCGCGTTCATCGCCTCACACGCGGTCGGGCAGGGCACCGTGATCTGGGTGCTCATCTCCGAGGTTTTCCCGAATGCGTATCGCGCGGCCGGTCAGTCGCTCGGCAGCGCGACGCACTGGGTGTTCGCCGCGGCACTGACCACCGTATTCCCTTGGCTGGTCGGGGCGTTCGCTCCCGGTTGGATCTTCCTCTTTTTCTGCGGGATGATGGCGCTGCAACTGCTCTGGGTGCGCACGATGGTTCCCGAGACGAAGGGCGTTCCGCTCGAGGAGCTACAACAGCGGCTGGGCATCAGTGCCTGACAAAAAAAGTTTGTGAGTAACGGGCGCCGCACCCTGTCGCGCAAATCGGTTGCGTCGGCCACCTTTCCAGCTCACCTCGACAACGAGGTACACGTGTCGCGAATGAATCCTGCACTGGTTCTAGTTGTCGTGTTCCTCACGGCCGGGTCGTGCGGCTCGCCGCGCGAGCGCCCAGCCGACACCAATCTCGTCGCGACCCCCGCGAACGGCGCCACGCCCGCGCACACCGTCGCCCTCCAGGGCGACTTCAAGGGTCCGCTCGGCGTGCAGCTCTACACCTTCCGCGACGCGATGCCCAAGGACGTTGCCGGCACGCTTCGTCGCGTGCACGACCTGGGCTTCCGCGAGGTCGAGATGGCAGGGACGTACGGAATGAGCGCGGCCGACTTCAAGAAGCAGCTGGACTCGGCCGGCCTCACCGCAACGTCGATGCACGTCGGCTACGAGCAGTTCCGTGATAGCCTGTCGCAGGTGCTGGCCGATGCAAAGACGCTCGGCGTGAAGTACGTCGGCACCGCGTGGATTCCGCATCCGGACGGCCCGATCACGGCAGCGCTCGCGCGGCAAGCGGCGGCCAACTTCACCAAGTGGGGACGCGTGGCGAAGCAGCAAGGCGTGCAGTTCTTCTATCACGCTCACGGGTACGAGTTCGTCCCGGACCGCCAGAGCGTGCGGCCGATGGACATCCTGATGACGCAGAGCGACCCGGACGCCGTGAAGTACGAGATGGACGTGTTCTGGATCTCGCGTCCCGGCATGGATCCGGTGGCCTGGCTGAAAAAGTATCCGACGCGTTGGCGGCTACTTCACCTCAAGGACATGAAGCAGGGAACGCCGACGAACGTGAACACCGGCTCGGCGAATCCCGACTCCACCGAAGTGCCAGTGGGCAGCGGACAGATCGACTATCGTGGAGTGCTCAAGGCGGCGCAGGAGATTGGTGCGCAGGAGTTCTACGTCGAAGATGAGACGGCCAATCCGTTCACGACCGTTCCGAAGAGCATCGCATGGCTGGAGCAGGTGAAATTCCAGCCATGATTGGTCCGGCTGGTTGCAAGCGACAGCAGGCGACCTGACTTCCTCGGCTCACCGCCGGGCACTTTCTGGAGATCATGTGAAGAACAAAAACGTGTCGCGTCGACAATTCCTTGGCGTCACCGCCGCGGCGGCGGGTGCCACGATCGCCGGCAAACCGCTGCTCATCGAGGAGATCCGACTCGCGGATCTTCCGCTCTCGGCCATCGAGCCCACGCCGGTCCGTTTCGGCATCGTCGGCGTCGGAATGCAGGGCACCGAGCTGCTTGGAACCGCGATCAAGATTCCCGGCGTCTCGTGCGTGGCCGCGGCGGACGTCTACGACGGACGCCACCTGAAAGCGCGCGAGATTACCAACAACGCCTCGCTGCGCACAACGCGCCGGTATCAGGACCTGCTGAACGACAAGAGCATCGACGCGATCATCGCCGCCGTGCCGGATCACTGGCACAAGCAGATCGTCGTCGACACAGTCGCGGCGGGGAAGGACATCTACATCGAGAAGCCGATGTCGCACAGCCCGGCCGAAGGCGTCGAGATGATCGACGCGGTCCGAAAGTCGGGCCGCATCCTCCAGGTGGGATCGCAGGGCGTGAGCTCACCCGTGTACGCGAAGGCGAAGGAGATGATCGCGTCGGGCATGCTCGGAGACCTGATGATCGTGGAAGGCAGCATGGGGCGAAACCATCCCTGCGGCGCGTGGGTGTATCCGCCGCCTCCCGGCCTGTCTCCCGCGAATCTCGACTGGGATACGTGGCTCGGCTCCGCGCCGAAGCATGCGTTCGACCCGAACCTGTTCGCGCGCTGGCGCCAGTGGAAGGAATACGGAACCGGCGCCGCGGGCGATCTGCTCGTGCACCTCGTGACGGGCCTGATGTACATGATGGGCTGGAACGAGCCGCCGAGCTTCGTCGCGGCCGTCGGCGGCATCCGTCACTTCAAGGACGGACGCAACATGCCGGACATCATCGCGACGAGCTTTTACTGGCACGACACGCCGCTGTACATGCGCCTCAACCTCGGCAACGAGGAAGGCGACGGCTATCGCTATCTCGGGTCGAAGGGGACGCTGGAGGTCAAAGGCGACGCCGTGACGTTCACGCCCCAGCTGGGCTTCGACACGTACCCGTGCTACTACACGAACAGCTACGACCGCGCGATGAAGCAGGCGTACGACGAGCAGTGGCACAGGGAGAACGACGCCAGGGTCGCGGCGGCGGCGACGCAAAACGTGGTCCGCTATCAGGCTCCCAACCACGACGGCACATACCTGCACCTGCAGACCTTCTTCGACGCGGTGCGATCGCGGAAGCCGGTGGTGGAGGACGTGGTATTCGGGCACAATGCCGCGCTCGCGTGCCACATGGCGAACGAGTCCTGGCTCCGCCGCACGAGCGTCACGTGGGATGACGCCGCCAAAACCATCAAGTCAACCTGAGACGACTCCATCCATCGTGTGGGCTGGCGGTGTGCCAACTCGGGGGGGGGGCACACTGCCGAGAAAGTGGTTCACGATGGTTGGCCAGGAATCCAGCCGGGGAGCGCGGCCGCCTGCTTCACCCAGGCGGCCAGCTGCGCTTCGTCGAGATCGTCCTCGCGGACGTCGATCCAGCGCGCCTCCTTGGACACGCCTCCGGCCGGCGCAGGTAGCAGCGACGTCCCCTTGAAGAACGTCACCTTTACGGCGCGCGTGTAGGTGTGGAAGGAGACGAACCAACCCTGACCCTCGATGCCGTAGAAGGGCGAGTTCCATTTCACCGCCTTTCGCACATTCGGCACCGTGCGTGATATGAGCAGGTCGAGGCGCTTTCCGACATCACGCTTCCACCCTGGCATCGCCGCGATGTATGCCTGCACGGGCGCGTCGCCGTCCGCCATGGCGATCTGCGGATTGCCGCCGGAGAGGAGGGCGACCTTCTTTTCTTTTCGAGCCGTGACCGACTTGACCCGCCTCGCACCTGCCTTGGCCTTCGCGGGTGCCGTCACGGGGCTACCTCTTCGGTGACGCGCCATTCTGGGCCACCGCGGCCTTCACGAGCGCCTTGAAAGCGCCCGCGTCAACCGTCTCCCCCTCGTGAATGTCGATCGCGCGTCGCGTGCCGCCATCCAGGCTGGAATTGAACAGGTGTGACGGGTCCGGGAGGCTGGCGCCCTGGGCGAACGTGAGCTTCACAGCGTTCTTGTACGTCTCTCCGGTGCAGACCATCCCGTTGTGCGACCAGACTGGGACCCCCGCCATCGCATTCGACGCCTTCTTCCATTTCCGCTCCTCGATCATCTCGGGGTCGGCTTCCATGATCAGCGTCCGCATGCGGGCCAGTATCTCCTCGCGCCATCCCCCGGAGGCGCCTGTCTTCGGTGGGGACTTGGCCCTGGTAGCTGACTTGCGCGGCTTGCTCGCGCGCGGCTTGCCCTTTGGTTTTTGCGCCACGGTTAGTTTCTCCAACTGGTTGGGTTACGTCGCGCTGCCAGTCGCGCGTGAGTTCGTGCGTCGCCCGCTGCGCCACCTGGTGGCATACGGCAGCACGAACAGGTACAGACCGCTGAACAAAAGCAAGGCGAGCGGGAACAGCGGCGAGTAGGTCACCCAGGCCGGAGGCGGCCCCTGCGTCATGGCAACGAAGTTGGCGATGACTGTCACAGTAAAGGCAATCGACAGCCAGCGGTGCGTCTGCCGAATCCAGTGGTTCCAGTTCATGGGATCCTCGCAAGCAGGTCGACGAGCTTGCCGCCCATCATCCTCCAGCCGTAGCGCGCGCCTCCAAGATTCTTCTTCTGGTCGGGCCTGAAGCCTGACTGTACGAGCGACATGCGTGTGCCCGACGCTTTTGGCGTGAGCGTGAAAGTCACCACGGTGGCCATGTCGCCGACGCCCCAATCGTAGGTCAGCTTCCGCTGCGTCTCGATCTCAGCGATTCGGCAGTGCACGATGCCGTCCCAGCCGCCGACCGGCTGCGTATTGAACGTGAACGCCGCTCCCCGCTCGAGCTTGAAACCGATGGTGGGCAGGAGCCACTCGGCGAGAAGTGCCGGGTCGGTGAGCGCGCGCCACACCTTCTCCGGCGGGTGTTGGAAGTCGAACTCGAACGAGAGGGACTCGGTTTGCGAAGGTGCGGTCGTGTCGATGGCAGTCATTTGTCCATTTTCTCCAGCAGCTGTTCAAGGCGATCCACGTGCTCCGTCCAGAAGGCGCGATAGTGCGCGATCCAGTCGATCAATGGCTTCATCCCTTTCGGCTGCACCCGATAGTAGACGCAGCGTCCTTCGCGGCGGCCGTTCACCAGGCCGGCGTCTTTCAACGCGGCGAGGTGCTGCGAGACCGCCGGCTGCGAGATGTCGAAGCGCGCCGTGAGGTCCTTCACCGCCGCTTCGCCACGCGTGAGCGACTCGAAGATCGCCCGGCGGCTGGGGTCCGCCAGCGCCTGGAAGATCTTGTCGTGGACCCCGGCCGCCATTTGCATGGCCATATACATAAGCGACGGCTTATGGATTGTCAAGCACGCCGATCGCCGCGGCTTTTCGCTATGTTCGGCGCATCCTGAAAAGGGGACGTCATGGCCGTCTCGCGAAGAGAGTTTCTCTCGACCATTGGAGCGGGCAGCGTTGCAATCGGCGCAGCCGGCGCGGGAATACTTTCGCTGCCGATCATCTCGGCACGCGGGCGCGAAGGACTCCACGCTCGTCAGGGGATCGCCGATCGCAAAGCGGACCGCCGGCTGGCCGCGCAGCCGGGCATGGTGCGAATCGACAGCAACGAGAACCCGATCGGCCCTGGCAAGCGCGCCTTTGACGCCATTCGCGCACACCTCGACGAGTCGAATCGCTATCCGGTGCTCGCCGAAGACGATGTGATCGCTGCGATCGCCCGAAAGCATGGCGTCAGCGCGGACAATGTCATTCTCGGCTGCGGTTCGGGCGAGCTGCTGCGAGCCGCGGACCACGCCTTCACGCGCTCCGATGCGGCCTACGTGAGCGCCGCCCCCACGTTCGAGGCGCCGGGCGAATTCGCAAAGTTCCTGGGAGCGCCGGTGAAGCTGGTGCCGGTCGACGCGGCGTTGAGCCTCGATCTCGACGCGATGGCCGCCGCCGCGCTCGGGGCCGGACTCGTCTACCTTTGCAATCCGAACAACCCTACCGCGACGGTACACGCCAAGAGCGACGTCGTGGCGTTCATCGACTCGGTGAATCGCATTTCACCCGAAACGACGATTCTGGTGGACGAGGCGTACTTCGAGTACGTCCAGCATCCAGGATACGGCACGGTGATCCCGCTCGCGGTGACCAACCCGCGCGTGGTCGTCCTGCGGACGTTCTCGAAAGTGTATGGCCTCGCCGGGCTGCGCGCCGGCTACGCGATCGCGAGACCCGAGGTGCTCAACAAGATGAAGGCGTGGACGCTGGGCTCGAACGTGTCGCAGCTCACGCTCGCCGCAGCGCAGGTCGCGCTCGAGGACTCCGCCCACATCGCCAACGAAGTGCGCCGCAATGCCGAGGTGAAAGCGTTCACGCGAAAATTCTTCGCCGACGCCGGCTTCACGATGAGCTCCGGAGACGCGAACTTCATGATGGTGGACGTCCGACGCAGCGCAGCGGCGTTCAAGTCCACGTTGCTCCGTAAGGGCGTCGCCGTGGGCCGCGCTTTTCCACCGCTGCCGAACCATTCTCGCATCACGTTCGGGACGATGCCGGAGATGCGAAAAGCCGTGGGCGTATTCCGAGAGGTGCTGGGCGACGCCGCGCGAACGACGGGTTCGCGCTGACGCCTATTGATTCACGCCGCTCGCGAGAAAGCCGCCGTCCACGGCGAGCAAATGCCCCGTCACGAACCGCGCCGATTCCGATGCCAGGAAGATCGCGGCTCCCACGAGGTCTTCGACGTTTCCGAACCGCCGCATCGGCGTGCGAAGCAATAGCTCCTCGCCTCGCGGCGTGCCGTCGATGAGGCCTTCGTTGAGCGGCGTACGGAATACGCCTGGAAGAATGGCGTTCACACAGACGCCTCGCGTCGCCCACTCGATCGCCAGCGACTTCGTCAGAGCCGCGACGGCCGCCTTGCTCGCGCCATACGCCGCGACTTCCTGCAGCGCGACCAGCGACGTGAGCGACCCGATGTTGATGATTCGGCCGTAGCCACGCTCGATCATGTGTGCTCCGAAGACGCGGCACGCCCGCAACGTCCCGGTCAGGTTGGTGTCGAGCATGGCCTCCCACTCCGAGTCCGGCATATCGAGCGTCGGAACTCGCTTCGTATACCCCGCGGCATTGACGAGGACGTCCACCTTTCCCAGCGACGAAAGACAGCCTTTCAACAACGCTTCGATCTGACGTTGGTCGGTCACGTCGCAGGTCGCGCGCAGCGACCTGCGCCCCAACGACTCGATTTCTCCGGCGATCTCATCGACGAGATTCCGCCGACGACCCGTGGCGACGACATCCGCGCCCGCCTCCGCGAGGCCGTGGGCGATCGCGCGTCCGATGCCCGAAGTTCCTCCCGATACGACGGCGACGCGTCCACTGAGATCCAGAGCGGGATAGGGCATTGCGGTTGGCAGGAGAAGGAGTGAATCAGTATTCTCTCGCGTCGAGCCACGTAAAGCGAGTCGATTGAAAAGGGGAGGGCGGGTGGCCACAGAGGTCGTGACCTTCGGTGAAGCGATGGTACGGCTCACGCCTCCGGGCCATCAACGGCTCGAGCAGGCGCGAACTGTGGACGTCTACGTCGGCGGCGCTGAGCTGAACGTCGCGGTCGGGGCGACGCGCCTGGGGTTGGCGTCGCGCTGGGTGTCACGCCTCACGGAAAACGCGCTGGGCCGAATGATCGCGGGACGCGCGCGCGAACAAGGCGTCGACGTTTCCGTGGAATGGACTCCGGCAGACCGCGCCGGCGTCTACTTCGTGGAGCTAGGGTCTTCACCGCGCGCGGCGACGGTGCTTTACGACCGCGCCGGGTCGGCGATGAGCAAAGTGGCCCCGGGCGCGATCGATTGGACCGGCCCACGCGCATTCGAAGGCGCGCGATGGTTCCACACGAGCGGCGTCACGCCGGCGCTGAGTGATTCCGCCGCGGCGACCGTCGCGGACGCGTTGGCCGCTGCCAAGAAGGCCGGACTCACGGTGAGTTACGACCTGAACTACCGCGCCAAGTTGTGGAGCGTCGAGAAGGCGCGAGCGGTGCAGGAGCCGCTGATGCGGTATGTGGATGTGCTCATCGCCAGTGAAGAGACCGCCAGCGCTGTGTTCGGCGTCGGCGAACCAGAGCAGCTCCAGGAGCGCCTCGGCGTGCGCACGATCGCCCTTACCCACCGAGAGGAGTCTCGAGCGCGTGAGTGGTCGCAGGACTACGAGGCACTTGTCCGCGCCGACGGCGCTGTGCATCGCGGACCCACTTTTCACCTGGACATCGTCGACCCCATCGGCGCCGGCGACGCGTTCGTCGCGGGTCTCATTTTCGGAAAGCTGCGTTGCAACGACTGGAGCAAAGCTGTGCAATACGGAACGGCGTTGGCGGCTCTCAAGCACACGGTCCCGGGTGACTTCAGTCAGGCGACGCTCGAAGAAGTGGAAGCGCTGTTGCGCAGTGGGGACGACATCCTGAGGGTCAAGCGATGACCGCGGCGCTGCGCTCGCGCGAAGCGGCGCTGGGCCAACTCCGCGGGGTTGGGATCATTCCGGTGCTCCGGGGAGGGGCCGACTCGAAGGAGACCGTCATTCGCGTCGCGGAAACGCTCGTGGACGCGGGGGTGAGCGTGGTCGAAGTCACCATGACCGTCCCGGATCCCATTGCCGCGATCACGGCGATCATCCGACGTCTCGGTGGCAAGGCAATCGTCGGCGCGGGCACCGTCACCGACGCGGATTCCGCGCAGCGAGCGATCGACGCGGGCGCTGAATTCATCGTCTCTCCCGCGCTGCTGCCGGACGTCATCGACGTCGCGAAGCGCAACGACGTCGCCGTCCTGGCCGGCGCACTCACGCCGACGGAGGTACTTGGCGCGGTGAGGGCGGGCGCAGACATGGTGAAGATCTTTCCCGCGCACAGCGTGGGTGGCGCCGCGTACATCCGCTCATTGCGCGCGCCGTTCCCCGATGTTGCGTTGGTGCCGACAGGCGGCGTCACGCTCGAGTCGGTCGGCGACTTCTTCCGCGCGGGCGCGGCAGCCGTGGGAGTGGGCGCGGAGCTGCTTCCGAAAGACGCGCTGGCGCGTCGCGACTTCGAGCGAATCGGCGCGCTCGCCAGGGAGTTCATCGCGGCAGTGAAAGCAGCGCGCATGGTCACGACAGGATGACAGCGTTGCCGCGCGTCCAGGGATAACCCCGTGCAAATGACCTTTCGCTGGTTCGGCGAGCGCGATCCCGTCACGCTCGAGAGGGTCCGGCAGATTCCGGGAGTCA
>Ga0070696_100003847_pt1 | contig 10026 bp, 7 predicted proteins | sample KBSK1253metaG_FD_65474 | JGI IMG/M metagenome (GOLD analysis project Ga0070696, IMG submission 65474) | Corn, switchgrass and miscanthus rhizosphere microbial communities from Kellogg Biological Station, Michigan, USA - KBS K1-25-3 metaG | ecosystem: Host-associated > Plants > Roots >... | reverse complement strand
CCGGCGGGCCCGATGACGCTGACGAGCCGCGTCCGTTGCTCGCGACCCGTGGCGTGGAAGAGATCCTTCAGGAGCCGGAGCTCGTCGGCGCGCCCGACGAACGGCGCCTCGAGCGTATCCGCGCGATTGCGGCCACCGCGTTCGGAGACGACCCGGACGGCGCGCCACGCGGGCACCGGGCTCGCCTTCCCCTTGAGCACGTGCTCGCCGGCCGGCTCGAAGACGATCGCCTTCGACGCCGCGCGCTGCGTCGCCTCGCCGACGAGGACGGCGCCGGCCGGTGCCACCGACTGCACGCGCGACGCCGTGTTGACGAGGTCGCCCGCGACCATCCCCTGGCCGACCGCGCCGATCGTAACCGCGGCTTCACCCGTCAGCACGCCGGCGCGGGCCTGGATGGACGGCCCGAGCGTCCCGACGGCATCGACGAGCTCGAGGGCAGCGCGCACGGCGCGCTCCGGGTCATCCTCGTGGGCGACCGGGGCTCCCCACACGGCCATGACGGCGTCGCCGATGAACTTCTCGACCGTCCCGCCGTACCGGCCGATCACGTCTCGGGCGAGATCGAAGTAGCGCGTCAATGTCTCGCGGACGTCCTCCGCGTCCCGGCCCTCCGCGAACGTGGTGAACCCGACGAGATCCGCGAAGAGGACACTGACGACCCGGCGCTCGGCCACATGACCCGCGGGAGCCGGCGTCGAGGCGCCGTCGGAGGGCGCGGGCCGCGGCATGGAGACGGTCGCGTCCGCTGTGAGCGGCGTCGCGCAGGCGCCGCAGAACCGGTCGCCGACGTCCGCCGGCGTGCCGCAATTCGGGCACGTGATGCCCAGCGGCGTCGCGCAGCCGACGCAGAACTTGCGGTCGGGCTTGTTCTCGGTTCCGCAGTTCGGACAGATCGTCGTGGCCGTCTCCTCCGTGAATCCCCCCGGAGGGTAGCGCAGGGGCAGGTGCGCGCAAGGATCGAAGCATGGCACGATCCCCTCCGCAATCGCGCGTCGAGGTGAGCATGACGAGCTCCGGATCGGAGTCGGCCACGGGCGGCGAGCTTCGCCTCGCGCTGATCGGTGCCGGCTGGATCGCCGGGATCCATCTCGAGGCCCTCGATCGGCTCGGGCGAACCCGGCTGGTCGGCGTCGCCTCGTCGCGGGAGGAGAGCGCTCGGGCCGCGGCCGATCCACGTGGCGCCGCGGCGTACACGGACGTCGACCGGATGCTCGACGAGCAGCGGCCGGACGTCGCCTATGTCTGCGTCCCGCCGGTGGCCGCGGTCGCCGTCCTCGAGCGGCTGGTCGAACGGTCAATCCCCTTCCTGACCGAGAAGCCGCTCGCCGCGACCGACGCGGACGGCCCGGCCCGGATCGCGGCCGGCGTCGCGGGGCGCGGCCTCGTCACCGCGGTCGGCTACCACCTCCGCGGCCTCGAGGCGCTGGCCGAGGTCCGGGCGCGCCTGGCGACGAACCCCGCCCAGCTCTTCACGGCTCGCTGGATCGTGAGCACGCCGCCACCGGCCTGGTGGCATCGCGAGTCGACCGGAGGCGGGCAGGTCGTCGAGCAGGCGACCCACTTCTACGATCTCGCGCGGCTCCTGGTCGGCGAGGCCACGGTCGTGGGGGCCGCATCCACGCGCGGGGAGCCGGTCGTGCCGGCGGACGCCGACGTCGTCGATGCGACCGCGGCGGTGCTGCGGTTCGAGACCGGTGCGGTGGGCAGCTTCGCCAACAGCCGGCGGATCGCGTCGGCCTCGATCGGCGTCGAGATCGCGGCCGCCGACCTGCTGATCGCGATCCGCAAGCTCGACCACGACCAGCGCGCATGGGAAGTCGTGATCGAGGATGGCGGACCGCCTCGGACGATCGCGCCGGGCCGTGACCCCTACGAGGTCCAGGCCGCCGCGTTCCTGGACGCCGTCGAGTCCGGCGACCCGACCCGCGTCCTGTCGTCGTACGAGGACGCACTCAAGACCGATCGCCTGACCCGAGCAGTCGTCGCGGCCACCGGCCGGGCGGGCTGAGGCGACGGAGGAACCTCAGGGCCACGCGCCGGCCACGGCGCGGAACAGTCGGATCGGCTCGCGCGTCAAAGACCCTGACGCCGGGCGGTCACTGGCAGGCTGAATCGACCGCCCGGCGTCGCCATGTCCGTCAGTGGCGGCGCTCCCGAGCCGTGCCGTTCGCGCCGGAGCGGCCTAGTGGGACAGCGCGTTGTCGTGAGCGGTCGACAGGATGCCGTCGACGACGAGCGTGCTACCCGACTCGGACAGGTGCGTCTCGTTCGTGTACAGCGGAAGGCCGTCGCGGAAGTTCGCGCACTCCGATGCGTCGCACAGGTAGTCGTAGGGATCGACGAACCAGGCGAAGGGTCCGACGCTGATTCGCAGCCGTGCGTTGAAGAGCGCCCGGATCGCCAGCTTCGGGTTGTCGCGGGGCGTTGCCGAACACCCGACGTCGTTCAACCGAACCGGGCGCGCGATGCAGTCGACCGGGGAGATGAGGCCGCCCGGCGTCGGAACGTTGCCGATCACGACCAGCGTCTGGATCCCGAGATCAGCCTTCAATTGGCTGAGCTCTTCGCCGACGAACCGCGCCCATCCGGCGTCGGTGGTGAACACCCATCGATCTGTCGTGACCTCCGACACCATGTCCATTCGGAACCAGTTCTGGGCGACGACGACGTCTGCCCCGGAAGCGCGGATCTCGTCGAACGCCAGTCGTCGGGTTGATCGACATGGCTGGTCGTACTGGGCCAGTGCGGCGCCGTAGTCCCGCGTCTTGTCCGGGGAGAAGAAGGGGCAGGCCGAGCTCTCGAAGAAGATGAGACGACGATCGGGCAGGTCCCTCCTCATGCCGGCGAAGTAGGCAAGGGCATGGGAATCGCCGATGACGATCAGCGGCTCGCCCGCGCCCGACTCGCAGCGGGGCGAGGTGCACTGGGCGCCGCCATAGAACGTCCGAATGTCGACATAGGTCGACTCCCTGGCGCCGAGCCGCCATGTCCAGCCCGTTGCGGCAGCCTGGAGGCCGACCACCGCCGTCACCGCGGCCACAGCACCGCAGGCCTGGGCGAAGCGCCTGGGTCGCCACGAGGTCGGGCGCACATACCGGAAGCGTTTCTCGACGAGGAGGTTGAGAAGGAGGCCGGCGGCCAAGGCGAGGAGGACCATGGCCACGCGCTCGTTGTCGCCCAGCTCGCGACCGACGACGTACTGGTAGAAGACGCCGATCGGCCAGTGAACGAGGTAGACGGAGTAGCTGATCAGGCCGATCGCCACGCTCAAGCGGTTGCGCAGGATGAGCCCGACTCGATGGGCAGTCCCGCACAGGATCACCAGGCCCGCACCCAGGCATGGAACGAGCCCGTTGACCGGGAACGGAGTTGCCGCGCGGAACGTGAGCACGGCGACGCCGATCATCGCCAGGCCGATGACGAGGACGACCTCCCGGGCCAGGGGCGGCACGATCACTCGCTCGACGACCCAGACCATGATGCCCCCGATCGCCAGCTCGAAGACCCGGAACGGCATGAGATAGAAGACGCCCGAGGGGTCGGTCTGGAAGAGGAGCCCGCCGATGATGCTGGCGACCATGAGGGCGACGAGGACCGGCAGGGCCGCCCGCCGTCGCGACGCCACCAGCAGGATCAACGGCCAGACGAGATAGAACTGCTCTTCGACGCTCAGCGACCACGTGTGGAGGAGCGGATTCAGGCTCGAGGCCGGGTCGAAGTAGCCGGAGTTGAGCCAGAAGTAGACGTTGGCGGTCGAGAAGACCGCGGCGGCCGACGAAGCACCAAACACCCTGAGCAGATCGGGCGAGAAGAAGACGGCCGCGGCGACGAACGATGCGACGATCGTGGCGACAAGGGCCGGGAACAGCCGCCGGATCCTGCGGAGGTAGAACCGGGCGAACGAGAACTCGCCGCGAGCCACGCTGTCGCGAACGATCCGCGTGATCAGGAAGCCGCTGATCACGAAGAAGATGTCGACCCCGACGAAGCCGCCGCCGAAGCTCGGGATGCCCGCGTGAAACAGGACGACGGCGAGGACGGCGACCGCCCGGAGGCCGTCGATGTCCGGTCGGTACGTCGCCGCCGATCGACCGCTGCTCTCCGCGACCGCGGATCGGGTCATGGGCTGCAACCCGGCGCGAGGACCCGCCCACACGAGCGGCGGTTCCGATGGTGCAAGCATAGCGGCGCGCATCCGTGGCCGGCCGCAAGACGCCGTTTCGGCCACCGTCGCCGCGGCAAGACGCCCTCGCACGACCCGCGACGCGACCTCCGGTAGACTCTCGCGGATGGTTGAGCGAGCACGGCGGCGCCCCCCACCGCCCTTCGAACCCGCCCGCCGTCCCGTCGAGTCCGCCCAATCGAGGCAGGCTCGACCGGCCAGCCGACGGACGGACCAGCGCAGGCTCCTCGCGGCGGCGCTCTCGTCGGTGGCACCCGGAATTGGTCAGTTGCTCAACGGCCGCCGTCGGGCGGCCGTCATCTTTGGCCTCCCGTCGCTGATCATCGTGATCCTCGCCTGGCTGACCCTCCAGTCAGACCGGCCGACGATGCTGCTCGCCCGGATCATCGCCCCCTCGGTGTTGACGGCGCTCCTCGTCCTGAATCTGGTCGTGTTCGGGTGGCGCGCCCTGGCCGCCATCCACGCCTTCGTCAACGGGCCGTACCCGTCGCGGGCAGGCCGCCTCGGAGCCGTGGGGCTCGTCGTCATCCTCGTCCTGACCGCCGTGCCCCACGCGATTGCCTGGAGCTACGGCACGGCCGCCCAGGCGATGTTCGCCCAGGTCTTCTCGACGCCGAGCCGGCCGTCGACCTCGGCCGTGCCGCCGCCCTCCGACCAGGAACGGACGAACGTCCTCCTCATCGGGATCGATGCGGCGCCCGGTCGGACGGAGGCCCTGACCGACACCCTGATCGTCGTCTCGCTCGACCCGGTCGGCCGGACCGTCTCCATGGTCTCGGTTCCCCGGGACCTGGCCAGCGTCCCGCTCGGCGATGGCAACGTGTACGGACCGAAGATCAACTCGCTCGCCAGCTGGGCCGACCGACACCCGAGCCAATTTCCCGAGGGCGGGACCCGGACCCTGGAGAATGCGGTCGGCGCGCTGCTCGGGATCCCGATCCACTACTACGCGTCGGTCGATCTGCCGGGCTTCGTCGCCATGGTCGACGCCGTTGGCGGCGTGGACATCCAGGTGACCCGGCCCCTCTCCGATCCGAAGTACGGGGCGTGGTTCGGGGTCGATCGCGCATGGTCCATCGAGCCCGGGCTGCATCACCTCGACGGGGCGAACGCGCTGGCGTACGCGCGGATCCGGAAGTCGCCCGGCGAGAACGACTTCACCCGGGCGGCACGCCAACAGGACGTCCTGGTCGCGCTGCGCGACCGGGTCGTCGACGCCGGGGTCCTGATGAGCCTCCCGCGCCTGATGTCGGCGGTGGGGGGATCCGTCCGGACGGACCTCCCGGCCGACCGACTTCCGGAGCTCGCCGCCCTCGTGGAGCAGATCGGCGGGTCGTCCACGACGAAGCTGGTCCTCGGGAGCCCGATGATCAAGTCCGGCGGGTCCACGCAGTACGGGTCGATCTTCCTTCCGGTGCCGTCGCGCATTGCCGCGATGTCGAAGGTCGTGTTCGGGCCGCCGGGCATCCGTCCGACGTGGCCCCTTCCGAAAGGCTCTCCGGCACCAAGCGCGTCGGCGGCGCCCTAGTCAGCTCGGCACCGAGATCACGGGTGGGGTTGCGCGCCGCCGCGCCGCGCGCCTGCTAGAACCGCCCGGCCGGCGGACGCCAATCCGCGAAGGCGGTCAGCAAGCGGTCGATGTCGTCCTCGACGAGGAGCAGGCGGCGGTGGCGCTCCGCGACGAACCCCTCGGCGAGCGCATGGTCGAGGAACCCCTCCAGGTGCGCAAAGTAGCCGCCGACGTCGAGGAGCCCGATCGGCTTGGCGTGGAGGTCGAGCTGGGCCCAGGAGAGGACCTCGGCGAGCTCCTCGAGCGTGCCGAGGCCGCCGGGCAGCGCGATGAACCCGTCGGACAGCTCGGCCATCACGGCCTTCCGCTGGTGGAGCGTGTCGACGATGCGCAGCTCGCTGACGCCGGCGTGGGCGAGCTCGCGGTCGACGAGGCCGCGCGGGATGACGCCGACGACGCGACCGCCGGCCGCGAGCGCCGCGTCGGCGACCGCGCCCATCAGCCCGAGGCGGCCACCGCCGTACACGAGCTGGATCCCGCGACGGGCGAGCCGCTCCCCGACGACGGCCGCGGCGGCCGCGTAGCGGGGATCGTTGCCCCGGCTGGCGCCGCAGAACACGCAGATCGAGCGAAGATCCCGGGACGCCACGTTCGGCTCGGCCTCAGAACCCGAGCTCGCGGAGGATCGGCGTCATCCGCCGGGCGGCGCGGCCGCGATGCGAGACCGCGTGCTTCTCGGCCGCCGACCACAGGCCGAACGTCCGCCCGCCCGGCGCCTCGCCGTCCGGCTCGAAGATCGGGTCGTAGCCGAAGCCGCCGCTGCCACGCGGCTCGGTGGCGATGCGGCCACGGCTCGTGCCGCGGACCGTTCGGATCGGCACAGCCTTCGTCGGGCCGGCGCCGTCCGCGGGCAATGCCAGCGCGAGGACGCAGACGTAGCGCGCGCCGCGGCGCTCCGGCGGCAGCCCGGCGAGCTCGCCGAGCAGCTTGGCGTTGTTGTCCTCGTCCGTCGCGTTCGGGCCGGCGTACCGCCTCGTCCGAACGCCGGGCCGGCCGCCAAGGGCATCGACCTCGAGGCCGGAGTCGTCGGCGATCGTCGGGAGGCCGGTCCGCCGCGCCCCGAAGCGCGCCTTGATCCGGGCATTCGTCTCGAACGTCGACCCGGTCTCGTCCGGCTCGTCGCCGACGCCGACGTCGTCGAGGCCGACGATCTCCGCGTGGTCGAGCCGGAGCAGCTGGCGCAGCTCGGCCAGCTTGTGCGCAGAGTGGGTCGCGACGAGCAGGCGGGGCCGATCCCTCACCGTTTGACGGTGGCGAGGATCTCGGCCTGGGCCGCGAACAGCTGCTCCAGCCCGGACGAGGCGAGGTCCATCAGGCCGTCCATTGCCGCGCGGTCGAACGGCTTGCCCTCCGCGGTGCCCTGGACCTCTACGAAGGTCCCGGCGTCCGTGCCGACGACGTTGAAGTCCACGTCCGCCCGGGAGTCCTCGCTGTAGTCGAGGTCGAGCAGCGGCGCGCCGTCGACCAGCCCGACGCTGATCGCCGCGACCTTCGCGACCAGGTGCCGGTCCATCCCGTAGGTGATCATCGCCGCGGCCAGCGCGACGTACCCGCCGGTGATCGAGGCGGTCCGGGTGCCGCCATCGGCCTGGAGGACGTCGCAGTCGACCGTGATGGTCCGCTCGCCGAGCTTGGTCAGATCGACCGCGTCCCGGAGCGACCGGCCGATCAGCCGCTGGATCTCGTGGGTCCGCCCACCGAGCTTGCCCTTCACGGATTCGCGGTCCGTCCGCTCGGCCGTCGCTCGCGGCAGCATCGAGTACTCGGCGGTGACCCAGCCGGTGCCCTTGCCGCGGAGATGCGGTGGCACGCGGTCGGCGAGCGTGGCGGCGCACAGGACCTGGGTGTCGCCGAACTTGACGATGCAGGAGCCCTCGGCCCATTTCTGGACGCCGAGCGTAAAGCTGACCGGACGGAGCTGGGTCGCGACTCGCCCGTCGGCGCGGACCTGGGGGCGGTTGCCGATCATCGGGCGATCTCCTTCTCTGGGGCATTCTGTGGGGCGTCTCGTCCGGCCTTCTCTTCGGCCTTCGCGGCGTCCCAGAGGGCGTCGAGCGCGGCGAAGTCGAGGTCGCGCAGCGCGACGCCGCGCTCGCTCGCCTGGCGCTCGACGCTGGCGAATCGACGGCGGAACTTGTCGTTCGCGGCGCGGAGGGCGGCCTCGGCCTCGATCCCCTGCCATCGGCCGACGTTGACGAGCACGAACAGGAGGTCGCCGTACTCCTCGGCCTGGTCGGCCGGGGTCGGCGCGGCGCGCAGCTCGGCGAGCTCCTCGTGGACCTTGTCGAGGACGCCCTCGACGTTCGGCCATTCGTAGCCGATGTTCGCGGCCCGCTCCTGCATCTCCTGGCTGGCGGCCAGTGCCGGGAGGATCCGGCTGACGCCGTCGAGGGCGCCCTTGGCCGGCTTCGCAGCCGCGCGGTTGCGCTCGGCCTCGTCCTTCCGCTCGTCGGCCTTGATCCGCTCCCACTGCCGGTTCACGTCGGACGCCGTTCGGACCTCGGCGTCGCCGAAGACATGGGGGTGGCGGCGGACGATCTTGGCCGCGATCGCTTCGTTGACGTCGGTCAGGTCGAAGACGCCTTCCTCGGCCGCGAGCTGCGCGTGGAGGATCACCTGGAGGAGGAGATCGCCCAGCTCACCGGCGAGCGCCGGCGTGGCGCCCGCGCCGAGCGCGTCGTAGACCTCGTAGGCCTCCTCGAGCAGGTGATTGCGGAGCGACTCGTGGGTCTGCTCCCGATCCCACGGGCAGCCGTCCGGCTGGCGCAGCCGATCGGAGATCCAGGGCATCGCCCACGGGCTGGCCAGGGCGGACTCGGCGGCAACCGGGCCGAGAAACACCGGCGCCGCGAGCGCGTCGGCGGCGAGCTGGCCGATCGTCGTGGGTGCCGCGGCGCCGAACCGCCCGACCGGATGGTCCGCCGGATAGAGCCGATTCAGGATCGCGACCGGATCGTCGCCTCCCGGGCCGTGCCGACCCGGGAGCGGGCGTGGCGGGTCCGAAGCGGAGGCGCGGAGCGTCGCCAGCGGCACGATCAGCACCGGCCGCGATGGCTCGAGCGGCGTCCCGACGAGTCGCTCGGCCGCGATCACCTGGAGCCCCGCCGACAGGTCGAGTCCCCAGCGGAGCCGGGCCTCGGCGACGAGGGCATCGAGCACGTCGGCCGTTCCCTACCCGTCGAGGAGCTCGCGGGTGATCTTCACGGCGTCCTTCTTCGCCTTGTACCAGTTCGCGAAGGCATTCGCCTTGATCGTCTTGAGCTGGTCGGCGTCGGGCTCGGCGGTCTTCTCCTCGAGCACCTTGAACAGGTAGAGCCCATCGTCGGCGATGTCGACGATGTCGCTGAGCCCGCCCATCTGGGCCGCGAAGATCGCCGTGGTCAGGCGATCGTCCAGCTGGCCCTTGGCGACCCAGCCGATCTCGCCACCCTTGCCCGCCTTCGGGCCTTCCGAGAAGTCCCGGGCCAGCTGGCCGAAGTCGGCCCCGGCCGCGGAGGCCTGGTCCTTGAGCTTCTTCATCTCGTCGCTGTCCGGCGGGAAATACATGATCTGGACCACGTGCCAGCCGAAGGAGCTGCGGAATGGCGGCAGCAGGGTGCCGGGCGTCAGGCCCGCCTTGAAGATCTGGTCGGAGAAGGCCTGATCGATCTGGCTCGTCGGGTCGAAGTACGGCAGCTTGCCGCCGGTTCCGTCATCGCCGAGATCCTGCGTCTCGTCGCTCTCCGTGCGGGCGAGCACGTCGAACTGCTTCGGGTCCGCCTGGATCGCCGCGTACGCCTTCTTGGCAGAGAGCTCCGCCTCCGTCCAGGTGGGATCGTTCGACGGCAGCGCGCTCGCGCCCTGGGCGTCGTCCTTCGGCGAATAGAGGATGTGGCGAACCTTGACCGCCTTGTCGAGCGGAGGCGTGGCCGGAGCCTTGATGTAGATCTCGGCCACACGGCGCTGGGGTCCGGATTTCGAGGCGTCGGCGACGGCCCGGTCGTCGAGCGCCTGGCGGATCGCCTCGCTCTCGATCGCGGCTCGATACGCCGCCGGATTGACCTTGGCGTCGGCCATCTTCTGGTCCCACGCGGCGTCCACCTCGGCCGGCGCGATCTCCGTGACGCGCCCGATCCGGTAGGTGCCGTCGGTGCCCTCGATGACGTCGGTGATGCCGTTTGCGTCGACCTTGAAGATCGCCGCCTGCCAGGTCGCGTCCTCGGATGCATCGGCGTCGAGCCAGCCCAGGTCGCCGCCGCTCGTCTTGGACGGATCGGTCGAGACCGTCTTC
>Ga0070696_100003837_pt1 | contig 10035 bp, 3 predicted proteins | sample KBSK1253metaG_FD_65474 | JGI IMG/M metagenome (GOLD analysis project Ga0070696, IMG submission 65474) | Corn, switchgrass and miscanthus rhizosphere microbial communities from Kellogg Biological Station, Michigan, USA - KBS K1-25-3 metaG | ecosystem: Host-associated > Plants > Roots >... | reverse complement strand
CGGACGGCGACCGAGGCGATCGGGTAGTCCGCGTTCTGGGTGAGGATTTCCGCCAGCATGCCGCGGGTGTACTGCAGCGTGGCGTCGTCGCGCTGCAGCCACGCCTGTACCGGCGAAACGTCCTTGCTGCCGCCGCCGAGGTTCAGCACCTGCAGCGCCAGCGCCCGGTGCTGATGGTTGAGCTCGTCCAGCAGCGAACCGCGCGCCTGCGCATGCCAGTGGCCTTCCACCGGCAGCGCCTCGATCTGGTCGCGCAACCATTCCAGATCCAGCGCCTCGCCCAGCTCGAAGAACACGCCGGCGACCTTCTCGATCGGCTGGCCGCTCTGCTGGCTCACCTCGACCATGTCCAGCGCCGCGCGCAGTTCCGGCATGCGGGCCATCCGCAGCGCGAGCTCCGCCGGCAGGCCCAGGCCTTCCCACTTCTCCTGGCTGGAGGAGAAATCGCCCTTGCCGGTCGGCGTCAGCACCTCCGGCAACGCCTTGCGCAGCGTCGACACGCCGGCCTGGTAGCGCTCGACGTTGGCGGCGATGTCCAGCGAGCCGCCCGGGCGGTTCAGCAGCCAGCGGGTCATGTGCCGCAGCAGCGACCAGATCTGCTTGATCGCGTCGACCTGGGTGTCTTCGGCGACCTTGGCGTCCAGCGCCTCGACCTTCGCCCACAGCTCACGCGCATCGAGGATCTCGCGGGCCGCCGTGTAGGCCTTGGCGATCGCCGCCGGGCCCTGCCCCGTGTCTTCCTGCATGCGCATCATGAAGGTGGCGCCCATGCGGTTGATCGTCGAGTTGGTCACCGCTGTGGCGATGATCTCGCGCTTCAACCGGTGACGCTGCATGTGCTCGGCGTACTTCTCGTGCAGCGGCGCCGGGAAGTAGCGCACCAGCTCCTTCGACAGGTAGGGGTCTTCCGGCACGTCCGAGTCAAGCAATTGCTGGAACAGGCGCATCTTGTCGTACGACAGCAGCACCGCCAGCTCCGGCCGGGTCAGGCCCAGGCCACGGCTCTTGCGCTCGGTCAGCTCGGCTTCGGTGGGCAGGTTCTCGACCTGCCGGTCAAGCGCACCCTCGGCCTCCAGCGTGCGGATGAAGTGCGCCATCGAGCCGATGCGGCCGACCGACTGGTGCTCCATCAGGGTGATCGCCTGGTTCTGCCGGTAGTTGTCCCACAGCACCAGTTGGGCCACTTCGTCGGTCATGGCGGCAAGCTGGGCGTTGCGTGCGTCGAAGCTGAGCTCGCCGCGCTGCACGGCATCGTTCAGCAGGATCTTGATGTTCACCTCGTGGTCGGAGGTGTCCACGCCGGCGGAGTTGTCGATGAAGTCGGTGTTGAGCAGCACGCCCTTCTGCGCCGCCTCGATACGGCCCTTCTGGGTCATGCCCAGGTTGCCGCCCTCGCCGATGATCTTCGCGCGGACGTCGGCGCCGTTGATGCGCAGCCCGTTGTTGGCGCGGTCGCTCACCTCGGCATGCGTTTCACCGGACGACTTGATGTAGGTACCGATGCCGCCGTTGAAGATCAGGTCCACCGGCGCCTTCAGGATCGCGCTGAGCAGGTCGTTCGGCGTCATGTGCTCGGCGTCGGGCTTGAGCCCCAGCGCCACGCGCACTTCCGGCGACACCGGAATCGACTTGGCGCTGCGCGGATACACGCCGCCGCCAGCCGAGATCAGCGACTTGTCGTAGTCGTCCCAGCTCGAGCGCGGCACCTCGAACAGGCGCTTGCGTTCGATGAAGGAGCGCGCCGCATCCGGGTTCGGGTCGAGGAACACGTGGCGATGGTCGAACGCCGCCACCAGCCGGATGTGCTCGGACAGCAGCATGCCGTTGCCGAACACGTCGCCGGACATGTCGCCGATGCCGACGCAGGTGAAGTCCTGCGTCTGGCAGTCGCGGTTGAGCGCGCGGAAGTGGCGCTTGACCGATTCCCATGCGCCGCGCGCGGTGATGCCCATGCCCTTGTGGTCGTAACCGTGCGAACCGCCGGAGGCGAACGCGTCGCCGAGCCAGTAGTTGTGCTCGATCGAGATCGCGTTGGCGATGTCGGAGAACTTCGCGGTGCCCTTGTCGGCGGCCACCACCAGGTACGGGTCATCCTGATCGTGGCGCACCACGTCGTGCGGGTGGACGACCTTGCCATCGACCAGGTTGTCGGTGATGTCGAGCAGGCCGTTGATGAACAGGCGGTAGCAGGCGATGCCCTCGGCCAGCACCGCGTCGCGATCGCTGGCGGGCGGGGACTTCTTGACGAAGAAGCCGCCCTTGGAACCGACCGGCACGATCACCGTGTTCTTCACCATCTGCGCCTTGACCAGGCCCAGCACCTCGGTGCGGAAATCCTCGCGGCGGTCGGACCAGCGCAGGCCGCCGCGCGCCACCGCGCCGAAGCGCAGGTGGATGCCCTCGACGCGCGGCGCGCACACCCAGATCTCGCGGTACGGCACCGGCTTGGGCAGGTCGGGCAGCAGGTGCGAGTCGATCTTGTAGCTGATGTAGTCGCGATACGCGCCCTCCCACTGCTGGAAGAAACTGGTGCGCAAGGTGGCGCGGATCAGCTTCACGAAACTGCGCAGTATACGGTCCTCGTCAAGGCTGGCCACGTTCTCCAGCAGGATGCCGATCGCGCTCTCCACGGCCTGGATCTGCTCCTCGCGCGGCTTCGCCAGCACCGCGCCGAGGCCGTCGATCAGCGCCGGCTGCGCGGCCTGCACGTTGGCCGGGATCAGCGCCTGCATCTCGGCGACCAGGGTGGCGCCGGCAGCCTTCAGCTCGTCGGCGGAAAGCGTTTCGCGACGCGGATCGAACTTGGCCAGGAACAACTCCACCAGCAACCCGGCGATCGCCGGATAGCGGTTGAGGGTTTCCTCCATGTACGACTGCGAGAAGGTGGCGCCGGTCTGCAGCAGGTACTTGCAGTAGCCGCGCAGCATCGCCACCTGGCGCCAGCTCAGCCTGGCGCCCAGCACCAGTCGGTTGAAGCCGTCGTTTTCCGCATTGCCGCGCCAGATCTGCTCGAACGCATCCTCGAACAGCGCGCCGACCTGCTCCACGCTGAAGGTGAGCTTGCCGACCGGCTGCACCTCGAAATCCTGGATCGACAGCGGCCCGTCGCCGGAAACCTCGTAGACGTGCTCGGTGAGCACGCGCAAGCCGAGGTTCTCCAGTTGCGGCAGCACTTCGGACAGCGCGATGTCGCCACCCGTACGGTAGACCTTGAAGCGCAACGTCTCCGGCGCCCTCGGCGGGTGGTAGAACGACATCCGCAACGCGTTGTCACCGACCAGCTGCGACAGCTGGTGCACGTCCTCGGCGGCCACCGCCGGGCTCACGTCCTCGACGTAGCCGGCCGGCAGCGCACGCGCATAACGGTTGGCCAGCACCACGCCCTCATGCTCGCCGCGCAGGCGCACCAGCGCATCGCGCACCTCGTCGTGCCAGTTGCGCACGATGCTGGCCACGCCCTGCTCCAGTTCGGCCAGGTCGTAGACAGGCTGGTCGCCGATCTTCGGCCGCAGCACGATGGTCAACCGCGCCAGCACGGCCTCGCCCATCTGCACCGAGGAATCGCTCTGCTCGGCGTGCAGCGCCGCGCCCAGCAACGCCTCGATGCGCTCGCGCACCGTGGTGTTGAAGCGGTCGCGCGGCACGAACACCATGCAGGTGAAGAAACGGCCGTAGCGGTCGCGGCGCATGAACAGCCGCGTGCGCGCGCGCTGGCGCAGTTCGAGGATGCCCATCGCGGTGGCGAACAGCTCGTCCTCGGTGCTCTGCAGCAATTCCTCGCGCGGCAGCGTCTCCAGGATGTGGCGCAGCGACTTGCCGGAATACGAATCGCGCTTGAGGCCCGAACGCGCCAGCACGGTTTCCACCTTGTGCCGCACCAGCGGCACGTCCTGCGGGCGGGCCATGTAGGCGTTGGAGGAGAACAGGCCGAGAAAGCGCTGCTCGGCCACCGCGCGGCCGTCGGCGCCGAACTGCAGCACGCCGATGTAATCCATGTAGCCGCTGCGATGCACGTGCGAACGCGCGTTGGTCTTGGTCAGGATGATCGCGTCGGTGGCGCCGGATTGCGGCAGCTCGCTGGCGGCCAGCGTGCGCAGCGAGCGCGGTGCCAGCGAACGGTCGGTCTTGCGCAGGATGCCCAGGCCGGACGACTCGATCGAACGCAGCACGCGGTCGCCGTCGGCGTCGGCCACTTCGTATTCGCGGTAGCCGAGGAAAGTGAAGTTGTCGGCGGCGATCCAGCGCATGAACTCGCTGGCCTCCTGCACCGAGGCCGCATCCAGCGGCAGCTTGCGTTGCGGCAGTTCGTTGGCGATCGCCAGCGCCTTGTCGCGCATCGCCGACCAGTCGCCCACCGCGGCGCGCACGTCGTCCAGCGCGGTCGCGACCTGCGCTTCCAGCTGCGCCTGCTCGGCGCTGTCGGCAACCCGGTCGATCTCGAAATGCATCAGCGATTCGGCACTGCCGGCGTCGCCGCCCAGGCCCAGCAGCTTGCCGGAAGCGTCGCGCGCCACCTTCAGCACCGGATGGATCACCGCGTGGATCTGCAGTTTCGCCGACACGATCATGCTGACCGTATCGACCAGGAACGGCATGTCGTCGGTGACGATCTGCAGCAGGCTGCGCCCGGCATGCACGTCCGCCGGGCTGAGCACGCGCACGCTGGCGTGGCCGCCCCGGCGCTGCTGCATGAATTCCAGCAGGCTGCCGACCAGCGCCGCCCATTGCACCGGTGTGTGCAGATGCGCGTCGCCGCCCCCGATACGTGCAAAGAAAGCCTCGCAGAAAATCTGCGCCTCGTTCAGGCGCTCGGGCGAAAAACCGCCCTTTTTCAGCTCTGCAAGTACTACTGACGGAAGGGAGGGGTCGTTCGCTGCAGGGGTCGCATTCATGGCATCTTCTGATTGGTGGAGACGATGATGGGGAAGGCAGGTAAAAAGCCTTGGAAGGATACGCTGCGGAGGAAGGCGAATCCAGCCGCGCAGCCCACCAGGACCATCCCCGCGCGCATGGTTCCGTGCCTGTCGCGATGCCTTTTTCGGCAAGGTGCAGATCGCCCATCGATGCGCGACGCGCCGCGGGAAACTCCGGAAGTCGGCAATCTTCCCCGCGGACTCCGCATGACCACGACCATGGTGTGCGACGGCACGTGCCCAGATCGCCATGCCACTTGTCAATGACTGGATTCGCGATATCCATAAAATGTAAACTGGTCGGTATAGTCTGGTCTGCAACGCCGTTTGGCGTGGCGTTTTGCGGAACGATGGCGCGGTTCCGGGCCGCGGCCGTCCGCAGCCAGGCAAACCTATGACACAGGACATACGGAGCGCGATGCAGTATCCCGTCCACGGCAACGCTGCAGCGCACTCCGGCGCCACCCCATCCCCCTTCAAGCAAGTTCTGGAGCTCCCATGAAGTCCTCATCTCTGAGCACGCCCTTGTTGTGCCTGAGCCTGCTCGCGCTGGTCGCCTGCGGCAAAGGCAAGGAGCAGGGCCCACCGCAGATGCCGCCGCCTGAAGTCGGCGTGGTCCAGGTACAGCCGCAAAGCTCGCCGCTGACCAAGGACCTGGTCGGTCGCCTGTCGCCCTATCGCAGCGCCGACGTGCGTGCCCGCGTGGCCGGCGTGCTGCTCAAGCGTGCCTACGACGAGGGCACCAACGTCAAGCAGGGCCAGTTGCTGTTCCAGATCGACCCGGCGCCGCTGAAGGCCACACTGAATGCAGCCCAGGCCTCACTGGCCCAGGCCCAGGCCACCTGGACCAACAACAAGATCACCGCCGCGCGTGTGCGCGAGCTGGCGCCCAAGGGTTACGTCTCCAAGTCCGACCTGGACAACGCCCTCGCCGCCGAGCGCAGCGCCGCTGCCGCAGTGCAGGCCGCACAGGCCAACGTGCAGACCGCACGCATCAACCTCGGCTACGCCAACGTCACCGCACCGATCGCCGGTCGCGCCGGCCAGCAGCAGGTCACCGAAGGCGCGCTGGTCGGCAACGGCGAAGCCACCTTGCTCACCACGGTCGACCAGATCGACCCGCTGTACGTGAACTTCACCATGAGCGTGGATGCGCTCGAGCAGATGCGCCAGGCGCAGAGCAGCGGCAACGTCACCCTGGCCGAGCCGAACAAGGCCAGCGTGCGAATCACCCTGCCCGACGGCAGCGCCTACGGCGAACCGGGCGTGCTGGACTTCTCCGACACCACGGTCAACCCGGCCACCGGCGCGGTCAACCTGCGCGCCGTGGTGCCGAACCCGCAGCACAACCTGTTGCCGGGCATGTACGTGACGCTCAAGGCACAACTCGGTCAGCAGCACAAGGTGTTCCTGATCCCGCAGCAGGCAGTGCTGCGCGACACCGTGGGCGCCTACGTGATGACCGTCGGCGCCGACAACAAGGTGATGCGCAAGGACGTCACCCTGGGTGGCATGGCCGGCGGCAACTGGGTGGTGAGCGACGGCCTCCAGGCCGGCGACCAGGTGGTGGTGTCGGGCGTGCAGAACGCGAAGGTCGGCGCACCGGCCAAGCCCACCCCGTGGCATCCGGCGCCCGTCGCCGGCGCCCCCGCGGCAGCCGCCCCCGGCAGCGCCGCGCACGCCAGGTAACGGAGCGAAGACCATGCCGAGTTTTTTCATTGACCGCCCGATCTTTGCCTGGGTGGTAGCTATCCTGATCTCGCTGGGCGGCGTGCTGGCCATCCTCAACCTGGGCGTGGAGTCGTACCCGAACATCGCGCCGCCGTCGGTGACGGTGAGCGCCACCTACCCCGGCGCCAGCGCGGACACCACCGAGAAGACCGTCACCCAGGTGATCGAGCAGCAGCTCACCGGCATCGACCACCTGCTGTACTTCAGCTCCTCGTCCAGCTCCAGCGGTCGCGCCAGCATCACGCTGACCTTCGAGAGCGGTACCGACCCGGACATCGCCCAGGTGCAGGTGCAGAACAAGGTAGCGCTGGCCACGCCGCGTCTGCCCAGCGAAGTGACCCAGCAGGGCGTGGTGGTGGCCAAGGCCAACACCGGCTTCCTGATGGTGGTTGCGCTGAAGTCCGACAACCCGAACATCGACCGCGACCGCCTCAACGACATCGTCGGCTCGCAGGTGCTCGACCAGATCGCGCGCGTGCCCGGCGTGGGCAGCACCCAGCAGTTCGGCTCCGAGTACGCCATGCGCATCTGGCTGAACCCGGACAAGCTGCAGGGCTACGGCCTGTCCGCCAGCCAGGTGCTGGCCGCAATCAAGGCGCAGAACGTGCAGTTCGCCGCCGGCTCGATCGGTGCCGACCCGGCCGTCCCCGGCCAGGGCTTCACCGCCACGGTGTCCACCGAAGGGCGCTTCACCACGCCGGCGCAGTTCGCCGACATCATCCTGCGTGCGAACCCCGACGGCACCACGGTCAAGCTCGGCGACGTCGCCCGCATCAGCTTCGGTCCGGGCAGCTACGGCTTCAACACCACCGTCGACGGCAAGCCGATCGGCGCGTTCGCAATCCAGTTGTTGCCCGGCGCCAACGCGCTGAACGTGGCCACCGCGGTACGCGGCAAGATGGACGAGCTCGCGCCCAGCTTCCCGTCGGGCGTGAGCTGGTTCAGCCCGTACGACAGCACCACGTTCGTGAAGATCTCCATCGACGAGGTGGTGCACACCCTGGTCGAGGCGATCATCCTGGTGTTCCTGGTGATGCTGCTGTTCCTGCAGAACATCCGCGCCACCATCATCCCCACCCTGGTGATCCCGGTGGCCCTGCTGGGCACCTTCCTCGGCATGCTGGTGCTGGGCTTCACCATCAACCAGCTGACCCTGTTCGGCATGGTGCTGGCCATCGGCATCGTGGTGGACGACGCGATCGTGGTGATCGAGAACGTCGAACGCATCATGACCGAGGAGGGGCTGTCGCCGCGGGACGCCACACGCAAGGCGATGGGCCAGATCACCGGCGCGGTGGTGGCGATCACCGTGGTGCTGACCGCGGTGTTCGTGCCCTCGGCGCTGCAGCCGGGCGCATCGGGCATCATCTACAAGCAGTTCGCGCTGACCATCGCGATGTCGATGGCGTTCTCCGCGTTCCTGGCGCTCTCCTTCACGCCGGCGCTGTGCGCCAGCTTCCTGCAGCCGGAGCACCACAAGAAGAAGAACATCGTCTTCCGCAAGTTCAACCAGTTCTTCGCCTGGACCACGCACACCTACACCGGCCACGTCGGCAGCGCGGTGAAGCATGCGCCGCGCTGGATGCTGGTGTTCGTGCTGATCGCGGTGCTCGGCGGCTTCCTGTACACCCGCCTGCCCGGCAGCTTCCTGCCCGAGGAGGACCAGGGCTATGCGATGTCGGTGATCCAGCTGCCGCCGGGTGCCTCCAAGCAGCGCACCAGCGCGGTGATGAACCAGATGCTGGATATCCTGAAGAAGGATCCGGCAGTCGACACCGTGTTGCAGGTGACCGGTTTCAGCTTCATCGGTGCCGGCGAGAATGCGGGCATGGCCTTCATCAAGCTCAAGGACTGGTCCGAGCGCAAGGGCACTGCGACCGACTTCATCCAACGCGCGAACATGGCGCTGTTCCAGATCAAGGACGCGCGCATCTTCGTGGTGAACATCCCCACGGTGCAGGGCCTGGGCCAGTTCGGCGGCTTCGACATGTACCTGCAGGATCGCAGCGGCGCGGGTCGCGACGCGCTCACCCAGGCGCGCAACACCCTGCTCGGCAAGGCTGCGCAGGACCCGATGCTGACCGGCGTGCGCCCGAACGCGCTGGAGGATTCGCCGCAGCTGAACCTGAGCGTGGACCGTGTGCAGGCGCAGTCGATGGGCCTGTCGGTGGGCGACATCTACAACGCGATCAGCCTGATGCTGGCCCCGGTCTATGTGAACGACTTCACCTACGGCGGGCGCGTGAAGCGCGTGATCATGCAGGCCGACTCGGACTACCGCATGAGCCCGGACGCGCTGCAGCACTTCTTCACGCCCAGTGCGCAGACCACGGCTGCCGGCACGCCGCAGATGATCCCGCTGTCCAATGTGGTGCGCGCCGACTGGCACATGGGCTCGCCCTCGCTGACCCGTTACAACGGCTACGCGGCGGTGGAGATCGTCGGCTCGCCCGCACCTGGCCTTTCCTCGGGCCAGGCCATGGCCGAGATGCAGAAGATCGTCGAGAACGACTTGCCGCACGGCTTCGGCTTCGACTGGACCGGCCAGTCCTACCAGGAGATCCTCTCCGGCAACGCCGCCACGCTGCTGATGGTGCTGTCGATCATGATCGTGTTCCTGGCGCTGGCGGCGCTGTACGAGAGCTGGTCGATCCCGGTGTCGGTGCTGCTGGTGCTGCCGCTGGGCCTGCTCGGCGTGGTGGTGTTCACCATGCTGCGCGGCCTGCCCGACGACATCTTCTTCAAGATCGGCCTGATCACGGTGATCGGCCTGGCCGCGAAGAACGCGATCCTGATCGTGGAATTCGCGGTAGCCGAACAGAAGGCCGGGCGCACCCTGCGCGAGGCCACCGTGGACGCCGCCCGCCTGCGACTGCGCCCGATCCTGATGACCTCGCTGGCCTTCATCCTCGGCGTGTTTCCGCTGTTCATCTCCACCGGCGCCGGCGCCAACTCCCGCCACGCCATCGGCACCGGCGTGATCGGCGGCATGCTGTTCGCCACCTTCCTCGGCGTGCTGCTGATCCCGGTGTTCTACGTGGTGGTGCGCCGCCTGCTCGGCGACAAGCTGGACGGCAATGCGCCGGCCAAGCCTGCGCTGGACGGCCCGCATACGTTCGACTCCGATCCACGGCGCGGCCACTGAAGGCAGGAGTGGGTGAAAAGGAGTGAGGAGCGAGAGAAGAATCTGTGCTTCCCGCTCCGCGACAAGTCCCAAGCAAAAGGCCCCGGTGCAAGCCGGGGCCTTTCTCGTCGTGCCGTCACTCCAGTCGTTACGCCGTCACCCAGCGCGAGCTGGAGTCCAGTGGCTTCAACGCGCTGCAGCCAGGTCGCCGGATTCCTGCTTGCGCAGGAATGACAGGAAGCGGCAGACCTACGCCTCAGCGCAAAC
>Ga0070696_100003833_pt1 | contig 10041 bp, 13 predicted proteins | sample KBSK1253metaG_FD_65474 | JGI IMG/M metagenome (GOLD analysis project Ga0070696, IMG submission 65474) | Corn, switchgrass and miscanthus rhizosphere microbial communities from Kellogg Biological Station, Michigan, USA - KBS K1-25-3 metaG | ecosystem: Host-associated > Plants > Roots >... | reverse complement strand
GGCCACGCTGAACCACTGAGGCATGGCCCGCAGCGCCGCACGGACTCCCGCCGAGTATCTGCAGTCGCTGCCCGCCGACCGCCGCGCGACCATCGCGGCGGTCCGCGATGTCGTCAATCAGTACATGCCCGCCGGCTACCAGGAATCGATGAACTGGGGCGCCATTACTTGGGAGGTGCCGCTCGCCCGCTACCCCAAGACCCCGAACGGCCAGCCGCTGTGTTATGTGAGTCTGGCGGCGCACAAGAACTACTGCACGCTCTACCTCATGGGCGCGTACTCCACCTCGACCCAGTTTGCCGAGCTGAAAAGTGCATTCGCCAAAGCGGGGAAGAGGTTCGACATGGGAAAGTCCTGCCTGCACTTCCAGGAGCCTGAGGATCTCGCGCTCGAAGCCATCGGCAAAGTGATCGCGAGCTACTCGCCCGAACGATGGATCGCCGTCATGGAGCACAGCCGGCGGCGCCGTTGACCCGTCACTTTCTGTTAGATTCTTGCGCATGCCAAAGAAGCGCCAGACGTACGAAGCTGACGAGATCATCGTCACCTTCGACCCGGATGTCTGCATCCACTCGGGCGTCTGCGTCATGGGATTGCCGGATGTTTTCGACGTCAAGCGCAAGCGGTGGATCCGCCCGGAGCTGCAGCCGCCCGATATCGTGGCTGCGCAGGTGATGCGCTGTCCTTCCGGCGCGCTGCAATTCGTGCGTAAGCAAAAGACTGATTAAGTTGTCCGCCGATGCCGACCTATGAATACAAGTGCCCGAAGGGGCACGTCTTCGAGAAAACGTTTCCTCGCATCACGAGTAAGCGCCACGCGAAGTGCCCCGTGTGCGGCAAGCGCGCGGAGCGGCTGATCTCGGGCGGCGCCGGCGTTCATTTCAAGGGCTCCGGATTCTACGCGACCGATTACAAACGGCCCGCGGGAACAACGGAGAAGGCCGACAATACGGCCGAGAAAGCCGAGAAGACTGCGAAGCCCGGCGACGCGAAGTCGTCGCCCAAGAAAGACTCCAGCTCCGACAAGTGACGGCACTCGAGACGATCCGGGCGGCGCTGGCGCAAGCGGCGTCACGTTTAGGCGCGCCCGATGTGGACGTCGGGCTCGAGCGCCCGCGTGACACCACGCACGGCGACGTTGCCACCAATCTCGCGCTGACGCTCGCCAAGACGCTCGGCCAGAAACCGCGCGCCGTCGCGGAGAAGCTCGTCGCGGCGCTCGAGCTGCCCGCCGGCCTCGTGCGGAAGACGGAGATCGCGGGCCCCGGCTTCATCAATTTCTTTCTGGCCGACGCTCAGGTCATCGGCGCGCTGCCCGCCATCCTGGCTGCCGGCGCCGGCTACGGAAGAAGCGACGTCGGCCACGGCGCGAAGATCAACGTCGAGTTCGTATCCGCCAATCCCACCGGGCCGCTCCATGTCGGCCACGGCCGACAGGCCGCGCTCGGCGACGCCATCGCGGCGCTGCTCGAGTGGACCGGCTGGAAGGTGAGCCGCGAGTTCTACTACAACGACGCCGGCGGCCAGATCATGAACCTCGCGCGCAGCGTGCAGGCGCGCATTCGCCAGGCGCGCGGGCTGCCCGCCGAGATTCCCGAGCAGGGCTACCAGGGCGACTACATCCGCGAGATCGCCGAGCGCTACGTTGCCGCGGATCCGAAAGATCCGGAGGGCGCCGACCTCGAAGCGGTCCGGCGCTTTGCCGTGCGCGAGCTGCGCGCGGAGCAGGACCGCGATCTCCAGGCGTTCGGCGTGAAGTTCGACGTGTACTTCCTCGAGTCGTCGCTCTATACCGACGGCAAGGTCGAAGCCACGACGCGGCGCCTCGTCGCGGCGGGGCATACGTACGAGAAGGACGGCGCCCTGTGGCTTCGCACCACGGACTTCGGTGACGACAAGGACCGCGTGATGCGCAAGAGCGCGGAGAAGGGGAGTGACTATACCTACTTTCTCCCCGACGTCGCCTATCACGTGACCAAGTGGGAGCGCGGTTTCCACCACGCGATCAACGTCCAAGGCTCCGACCATCACGGCACGGTCGCGCGCGTCCGCATCGGACTGCAGGCGCTCGAGATGGGCATCCCGCAGGGATATCCCGAGTACGTGCTGCATCAGATGGTGACCGTGATGCGCAGCGGCGAAGAGGTGAAGCTCTCGAAGCGTGCCGGGAGCTACATGACGGTGCGGGAGCTGGTGGAGGAAGTCGGCCGCGATGCGGTGCGCTACTTCTATCTTATGCGCCGCGGCGAGACGCATTTCGTATTCGATGTCGACCTCGCCAAGAGCCAGACGGACGAGAACCCCGTGTTCTACGTCCAGATGGCGCACGCGCGCATGACCGGAATCTTCCGGGTCGCGGGCCGCGACCCCGCCGCCGTCCGCGCGGAGGGCGTCGATCTCAGCGTGCTCACCCAGCCCGAGGAAGCGGATCTGATCAAGGAGCTGGCCGACTTTCCGGCCATGGTGGCCGGCGCGGCGGCCGCCCGGGAGCCGCATCGGATCACGAGCTATCTCGAAGGACTGGCCCGGCTGGCCCACGCGTGGTATCACAAGTACCGGGTTTTGGGCGAGCCGGAAGAGGTGGCGCGCCTGGTGCTGGCGCGCGCGGTCAAACAGGTGTTGGCGAACGGTCTTTCCCTTTTGGGGATTCGCGCCCCGGAACGGATGTGAGTGTGGGTCTTCTCGTCGTCGGCTCGATCGCTCTCGATTCCGTCATCACGCCGTTCGGCGAGACCGCCGACACCCTCGGCGGCGCGGCGGTGTTCTTCGCCATGGCGGGGGCCGTGCTCCATCCCGTCCAGGTCGTGGGCGTGGTCGGCAGCGACTTCCCGGAGCAGCATCTCAAGAAGCTCGCCGCGCGCGGTGTGGACCTCGCCGGCGTGGAGCGGCAAGAGGGCGAGTCGTTCCGCTGGAAGGCGCGGTATTCCTACGACCTGAACAGCCGCGAGACGCTGGAGACGCGGCTCGGCGTGTTCGCGAAATTCCAGCCGCGCATTCCGGAGAAGTTCCGAGACGCGAAGTTCGTCTTTCTCGGCAATATCGATCCCGAGCTGCAGCTCAACGTGCTCGACCAGGTGAAGCACCCGAAGCTGGTCGCGTGCGACACGATGAACTACTGGATTCAGGGCAAGAAGGACCTGTTGCTCGAGCTGCTGCGGCACATCGACATTCTGATGGTCAACGACTCCGAAGCCCGCGAGCTCTCAGGCGACTGGAACATCTATCGCGCGGCGCATTGGATCCTGGGGCGCGGCCCCAAAATGGTCGTGATCAAACAGGGCGATCACGGCGCGCTGCTCGTCGATCCCACCACGATCTTCAAGGCCCCGGCCTATCCACTACAGGAAGTGTTCGATCCGACGGGCGCGGGAGACGCATTTGCCGGTGGGTTCATGGCGTACATCGCGAGCACGGGAGACCTGGCGTTCCCCAACCTGCGGCGCGCCATGGTCTACGGCTCGGCGATGGGATCGCTCGCGGTCGAAGCGTTCGGCGTACAGCGCCTCGAGCACGTTACGCTGCAGGAAGTCCGCGGTCGCGTGAAGGCATTCCGCGATCTGGTGCATTTCTCCCTGGACGGCGAGGAGTGACCAAGACCAATCGGTACGCGGCAGCCGGTGTGAAGCTGGACACCGCCGAGGAAGCGAAACGGCGCATTGCGAAGCTGGTGAGTGCCACGCGCACATCGCTCGCGCGCGGGCAGGTCGGCGGCTTCGGCGGCATGGTGCGCGTGCCCGACGGCTACAAGAAGCCGGTGCTGGTGATGTCGACCGACGGAGTGGGATCGAAGGTGCTCGTCGCCGCGGCCGCCGGCATACACGACACCATCGGCGAGGATCTCGTCAATCATTCCGTCAACGACATTTTGGTGCACGGCGCGACGCCGCTCGCCTTCCTCGACTACATCGCCGCCGGTAATCTCGTGCCGGAGATCGCCGAGCAGATCGTCGCGGGTGTCGCGCGCGGCTGCCGGGCGCACGACATGACGCTCGCGGGCGGCGAGACGGCGCAGATGCCCGATCTCTACCAGCCCGGGCACTACGATCTCGCCGGCTCGATCGTCGGGGTCGTGGAGGAGGACGCGGCGCTGCACGGCGACCGCGTGGCGGCGGGCGATCAGCTGATCGGCTTCGCGTCGACGGGTCTCCACACGAACGGCTACACGCTGGCGCGCAGGATCGTCTTCGAATCGATGAAGCTGAAGATCGACGATCCCTTTCCCGAGATCGGGCAAGCGGTGGGGCAGGTCCTGCTCGCGGTGCACCGCAGCTACGCGCCGGCACTCCGGCCGGTGCTGGGCGAGGTCCACGCGCTCGCGCACGTCACCGGCGGCGGCATCGCGGGCAACCTCGTGCGCGTGCTGCCGACCGGCGTGGAAGCGGTCGTGGACGCCGGCAGCTGGCCGTGGCCGCCGCTCTTCCGGGTCCTCATGCGCGCCGGTCAGGTAGGACGCGACGAGATGCGGCGTGTGTTCAACCTGGGAGTCGGGATGATCGCGGTCGTGGGACGCGACGACGTCGAGGACGTGGTACGCGCGGCCCAGCGCACCCAGGTGCCGGCGTGGATCATCGGCGAGATCCGGTCGACGCGTGCAAGCTCCGCCGCGACGGTTCGATTTGAAGAGCGATAGGGAGCTCGACGCGATGCGCCGCGCCCTCGACCTCGCGTGGCGCGGATGGGGGCGCGTCTCGCCGAATCCCATCGTCGGTGCCGTCGTGTTGCGCGGCAATGAAACCGTAGCCGAAGGGTGGCATGCGGAATTCGGCGGCCCGCATGCGGAGCTGAATGCGCTGCACGCCGCCGGCGAGAATGCCAAAGGCGCGACGCTCGTCGTGACGCTCGAGCCGTGCGCGCACCACGGCAAGACGCCGCCGTGCACCGATGCCATCCGGGCGGCGGGGATCCGGCGCGTCGTCGCGGCCATCCGCGATCCCGATCCCGACGCCCGTGGCGGATTCGAAGTGCTCAAGCGCGCCGGCATCGAGACGCAGGTCGGCCCGCTCGCGGAGGAAGCGGCCGCCCAGAACGCGCCCTTCCTCTTTTCCAGACAGCAGACTGACCGGCCCTATGTCGCGCTGAAGCTCGCGACGTCGATCGACGGCCGCATCGCCGACGCGGGCGGCAGCTCGCAATGGATTTCTGGTCCCGAGGCGCGCGATCACGTGCACTGGCTGCGTGCCGGATTCGATGCGATCGCGGTCGGGGGCACGACCGCATTGATGGACAACCCGCAGCTCACGGCGCGCGGCGGTCTGCAGCCCCGCAAGCCGCCGGTGCGCATTGTGTTCGATCGCCGCGCGATGCTGAACCTCGGCGTGTCGCTGGTGCAGACCGCGCGCGAAGTGCCGACGTGGGTCGTCGCCTCTCCCGAGGCGCCGATCGCGAACGTGTCGGTGCTCGAGGGCAATGGCGTGCGCGTCTTTCGGCCCGAAACGCTGGCGCAGGGCCTCGCCCAGCTGCGGCTCGCCGGGATCCAGTCGTTGTTATGCGAGGGTGGCGGGGCGCTCGGGACCAAGCTGCTGGCCGACGGACTCGTCGATCGACTCTATTGGGTACAGGCGCCGGTTTGGCTGGGCGAGGGCGCGGTGCCTGCGTTTCCAGGGATTCCCGCCTATGCGCTGGCGGACGCGCCGCGCTGGGTGGTCGTGGAGCGGCGCCCGCTGGGCTCTGATACATTATTGGTCTTGGATCGGCGGCTATGTTTACCGGAATCGTAAGCGCAGTAGGACGGATCGAAGCTGTTTCTTCTGATGGGGCACTTCGTATCCGTGCGCCGTACCGTGGTCTGAAAAAGGGCGAGAGCATCGCGGTCAACGGCGCGTGCCTGACCGTCGAGAAGGTGGCGAAGGGTTCGTTTACCGTCCACGCCGTACAGACGACGCTCGGCCGTACGCTGATCGGTGAATGGCAGAAGGGCAGTAGCGTGAACCTGGAGCGCGCGGTGCGGGCCGTCGATTTGATGGGTGGCCATATCGTGCAGGGCCACGTCGATGGTGTGGCCACGGTTGAGCGAGTGACGCAGCAGGCCGACGCGCTACTCGTGGATGTTCGGGTGCCGGACGAAGTCCGTGAAACGACGATCTTGCACGGCGCCGTAACGGTGGACGGTGTCAGTTTGACGGTGAACGCGTTGCCGCGCCCCGGTGTTGTGCAGGTGTCGCTCGTGCCGTTCACACGCGAGCACACCACGTTGGGCAAGGTCAAACCAGGTGATCGCGTGCACGTCGAAGCGGACGTGCTGGGGAAATACGTGAGGCAGCTATGTCGTTCAGCGCAGTAGAACAGGCGATCGCGGATATTCGCGCGGGCAAACTCGTCATCGTGGCGGATGACGAGCGGCGCGAGAACGAGGGGGATCTAGTCGGCGCGGCCGAGAAGGTCACCGCCGACATGATCAACTTCATGGCGACGCACGCCCGGGGACTCATTTGCGTGCCGCTGACGCCCGAACGCTGCCAAGCCCTCGGCCTGCCGCAGATGACCGAGCACAACAATGAGTCGCATGAGACGGCGTTCACGATCAGCGTCGATGCCGCCGCCCGCTTCGGCGTGACTACGGGAATCTCGGCGGCTGATCGCGCAGCCACGATTCGGGTCGCGATCGATCCCGCCACGGTGCCGAGCGATCTGCGCCGCCCGGGGCACGTGTTCCCGCTCCGTGCGCGGCCGGGCGGCGTGCTGCAGCGAGTCGGTCAGACCGAAGCGAGCATCGACCTGGCCCGCCTCGCCGGGCTCTATCCCGCCGGCGTGATCTGCGAAATCCTGAATCCCGACGGCACTATGGCGCGCCGGGCCGATCTCGAGCGCTTCGCGAAGGATCACGGCCTCACCTTCATTACCGTGGCCCAGCTGGTCGCGTACCGGCTGAAGCACGAGCGTCTCGTCCATCGCGTCGCCGAGGCGCGGCTGCCGACGCCGTTCGGCGAGTTTCGGATCATCGGCTATCGCAACGACGTCGACGGCGCCGAGCACGTGGCGCTGGTGTACGGCGACGTGGCGGGCAAACAGCAGATGCTCGTGCGCATGCACTCGAAGTGCCTCACCGGCGACGTGTTCGGCTCCGCGCGCTGCGACTGCGGCTGGCAGCTGCACAGCGCCATGCGGATGATCGCCGACGCCGGCGCGGGCGTCGTCGTCTACCTCGATCAGGAAGGCCGGGGCATCGGCCTGCTGAACAAGCTGAAGGCGTACGAGCTCCAAGATCAGGGCCACGACACCGTGGAGGCGAACGAAAAGCTCGGGTTCAAGCCCGACCTCCGGAATTACGGCATCGGCGCCCAGATTCTGCTCGACCTCGGTCTGTCGTCGATTCGCGTCCTGACCAACAACCCGATGAAGCTGATCGGCCTCGAGGGCTACGGGCTCGAGATCGTCGAGCGGCTGCCCATCGTGCCGGCGCCGTCAGACGAAAATCGGGCGTATCTCGACGTCAAGCGGGACAAGCTCGGCCACTTCCTCACCCACTGATCGTGCCACATAAAGCTCCTCCCGCTGCGCGCACCTCGAGCCGCCAGCGGCGCGTGGCGATCATTGTCAGCCGCTTTCACGAAAACATCACGACCAAGCTCCTCGACGGCGCGCGCGACGCGCTGCGCCGCGGCGGCATCGCGGATGCCAACGTCGAGATCACGTGGGTGCCCGGGGCATTCGAGCTGCCCGTCCTCGCGGAGGCTGCCGCGGCGAGCGAGCGGTTCGACGCGATCGTCGCGCTCGGCTGCGTGATCCGCGGCGAGACGCCGCACTTCGAGTATGTCGCCGGCGAGGCGGCGCGGGGTCTCGGCAACGTGGCGCTCGCACATCGGATCGCGGTGGGATTTGGCGTGCTGACGACCGAAACCGAGGCTCAGGCGTTGGCGCGGGTCAGTAGAGGTGCCGAGGCGGTGCAGGCGGCCCTCGAGACCGCCGATGCGCTCGAGAGGCTCGGTGCGGCGCCCCGAGACTAAGGCCCGCGCGCGCGCCCTGCAGCTGTTGTACGCGTGGGAGCTGTCCGGCCGGCCGACGATTGAAAAGGTCGTCGCGCGGGTCGCGGTGATCTACGGGGGCGCGCCCAAGGGGTACGACCGCGGCGCGGATCTGGCTGCGAAGGCGATCGCCGGCCTGCCCGAATTCGACCGCCGCATCGCGGATGCCGCCGAGCATTGGCGCCTGGAGCGCGTGGGCGCGGTCGAGCGCAATATCCTGCGTCTGGCCCTGGCCGAGCTCGACGAGGCGTCGACGCCGTCGCGCGTGGTCATCGACGAAGCGGTGAAGCTCGCGCACTGGTTCGCGGGTTCGCGGGCTCCGGCGTTCGTCAACGGCATCCTCGATGCTATCGCCCACGAGACCGGCGCGCTGTGAGAATTCTGCTCGTCAATTGGAACGACCGAGAAAACCCTCAGGCTGGCGGAGCCGAAATCCACCTGCACGAGCTGTTCGGTCGCATTGCTTTCTGGGGCCACCATGTGCGCCTCATCGCGAGCGGCTGGCCGGGCTGCGTACCGGATACCATGATCGATGGGGTTCACGTCACGCGGATCGGGGGGAGGCATAGCTTCGCGCTCCAGGCTCGCGGCGCCGTGCGGCGCGCGCTCCGCGAGCAACGGTTCGACGTCGTGATCGAGGATATCAACAAACTCCCGCTGTTCCTGCCGGCGCTCACGTCGTTACCGTTTGTGGCGATCGTGCCGCATCTGTTCGGCACGACCGCCTTCGCCGAGGCGAGCGCACCGCTGGCGGCCATCGTGTGGGCGGCCGAGCTGCCGATCCCCTGGGCGTATCGGCGGGCCGCGTTTCATGCGATTTCGGAGAGCACGCGGGACGACCTCGTGCAGCGCGGCGTCGCCGCGGACCGGATCGTCGTTATACATCCTGGCGTCGATTCTCGAGCGTACCGACCCGACCCGGCTACGCCGCGTGCCGCACGCCCCACGTTCTTGTATCTGGGCCGATTGAAGCGTTATAAAGGAGTAGAGTTCGCCCTGCGGGCGCTCGCCATTGCGCGTGCCGCAGGCGCCGACGTTACGCTGGATATCTGCGGGCAAGGCGACGACCGGCCGCGGCTCGAGCGGCTGGCTGAGGAGTTGGGACTGACGGGCGCCGCGCGGTTCCTCGGGTTCGTGCCGGAAGAAGAGAAGCAGCGTTTGTTGCGGCAGGCCTGGGCCGTCATCTTCCCGAGCCCCAAAGAAGGGTGGGGTATCACGAACGTCGAGGCTGCCGCGTGTGGCACGCCGGCATTGGCGTCTGACAGCCCGGGGCTGCGCGAGTCGGTGCAGCACGGCGTGACCGGATACCTGGTCCCGCACGGTGATGCGCAGGCGCTCGCGGATCGGATGCTGGCATTGGCTCGGGACCCGGGGTCCGTCGAGCGCCTCGGCCGCGCGGCCCGCACGTTTGCGGAGAGCCTGTCGTGGGACACGGCGGCACGCGCGACGATCGCGCATATCGAGCACACGATCGCGGCACGAGAAAGGAAGCGCTAACGCATGCGGATCACGATTACGGCCCGGCATACGGAAGTCGATGACGAGCTGCGCGCGCACGCGCGCGAGCTGGTCGGGAAAGTCGCCAAGCTCGTGCGCCGTCCCCACCACGCGCAGGTGATCTTCACCGAGGACCATGGCGAAGCGGCTGTGGAAATCGAGGTCCATGTTCCGCGCGCCCGCGTCCACGTCGCCAAGTCGCAGGCGGCCGATCATCGTTCCGCGCTCGACGCCGCGATCGCGCGCGTGAAGCGCCAGATACTCGATGAAAAGGAGACGCCGCGCGCGCGCGGCAACACGCGGGGGCGCTCAAAGGTGTCAGAGACGCAGTGACTCCTCCCACTTCTCCGGCAACCACGCCCCGACTCAAGGTCGGCGACCTCCTCGCCCGCAAGGGCGATCCGCTGCAGCTCGAGGTGCTCACCGCCGAGGTGGGACTCGAGCGCGAGATCCGGTCGCCGGAAGCGTCGAGCCCGGGACTCGTACTCGCCGGCTATACGGCGCGGTTCGTCGGCACCGACCGCATTCACATTCTTGGGGAAACCGAGATCACGTACCTGGCATCGCTCGATGCCAAGGGGCG
>Ga0070696_100003830_pt1 | contig 10045 bp, 6 predicted proteins | sample KBSK1253metaG_FD_65474 | JGI IMG/M metagenome (GOLD analysis project Ga0070696, IMG submission 65474) | Corn, switchgrass and miscanthus rhizosphere microbial communities from Kellogg Biological Station, Michigan, USA - KBS K1-25-3 metaG | ecosystem: Host-associated > Plants > Roots >... | reverse complement strand
ACCTCGGGAAAAATCGAGGCGAGCACTGCCGCCTGGTAGCCACAGCCGGTGCCGACCTCGAGCACCCGGCCGCTCGCGCGCCCGGCCAGCACGAGCTCGATCATCCGCGCCACCACGTAGGGCCGGGAAATGGTCTGCGAGAAGCCGATCGGCAGCGCGCTGTCCTCGTAGGCGCGGCTCGCAAGCGCGCTGTCGACGAACAGATGGCGCGGCACCGCGGCCATCGCCGCGAGCACGCGCTCGTCGCCGATGCCGTGGGCGCGCAGCCGCGCCACCATGCGCGCGCGCGTGCGCGCCGAGGTCATGCCTATTTCGGCGCTGCTCAGCGCTCGAGCCATTCGCGCGCGCGGCCAAGCTGCGCGCCATGCGTGAGGTCCATGCGCAGCGGCGTCACCGAGACGCGCTGGTTTTCCACCGCATGGAAATCGGTGCCCGGCCCGGCGTCCGCTGCGCCGCCGGCCGGGCCGATCCAGTACGCGCTTTCGCCGCGCGGCGTGGTGAGCTTGATCACGGGCTCGGCCTTGTGACGCTTGCCGAGCCGCGTCACCTCGATGCCGCGCAGCCGCTCGGGGGCGACGTCGGGCACGTTGACATTGAGAAGCACCGGCTCGCCGAAGGGCGTCCGGGCAAAGCGCTCGACCAGCTCGAGCGCCACGCCGATGGCGCTCTCAAAATGCTCGCCGGCCTTGCTGGTGAGGGACACCGCGACCGACGGAATGCCGAGCAGATAGCCTTCGACCGCGGCGGCGACGGTGCCGGAGTAGATCGTGTCGTCGCCCATGTTGGCGCCGAGATTCACTCCGGAGACGATGACATCCGGGGTGAAATCGAGCAGTCCGGTCACCGCGATGTGCACGCAATCGGTGGGTGTGCCGTTAACGGAGTAGTAGCCATTCGCGGCGCGGCGCACCACCAGCGGCCGGTCGAGGGTGAGCGAGTTCGAGGCCCCCGAGCGGTCGCGCTCCGGGGCGACGACCGTGACCTCGCCGAGCCGCGCCAGGGCCTGCGCAAGCAGGGTGATACCCGGCGCGAAATAGCCGTCGTCGTTGGAGACGAGAATTTTCACGCGAACGATTCTACAGTCGGCAGGACTTTGAACAGGCTCGCCAAAGCGTGTCTAAGAGGCGTGCGCTACGCGCTCACTGCGCTCTTGTTCGTCGCCGGTCCGGCGGCCGCCAAGCTCGACTATCGCGTCGAGATCGACGCGCCGCGCGAGCTGAAGCAGGTGCTCGAGAAGGGACTGAACATCGTGCGCTGGCGCGGCGATCCGGAGATGGACGACGAGCGCCTGAAGCGTCTGGTGGACGAGGCGATTCGCGAATCGCGCGAAGCGGCCGCCACGGAGGGCTACTTCTCGGCGCATGTGCAGGCGCAGGTCGATTCCTCGGCCGAGCCGTGGGTGGTGCGGCTGCGCGTCGAGCCGGGCGAGCGCACGCGCGTGAAGAGCGTCGACATCCGCTTCAGCGGCCCGGTGACCTCGGATGGCGAAGCGCGGCCCTACCTCGAGCGCGCGCGCGACAACTGGACCTTGCGACGCGGCGAGCCCTTTCGCCAGGCCGAATGGGAGTCGGCCAAGCGGCAGGCGGTGCGCGAGCTGGCCGGCTTTCGCTACGCCGCGGCGAGCATCGCCGCGAGCGAGGCGCACATCGACCCGGAGACGCACAGTGCGACGCTCTCGCTCGAGATCGCGAGCGGCCCGGCGTTTCGCTTCGGCGAGATGCGCATCACCGGCACGCGCCGCTATGACGATGCGCTGATCGCCAATCTCGCGCCGGTGCATCCCGGCGACGTCTACGACCGCGAAAAGCTGATCCTGTTCCAGCGGCGGCTGCTCGAGACCGGTTACTTCGCGAGCGTCCAGGCGGAGATCGACCAGCAGCCCAATGTGGCAGACGCGGCGCCGCTGCGCGTCGCCGTGATCGAGGCGCCGCAGCACCACGTGGAAGGCGGCATCAGCTACAACACCGACGTCGGCCCGCGGCTGGAAGCGCGCTACACCAACCAGGACGTGCTCTCGAGCGCCTGGCGCTTCGGCTCGACGCTCAACCTCGACCAGAAAATCCAGAACCTGCAGCTCGACCTCAACACGCCGCCGCGCCAAGGCGGCATCTGGGACACGCTCTTCACCCGCGCGCGCAAGCAGGACATCCAGAACGACGTCACGCGTGAAATCGCGATCGGCGTGTCGCACAACTACGGCGCGAGCGCCGCGCCCTCGGCGCTGATCGTCTCGGCGCACGCCGAAGACGAGCGCATCGGCGATGTACTCACCTCGAACGCGCACGCGGTCTATTTCGGCGCCCGCAAAGGCTTTCGCCGCACCGACGCGCTCATCTCGCCTCGCCAGGGCTACGTGCTCTCGGCCGAGGTCGGCGGCGCCCCCAGCGCGCTCGCTTCGCAGACCTTCCTGCGCGGCGTTGCGAGCGCCACGCTTTTCTTTCCGCTCGGCCGCCAGGACGATCTGCTGCTGCGCGGCCAGGCGGGCGCGGTGCGCTCGGCGGCGCGCGAGGGAATCCCGAGCACCTTCCTTTTCCGCACCGGCGGCGACCAGACGGTGCGCGGCTACTCCTTCGAGAGCATCGGCGTCGAGCAGGCAGGCGCGGTCATCGGCGGCCGCCGGCTGGTGGTCGGCAGCATCGAATACACCCGCTGGGTGGGCGACAACTGGGGGATCGCCACGTTCTTCGACGCCGGCAACGCGTGGGATACCGGCGTTCGCACCGATTTCGCCACCGGCTACGGCGTCGGCGCGCGCTTTCGCACGCCGATCGGCCCGATCCGCGCCGACCTCGCCTATGGCGCGAAGACCAGCGACTGGCGGCTGCACTTCTCGGTGGGGTACGGCTTCTGAGCGCGCGCCACGTCCTGATCGGCGCTCTTGCGGTGCTCGGTGCGCTCGCCGCCGTCATGATCATCGGCGTCGTCTGGCTCTTCGGCACCGAGGCCGGGCTGCGCTGGGCGCTGGCGCACGCCGAGCGCACGGCGGGCGGCCATCTCTCGATCGAAGGCACGCGCGGCACGCTCGCGACCACCGTCTTCATCGATCGCCTGCGCTACGAAGCCGACGGCACGCTGATCGTTGCGCGCGACATCGGCACCCATGCGCATCTCGCCGCCGCGCTCGGCGGGCGGCTCGTGCTCGAGCCGCTGCACATCGCGACGCTCGACATCACCATCCGCCCGGGTGGCGAGCGGGTGAGCAGCCCGCCGCTTTTACCCTTCGGCGTGCGCCTCGGTCAGGTTGACGTGGAACATCTGCGCATCGCCCGCGCCGAGGCGGTCTATTCGCTCGCCAAAGTACGCTTCGCGCACATCTCGCTCGGCGCGGCGCTGCCGGCGAGCGTGGCGGCGCAAGGCAGCTTCGATCTGGAGCACGACATCTTCCCGCTCAGCGCCACGGTAGCCCTCGGCGGCACGCTCGAGCGGCTGGAGCTGCGGCTCGCCTTGCGCCAGGCCGAGACCGTGGCGGATATCCAGGCCACTCTCGCGCCCTTCCGGGCGCAGCACATCGAGACGCTGCAAGCGCGCGCCGCGCCGATCGATCCCGCGCGCGTGCAGTCGGAGCTGCCGCACGCGGCGCTGACGTTGCATTTGGCGGTCAGCGGCAACGATCGCGGCCTGCAGGGCAACCTCGAAATCGCCAACAGCGCCGCCGGGCCGCTCGACAAGCAGCGCCTGCCGATTGCCGCCTTGCGCGCGCGCGTCGCGAGCAAGGATCTCGCAGCCGCAGTGCTCGAAGAGCTGCGGGTGGAGCTCGCCGGCGGCGGGGTGCTGGAGGGGCGCGGCGAACTGGGTTCACAGGGTTTTCGCGGGACAGTGCGCGCCACGCGGCTCAATCTGCGCGGGCTGCGCTCGACGCTGCGCGAGACCGCGCTGTCGGGGCCGCTCGAGCTCGACCTCGGGCGCGATGCGCAAAGCGTGCGCGGGACGCTCGCGCAGGACGGGATGACGGTCAGCGCCGAAGCGGTGCGCCGCGGCGAGGCGGTGGAGGTGCGCAGCCTGCGTGCCGCCGCGCAGGGCGGCGAGCTGAGCGGCTCCGCTCGGCTGCGACTCACCGATCCGCTCGCCTTCGAAGCGAGCCTGCAGCTCGCGCATTTCGATCCGGCAGCGTTCGGTGACTATCCCGCCGGCTCGATCAGCGGCACGCTGCAGGCCGCGGGGCGGCTCGCGGCGCAGCCGCGCATCGACCTCGGCTGGTCGATCGCCGAGAGCACGCTGCTCGGGCTGCCATTCGCGAGCAACGGCAGCGCGCGAATTGCCGGCCGGCATCTGCTGCAGGGCGATGCCACCGCGAGGCTCGGCGGCTCGCGCGCGAGCGCGCATGGCAGCTTCGGCACGCCGCCCGACAAGCTCGCCTGGACGCTCGAGGCGACACACCTGGAGGAGCTCGTGAGCGAGCTCGCGGGGCGCATGCAGGCGAGCGGCACGCTCGGCGGCAGCTGGGACGCGCCGCAAGGCGTGATCGAGGCGCAGTTCGCCGACCTCGAGGTGCGTGGCTACGAGATTCCCGGCGCGACGCTGAAAGTGGCCGGCACGCTCGCGCGCCACGAGGCGCAGCTGAGTGTGCGCAGCGCCGCTGCCGAGCTGCGCTCGCGGCTGCGCGGCGGCTATGCCGCCGGCACCTGGAGCGGCGAGATCGCCTCTCTGCAAGGCGCCGGCAGAGTCGGCTTCACGCTGCGCGCGCCCACGCCACTCAAGGTTTCGCGCTCGAGCGTCGAGCTCGGGCGTCTCGAGGCGTCGATCGGCGACGGGCGGTTGCTGGTGCGCGAGCTCGCCTGGTCGCGCCAGCGCCTCGCTTCGAGCGGCGAGTTCGCCGGGCTGCCGGCGCAATGGCTGATCGCCGCCGCCGGGCTGACCGAGCGGCTGCGCGCGACGATGCTGCTCGACGGCCAGTGGTCGATTGCGGCCGCGCCGGCGCTCGACGGCACGCTGCACGTGCGCCGCGCGAGTGGCGACCTTGCCGTACTCGGCGAGCAGCCGGTCGAGCTCGGCGTGAGCGGCGTGACGCTCGATGCGCGCTTCACCGACGCCGGCGTCGGCGCACGGCTGGATTTTGCGTCGAAATACGCGAGCGCCGCCGCCGGCGGCCAGATCGGGCGCGATGCGAGCGCCGGCATCCTCGGCATCGGTCCCGCTTCGTCGCTTCTCGTGCAGGGCCAGCTCGAGCTCGCGCGCACGCGGGTGCTGGCGCAGCCGGTGCTCGCCGATGCGCGCTTCGATGGCCGCGTCGCCGCCGACCTGGAAGCGAGCGGCACGCTCGGCGCGCCGGTGTTCAGCGGCACGCTGCGCGGCGATGCGCTGACCTTCGAATATCCGCCCTACGGCCTCTACCTCAAAAATGGCGAGCTGCGCGCCAAGCTGGCCGGCGAGCGGCTCGAGGTCCAGCGCTTCAATATCCAGGCGGGCGAGGGCAGCTTCAGCGCGAGCGGCACGCTGCCGCTGCGCTTTGCCGAGGGCAACGCCAAGCTCGCCTGGCAGGCGAAGAACTTCGGCGTGCTCGAGCGCCCCGACATGCGGCTCATCGCCTCGGGCGAAGGCGAGGCCGGCTTCGACGGCAAGCGCTTCGCGCTCTCCGGGGAGCTGCGCGCCGATCGCGGCCACTTCGAGCTCGAGCGCGAGCGCATCCCCAAGCTCGGCGATGACGTGGTGGTGTCCGGCGAAGCTCGCACATCGGCGCAGGACAAGACGCCGCTGCCGCTCGATCTGAACGTCGACCTCGACCTCGGCTCCAATCTCTCGGTGCGCGTCCAGGGCCTCGAAGGCAAGCTCACCGGGCGCATCAATGTCCAGACGTCGAAAGAAGGAGAGCTGCGCGCCTACGGCAAGCTCACCGCGGTCAACGCCACCTTCTATGCCTACGGCCAGAAGCTGCAGGTCGATCCCGGAGTGCTGATCTTCGACGGCCCGCTCGACAACCCGGCGCTGCAGGTCACCGCCTGGCGGCGCAACCAGGCGGTCGAGGCCGGCGTGCAGCTCTCCGGCACGATGCGCGCGCCGATCGTGCAGATCGTGTCGCAGCCGCAAGTGTCGGAGGGCGAGCGCCTGTCGTGGCTGGTGCTCGGCCGCGCGCCGACCGATGCCAACAAAGCCGATCTCGGCCTGTTGCAAGCCGCCGCGGGCGCGCTCCTCGCGCGCGGCAACAGCATGCCGCTCGACCGGCGCATCGCGCAGAGCTTCGGCCTCGACGAGGTGTCGTTTCGCGGCACCGGGGAGCTGCAGGACCGGGTGCTCGCCTTCGGCAAGCGCGTCTCGGACCGCCTCTACCTGAGCTACGAGCAGGGCCTCGGCACGGTCGCCTCGAACCTGGTGAAGATCGACTACTCGCTCTCGCGGCGCTGGTCGCTGCGCGCCGAGACCGGCACCTCGAGCGGCGGGGGTCTCTTCTACCGCTTTTCCTGGGACTGAGACCTAGAACGATCGCGCGGTGGCGCAGGCAAAGGCGCTGCAGGGGCTTTGCTCAATCGCGGTCCGCTCGGCGCGGCAAAGATGCCCTCGCCTGCCGCCGGGTGCGCGCCGCCGTGTAGGCGCGTGACTGGTTGACCGCCTCGGTGGCGAGCTGGCCAATCAGATTGCCGTGGATCACGCGCTCGCCGCAGGCGAAGCACACGAGCTCGCTCGTGAGCTTCAGCGGCTGCAGCGGATCGGCCGGCAGGAACTCGATGCCGTCGCAGCGCGCGCAACGTGCGCTCAGCTTTCCCATGCGGAACGAGAGCTTGTCGCCGCTTGCGGGGTCTTGCGCGCCGGGATAGCCGCCGCCGTTCCTTTCGTACTCGCTAAGGAGGTTTACCAGCCGCAGGAAGGCCTGCAGCGGCATTTGCGCGCGCCCCGACATCCAGCGCAGCAAGGTACTTTCGGGAACGTGCAGCAGGCTCGCCAGGGCCTGGGTGCTCCCCTGCGCCTCTGCTGCACGCGCCAGCGTCTGTGTGTAGATATCGGACAAGGCAACCGTCTATTCCTCTACGTCAACGCGACGGTCCTGGATGTCCGGAAAGCGAAAGGGCCGCATTTCTGCGGCCCTGTAAGAATCACTGGTCGGGGCGGCGAGATTTGAACTCGCGACCACCTGCACCCCATGCAGGTACGCTACCAGGCTGCGCTACGCCCCGAACCCGGGGATTCTACCGCTGCAACTGCTCGAGTACGGCCCGTAGCTCGCGCTTGATCGCCGTCATGTCGACGCCATTACCGTTGGCGCGGCCGTTGCGTAGCGGCGCCTCGGCCTTTTCGTCGCCATTCAGCGTGTTGTCAAGGCGGTTGCGCGCGCCGCTGATGGTGAAGCCCTCCTCGTAGAGCAGCTCGCGGATGCGGCGGATGAGCAGCACCTCATGGTGCTGGTAGTAGCGCCGGTTGCCGCGCCGCTTCACCGGCTTCAGCTGCGTGAACTCCTGCTCCCAGTAGCGGAGCACGTGCGGCTTCACCCCGCACAGGTCGCTCACCTCACCGATGGTGAAGTAGCGCTTGGCGGGGATCGGCGGGAGGTCAGCTTTCCTGCGGCTTTGCTCCATGCCGTGCCTTCTCGACCATGGCCTTCAGCTTCTGGCTGGCGTGGAACGTGACGACGCGGCGTGCGCTGATCGGAATCTCTTCGCCGGTCTTGGGATTGCGGCCGGGGCGCTGCGGCTTGTCCCGCAGCTGGAAGTTGCCGAAGCCCGAGAGCTTGACGCTCTCGCCACGCTCGAGCGCGCCGCGGATCTCCTCGAAGAACGCTTCCACCATGTCCTTCGCCTCGCGCTTGTTGAGCCCGACCTTCTCAAAAAGCAGGTCCGCCAGCTCGGCCTTCGTCAACGTCATCGTGAAGCTCCCTAATCCCCTTTACTTGCGCAGGCTTGCAGCAAATTCGCGGGCCAAGAGGCCTGCCAGCGCGTCCCGGGCGGCGTCCGCTTCCGCATCCGTGAGTGTGCGTTCAGTATGTTGCATAACTACCCGGAAAGCAAGGCTTTTTTTCCCCGCGGGGATGCCGCTTCCCTGGTAGAGATCGAAGAGCGCCACAGAGGTCACGATCGGCGGCTTTCCGGCCGCCATGGCGTCAAGAAGCGCCTGCGCCGGGAGCTCCGAGTCCACCACCACCGCCATGTCGCGGACGACCGGCGGGTACCTGGACGGAGTGGCAAAGCGCGGCGGCGGAACGGCCTGCAGGCGCTCGGCGTCAAGCTCGAAGAGCACCACCGGGCGCGCGAGCTCGTACTTTTGCTGCCAGCGCGGATGCAGCTCGCCGATCCAGCCCGCCGGCTGGCCGTCGACCAGCACCCGCGCGGCGCGGCCGGGGTGCAACGCCGGATGCTCGGCGCGCTCGTAGCGCGCCATGAGCGGCGCGATGAGCGCTTCCAGGTCCGCTTTGGCGTCGAAAAAATCGACTGCCCTGCCTTTGTCTTCCTTCGCAACGCCCCACTGCGCGTCGAAAGCAGGACCGTAGGCGGCGGCCGCAATGCGCATCGGTTGCCGCAGGCCGGCCACGCTCAGCGGACCGTCGGCCGCCTGCGGATCGCGGATGAACACGCGGCCGACTTCGAACACGCGGATGCGCTCGAGCTTGCGCGCCTGGTTGTATTGCAGGTTCGCGACCAGCGAGCCGATCAGCGTGGTGCGCATCACCGATTGGTGGCTGGCGATCGGATTGAGAAGGCGCACCGGGTTCGCGTCGCCGGCGAAATCGAGCTCCCACTGCGGCTCGACGAAGCTGAAGTTGATGACCTCGTGGTAGTCGGCGGCGGCGAGGCGCGCGCGCAGCTCGTGCAGGCTGCGCTTCGCCGCGAGCCTGGGAAAGGTCGCCGCGGGCCGCGGCGGGTGCGCGCTGATGCGCTCGTAGCCGTAGAGGCGCGCCACTTCCTCGACCAGATCTTCCTCGATCGCGAGGTCGTAGCGGTAGCTCGGCGGCTGCACCACGAAGGCGTCGGCGTCACGCTCCGCCGGCAGCGCGAGGCGCTCGAAGCTCCTCTGCATCTCTTGCGCCGGCACCTGCATGCCGATGATCTTCTGCGCGCGCGCGACGCGCATGCGCACCGGCTTTCTCTCGGGCAGCTTCGCGACCAGGTCTTCGGTCGGCCCCGGCTCCCCGCCGCAGATGTCCAGGATGAGGCGCGTGGCGCGCTCGATGCCATCGACGTTGTTGTTGAAGTCGACGCCGCGCTCGAAGCGGTGCCCGGCATCGCTCGTGAAGCCATAGCGGCGCGAGCGGCCCATGATCGCGTCGGGCCAGAAGAACGCCGACTCGAGAAACAGGTTGCGTGTGCCGCTATCGGCCTTCGTCGTCTCTCCGCCCATGATGCCGCCGAGGCCGATGACGCCGCTCTCATCGGTAATGCAGACGACCGTCGGATCGACCGCCACCGTCTGCTCGTTGAGCAGCAGCACCTTTTCGCCCTTTCGCCCCCAGCGCACGTCGATCGCGCCGCGCAGCTTGTCGAGGTCGTAGACGTGCAGCGGCCGGCCGAGCTCGAGCATCACGTAGTTCGTGACGTCGACCAGCGCCGAGATCGAGCGCTGCCCCGCCCGCTCAAGACGCGCCTTCATCCAGCCGGGCGTCGGCGCCGCGGCATTGACGTTGCGGATCACCCGGCCGGCGAAGCGGCCGCAGCCCTGCGGCGCGCTGATGCGCACCGGATGGCGCGCCGTGCTTTTCGCCGCCACGGCGTCGATGCGCGGCGGCTCGAGCGCGGCGCCGGTCAAGGCCGCCACTTCGCGCGCAACGCCGAGGATCGACAGACAATCGGCACGGTTCGGCGTGAGCTTGAGCATGAGCACATGCTCGTCCAGCCCGAGCGCGGCGCGCGCATCGGCTCCGAGCTTGCCCTCGAGCTCGAGCAGCCCCGAATGGTCATCCGAGAGGCCCAGCTCGCGCGCCGAGCAGAGCATCCCCTGGCTTTCCACGCCGCGCAGGCTGGCGGGCTTCACTTCCATCCCGGGCAATCGGGCGCCGATCGTGGCGAGCGGCGCCTTCATGCCGACGCGCACGTTCGGAGCGCCGCACACCACTTTGAATTTCTGCGAGCCCGCGTCGACCGTGCACACGGTGAGCTTGTCCGCGTTCGGATGCCGCTCGAGCGCC
>Ga0070696_100003827_pt1 | contig 10048 bp, 8 predicted proteins | sample KBSK1253metaG_FD_65474 | JGI IMG/M metagenome (GOLD analysis project Ga0070696, IMG submission 65474) | Corn, switchgrass and miscanthus rhizosphere microbial communities from Kellogg Biological Station, Michigan, USA - KBS K1-25-3 metaG | ecosystem: Host-associated > Plants > Roots >... | reverse complement strand
TGCTCCGACAGCTCGTGCGGATCGAGCGCGATGCGCACCGGCACGCGTTGCACGATCTTGATCCAGTTGCCGGTCGCGTTTTGTGCCGGCAGCAGGCTGAACGCGGACCCGGTGCCTGCACCAAAGCCTTCCACCGTCCCGTGATAGCGGATGCTGCCACCGTACAGGTCCGCCTTCAGCGTGACCGGCTGACCCATGCGCATCGCGGCGAGCTGCGGCTCCTTGAAGTTCGCATCGACCCATACCTGGTCGAGCGGAACGATCGCCATCAGCGGCGTACCGGGCGCCACGCGCTGGCCGAGTTGCACCGAGCGCTTCGCGACGTAGCCGGAAACGGGCGCCGGCAACTGCGTGCGTGCGACATCGAGATACGCGTCGTGAACCTGCGCCGCCGCCGCGAGAACGTCGGGATGGCTCGCCACCGTCGTGCGATCGGTGCGCGCCTGATTGGCCGCGAGCTCCTGCTGTGACGCGATCAGCGCGGCCTTGGCGCTCGTGAGCGCGTCACGCGCATGCTGCAGCTCTTCGCCGGAAACCGCACCGGCGCTCGCGAGGCGCTCGCGGCGCTCGAGGTCCTGCGTGGCCCGTGCGACGTCGGCGCTGCGCATGCTCACCGTCGCACTGAGCTGCGCGGTCGTGGCGAATAATCCGCGCACGTCGCGCACCGTCTTGGCGAGCTTCGCGTCGGCCTGCTCGAGCGCGATTCTCGCATCCGCAGGATCGAGCTGCACCAGCGTTTGCCCCGCGGTGACGAACTGTGTGTCGTCGGCGGCGATGCCGACCACGGTACCCGCTATCTGCGGCGTGATCTGCACGACGTTGCCGCTCACGTACGCATCGTCGGTGGACTGCATGTTGCGCAGCGCGATCGCCCAATAGCCCCCGTAGCCGAGGGCGATCAGCGCGAACGCGCCGAGGACGATCGCGAGCCAGCGCTTGCGCGTATTGCGCAGCGCGCCGTCATTCGAGGATTGCTGTTCGTTCGAGGATTGCGGTGCGTCGCTCATGATGTGCCTGCTTTCCGGGTCCTTGTTACGTCGTGGTGTTTCACTGCTCATCGCGCGACGCTCGCCAGCGCCGGCGCCGGCATCGGCTGATACCCGCCGCCCAGCGCGCGAATCAGTCCGATCGACACGTCCAGCTCGCGCGCATGCAGGTCGGCGTCGAGCCGCTGTTGTTCGAGCAGCGGCTGCTCGGCGGAGAGCACCTGCAGGTAATTGCCGAGTCCCTCGCGATACCGCAGCAGCGCGAGGTCGTACGCCTGGCGTGCCGTCGCGAGCGCCAATCGCTGCTGCGTGCGCTGCTCGCCGATGCTTCGGAACGATGCAAGCTGATCGACGACGTCGCGCATCGCATCGGCGAGCGTCTGGTTGTATTGCTCGACCGCGATGTCCTGATCCGCATCCTTGCCGGCAAGGTTGGCGCGCAGGCGCCCCGCGTCGAAGATCGGCAGCGTCACCGCCGGGCCCGCGCCGATCATCCGGCTTGCCGCTGCCAGCAAATTACCGGCACCCAGGCTTTGGAAACCCACGAACGCCAGCAGGTTCACGTTCGGATAGAACGCCGCCCTGGCCGATGCGACATCCTTGCGCGCCGCCTCGATGCGCCAGCGCAGCGCGATGACATCCGGCCGGCGGCCGAGCAATTCCGCGGGCAACGTCGATGGCAACGCAACGGGCGAGAGCGCCTGCGCGGTGGGACGGGCGATTTCGAGACCGCGATCCGGTCCGGCGCCGAGCAGCGCCGCGAGCTGATTGCGCGCGAGCGCGATGCGCTCGTCGAGTTGCGCGATCGCTTCGCGCGTCGCCGGCAATGCCGATTCGGCCTGCGTGAGCTCGATCCGTGAATCGATGCCCGCGGCATTGCGATCGCGTGTCAGCGCGACGATCTGTCCGCGCTCCTTCAGCGTCGTTTCGGCGACATCGCGCTGCAGAAATGCGCGTTGCAATTGCACGTATGCCGCTGCGATGTTCGTCGACAGCGCGAGCTTCGCCGCATGTGCATCGACTTCGGCGGCGCGCGCCGCGCCGAGCGCGGCCTCGTACGCAGAACGGTTCTTGCCCCAGAAGTCGATCTCCCATTCGAGCGTCGCCTGGAGCTGGTCGAGTGTGCGCGTGCTTCCGCCGATCGGCGGGGGCACGATGCCATTCGCGGAATAGCGCTCGCGCGTGCTGGACACGCTCGCGTCGATCCGCGGCAGCAGCGCGGCGTTGCTCGCGTCTGCGGCGGCGAGCGCCTTGCGGGTGCGCGCGGTGGCGATTTTCAGCGTGGGGCTGCCCGCGAGCGCTTCGGCCATCAATGCGTCGAGTTGCGAGTCGCCAAACGCGTTCCACCATTCGTCCTTCGGCCACGCCGCATTCGAGATGGTTGCGTCCGCGAGCGAGCGTTGCGCGGCGAGCGCGTCGGCGTCGCGTGGCGATGCGTCGGGCGCAAGACCGCCCGTGCTCGCGCAGCCTGCGAGGAGGACGGTGATGGCGAAAGCAGACGCGGCGAATGCGGCACGAGCGGGCATGGCGGACAGCCTTTCGATGGGATCGTCGGGATGACGAAGTGGACGGGTTTATGCTTGCTGAAGCTGTTGATGCCTAGGCAACTATCGGGCCAAAAAAAAGACGGTCAGCGGTTTTCCAGCATGCGATTCAGAAGGCCTTCCAGCACGCGGACGTCGTCACTGCTGAAGCCGCGGAGAAAGCGCGCCTGCACGCTTTCCTTGGTCGCCAGCAACTGCGGATAAAGCGCCTTGCCGGCGGAGGTGAGATCGAGATTGGTCGCGCGCCGATCACCCGGATTCGGGCTGCGGCGAATCAGACCCTTCTGCTCGAGCCGGTCGATCATGCGCGTCATGGCGCCCGGGTCGTACGAGATGCTCTTGCAAAGCGTCGACGCCGAAGCGGCCTGCTTGTTCGCCACCGACGCGAGCACGAAGAGTTGCGGCGCCGAGATGTCGAATTTCGACAGCTCGAGGTCGAGCGCGTCGATCAACTCGACGCGCACGCGATTGATCAGCCGGATGATGCCGTGATTCGATTGCGCCGGCGCAAGCTCGACGAGTGCGGCGGCAGCGGCTTTCGTGGTCAGCATGATCGAGATAATAGGTGCCTAGGCAGTGATTGTCAAGGCCACTATTGCATTATGGCGTGGCGCTGCCGACCAGCGTCAACGGGTAGGCGCAATGCCTACACCCATATACGGTGGTATCCGATTAGTTCATCCGACAAGAGGCGCCAACATCAGCGAGCGGGAAAGACCCCGCATTTCGGAGAGCGGCGATGAACAAGGATCAGATGAAAGGCGCGGCCAAGGACATGGCGGGCAAGGTGCAACGCAAGGCAGGGCAAATGACGGGCAGCACGTCGCAGCAGGCGAAAGGCGCGGCGAAGCAGGTCGAGGGCAAGCTGCAGAAGGGCGCCGGCAACCTTCAGCAAGCCGCCGAAGACGCCGACCGGAAATCCCAGCAGATGGCGGAAGACATCGACCGCAAGCCCCGGCCGTAGCGGCATTCTTCGCATTCGCCCCGGGTTGCGCATTGCCCTCCGGGGCGTTTCCTGCGCGAACGCGTACGCGCGACGTGAATGAAGCGCGGGAGCTACTTGCGGAACAGCCACAGCAGCAGCGACACGATGACCGAGATCACGAGACAGGTCACGATGGGAAAATAAAAGCCGCCGCTCGCCGACTCGACCCGGATGTCGCCGGGCAGCCGGCCCAGCGGCAGCCGGGAGACCCACGGCCACAGGAAGCCGATCGTCGCCACAGCGAGCCCGATGATGATCAGCGCGCGTTGCATGTTCCTCAAAGGGACTTCGCGCGCCGGCGTTTGTTCACTGCGTCCGACGCGGGATGTGGCGCGCCCGCGGCTTCGAACGCCTACGAGTCCTTCAACTTCGCAAGGCGTCTGCCAGGTCGACGATGCTCGAAACCGACACGTCGACCGGCGCGCCGGCAGCGCTTTCGCCGGCACGCCCGCCGAATTCGTCCGGCCTTGCGATGAATGCCGTGCGCAGGCCGACGCGAGCGGCGGCGATGAGGTCCGACGTATGCGCGGCCACCATCATCGCCTCGTCGGACGCACAGTCGAACGCCTCTGCGGCGACGCGGTAAACGATCGGCTTAGGCTTGTAGTCACGCGCCATTTCGGCGCCGAGGATCGCGTCCCACGGCAAGTCGTTGCGTCGGGCGAGGTCGACCATCAGCGAGACATTGCCGTTCGAGCAGGGCGCGAGCCGGAAATTTACGCGCAGGCGCGCAAGTCCCGGTTTGACGTCGGGCCACGCATCGAGCCGGTGCCACGCGAAGTTCAGGCGCACGCGCGTTGGCTCGTCGAGTCGATCGAGCGCGAAGTCGCGCAGGACGACATCGAGGTTGCGCCGATGCAGGACGTCGAGCTTGCAAAAGGGCAGCCGGCCGCTGCGCACCTCATCCATCGCCGGCTGATATCGGGCGCGCCAGGCATCCGCGAAGGCGAGCCAGTCGACCGCGACGCCAAGCGGTGACAGGATCGCCTGCGCTTCCCTCGCGATCGAGCCGCGCCAGTCGACGAGCGTGCCGAAAACATCGAAAAGGAGCGCCTTGATCCGCAATGGACCTGCGCTTCGCTCGTTCATCCGCGTGCCGTTCATGGCAATGTGCTCCTTGCCGCCGACGCGCATGCGACGCCGGGCATCGTCTGAAACAGTATGCGCGCTAGAATGACGCGACCGTAGCCGGTCTGTTGCTGGAGCAGATCGATTCGAATGAGGTGACACCATGCACGAAATCCTTGCCGACGTCTTCACGTGGTCATGGTTTTCCGAGCCGCACGGCTACAACTTCAACGGGTACCTGGTTCGGCACGCGGAGGGCAATCTCTGCATCGATCCCGTCGAGCCCGGCGAACTGAACCTCGTCGAGATCGAGCGCATCGGCGTCGCCAGGATTCTCCTCACCAATCGCAACCATTCGCGCGCCGCGAACGCCGTCCGCGAGCACACCGGCGCGCCGATTTTCATTCATCCGGACGATGCTTCGCATGCCCGCAATCAGGGCACCGTCAACGACGGTGAGCTGCGAAGCGGCGAGAGGATCGGGCCACTCACCGTCGTCGGCGCGCCCGGCAAATCGCCCGGAGAAGTCGTGCTGCACTGGCCCGAGCGTCGATTGCTGTTCGTCGGCGATGCGGTGGTGGGCAATCCGCCGGGGCAGTGCGCGCTGCTGCGCGAAAAGGTGATGGACGATCCGGCGCGGCTGCGCGGCAGCGTGCGCGGCCTGCTCGATCTCGATTTCGACGCGCTGCTGTTTGGCGACGGCGTGCCGATCCTCCACGGCGCCAAGGCGCGGCTGGCCGAACTGGTGGAGACCTTTCCGCGGTAAGCGGAGCCCACTCATCCGGCGGCGGCGATCCGGCAACCGCGCGCCAACCCGCATCGCGTCGGCCTTCATGCGCTGGCTATTCGATCCGCGGCTCACGAACGAAGCATTCGGCGATCCCGGCGTCTATGTCGATTTCCGCGACGAGCGGCGTGCGCTGCTGTTCGATCTCGGCGACATCGCCGCGCTGCCGCCACGCAAGCTCATGCGCCTGTCGCACGTCTTCGTCACGCACACGCACATGGACCACTTCGCCGGCTTCGACCGCCTGCTCGCGGTCGTGCTCGGGCGCAAGGCGCAGCTCACCCTGTTCGGCGGGCCGGATTTCATCGCGCAGGTCGAGCACAAGCTTCGCGCTTATACGTGGAACGTCGTATACCGATACGACGAGCTCGCGCTCGACGTGTGCGAGATCGGCATCGACGGCCGGGGACAGTGCGCGCGCTTTTCGACGCGGACGAACTTCGTGCGCGAGTCGAGCTCGTCGTTCGGGCTCGCCGATGACGTCGTCCACGACGAAGCGATGTTTCGCGTTCGCGCGCGCTTCGTCGACCACGACATTCCGTGTCTCGCCTATGTGATCGAAGAGAAGGCCCACGTCAACGTGGCGAAGGATCGTCTCGACGCGCTCGGCGTGGCGACCGGCGCCTGGCTGCGCCGTCTCAAGCACGCAGTGCTCACCGGCGCGTCCGATGCGACGCCGATCGAGCTGCAATGGCGCGACCGCGACGGCGACCATGCGATGACGCGAAGCGTCGGCGAATTGCGCCATCTGATCCTCGATGTCGTGCCCGGCCAGCGCATCGGATATGCCACCGATCTTCGCTACACCGACGCGAACGTGCGCACGCTCGCGGAGCTTTTCGCCGACGTCGACGTGCTGTTCATAGAAAGCGTGTTCCTCGACGGCGATGCCGAGCACGGCCTGCGCAAGAATCACCTGACTGCCGGACAGGCGGGGCGCATCGCACGACTCGCTCGCGCGAAGTCCGTGAAGCCTTTCCACTTTTCGCCGCGCTACGAAGGGCGCGAAGCGCAATTGATCGAACAGGTGCAGGCGGCGTGGTCGGGCGGCTGATGCGACGACGCATCGACTAAAATGCCCGCATGCCCGCCCGCATCGCCAAATCCGCCAAGCCGCGCGCCAGCGGCAACCTGCGCATCGGCGACCAATGGAACGCGATCACGATCATCGCGCTGTCGCAAAGCAATCCGCTGAAGGCGGTGGCCGAGCTCGTTGAAAACAGCATCGACGCGCATGCGAAGTCGATCGTCATCACGCGCGGCAGGGAAAAGGGCCAGCACTACCTGCGCGTGAAAGACGACGGCGAGGGCGTGCGCAGGAACGCTGATGGCGAGCCCGATTTTCAGTACGTGGCCACACATGTCTGCGATTCGGTCAAGCGGCAGTTGAAGGCGCACGGCGCGGCCGGATTGCAGGGCGAATTCGGCATCGGCCTGTTGAGTTTCTGGACGCTCGGCGAAGAGCTGCTGCTGACCTCCGCCGCGAACGACGGGCGCGCCTGGCAGATGCATCTGCGCAAGGGCGACCCGCGTTATCGGATCACGCCGCGGCCCGCGCTCTTTCCCGAGCCGGGCTCGGAAGTGTTGATCAAGGGGATCCTGCCGGGCATCAAGAATTTCAGCGGTGAGAAGATCCAGTGGTACCTCGCGTCCGAGCTGCGCGACCGGATCCGCCATTCTGGCGTGGCGATCCGCGTCGTCGATCGAACCGCGCGAGCGGAGTTCAAGGTCGAGCCGCGCCAGTTCGAGGGTCGCCTTCTGCATGAGCTGGCCGGCGCGCTGCCGCTGCAAAGCGAGGTGTACACGGAGCTGTACCTGCATGCGCATGCGTCGGCGAACGTCGTCTCGCTTTATCGCTCCGGCACGCGGGTGCTCGGCAATCTGGCAGAGCTCGAGCCGTTCGCGCGCATGCCGTGGACGAGCGGATACATCCAGGGAATCATCGATGCACCGTATCTCAATCTGACGCCGGGAACCCGGCTCGGCGTGATCTACGACGCCACGTTGCAGCGGCTCGTCGACGAGCTCGCCCCGCTGGAGGCGCGGCTGGCGAAAACTATCGCGGACCAGCAGCGCGCCGAGGAAGAGCGGGCGAGCCGCGATGTGCTGCGCACCGTGCAAAGCGCGCTCAAGGAGGCATTGCTGGCGTTGCCGGCGGAGGAATACGACTGGTTCGACCTGCACCGCGGCGAAGGCAAGCGCCGGCCGCGCGCGGTCGACGAAACGGCGTCCGGCGAAGCGCTGCGTCTCGGCGATCGTGCCGTCGCGATCGAGGCGGACGGAGCCCCGGAGCCCGTCGAAGGTCAGCGGCAATTCTTCGAATACGCGGGCCCGCTGTATTCGGTGGTGATATCGCCGACATCGAGCATTGTCCAGGTTGGCGGGTCGCGCGCATTGCGGGGGATCGCGCGCGACCGGGCGCGCCGCCCCGTGGAGCACGACCTCACGTACGCGTGGGCCATTGTCGAGGGTGACGGAGCGCTCGAGCACTCGGGCGGCGAAATGGCGACGTACCGCGCGGCGGCCGAGCCGGGCCTTTCCCGCATCGAGCTCACCGTCACGCAGGGCGACATCGCCTGCACGGCGCAGGCGCAGATCACCGTCGCCGCTTCACTGCTTCCGAAATCGACGGGTGGCGATTCGCTGTATCAGGGCTTGCCGGGCTATACGTATCACAACGCGGCTGGCGAACTGTGGCGCTCGCGCTTCGACGGCGAGCGCAATCTCGTTGTCATCAACAGCGGGCACCGCGATTTCGTCTATGCGGCACGCAACAGGATGCTCAAGCTGCGCTACATCTGCCGGCTGTTCGCCAAGGAGCTGGTCCTGCGGAATTTCATCGGCATTCCGCCCGATCAATTGCTCGAGCGCCTGCTGGAGCTCACGTTGTACACCGAGGAAAACCTGAGGTAGATCGGACGCGCCATGCCACTGCGCATCGAAGACTACGCACTGATCGGAAACACGCGCACCGCCGCACTCGTCGGCAAGGATGGCTCGATCGACTGGATGTGCGTGCCGCGCTTCGATTCGAACGCGTGCTTCGCGGCGCTGCTCGGCAAGCAGGAGCACGGGCACTGGCAGCTCGGTCCGGCGCGCGGCGTGGCCGCGGTTCGACGTGCGTACCGGCCCGATACGCTGATTCTCGAAACCGAGTTCGAAACGGAAGAGGGCGCCGTACGCATCATCGACTGCATGCCTGTCTGGGAAGAGCGCACCGAGATCGTGCGAATCGTCGAATGCGTGCGCGGCAGCATGCCGATGCGAATGGAGCTCATCATGCGGTTCTGCTATGGAACCGTGACGCCATGGGTGCGCCGCGTGGACGATGCGTTGCTCGCCACTGCCGGGCCTGATTCGCTCGAGCTGCGCACGCCGGTCGAGCTCGTGGGCCGCGACTTCACGACCGTCGCGGAATTCACCGTGTCGCAAGGCCAGCGCGTGCCGTTCGTGATGACGTGGTTTCCGTCGCACGAGACGCATCCGCTGCCGATCGACGCAGAGGCTGCTCTCGCGGCCACGGAGCGCTACTGGCGCGCGTGGTGCGGCCATTCGACGTACGAGGGGCGCTGGAATGATGCCGTCCGCTCATCGCTCGTCATCCTGAAAGCGCTGACCTTCGCGCCGACCGGCGGCATGGTCGCGGCGGCGACGACCTCGCTGCCCGAACAGATCGGCGGCGTGCGCAACTGGGACTACCGCTATTGCTGGGTGCGCGACGCGACGTTCACGTTGTACGCACTCCTGCTCGCCGGCTATCACGACGAGGCGCGTGCGTGGCGCGGCTGGCTGCTGCGCGCGGCGGCGGGTCACCCGGCGGAACTGCAGATCCTGTACGGCATCGCTGGCGAGCGCCAGTTGACCGAGCTCACGTTGCCCTGGCTGCCTGGCTATGAAAATTCCGCGCCGGTACGCGTGGGCAACGCAGCCGCCGTGCAGTCACAGCTCGACATCTACGGCGAGTTGATGGACTCGTTGCACCTTGCGCGCGACGCGGGCCTCGCCACCGACGCCGACGCATGGAATTTCCAGCGCACGCTCGTCAATTTCTGCGCATCCAACTGGCAGCATCCGGACAGCGGCATCTGGGAAATGCGGGGTGAGCCGCAACAGTTCACCCATTCGAAGGTGATGGCATGGGTGGCGATGGATCGCGCGGTGAAGGCGATCGAGAATTACGGATTGGAGGGACCGCTCGACAAGTGGCGGGAAGTGCGCGCTGCGATTCACGACGAGGTGTGCGAGAAGGGGATCGACAAGGCGCGCGGCGTGTTCGTCCAGCGCTACGGCTCGACCGAGCTCGACGCGAGCCTGCTGCTGATTCCGCTGGTCGGCTTCCTGCCGCCCGACGATCCACGTGTCAAGGCGACGATCGCCGCAATCGAGCATGAGCTCGTCGTCGACGGTCTCGTCCTGCGCTATCGCACGTCACATAGCACCGATGGCTTGCCGCCGGGCGAGGGATTCTTCCTGCCCTGCTCGTTCTGGCTCGCGGACAATCTCGCGCTGTGCGGGCGCAACGCAGAAGCCGATGCGCTCTTCGAGCGGCTGCTGGCGCTGCGCAACGACGTCGGCATGCTGTCGGAAGAATATGGCTTGCGCGATCACCGCGCCCTCGGCAACACGCCGCAGGCGCTGACGCATGTCGCGCTGATCAACACCGCCCGCAATCTGTCGA
>Ga0070696_100003823_pt1 | contig 10055 bp, 6 predicted proteins | sample KBSK1253metaG_FD_65474 | JGI IMG/M metagenome (GOLD analysis project Ga0070696, IMG submission 65474) | Corn, switchgrass and miscanthus rhizosphere microbial communities from Kellogg Biological Station, Michigan, USA - KBS K1-25-3 metaG | ecosystem: Host-associated > Plants > Roots >... | reverse complement strand
AAGCGCGAGCGGCGCGCCTTGAGTACGACCGGGTACTGGAACGTCTCGGGCAGCGACGTGAGGCGGATCGGATCCTCGAACAAGAGCGTGCGTGGCGCGGCGAGCCCGACGCGCGCGGCGCGCTCGACCAGCGCGTGCTTGTCGACCGCCGCCTCGTACGCGGCGCGCGGCGGGCACGCGACGGCGCACCGCTCGTCCACCCCGAACGCGTAGATCGTGCCGAGGCTCACCTCGGTCACGGGCAGGATCAGGTCGGCACCGAGCTCCGCCGCGACGCGCGCGAGGCGCTCCGCATAGCCGCGCGGGTCGGTATTCGCGTCGCCGATCTCGTAAGTTCTCACCGCATAGCGCGACGCGCCCGCGAGGCTGCGCGCACCCGACGCCGCGACGTGTACGGTGTGCCCGCGCGCCGCGAGCGCACGCACGCACGCGAGCGCGGCGCGCGTCTCGCCGTCGGTGACGAGCACGCGAGCGGGCGCACCCCAGTCGCTCAATCCGGTTGCCCGCACTGCCGCAGATAAAGCGCGCGGTAACACTCCGTCATCCGCTCCACGGAGAAGTCTGAATAGATGCGCTCCTGGCCGGTGAGCCCAAGAGCGGCCCCTCCATCGCCCGAAGCAAGCACGCGCGCGAGCGCCGCTGCAAGTGCGACCGGATCGCCGGACGGCACCAGGAAACCCGACACTCCGTCCACGACCGCCTCGGGGATTCCCCCGACGCGGCTCGCCACCACTGGCAGCGCGTGCGCCATCGCCTCGAGCACCGCGAGCGGCAGGCCCTCGGAGAGCGACGGCTGCACGAATACGTCACCTGCCGCGAACACCGTCTCGACGTCGTCGCGCAGGCCTAGCAGATGGAATCGATCGGCGACGCCGAGCTCCGCGGCGAGGCGGCGCAGCGGCTCCTCCTGATCGCCGCGCCCTGCGATCGCGACTCGTGCCGCGGGCAGCTTCGCGAGCGCGCGCACGAGCGACGCGTGGTCCTTCACGAGATAGAGATTGCCCACCGCGACCACGAGGCGCCGGTCGGGCGGAATGCCGAGCGCCGCGCGCGCCTCGCCGCGCCGCCGGGCGCGCTCGCCCGGCGGCGTCTCGGCCGGCAGCGGAATCCCGTTGTGGATCACCTCGAGCCGCGCGCGCGGTAGCGACAGGCCTTCAACCAGGAATCCCGCGAGATCTTCGGATACGGCGACGATCGGGATCCCGAGCCGCCGCTGCATGCGGTAGGCGAGGGCGCGGCGCGGGCGCTCCGTGACCCAATGGCGGCCGTGGATCGTCGAGACGGCCGGAACCCGCGCAAGCAGCGCCGCCGCGCCGCCGAACGCGTTCATCGCGAACTCGTGCGTGTGCAGCACGTCGACGCGCGCGCGGCGGAGCTTGCGCGCAAAGTGCAGTACCCAGCGAAGGTCGACACCCGACCGCTGCGGAACGATCCAGACCGGGATGCGGGCCGCCTCCGCGCGCTCCGTCATCCAGCCCGGCTGCAGCGTAGCGACGATGGGTTCGTCGCCGCGCTCGCGCAGCGCATGGGCGAGGCGCAATACGACGTTTTCGGCGCCGCCGGGGCCGCTCGATTCGAGCGCGAGCACAATCCGAAGTGCGTTCACGCCCATCCCGGGACGGCGCGCAGAAACTCCACCCGCGTCCGCGATGCGTCGTCATGCAGACCGACGCGCGGCAGCGCCATCGGATCGCTCCCCGCGTGCGCGAGCCCCGACTCGGTCGTGACCGCCGCGCGGTAGCCGGCGCCGCTCGCGATCCGCCGCACCGCCTCGTCGTGCGCGCCGGATGGATAGGCGAGCAGGCCGCGTCGCCCATGACCGCGCTCGAGCAGGCGCTCGCGCGCGGAGCGCAGCTCGCGCTCGGCCTCGTCGCGCGACACGCCGGTGAGGATCGCGTGGGTCGCGCCATGCGCCTCGATCTCGACGCCCGCGCGCGCGAGCCGGTCGCACTCGCTCCAGTCGAGCAGCTCGCGCGCGCCCGCGGAGGGATCGCGCGTCTCGCTGCGCAGCCGATCGAGCGCGCGCCCGCGCGCCTCCTCGCGCATCTGCTTCAGGTGCGAGAGCAGCGACTCGACCGGATCGCCGTGCAGCGCCGCGCCGACCGCCGCGACCAGCGCGCGCTGCGCCGCGCCCGAAAGACTCGCCATCCGTCGGCACACCTCGTCGGGCCAGAACGATCCCTCCGTGCCGACGCGATCGGTCACCACGAAGATCGTCGCGGGCAGGCCGCGCCGCTCGAGCGCGGGAAGCGCGAAGTCGTGATTGTCGCGCCAGCCGTCGTCGAAGGTGATCGCACACGCGCGCGGCGGCAGCGGGAGATCTCCGGCGAGCCGCGTAACGATTTCGTGCAGCGGCAGCACCGAGAACGCATCCGCGAGCCACGCGAGGTGGCGCTCGAACGTCTCGGGCGTGACGAACATGCCCGGCTCGACCGCGTTGCGCGCGGCGTCCGCCGCCGGCACCACGCGGTGGTACATCAGCAGCGCCGCGCGCGTGCCGTCGAGCCGGCTGCGCGCGCGCCGCCCCGCGCCGCTCCACGCAAAGGCGCAGGCCCGCGCATAGCGGAACACGCGCCGCAGCCCCGCCACGTCAGATCTCCCGCTCGGCGGCCGCCGCGAAGTGGCGGCGCGCCGCGATCCCGAGCCCGACTCCGAACCCGGCGCTCGCGAGCTCGGCGAGCGGGGTCGGGCGCAGCGGGAACGCCGCGGGCACGAGCACGAGCGCCGCGGCGGATGCGGCCCAGGCGGCCGCGGTCGCGGCGTTGCGCCGCGCGAAGAATCCCAGCGGCGCGAACAGCGCGGCGAGCCAGGTGGCGTCGAACGCCCAGTGCGCGCGCGCGAGAATCCGCCAATCGGGGACGACGAGCAGCCAGCCGTCGCCCGCGGTGAGTCCGTGACCGCACTGCGCGGGGCCGTTCACCGCGATGCACAGATCGCCGCGCGACCGCGAGACGCCGAGCGCGAGCGGAGCTCCGGGGCCGAATCCGGCGAGCGCATGCGGGAGCCGCACGCGCGCGGGCTCGAGGCCGAGTCGCTGGCCGGGTGTGCGGTAGCGATAGACGAGATCGTCGCCGTCGGGTCCGAGCAGCAGGATCTCGTTCTGCGCGGTGTCGCTGATCATCACGAACGCGGCGAGGCGGTCCGGCGGCGGCCCCGCGATCGCGTCGACGCGCAGCGCGTGGTCACCGCGCAGGCGCTCGCGCACGCCGTCCGAGTCCGCGATCGGTCCGTATGGGATCTGGATGCCGTCGATCGATGCCTCGCGCACGCTCCCTCCGTACGGCGCCAGGTGGGCGAGCGACGACGGCGTAAGGTGACCGTAGAAGATTGCCGCCGTGGGAGCGGGCGCCAGCAGAAATCCCGCGCCCACCAGCGCGAGCACCACCGCCGCGCCCGCGCCGGCTTCGAGCGTGTGGGCGCGCGCGGGCGCGGGGCGAAGCCACGCGGGTGCCGTGCGGAACAGCGCGAGCGCGAGCGCCACGCCGGCCACGTTCGCGGCGACGTCGCTCAAGCTCGGATCGCGACTCGGAATCGCGAACTGGGCCAGCTCGATTCCCGCGGAGAGCAGTACCCCGGCGACGAGCGCCAGCCGCGGACGGATGCCGCTCCACGCCAGGCTCGCTCCGAGCGGCGCGAACAGGATCACGTTGCGCAGGAAGTCGGCGAGCAGCCAGGGACTGCGGCCAGTGCGGCCCATCATCTCGGGCGTGATGCTGCGATCCGGGGTGAGCGTGGCCGATACGATTGCCGCAGCGGCCAGAAGGGCGGCCGCGAGAGCCAGGCGGCGTGAGTTCATCGCCGAGCCAGCCTAGCATCGCAACGCCCGGCCACCGTGCGGGGGAAAGGGGAGATCGTGCCCGGTACGACCGACCGGATCCGCTCCTGGGCGCCCGAATGGCTGCGCTCATTCGCGCGGCTGGCGCGCTCGGTGGAGGCGCGACAGGATGCGCACCACGAGCTGCGGCGCCGGATGCGCGGGGAGCCCGCGCTCCCGGAGGGTCCGCTCCGCCACCTGCTCGTGCTCTGCCACGGCAACATCTGCCGCAGCCCGTTCGCCGAAGCGCTGCTGGCGGCGCGATTGCCCGGGCGCGAGGTGCGCTCGGCCGGCCTGCACGCGGGCGACGGCAACCCCGCCGATGCGTCCGCGGTCGCCTGCGCGCAGCGCATGGGGATCTCGCTCGCCGCGCACCGCTCGGCGCTCGTGGACGCGGAGCTGCTCGGCTGGGCGGACCTGGTGCTCGTGATGCAGGGCTCCCACGTGGCCGAGATCGAGCGCCGCTGGCCGCAATTCAGCGGCCGGGTACGTCTGCTCGGAGACTTCCTCCCCGCGCCGCCCCACGCGCTTCCCGACCCGTACGGCCATGACGATCCCGTCTTCGACCGCGTGTTCGCGCGCCTGCACAGCGCGGTGGAGGGCCTGGTCACTCGCATCGAGGCGCAGCGCGCCGGCAACGATCCGACTCCTCCTCGCAGCCCGTCCCGGCAACTCGCCGTCGGATCTCGGGAATAGCGCGGCACGCGCCGGCCCGGCGCAGCGTGAAAATCGCAATCCGCGGCAGCCCGGCCGTGATAGAGTGCGCCCGCGCCTGCACCCCGCGGACTGCCGCCTGATCGGCGGTGTTAGTGCGGTCACGAGGATCCCATGCTGCGTCTCGCTCGCCCTGCTGCGCTGGCTCTCGCCTGTGCCGGGTTCTGGCTGGCCGTTCCTGCGAGCGCCCAGACGTTCGTACAGGCGCGGTATGCCGTGCCGCAGACGCCGCAGACCACCGTTTCGCTCGCCTACTCGGGCGCGCAGACCTCGGGAAACCTGAACGTGGTGGCGATCGGGTGGAGCGACTCGAGCGCGCAGGTGCAGAGCGTCACGGACAGCCGCGGAAACAGCTACGCGCTCGCGTCCGGGCCGACGGTCCAGCCCGGCATCCAGTCGCAAGCGATCTACTACGCGGCAAACATCGCAAGCTCGGCCGCGAACACCAACGCGGTCACCGTGACGTTCACGGGCGCGGCGACGTTCCCGGATCTGCGGATCGCGGAGTACTCGGGCGTCGCGACGACGACTCCGCTGATCGCCGGCTCGGGAGCGAGCGGTAACAGTACTGCGGCAAACAGCGGAACGGTGAACGTGAGCTCGGTTCCGGCTCTGCTGGTCGGCGCGGGCTACACGGAGTCGGTGTTCAACAGCGCGGGCACGGGCTACACGCAGCGCCTGATCACGAGCCCGAACGGCAGCCTGCTCGAGGACCGCGTCGTCACGGCGACAGGCAGCTACAACGCGACCGGTACGATCAACAACGGCGTCGGCTGGGTGATGAACGTGGCCGCGTTCCGCGCCGCGGGCGGCGGCGGTGGAGGCGACACCCAGGCGCCGAGCGCGCCGACCGGTCTCGGCGCCACGGCGATCTCGAGCAGTCAGATCAATCTCGCCTGGACGGCCGCGACGGACAACGTGGGCGTTACCGGCTATCGCGTCGAGCGCTGTGCGGGAGCGGGGTGCTCGAACTTCGCGCAGATCGCGACGCCGAACGCCACGAGCTATTCGGATACCGGCCTCGCCGCCGGCGCCAGCTACAGCTACCGCGTGCGCGCCGCGGACGCCGCGGGCAACCTCGGCGCCTACTCGAACACGGCGACCACGGCGACCTCGGCCGGCGGCGACACGCAGCCGCCGACGGCACCGAGCGGTCTCGGCGCCACGGCCATCTCGAGCAGCCAGATCGACCTCGCGTGGACAGCCGCGAACGACAACGTCGGCGTCACCGGTTATCGCGTCGAGCGCTGTACGCCCGCGGGCTGCTCGAGCTTCGCGCAGATCGCGACGCCGACCGCAACGAGCTATTCAGACACCGGGCTCGCCGCCGGCACCAGCTACAGCTACCGCGTCCGCGCCGCGGACGCTGCGGGCAACCTCGGCGGCTATTCGAATACGGCGACGGCCGCCACCTCCGGCGGGGGCACGCCGGCGCCGATCGCGTTCGTGCAGGCGCGCTATGCGGTGCCGCAGACCCCGCAGTCCTCCGTAACGCTCGCCTACGCGGGCGCGCAGACCTCGGGAAACCTGAACGTGGTCGCGATCGGGTGGGACAACGCCACCACGCAGGTGCAGAGCGTGACCGACAGCCGCGGCAACGCGTACGCGCTCGCAGCGGGTCCGACCGTGCAGACCAAGACCCAGTCCCAGGCGATCTACTACGCCGCGAACATTGCGAGCTCGGCCGCGAACGCGAACACCGTGACCGTGACGTTCACGGGTGCGGCGCCGTACCCGGATCTACGCATCGCGGAGTACTCGGGTCTATCGAATTCGCCGCTCGAGGCCGGCCGCGGCTCCAGCGGCAACGGCTCGCTGGCCGACAGCGGCGCGGTCACCACAACCTCTCCGTCGGTACTGCTGGTCGGCGCGGGCTACACGCAGTCGACGTTCACGGGTCCGGGCACCGGTTACACGCAGCGCCTGCTCACGAGCCCCAACGGCAGCCTGCTCGAGGACCGCATCGTCGCGGCTGCGGGAAGCTACAACGCCACCGCACCGATCAGCCGCGCCAGATGGGTGATGCAGGTCGCCGTCTTCCGCGCCGCGAGCGGCGGGGGCGCCGGCGACACCCAGCCGCCCACCGCGCCCACGCTCGGCGCCACAACGATCTCGAGTAGCCAGATCGATCTCTCGTGGAGCGGGGCGACCGACAACGTCGGCATCACCAGCTATCGCCTCGAGCGCTGCGCGGGCACGGGCTGCGGGAACTTCACCCAGATCGCAACCCCCACCGCTACGATCTATCCCGACTCGCCGCTCGCCGCGGGCACGACCTACAACTACCGCGTCCGCGCCGTGGACGCGGCTGCCAACCTCGGCGCCTACTCGAACACCGCGACGGCCACGACATCGGGCACGTCCACGGCCTCGATCTCGATCTCGACTCCGACACCCGGGTCGACGCTCACCGGCACCAGCCGGATCGAAGCATTCGTGACCGGCGGCGACATCGCGGGCGTCCAGTTCATGGTCGACAACGTGAAGGTGGGCGCTCCGGAGAAGACTGCGCCCTACGAGAACTTCCTCGACACCGCGAAGTTCGGGAACGGCAGTCACACGATCAGCGCCTACATGTGGGACAGCCAGGGCACGATCTACCGCACCACGCCGGTGTCGGTGTCGTTCTCGAACGCGTCGCCGGGCAACCCCGCCGCGACTGGCATGTGGTCCGATCTGTTCACGTGGCCGCTCGTGTCGGTGCACGTGAACCTCTCCCCGAACGGCACGGTGCTCGCCTGGGACCATATGGCCACCGGCAATACCATTCCGCAGGTCTGGAGCCCGGTGACGAGTGTGTTCACGGCCACGCCGCCGATCTCCAGCGGGCTGAACATCTTCTGCTCCGGACACACGACGCTGCGCGACGGGCGCGTGCTGGTCGCGGGCGGACACGTCACGTCGCACGTCGGCATCCCGGCCGGCAACATCTTCGATCCGTTCAGCGGGCAGTGGTCCACCACGCCCGACATGAACTATGCGCGCTGGTATCCGACGCTGACCGCTCTTCCCGACGGGCGGGTCCTGTCGCTCGCAGGCGAGGTCGGTTGCGCGGGCTGCAACGCGCAGGTGCCCGAGATCTACGACCCCGTCTCCGACCGGTGGACGACGATCCCGGGCGCCACGTTCGATATCCCGTTCTACCCGCACACGTTCGTGCTGCCGAACGGAAAGGTGCTCGTGAGCGGATCGGCCGAAGACCCGGTGCGCGCGGCCGTGCTCGATCTCGGCGCGCAGACCTGGACGACCGTCGACTCGGCGCACGTCTACGACGCGTACAGCTCGGCCATGTACCTGCCGGGCAAGGTCGTCAAGTCGGGAACGTCGACCGACACCGAGGAAGCCGTCGTCAACTCGTCGACCCAGACCTACGTGCTCGACATGACCGCGGCGACGCCGGCCTGGCGTCGCGTCGGGTCGATGGCGTTCGGCCGCGCCTATCACACCCTGACGCTGCTGCCCGATGGCAACGTGCTCGTCACCGGCGGCGGCCGCACCACCTTCGACTACGGCGTCGACGATGCGGTGAAGCAGGCGGAGCTGTGGTCGCCGACCACCGAGAACTGGACCACGCTCGCCGCGGGCAGCGCGCCGCGCTTGTACCACTCGGTGGCGCTGCTCTTGCCCGATGCGACCGTGCTGGTGAGCGGCGGCGGGCGCAGCCCCGGCCCGGATCCGCGCGATCAGGAGAGCGCGGAGGTCTTCGCGCCGCCGTACCTGTTCAAGGGTCCGCGACCGGTGATAACCGGCAGTCCGGCGACGGCGAGCTACAACCAGCCGATCGCCATCTCGACGCCGAACGCGGCGAGCATCGCCAAGGTGTCGCTCGTTGCGGTCGGCAACACGACGCACGGCTTCAACATGAACCAGCGCTTCGTGCCGCTCGTCTTCAGCAATGTATCGGGCACGGTGACCGCGACGACTCCGGCGAACGCGAATCTCGCGCCGCCCGGCTGGTACATGCTGTTCCTCGTCGACACCAACGGCGTGCCCTCCGAGGCCGCGTTCATCCGCTTCTGATCTCGTCGGCGAGACAGCGCGCGATCGCAGCGTTGGTCGCGGCCGAGTAGTGCAGCGCGACGAAGCGCTCCTCGGGCGCCACGCCGTCGACACAGCGCGTGAGATCGAGAAATGGGATGCCCGCCGGCGCGAACGCCTCCTGCGCGATGTTCGACGTGAACGACGACTCGGGTCCGCAGATCGGCACGTGGCTGGGAAAGAACACCACCAGCGCGCGCGAGCCGTGTGCGTGTGCGTCGCGGAGGAGCGAGCCCACGAGACCGGCGACGAGCGACTTCATCGCCTCGTCGTCGAGCGCGGGTGACGGCTCGGGACGGCGCGGGAAGCGCGAGACCAGGAAGCGGACCGCGAACGACCGGTGATAGAAGTGTTCCTCCCAGTCGCTGCGCTGGCCGAATGCCGGGTCGAGCGCGACGAATGGCAGCTCCGCGATCTCGCGGTGCGCGAAGATCGCATCGGGCGCGAGGAGCGGCGTATTCACGGGCGTCTCCACGTCCGAGACGAAGCGCGGCTTGGCGAACGGGATCTCCGAGCCCGGAAAACACAGGAATCCGTACACGCACAGCGCGCGCCGGAAGTCGTCGTGGATCATGCCGAGGATCACGAGGTCCGGGTGCCACGCGACGACGTCGCGCCGGTAGCGCAGGACCGCCTGGTCGACGCCATAGCCGTCGACGCCGAAGTTCAGCACCTGCGTCCCATCGCCGAGGAGGCGCGCGAGCTCCTGTCCCCAGGTCTGTTCGAAGGGAACCTCGAGACCGAACGTGAACGAGTCGCCGACGAGTGCGATCCGGCGCCGCGCGGGCTCGCTCGCGAGCGTGGTCCCGGCTCGCGCACTGCGCAGACCCTCCGCGCTGCTCTGATAGATCTCGCGGTCGCGCGTTTCCTCCGCTGCGTCGGGCGCGATCGGCGCGCCGCCCGCGCAATCGGCGCGGCGCTGCGCGAGGACGTGCTTCACGAAGGGCAGGTTGTAGTCGCCGCTCGTGTGGTTCGGGGCGATCGTCCAGCCGAGCTGGTCGTCCGCGACCAGGAACGATCCCTCGGCGGCGGCGCGTGCCAGCGCGTTGCGATGGTGCGCCGCGAGCGCCTCCCAGCTCCTCGGCAGGAGGTGCGTGTCGGCGAACACGGGTCCTTCGGGCGTGTCGACCGACGAGAGCCGGATCGCGATCTCGGCCGCGCCGGCGGCGAGCGCGACCGATGCGAGGTTCAGCGCGAGGATCGCCGCGATCTGTGAGCGCTCGAGGCGCACGAGGAAGAGCACCCACAGCGCGGACACCGCGAGCCCGACCACGGCGGCGACGAACGCCTCGCCCGCGGGACTGCCCAGGAAGACCGGCAGCGGGTGATCTCCCCGCTTGTAGAGACCGAGCGCTGCGAAGAGCGCGGATCCCTCCACGATCCAGAGCGCGATCAGAAGCTGGTTCGTGCGGGACGGCGCTTCGTTCGTCATCGCGCCCTGACGCGCGACGCTATGCCGGCGATCGAGTCGAGCGGGTTCAACACCCGA